>Ga0307379_10000062_pt1 | contig 182770 bp, 150 predicted proteins | sample UN2MG_FD_202237 | JGI IMG/M metagenome (GOLD analysis project Ga0307379, IMG submission 202237) | Soil microbial communities from Risofladan, Vaasa, Finland - UN-2 | ecosystem: Environmental > Terrestrial > Soil > Coastal area > Acid sulfate soil | place: Finland: Risofladan, Vaasa...
CAGCGTAAGCAGTGCTTTGACTGCTTACGCTTTCCCAGGGTCGCCGTGCTGACTCCTTACGCTGTGATTACGTTTCGGCGTAAGCAGTCATTTGACTGCTCCAACCCTCGATCAAGGGATTGAAACTCGTTTCATTCCCAAGGCCACGCGCCGAACTCTGCGAGCTTGAACAGACAGAATCCCGATCAAGGGATTGAAACTCGCCTGGGCAGGATGGTCGTCACGTTTCCATCAGGCGGCTTGAACAGACAGAATCCCGATCAAGGGATTGAAACAACCGGTGACAGTCCTGGTTCCGGCCCTGGCGCTTCCGCTTGAACAGACAGAATCCCGATCAGCATTGTAAAAGCTTGTCAAGTCGGCGGGAGGCAGGCAGGGGGCAATAACCGAGCAGCGAAGGGGCTGTCGGAAAAGGCAAAAGGGTGTGCAGTCAGGCATGGTTAGCGTGCTGGCATCTTGAGCGAGGACGGCAACCCGGGGGGACCTCTCGCGCCCTGTGGCGCCCAACCACATGGAGAGATATGCGACTCCCGTGGTCATCATTTCGAAGCGAGCCACAAGCCACAGCGCGCGCCCAGATGCTGGGACGAGGCTTGGCCGTCAAGCTCTACGGGCTACCTCAAGTAGCCCGCAGGCTACCCCCGAAGGGTCAAGGCGACTGGCGACGCAGCCGCCCCCCGGAGCCAGAGTCCCGCCCTAGACAAACGGCCCGCACTGTGCTAGACTGATGGCGTGGGCGAGGCGCACGTCCGCACGCTGCCGTGAGGAAAAGCCAGGCTTCCCCACAGCAGGATCTGACAGCACCCCGACCGCACAACGGTCGGCCCCTGTCAGACTGGCGGCGGGGCGGGCCTCTGGGCCAATGTCCCACCAGGCGCGTCGAGCACCGGTGGTCACGCCGGGTAGGTGTCGCACACCGGATGCGCCTGCAAGGGCAGCCGCTCCTCATTCCCCTCCAGGCTACGGAGGACGGGGGGTGTCGCGTCCTTGTGTTGGCGTGGGAAAGCTGTCACAGGCCCCCCCACTGCGTAGGGGGCTTGTTCTGCGTAACCCTCGATCCGTGTTCTGTCCGTGCCGTTGTGCCATCAGTGCCATCAGTGCCCTTTGGCACGAGGGTTCCATACGATGGGTGCAAGCCGGGTCTGGCGATCCGGCAGGAGCAGGACCGCAACAAGTTGCGGCATCCAAGGGATTCGACGAGGAAAGACCCTTCGGGTTGCGGAAAACCCGAAGGGTCGTCGGCTACGGCGGAGAAGAGGACTATCCGCTGTAGCCCGGCCTGACCTGGGGTTCCGCTCCGCTGGGCCACCCCAAGGCACGCGCCTGGCAGCTTGCGCAGATGTGGTGTGCTGGTCAAACCTTGACATCTCTCCATTATGGAGTAGAATTAACCCAGGTGTGGGGCTGTAGCTCAGTTGGGAGAGCGCTACAATCGCACTGTAGAGGCCAGGGGTTCGAATCCCCTCAGCTCCACCAGTATCATCTCAGCGTGGGCCCGTAGCGCAGTTGGGAGCGCACCACAATGGCATTGTGGGGGTCGAGGGTTCGAGTCCCTCCGGGTCCACCTCGTGAATCGTTGACAGGCTGCGAACAGGAGTAGTAGGCCATCCCCGCAGCGAGCCGGGAAAGACCAGGTGGAAGCCCGGCGACCGGCGCCCAGGGGGAGCGCCACGGATATCAAAGGCCGAACTCGCCTGGGAGCTGCGCCGGAGAAACCGGGATCTGGCATCCCGCAAGTAATCGGCGACGGTTCGCCCCCGTTAGCGGGCCAAGAGCGGGAGGTGTCCTGTGCACGGACGTGCACCAGGACGACCTCCAATCAGGGTGGTACCGCGTAGCACGCCCCTTCGCCCCTGAGCGAAGGGGCGTGTTTTTTGGAACACGACAGAGATGAGAGGAGAAGCAGAATGAGCATCGAACCCACGACCTTCATCTGGTTCAACGGCGAGCTGGTGCGCTGGGACGAGGCACGCGTGCACGTCTTCGCCCACGTGCTGCACTACGGCTCCAGCGTCTTTGAGGGGATCCGCGCCTACGACACGCCGCGCGGGCCGGCCGTGCTGGGGCTGGGGCCCCACGTGCGCCGCCTGTTCGACTCGTGCAAGATCTACCGCATGCCGATCCCGTACCAACTGGAGGAGATCTCGCAGGCCATCCTGGATACAATCCGGGCCAACGGGCTTGAATCCTGCTACATCCGGCCGCTGGTCTTTCGCGGCGTGGGCGTGATCTCCATCGACCCGCGCCCCTGCCCCGTCGAGGTGGCCATCGGCACGATACCGATGGGGACGTATCTGGGCGAAGGTGTCTTGACGGAAGGGGTCGACGTCGGGGTGAGCACCTGGCAGCGCATGGCCCCGAACACCTTCCCGGCGATGGCCAAGATCGGCGGCCAGTACGTCAACTCGCAGTTGATCAGGATGGAGGCCCACGACCGGGGTTTCGCAGAGTCGGTCGTGTTGAACACGGCCGGGTACGTCAGCGAGGGCAGCGGCGACAACCTGTTCCTCGTGAGAGATGGCGTGCTCTACACGCCCCCGCTGGCGGCCTCGATCCTGGGCGGGATCACCAGGGCGTTCGTCATCGACCTGGCGCGCGACCTGGGGTACGAGGTACGGGAGCAGATGATCGCCCGCGAGATGCTCTACGTGGTCGACGAGCTCTTTTTCACCGGGACGGCCGTCGAGATCACGCCCGTCCGCAGCATAGACGGCGTCCCGGTGGGCGCAGGGCGGCGCGGGCCGGTGACGGCCCACCTGCAGGAGCACTTTTTCGGCATCGCCCGGGGTGAGCTGGAGGACCGGTTTGGGTGGATGACGCCGGTGGAGGAGAAGGGATCGGCGTGAGCGGCGTGACCCGCCGCCAACGCGGCTGCGGGAGATGGTGGCGACTGCGGCGAGCAGGTCCGGGTTACAGTTGAGGGAACGGCGATGAAGCGGGTAGAACTGGCCTCCGGCGTCTTTCACCTGCAGGGCGGCTCCAACATGGGGCTGGTCGTGCGGGATGGGAGGGGGTTGCTGATCGACGCCGGGCTGGACAAGGACGCCGCCCGGCGGGCGCTGCGGGCTGCCGACGAGCTGGGCGTCGCGCTGGAGGCGGTGTTCCTCACCCACGCGCACGCCGACCACTTTGGCGGCGCCCACTTCCTGCAGCGCCGGCTGGGGGTGCCGCTGGTCGCCCCGGCGTTGGAGGCGGCGATGATGGAGCACCCGCTCATCGAGCCGCTCTACCTCTTTAGCGGGGCAGCGCCGATCGGGGAACTGCGCCACAAGTTCACGCTGGCCGAGCCCTGCCGGATCGACCAGCGGGTGGATGCAGGGCCGCTGGAGATCGGCCCGTTCCAGCTCGAGGTGGTGGTGCTGCCGGGCCACGCCCCCAACCAGGTGGGCGTCGCCGTGGGAGACGTGTTCTTTTGCGCCGACGCGGTCTTTCCGGCCGAGACGCTCCAGAAGCACAAGGTGATCTTTTGCGTGGACCTGGACGAGACGCTGGCGACGCTGGACCGGTTGCCGGGCCTGCCCTACGGCTGCTTTGCGCCGGGCCACGGTCCGGCGTACGGGGCCGGCGACGAGATCGCCCGCGCCTGCGGTGCCAACCGGGAGCGGCTGGAGGCGATCCGGGAACAGGTCCACAGCGCGCTGGAGGAGCCCCAGGGGACGGCGGCGCTGGTCCAGTGGGTGGCAGACGATTTGGGGCTCACCCTGACGACGGCGACCGCCTACTTCCTGACCCGGACGACGGTCCTGGCCGCGCTCTCCTCGCTGGAGCGGGCGGGAGAGGTGGCGGCCGTGATGGAGGACAACCGGTTGTTGTGGCAGAGGAGCCAGGTCCGATGACTGTACTGAAAACGCCAGCGACGCTGAGCGACATTCGGGAGGTTGTTCGGGAAATCGTGGGAAGGGGTAACATTGTATGAAGCCGATAGCGCTGGAGTGGACTGAAGTAGGAGGAGAAGATGGCAGACCAATACGTTCCTCAGGAGATTGAACCAAAGTGGCAGAAGAAGTGGGAAGATGACAAGCTATATCGCTCCGTGATCGACCCTGACAAACCCAAGCACTATGCGCTGACGATGCTCCCCTATCCCAGCGGCGACCTGCACATCGGCCACTGGTACGCCATGTCGCCCAGCGACGTGCGCGCCCGCTACATGCGGATGCGCGGCTACAACGTCCTCTTCCCGATCGGGTTCGACGCGTTCGGCCTGCCGGCCGAGAACGCCGCCATCCAGCACAACATCCACCCCCATACGTGGACGCTGTCCAACGTCGACAACATGCGGCGGCAGTTCAAGAACATGGGCACGATGTTCGACTGGGAGCGGGAGGTGATCTCCTGCCTGCCCGGCTACTACCGCTGGACCGAGTGGTTCTTCCTGAAACTGTACGACATGGGCCTGGCCTACCGCAAGAAGGCCGCGGTGGACTTTTGCCCCCGGTGCAACACGACGCTGGCCCGGGAACAGGTGTGGGGCGAGGACCGCCACTGCGAGCGCTGCGGCACGCCGGTGGTCAAGAAGGAGCTGACGCAGTGGTTCTGGCGCACGACCGACTATGCCGACGAACTGCTGGATTTTTCCCAGATCGACTGGCCGGAGCGGGTGGTCACGATGCAGACCAACTGGATCGGCCGCAGCGAGGGGGCGGACGTTACCTTCCTGTCGGAGCGTGAGGACCCGATCGTCGTCTTCACCACCCGGCCCGACACGCTCTGGGGCGCGACCTTTATGGTGCTGGCCCCGGAGCACCCGCTGGTCGACAAGCTGACCGCGCCGGAACACCGGGAGGAGGTCCACACGTACAAGCACCAGGCCGCCCGCCAGAGCGAGATCGAGCGGCTGTCGATCGAGAAGGAAAAGACCGGCGTCTTTATCGGCGCCTACGCGGTCAATCCGGTCAACGGCGAGCACATCCCCATCTGGATCGCCGATTACGTGATGATGACCTACGGGACGGGGGCCATCATGGCGGTCCCGTCCCACGACGATCGGGACTTTGCGTTCGCCATCAAGTTCGGCCTGCCGATCATCCCGGTCATCGACCGGCCCGACGGGATAGCCAGGTCCTTCGTGATGAAAGGCACGGCAGAAGAGGGGTTGGCTGACGCGCTGGCCGGGGCCGGCATTCGCTTCGAAGAACAAGATGGCTCGCTGTACGTCACGCTGGATCGGCCCCAGGTGGAGCGCTACGTCGCGCTGGCGCAGGCGCACGTCAGGCCCGGCTCCTGGATCGACGTGGTCGGCGCCGAGTGGGCGTTTGTCTTCGACGACGGCGTCGTGCGCTTCGACAGCGTCGCGGCCGGGCAAGCGATCCTGGCTCGCTGCCGGGCGCTGGAGCCGGCCGTACGGGACAGGCGCACGGTCATGGAGATGCTGGCGGGCGTCGAGTTCTACCAGGACGTGCTGTTCCACACCGAGTACGGCACGATGATCAACTCCGGCCCGTTCACCGGCACGCCGGGCGACGTGGCGGTCCGCAGGGTGACCGAGTGGCTGGAATCGCGGGGCACCGGCACCTTCGCCATCAACTACCGGCTGCGCGACTGGCTGATCTCCCGCCAGCGGTACTGGGGCGCGCCGATCCCGATCGTCTACTGCGACGAGTGCGGCACGGTGCCGGTCCCGTACGAGGACCTGCCGGTGCTCCTGCCGGAGGACGCCGAGTTCCTGCCGACCGGCGAGAGCCCGCTGAGGTACCACGAGGGGTTTCTGCACACCACCTGCCCCAGGTGCGGCGGCCCCGCCACCCGCGAGACCGACACGATGGACACGTTCGCCTGCTCCTCCTGGTACCAGTACGCGTACCTGAGCCCGTACTACAGGGAGGGCGAGCCGGCGCACGCCGGCTCGACGCCGATCGACCCCGAGGAGGCGGCGTACTGGCTGCCGGTCGACGTCTACACCGGCGGGATCGAACACGCCACCATGCACCTGATCTACACCCGCTTCTTCACCATGGCCATGCGGGACATGGGGCTGGTCGACTTTGACGAGCCAATGATCGTCCTGCGCAACCAGGGCATCATCCTGGGCGAGGACAGCGAGAAAATGTCCAAGAGCCGGGGCAACGTCATCGCCCCCGACAACCTGGTCGAGCGATACGGGGCCGACACGGTACGCAGCTACCTGATGTTCGGCTGGCGGTGGGACCAGGGCGGGCCGTGGGACTCGCACGGCATCGAGGGGGTGTCCCGCTGGCTGTACCGGGTCTGGAACCTGGTGCTCAAGCCAGGCGAATCAGCGAGTCAGCAAGTCAGCGAATCGGCGAATCAGCGAGCCAGCGAGCCTACTGCGAAGGAGATTGCAGATCTGCGCCGCTGGACGCACAAGACCATCCGCCGCGTCACGGACGACATGGAGGAGTTTGCCTTCAACACGATCATCGCCGGGCTGATGGAGTTCACGAACGCGCTGCAGAAGGCGAGGCCGACGCCGGTCTACGGGACGGAGGCGTGGAAGGAGGCGGTCGAGACGCTGCTCTTGATGCTGGCGCCGTGCTGCCCGCACATCGCCGAGGAGCTGTGGGCGCGGACCGGGCGGCCGTACAGCATCCACCAGCAGTCCTGGCCCGAGTTCGACGCCGAGCTGGCGGCCGAGGAGACGATCACGCTGGTCGTGCAGATCAACGGCAAGCTGCGGGCGCGCATGGACGTGCCCGCCGACATCAGCGAGGAGACGGCGCGCGAGGCGGCGCTTTCGGACGAGAACGTCCAGCGGCACATCGGGGATAGAAAAGTCCGCAAGGTCATCTACGTGCCGGGGCGGCTGGTGAATATTGTGGTGTAGCTTGCAGGGCGCGTAGAAGCCCCCCACGTAGTGGGGGGTGGGGTCACCGCTGCGCCAGGTCTTGCCTGGGCAAGCTGTCACGGCACCCCAGAAGCCCCCCACGTAGTGGGGGGTGGGGTCACCACTGCGCCAGGTCTTGCCTGGGCAAGCTGTCACGGACCCCCAGAAGCCCCCCACGTAGTGGGGGGTGGGGTCACCGCTGCGCCAGATCTTGCCTGGGCAAGCTGTCACGGACCCCCAGCTTCGCAGGGGGCTTGAAGAGGTATGCCGGGCAAAGGTGATAGCGTGCTATACGACGGTCCGCCCATCCGGACGAGGATGGTGGCGTGGTTGCTGCTGGGGACCGGCGGGATCGTGCTGGCGCCGATCGGGCTGATCAACCGTGCCTGGTGGCTGTTCGTCCCCGCCATCCCGCTGCTCCTGGCCGGGCTGGTGCTGCACCAAGCCCACCTGCGCGTCGCCGTGGAGCCCGGCACGGGCGACGTCTGCGTCACGAACCGGTTGCTGGGGCTGAAAACCCGCCAGCGTCGCTATCCCCCGTCGGAGGTCGGTCGCCTGGACCTCCAGCGCGTGGCTGGCGACGAGCGGGAGCGGCCCTCCGACACCTGGTACCTCAACCTGCAACTGGGCACCAGGGTCTACACCATCGGCAAATACGACAGCCGGGCGAGCGCGCTGAGGGCACGGATCGAGGTGCGCGAGGCGCTGCAAGTCCACCCGCGTGAAAACCCTTAGGGTCTCGGAAGACCCTAAGGGTTTATGAAAGGGTTTATTTGACTCCCCTGCGCGCGTCGGGTTTCCAGTAGCCGCGCTGCACCGTGCGGGCCTCGGTCACCGTCACGATGGCATCCTCGTCGACGGACCTGGCGATCCCCAGCATGGCGTCCACGTTCTTGCGGGGGACGATGGCCTCGACGATGCCCACGCTGTGATCACGCCCGTGGCCGTAGAGCTCTGTCACGCCAAACCCCGCCTCTCGTAGCGCATCCGCCAGTGCATCGCCTTTCGCGGTGGAGATGAACCGCACCTCGGCGAACCCGAGCGCCATCCGCTGCTCCCAGGCCATGCCGACCAGCGTGCCCGCGGCGACCCCACAGCAGTACGCCAGGATGTTCCAGACGTTGTTCAGGTTGGCCACCACCCGGCCGATGGCCACGACGTACACGAGCGCGCTGAGAGCGTTCGTCAGCGTGGCGTAGAACCTGCGTCCCTGCACGGTCATCAGCGTCGCGAGCGTGCCGATGGAGAGGCCCAGCACCCGCAGCGCAAAGATCAACAACGCTTCCAGAAATACGTTCACTCGTTCACTCCTATCTGGTGTCAGATGTCGTTTACCGCGCGGATTATACCGTCTCGCGGCCGGTTGTCAACGGCAGATTGCCGCCTGGTCTGGCCTGTGCTATAATACCGCCGTGGACGACGCAGCCTGGATGCGCGAGGCCCTGGCCGAGGCGGAGCAGGCGCTGGCCCACGGGGACGTGCCCGTCGGCGCGGTGGCCGTGCGCGATGGGATCATCGTCGGGCGCGGGCACAACCGCAGGGAGGCCGACGCCGACCCGACCGCCCACGCGGAGATGATCGCGCTCCGAGAGGCGGCCCGCGCGCTGGGTGGCTGGCGGCTGGCCGGCGTGACGCTCTACTGCACGCTGGAGCCCTGCCCGATGTGTGCGGGCGCGATGGTGGCCGCCCGGCTGCCCCAGTTGGTGTACGGGGCGGACGACGCCAAGGCGGGCGCGGCGGGGTCGGTGGTCGAGCTGCTGCGCGACCCGCGCTTCAACCACCAGGTGGCCGTCACGCGCGGGGTGCTGGCCGGGGAGTCGCAGGCGCTGCTCGAGCGGTTCTTTGCCCGGTTGCGGGAAGGTCCGTCAACTGAATAGAGTCAGTCTCAGGCGATTCGGTTTTGCTCAGCCTGGGTCGCCAGATCCAGGTCCGAGGCGGGGATTTGGCAATCCCGCTGGAGCATATCTGAATCTACTCGGAAGGGTGCCGGAGTGGACGAACGGGACGGTCTCGAAAACCGTTGTGGTCCTTGTGGCCACCGTGGGTTCGAATCCCACCCCTTCCGCCTGACAGCAGGGTAGCATACACAAAAGGGGGCCGCAAAACGGCCCCCTTTTGTGTACGTTACCCCTTTCGATAAACTCAGACAAGGCCACGCTTGAAAGTCGATGAAAGAGTGGAACTTAAGATAGTTGGGGCACAGGAAAGAGAAGCGGAATAACCGCTAGGTCGATTCATTGGCTTCAGGCACCCAGAAATCAAAGATTCGGGGAAACACTGTGGTATCAAGAATCGCTGCGAATATGACCCCTGTCCCATACATGACAAAGTCCACAGGATCAAAGGTGCGGCCGAATATTGGAACACCAAAGAATTGTGCAATCTCCACGACAGCACCAACTCCGAACACCAGGATACTCTTGACAGTCCAGGACGTCAATAGAGAGAACCCGCCAACACATAACAAGAAGTAGAGGGCAAGAGGAAGAAGGATGTCGAGTAAATAGCCGTTGACAAATCCCGGGTATGGACCTCTGTAATTGCTACCCGTGAAGAAATGGAGTAGCGCAACCGGGATCACCACACTCACGATGACTATCTTTTTCCGAAGCATTTGCTGTGTTGCTGCCACTTTTGCGTCACCTGATTCCCTTATCACGAGCAAAGATTAGACGAACTTTCTATTGTGATTGCCTCTTTCTGGCGGTCACAACCAGCACCAGCCCTACTATCGTCAGAGTTATTGCTGCAGGTATTGATGCGCTAGTCTCCAGGAACAAAAAGATCAACGCAGCTAACACCAGTAAGACAACGCCTCCGATCAGTTGATTTTTCTTCACGATAACCTCCTTTCAAAGTCGAATCTTGAACCTACACCTCTGGCCGCCCCGCTTGATCGACTCGACCAGCGTGACGTCTCACGGCGTATAGACCACGGCCTCCCCTGGCGATCCTCCACGCAGCGGCCCAGGTCTTTGTCGGCACGCCCGTCCGCCCCGGCGGGGAAGTGCGTCCAACCCGCGCCGTCCCACCGGCTGAGATCGCCAAAGGCATGGGAAACCCACACGTTGCCGCGCGAATCCGTGCTCATCGCCACCACGTAGTCGTTCAACAAGCCCGTGTCCTTGTTGAACACGGTCCACTCCCCATCGCCCTCCTCGCTGTCCAACTGTGCGACGCCGCGAACCAAAAAGATGTCCCCCAGCATGATTCGGTAATCTCGGCACCGACATCGACTGCCCACGTGGGGCTCCACGCTTGCCAAAGACGCCAACGAGTTGGCGCATCCATTCTCCGCCGCAGGGTGCGAAATGTAGGCCAAGGCACCGGGCAAATCATCGTCCTGAGTTGTGTTGCTCCACACATTGTATTGCCGCTCGGCGCAAAAGTCAAACGCGGAACCGCCCCAACCGTTCAGGTCGGGGCGGTCGGTTCGCCGGCAGCCACGCGAGGGCTTGCGCAGCCAGGCCGTTCTACCGGGCAGCGCTGGCCACGACGCTGGCCGCCTCTCTCGCGGTGAACAACACACCTACACCGCTATCGTTGTACCGGATGGCGCTGGCCGCATCTCCCACGGCGAACAATGCACCCACACCGCTATCATTGTACCGGATGGCGCTGGCCGCCTCTCTCGCGGCGAACAACGCACTCGCGCCGCTATCGTTGTACCGGATGGTGCTGGCCACATCTCCCACGGCGAACAACGCACCCACGCCGCTATCATTGTACCGGATGGCGCTAGCCGCATCTCCCACGGCGAACAACGCACTCGCGCCGCTATCACTGTACCGGGTGGCGCTGGCCGCATCTCCCACGGCGAACAACGCACTCGCGCCGCTATCACTGTACCGGGTGGCGCTGGCCGCCTCTCTCGCGGCGAACAACGCACCCACGCCGCTATCACTGTACCGGATGGCGCTGGCCGCATCTCCCACGGCGAACAACGCACCTACACCGCTGTCATTGAATCGGGTGACCTCAGAGGCACACGGTGCGCACGGATCATCTTTGATGGGAGCAGCGGCCGACTTGCTATCTGCTAGCAGAAAGGGAGCCACTAGAACACCCAGGATCAGTCCGGCCGTCAAGATGGTCTTGGCAATCAAGGGTCGCCTGGACCGGCGCTCGATAATGTGTTCCTGTGAGCTGCTAACTCTACGATTGGTTGTCATCACTTACCTCCTGGTATTTATTCTGGACTTCTATTTTAGGCTGAGCAACAGTCTGTCTTGAGAGGTTCGTCCTGTTCTTTTATGTACTCTCATTTGCTCATTCATCCATTGGTTCTCAATGTCAGTATGAGTATACCACAAGCGGCGTTTCAAAAGCGTTTCGTGGGGCGTTTCGCGAGATGTCCGGGCACACCAAAATCGCCCCAACCGTTTCAGGTTGGGGCGACAGGGTCAAGTGCCCTATGAAAGGGTCTTTGCGTTCAGCCACCCGCCGTGCTCAGCGTTCCGTCCTCCAGTCCCTCCGCAGTACGACGCGCGGCACCTGGCGCGAGGCGCCGCGGACGACGGCGTAGCGGTAGACGCGCCGGGCGGGGACGCCGTACTCCCGCCGCAGGTCCTCGATCTGCGCCTCGATCAGTGCCTCGACGCTGGACCCGTCCGCCGGCTCCAGGACCATCCCGTCCGCCGGGCAGCGGTGCCATTTCTCACACCGGCACGTGACCTCGATGCCAGCTCCGGTCAGCGCCCAGGAGCGCACGGCGATCTGCTTCTTTCCCTTCGTCAGGACGAAGGCGTCGACGACGGGCGCACGAGGGTCCACGTATACCTCGATCTTGGCGGCGGTGGGTGCGCGGGACGGCTGCCTGGCAGGACGGCGGGCCCGGCGAGTGGGACGGGCGGTCGTCTCGGGCCTCGCCTCCCTGCGCCCCCCCTCCATCCCCCCCACGGGGGGGGAGGTAAGAGGCAGAGGGGGCGTCTCCTCCACCTCCTCGACGGGAGGCGGGGGCGAGACCGGTTCGGGGGCAGGAACCGGTTCAGCTTCCGGCTCCGGGGAAGGGGCGGAGGGGGGAGGGGCCGGCTGGCCGTCGGCGGCGTGGCACAGCCCCACGTGTTCGCGGCAGGTACCCCGCCCACAATCGGGGCAGACGTTCAGGCTGTGCTCGCACACCGGCCGATCGCACACCACGCAACGGCTCATCTGGTCGGCGCACAACCGGCAGTAGACGCGCTTGCAGTCCACGCACTGCTCCGCCAGCAGGCAGTCCTCGTGCGCCAGGTGCCCACCGCTGCACAGCGTCAGCCGCGTCGATGGCCGCCCGCACACGTCGCAGGCCAGCGGCTCGAGGCGATGCAACAGCGGGTCCCAGACGACGGTGCGCTCTATCGTGGCCGTGCGGTTCCCGACGTGCACGGGGAGAAGAAGCTTGGGCTGGACGATGACCTGCAGGTTGATCAGGTCAAGTTCCACGCGCAGGCGGTACTTGGCCTCGACGTCGGCCAGCTTGGCCTCCCGCTCGACCTGCACGGCGGCCAGCTTGTCCTCCAGTGAGGCGCGCCGGGCGTCGTCGCTGGCGCGCTCGACGCGGCGCTGCAGGTCGCGGGCGATGTCGTCATAATACTCGGTGAGGCGAGCCTGGTCGAGTTCCAGGTAGCGAGCGGACCGGCGGCGCAGCGTCTCCAGCGGCGCGGCCAGTTCGCCCAGCGCGGCACGGGTCGCCCGCTCCAGCAGCCCCTCCAGCACAGGCACGCCCAGCACCTGGCCCCCCGGCAGCCAGCGCACCGGCGCGGACGCGAGGTGCCCAAAAGCCGGTTCCGCCTCCAGTCGCACCAGTTGCTCGACGTGCGCGAGCTCGGGGGCCGCGAACCCGGCCTGTGCGTCCATCACGACCGAGACCAGCCGCTCCCGCTTCTCGTCGGTGATCAATGCCGCCTTGAAATTGAAGCGCACATAGTGGCACAGCGCCGCCGTCTCGCTCTTGTGCGGCACCGCGGACAGGCGGGCGTTGGGGAGGGCCAGCGCCTGGCGGGCCAGCGCGAGCAACCCACGCTTGTCGAGCCGCACGTCGTTGACGTAGACCTGCACACAGGCAGGCTCGGCGCGGATCTCGACCATCAGCGTGTCGATTAGCGGGTGGCCATAGCCCACGACGGAGACGTCATCCGCTTCGGCGCTCTTCGCCGGGGACTCGCCGGCAAAGGCCATTCGCTGATAAGCGGGCACGTCCCAGCGGCGGGCCACCTCCTCGGGCAGGAGCACCTCGTAGATGCCATAGGCCGGCGGCTCGACGATGCCGTCGGCCTGGCGGACCGCGTTCAACACGAAATCGGCCAGCTCGCTCATTCGGCCTCAAAGTCCTCCCCGAACAGCGCCTCGTCGTACTCGCGGGTGTGCTGGTAGGTCTCCTGCGCCCGGGCCAGCAGGCTGCCGAGTTGCTCGAAGCCGGCCTCCTCCTCCTCCGGCGTGCGGGCCTGCATCCACACGTCCATCACGATCTCCTCAAAGTCGCGCTCGTCCTCCATGTAGCCCAGGATCATGTCCATCTCGCCGATGACGAGTTCGAACATGTTCAACTTGCGGTCGAGGAGCTGCAGGATGTAATCCTCGATCGTCCCCTCGGCCGAGAGGTTGAATATCTCGACCGGCCGGGTCTGGCCGATGCGGTGGATGCGGCCAACGCGCTGCTCGATGCGCTGCGGGTTCCAGGGCAGGTCAAAGTTGAGCATGAGGCGGCAGAACTGGAGGTTGCGCCCCTCGCCAGCGGCCTCCGTCGACAGGAGCACCTGGGCACTCTGCTCAAACCGGCGGATGGCCGCGTCCTTGTCTGTCCGCGGGAGCTGGCCGTGGTATTGCACAAAGTCCACCCCCATCCCGCGCATCAGATCCGCCAGCAGCTCGAGCGTGGCCCGGAAGTGGGTGAAGATGATCAGCTTCTCCCGCCCGTCGGAGGCCAGTTGGGAAAAAAGAAGCCGCTCCAGCGCCTTCCCCTTGGCCCAGGACTGGACAGCGCCGGCGCGGTCGGCCAGGCCCAGCAGCACGTCGCGATGGGGAGCCATCTCGGGGCGCTCGGCCAGCCGCATCAAGGTGGGGCGCACGGCAGCCGGGGAGCTGCCGATCTCGCGCTGGAGCGTGCGCAGCGTGAAGCGGTGGACGGCCGAAAGCACCGCATCTTCCTGATCCACGCCCCCGGCATCCGCCCCTGCGAGGGAAGGGGAAGAAGACGGTTCGGAGGACGCCGGCGCGCGGATGCAACTGCGCACGAAATTGCTCACGTCGGCGTAGAGAGCCCGCTCGTCGGGTCCCAGTTGCAACTGCACGGTGTGGGCGCGCCGGGGCGGGAGTTGTACGCCCACCTGCCCCCGCGCGTGGCGCACCATCACGTCGGCGAGGAGTTCGCGCAGCCGCCCCCGGTTCTTGGGCAGGCGCGGGTCACCCTGGACGACAAAGTGGCGGCGGAACTCGCGCGGCGTCTTGAGCTGGCCGGGCTTGAGGATGGTGATCAGGTTGTACAGCTCGTCCAGGCTGTTCTGCACCGGCGTGGCGGTGAGCATCAGGATGTACTTTTTCTGGAGTGCGTTGACAAACTTCCAGGAGACGCTGGCGCGGTTCTTGAGGTGATGCGCCTCGTCGACGATCACCAGGTCGTAGACGATGTCCGTGATGACGCGGCGGTGTTCGCGGCGGCGGGCCGTGGCCAGCGAGGCGATCACGCGCGGGAAGGCGGCCCAGGCCTGCGAGCCCAGCTCGCGGAACTCGGGGTCATAGTTGGCGACAAAGTCGGTCAGTCCGAACTTGCTCGCCAGCTCCTCCCGCCACTGCTCGACCAGCGCGGGCGGGGTGATGATGAGCACGCGGCCAACCATCTGGCGCAGCAGGTACTCTTTGAGCACCATCCCGGCCTCGATCGTCTTGCCCAGCCCGACCTCGTCGCACAGGAGGCCCCGGCCGCGGAAGCGGCGCAGCGCAGCCTGCGCGGCCTTGACCTGGTAGTCGAAGGGGGTGAAATGGAGGGCGTCCAGGCAGACCAGTTCGTCGAAGCCGACGACGAGCGCCAGCCGCTCGGCCTGCAACTGCAGGCGGTAGGGGATCGGACCGGCGAAGCGGCCGGCTGCTGCGACCTCCAGCACCCGTTCCGCGCCGGGCTGCAGTCGCACGTCACAGGTCAGATCGGACATGGTCCCCCCTCGGGCGCTGAAGCGCCCACTGAAACCTTGCGAAGGTTACGTACAGCCTCAGCCATAGGAGTATTCCCTGCTATACAAGACCTTTCTGATAAGTTCTCGTCAAACCTTCGCAAGGTTGGCTACTTGAACTTTGCCAGGTCAAAGTCGGTAAAGTCGGCGTGGTGGAAGACGATGGACTCTGGTCGGCGCTTGAACTTGTCGCCCTCCCAGGCGTGGGTGGCGATGACGTGCAGGACGGGCTCGGGGACGCCGTGCTTGTAGGCCAGCGCGACGCCGGTGAAGGGATGTCGCAGGTAGCGGTACATGTCGGCAAAGACGGTCTTTCCGTCCGATTCGCGGCGGTATTCGATCAGCTTCCCCACGTCGGCCAACAGCGCGCCCGCGACGAGCGTGTCGTGGTCAATCTGCACCCGGTCGCCGTAGGCATCCGCCATCACCCGCTCCATCGCGATGCACATGCGGCACACGGTGCACACGTGCTCGATGAAGGTGACGTCCACGTCTTCGGCCAGCAGCGTGAACGGGATCTCGGCCAGCGCGTCGACCGTCCAGCCGCCGAGTTCCATCCCCTCCTCCCAGACCGCCACCACCCTGGCCCGCAACTCGGGATCGTGGATCTCGTTCAGCTCTGGGATCACTTGTGCCAGTTTTTTCATCGCGTTTCTCCTCGAGTGATCGTGATTTCCCCGCCGTGTACCTGTACCCAGTCACCGGTGTGGATGCGCGCCACGTCGACCTGGTCGACCATGGGGATCTCGGCGATGATCGCCCCCACGGCGACGACAGGGTCGGCCTCGGCGTTGAGGATCGCGGCCGGCGCCAGGCCATTCCGCGCCAGCCGGTAGAGCGTGTAGGAACCGACGGTGCTGCCCTTGCCGGTGGGAAAGACCAGCACGCGCCCGGCGACAGATTGGCCTTCGAGCGGATGTCCGCGCTCGACGACCACGCCTGTGTCGGGGTCCACCCCGCCCAGGAAGCCAATCGGGTCGGGCGACACCAGCGCCTCGCCCTCTGCGTGGCCGGATTTGACTGTGCGGGTCAGAACGCGGATTACAGGGCGCAGATTGCAGGACATCAACGAATCACGTATCACGCATCACGTTTCACGTTTCACGCTTCACGCCCCCCACACCCCATCACTGTCCCCCCATGTCAAACGCCTCGATGTTCCACAACTCCAGGTACTCGCTGGGATCCAGGATCACACCGCTTACGTCCGGACGTGTGGCGACGAGTTTGGGCACAAAGTAGAGCGGCACCACGGGCAGGTCGCGGGACAAGACGCGCTGCGCTTCGACGTGAAAGCGAGCGTGGTCTTTCGTTCCGGGCAGCGCGTCCAGCGCCGCCAGGCAGGCTGCGTCGTAGTCGACGCTGGCGTAGCCAGAGTTGTTGCTCGTGGTCCACCAGTTTTCCGGTCCCGGGATCTCGGCCGAGAGGTAGAGCCCACACGGCGCGTCGAGACCGTTCAGCCAGGAGAAGAGCGCCAGGTCGAACTGACGCCCCAACACCGGGCCGTCGGGACCGTCGGCGTAGAATTCCTCGGCCGGGAGGAACTTAACCGCCAGCCCGATGCCGCACGCCCCCAGGTTCTCGGACAGGATGCGCGCCGTCTGCTCGCGGGCCGGGTGATCGCTGGTCGTGACCAGCGTGACGGAGAAGGGTGTGCCGCTGGCGATACCTGCTGCGCCGTACGCCTCCCGGATGCCATCTCCATCCTCGTCCGTCCAGCCCACCTCCTCCAGCAGCGCCTGCCCCCTGGACAAGTCATGGTTCCAGTTAAAGAGCCGGTCGCCCGCGTACAGCGGGTGCTCCGAGGCGACGTAGCTGTGCGCGACGGCGGCCCCACCATAGGGGAACGCATCACGCACGATGCGCTCACGGTCGATGCACAGCGCGACAGCCTGGCGCACCCGCACGTCCTCGAAGAAATCTGGACGGCTGACCCACTGGGCCGGGTCGATGCCAAAGTCCAGGTGTTCCCACTCGACGCTGGGAGATGAGATCAACTGCACCGTGCCGGCGTCAGTTGCGTCGAGCAGTGGCGCGATATCTCCACCCTCGATCACGTCCTGGGTGACGAGATCACATTCGCCCGCCACGAGCCAATCGAGCGCCTGCTGGATATCTGAGACAAAGCGGAAGATGACGCGGTCGAGATAGGGCAGGCCCTCAGAGGCCCGGAAGTAGCGCGGGTTGCGCACCAGCGTGATGCGCTCGCCCTCCACCCATTCCTCGACGACGAACGGCCCCCAGCCCAGCGGCTTGCGGTGCGCGACCTCGGCGCTGGTCAACTGGTCGGCGTCGCTGGTTCCCCAGACGTGCCGGGGTAACGGCTGGTAAAAGTTCGCAAAGTAAAAGGTATCGCGATAGCCAGGAACGCCGGTCCAGACGACGGTCCGCTCGTCCACGACGTCGTAGCTCTGGGTGCGATCCCACAGCAACCGCAGCGTGGGATTGTCAAACTCGCCGGCCAACTCGAAGGAGTAGCGGGAGTCATCCGCGGTCAGGGGCTGGCCGTCCGCCCAAGTGACGTCGGCCCGCAGCGTAAACGTCACCACCATCTGCGTCATCGTGACCACCCCACCCTCAGACGTGATCTCCTGGCCCCCGGCGTCCAGGACGGTGACGCCCGGGAGCAGGTCTACCGCCAGGCCATTGACGTCCACGACTTTGTCACCCTCCTCGACCAGGACGGTCCGCAGGGCGGCGTCTCCATCGGCCAGGCTGGGGATTTTCTCCAGGATCACGGGTTGGAACTCGTACGTGCGGGTGTCGATCGGGCCATCGTAAATCGCTTCCAGGACGTTGTAGGCCACCCGCGATGGCCCGCCGTAGATGAAAAGCGTGTTCGGCTCCTCCGCCTGGCAGATCGTGAACTCCTTGGGCGGCGTCGGCGTCGGCGTGCTCGTAGGGGGCGGGGTGGGCGAGGGTGGCGGTGAAGGTGACGGCGGCGGCGTAGGCAGATCGGGCGTGACGATCGCAGTGCCAGGATCGGGGGACAAGCAGGCCGTGATGAGGCTGGACAGCAGCAATGTGACGATCGCGACGGAACGATGCTTCATTCTATCTCTCCCATTATCCAATTCAGTAAGCCCGCCCAAAGATGGCTCGCTCCACGGCATCCTTCCCACAGGCGATGCACTTGCCTCTGCCTGGCTCCTGGTCCAGCGGGACGCAGCGGGTGGTCGCCCTGGTGTCCTCTTTGATCCGCGCCTCGCAGTCCGCGTCCCCACACCACCAGGAGTAGGCGAACCCACGGGACACCGCTTCCCTGAACTCGGCATAGTCCTTTGGATCGTAGGTGTTCGTCTGAAGAAAGTCGAGAGCCCGGCGATAGAGGTCGGCCTGGATCGTGGCCAGCATCTCCTGCACCTCCTCCCCCAGACCGCTCAACGGCACCCCAGACTTTCCTTCGCGACCGGGGACGTCACGCCGGGCCAGCGTCACCTGGTCTCGCTCCACGTCCCGGGGACCGATCTCGAGCCGCAACGGCACGCCCCGCAGTTCCCACTCGTTGAACTTCCAGCCGGGCGAATACTCGTCACGGTCGTCCACGTGCACGCGCACCTCGTCGCGCAACGTGGCCTCCACCCGGGCCACGACCTCGAGCACCTGGGCGCGCTCGCTGTCACTCTTCCAGATGGGCACAATGATGAGCTGGACCGGGGCCAGCTTGGGCGGCAGGACCAATCCCTGGTCGTCTCCGTGCACCATCACGATCGCCCCCACCATGCGCGTGCTGAGGCCCCAACTGGTCGTCCACACGTGTTGGAGTTCGTTGTTCTCGTCGAGGTACTTGATGTCGAACGCCCTGGCAAAGTTCTGCCCGAGGAAATGGCTGGTGCCTGACTGGAGCGCCTTGCAGTCTCCCATCATCGCCTCGATGGAATAGCTGGTCACCGCGCCGGCGAACCTTTCGCTCTCGCTCTTCCGGCCAGCGATGACCGGGATGGCGGCGTCCTCGACCGCGAACTCGGCGTAGACGTTGAGCATTCGCAACGTCTCTTCCTGGGCCTCCTCGGCGGTGGCGTGGGCCGTGTGCCCCTCCTGCCACAAGAATTCCATCGTGCGCAGGAACAGGCGGGTGCGCATCTCCCAGCGCACGACGTTCGCCCACTGATTGATCAGCACAGGCAGGTCGCGGTAGGACTGAATCCATTTGGCGTACATGTGGCCGATCACCGTCTCCGAGGTGGGGCGCACGACCAGGGGTTCCTCCAGTTGTTTGCCCCCGCCGATGGTGACGATGGCCAGTTCGGGCGAGAAGCCCTCCACGTGTGCCGCCTCTTTCTGGATGAAACTGAGCGGGATAAAGAGTGGAAAGTACGCGTTGACGTGGCCGGTCGCCTTGAAACGCCGATCGAGCCCCGCCTTGACGTTCTCCCACAGGGCGTAGCCGTGGGGCTTGATCACCATGCACCCCTTGACGGGGGCATAATCGGCCAGGTCGCCCATCTGGACGACGTCGGTGTACCAGCGGGAGTAGTCTTCACTGCGAGGGGTGACTTTGGTGGCCATTTTCTCCTCCTTGCTCTCGTTTTTTGAAAGCAGACCCTAAGGGTTTCGGAAAACCCTTAGGGTCCAGCCGTGTATGCTGCCCGGTGATCAGGTCTTGCACGGCGTGCAGGATGCGCTTGATCAACCGGGTGGTATAGTGCTCGGCAAAGTGCTCGGCCGCCCGTTCTGTCTCCACGCCAGGGCCGAACCGTTCGCGCAGGTAATGTTGATGATCGATGATCCACAGGTATAGGTCCGCCTCGGTGCGACCGGGAAAATCAGTCAGGACGCCCCGTTCACGGATGATGCGCACGAGTGGCATATAGACGCCCTCGTACCAGTCACAGACTGCCTCGTCCTCGGGGATGAAGCGCTGCTGCTCCAGGCCCATAAAGTAGCGATGCACGGCGATGTGCTCGATCAGCCGCTCGTACCCGCCGCCGATTGTAAACTCGATCTGCTGGTCAGGTCGCAACTCGTCCAGCCGGGTGCGTTCGAGGAAGCGCGCGTATTCCCCCTTGATCTCCAGGTCACTGGCGTTCAGCTCGGCTGTCGCCGGAACCCTCGTCCCCACCTCGATCACCTCGGCGTCCACGAACTCGGCGCCACGCTCTCGCGCCACTGAGACGCGGTGATTGCCGTCGAGGACAAAGTACGCGTCGCCGATCTGGTACAATTTCACCGGTGGCAGGCTGACATCATCGTAATGGGCTCTGGCAATAGAGCGCCAGCGGCCTGCCGTGGTATCCTGCGTCGGCAGAAAGACGCGGTCGAAATCCTGGTAGCGTCCCACGCTGCCAATGATCTTGGCCACCAGCACGGTCTGCATGCCACGGTACACTTGCCCGCGCACCTGGAGTTTGCCGCACACCTCGTCCCACGAGAGCAACCGATTCGGGCGACCGCTCAGGAATGAAAAAACCTCGTGCCAGAACGCCTTGCGTCGCGCCGTGTCAAAGTCCGCACGTGCTTGATATCTAACGTCCATCACCGATCACCATTCGATCAAACGGAACGGGTAAACGTTGACCACCTCGGTGTCCATGTAACGCGTCTGCGAACGTGCTGGCCCATAGACGTGCTTGTGGCCATGCAGCAGATAGCGAGGCCGGAAACGGGCCATCAGCCTGAGCAGGGCCTTGAAACCGCGATGAGGCAGGTCCTTCCCGTCGTGGATGCCAAAGGGCGGCGAGTGCGTGATGAGAATATCCAGGTAGCGCCCGTGGAACACGCGGTTCGTAATCAGGGCGGGCGTCATGCGCCAGGCTTTGTAGGCCATCTCCCTCTCTGTGTACTGGAAGGGGGCTCTTGGCTTGTACCGGATCGAGCCCTCCAGTCCTCCCAGGAGCAGCCCGTTGGCGACCACAGTCCGCCCATCCAGATTGATCCAGCCGCCCGGTCGGGTGAGCGTGCGTCCATCGCCGGTGTACTCGGGTCGATCGTGGTTGCCGTGCACGAAGAAACAGGGCACGTTCAGCATCGACACGATGTACTCCATATAGGAATAGGGCAGATCGCCACACGCAAGTACCATGTCCACATCGCCAAATCGATCGCGGATGCACGCGCTGTAGATGCTGTCGACCACCCGGTCGCTGACGGCGAGGATCTTCACCCCCTCTTATTCCTCGGACCAGTCCCGGCTGTAGTTGATCGCCAGTTTGTCGAGAATCGCCTGCTCCAGATCTATACCGGCCAGGTAGGCCAGTTGCAGCAGGTACAACGCCACATGTGCCAACTCCTCTGCCAGCGCGTCCCCATCGGCCTGCTCTCCCCACTGGAAATGCTCCAGAACTTTCGCTGCCTCCAGCGAAAGCGATATGGCAATGTTACGGGGCGTCTGCTGCCACGGCGAATCGACCGCATACCAGCCCATTGCTTCGACGAAGCGATTCATCTCGTCCGTGAGTTCCTGGATCGTCATCGGTACCTCACACAAAAGCCAGCCCCCGTGTGGTCTGGAGGGCTGGCCAACTTGCGTTCCGGGTGTGCGTCCCCAACGCGCCTATCCAGACCGGGGGTCTGGCTGCGGAGGGGCAGGAGGGCTGAAAAAGCGCATGACAGACACGGCACACATCCTGGGGCCTCATCCCTGAACTGGGAAGCAGTATACAATGAAAAGGGCAATATGTCAAAGTGATTCTTGCGCGCGCGCCACATGTGACAAGGCACAGCGGGCCGGCCTGGCCGGCCAGCCCGCCGCCATCATCCCCGCCGCGGGAACGTCCCACGCCGCGGCACGGGAAACTAGAACAGCGTCAACTCCTGGTCGAGGATGCGGGTGCGAAGGGAACCGACGTCCGCCAGGTGCTCGTCGAGCACGCTCTGGACGTCGGCCCGAATGCTGGGGGTGAGGGGCCCGTTGGCCGGGCGCACCGTTGCGGTGGCGACCAGCGGCTGATCCAGCGGCGCGCCAATCTGAGAAAGGACGTGAACCGTGGTCGTTCGCACCGTCGGCACTCGCTTGATGATGTCCTGCGCTGCCAGCAACGCCAGCACGTTGTACACCTTGCCCACGTGGGAGATCGGGTTCTTGCCGCAGGCCGCCTCCAGGCTGGTCGAGCGGAAAGGCGCGATGACGCCGTTGACCCGGTTGCCCCGGCCAACCGCCCCGTCGTCGCCCATCTCGGCCGAGGTGCCGGTCAAGGTCAGGTAGACCGCATCGTGGGCAACGTCGTCGGCCGTATCGACCATCACTGTCACTTTCCGGTCGTCCAGTTGGGAGCTATATTCATGGATCGCTGCCTCAACCGCCCGCTTGACCTCCTGGTACTCGGTCGCATCCCCGACGCGCGTGGCGATAAAGGGCAGTGCGACCGTCAGCGTCAGCTCACCATTGCGGCGCAGGCCCATCACCTTGACGTCCTCGCCCACCGGGAACTCGTCGATCAACTCGTGGTTGATGTACTGGGCGGTCTCGTAGACGGCGTGCTCCAGCCCAGAACGGGGCCAGAAGCTGACGCCAAAACTGGTGTCGTTGGCCGTCACATGATCCACCACGTACTGCAGCTCCTCGGCCCCCCGGCCGGCATAGCTGTCAATCACCATATGCCTGCCGGGATCCAGGTAGCGCATGGTTTCGCGCACGTGCTGCTTGGCGGCCTCGATGGCGATGTATTCCATCGGCACTTTCCGGCCCTGGAAAGCGGGGGTACCACGCCCGGCAATCTGGATGCGGATGGGCTTGAGCATACACCCGCCGCCGTAGCTCACATCGACCTCGCCGGCCACCAACTGCACCTTGTCAAAGTTGTGGTGCAAGAGGACGCCCAGATTCTCCTGGCACCAGCGGGTGTACTCCACCGAGATCCGCTCGGCGATGCCGTCGCACAGGCTATCGGGGTGACCGATCCCCTTGCGCTCCACGATTTCAACCGGAATGTCCTCGATAGACTGGCCGGTTGCTTCAACCACTACGATATTACGCTTCGTCATCTATGCCTCCCTGTACTTTTTCCCGGCCTGGGCTAGCGCTGACAAAAAAAACCCCTCTGGAGGACAGAAGGGACACAATGGATGTGACCACCTCTCATCTTCCAGAAACACCATTCTGCCGGAATTGGCACCTGGCTAGCCGCTAGCGGCTGGCTGGTTGCCGAGGCTTCGCAGGGCCGGTCCCTCCACCTCTCTGGATAAGAGTTTCGCCGGGATATTCAATTTGAGTGCTATCATACCACGAAGGGGGATGACTGTCAAGACCTGGGCCGCGCAGCCGCGCCGCCGCGCAGCCGCGCGGTTTTGACATCTGCGCAAATCTGCAATATACTATATGGGTGAGGTAATGTTGAACGCTGGAGAGTGGATAGACGACGAGCGGGCGGTGCCATGTACAGGTGTTATTCACTTGACAAGAAACCCATCCAAGCGTATACTAGGCTAACGATCGTCAGCAATGTCGCTGTTGGGCGCGTAGCTCAGTTGGTCAGAGCGCTACACTCACATTGTAGAGGTCAGGGGTTCGAGTCCCTTCGCGCCCATTGTACTTACTTCAGGCCGCGGCCGTGGGCCCACCCACTTGGTGTCCGCGGTCTGTTTAGTGTGTGAACAGCTATGCCCATATCGGAGAGCGCCAAGGAGCATTTTCACGTAGACTGGCTGATCAGCAACCTGCGCTGGTTGCTCCTGGTAAGCGTCGCCCTTGTTACTTTCCTGGCCTCCCTTGCCAGCCCCGGCGGGTTCTTTGACGCTGCCTCCGCCCTGCCCCAGATTATCCTCCTGACGGTTGCGGCGCTTTACAACCTCTTCATCATGTTGCTCCTTCTCTCTGGCATCCTCCCGCGTGCCATCCCGGTGATGACGTTGCTGATCGACACGATCCTGACCATGGGCTTTGTCATCGTGTCGGGCGGGCTGACAAGCCCATTGCTGTTCTTTGCGCTGTTTCCCATCCTCACGGCAGTGCTACGCTTTCCCTGGGTGATCAGCCTGCTGGTTGCCGTAGCCATTGTAGCAGGCTGCGGCTTTGTCGGCTACGCCATCGCTCCACCCATCACGTCGTGGCCGGATCTGCTCCCATTTGCAGCCAGTTCTATCATCCTCCTGCTGGCAGCCTTGATCAGCGGCCTCGTAGGCGCTCAGATGAAACGCATCATCGCGCGCACACGCCGGATCGAGGAGGAGGCCGAACTGCGCAAGTTACGCGCCGCTCAAGAACACTCGCGGGTGATCTTTGAGTTGGCAAGCATGCTCAGTGCCACGCTGAACTATAGCAAGGTGCTGGAAGCGGTACTCGAAGTAGGCGAGGCGGGGATGCGCGAGTTGGGCCAGCCCAGTTCAGCCCACGTGAGCATGGTGATGCTCTTTGGCCACAATGACCTGCGCATCGTGGCCTCGCGGCATCTGCCGCCACGCGATCAGAACGCCGTTTTCCAGGGCAAGAGCGGCATCCTGGCCCAGGCGTTGGCAACAGCGGAGCCCGTGATCACCGACACTCCGGCAGCAGACCCGGAGCTGAGTCAGCTCATCATGATGCACAGTTGTCGCCAGGCGATCATCGTGCCACTGCGGGCCGGCTTTGAAAATTTCGGTGTGGTCGTTTTCGGCAGTCCCCAACCCAACACCTACACGCAAGATCACCAGGAGTTGCTCATCGCCATCTGCAACCAGGCCATCGTCGCGCTTCAGAACGCCCAGCTTTACCAGAGCCTGATGGAAGAGAAAGAGCGCATCGTCGATGTAGAGGAGGACGCGCGCAAGAAACTGGCCCGCAACTTGCACGACGGCCCCACGCAGAGCATTGCGGCTATCGCGATGCGGCTGAACTATTTGAGGATGTTGCTGGACAGGGACCAGGATTTGGCACAGACGTCTGAGGAACTGACACGGATCGAGGAATTGGCACGGCGGACGACGAAGGAGATCCGGCACATGCTCTTTACGCTTCGGCCGCTCATCCTCGAGACGCAAGGGCTGCAGGCGGCGTTGGAGCAGTACATCAGCAAGCTGTCCGAGACGGACGATACTCCGATTCACCTGGAAGCAACGCCAGACGCGGATCAACTACTCGACCAGAATGCCCAGGGGGTAACCTTCTACATCGTCGAAGAAGCGATCGGCAACGCCCGTAAACACGCCGGGCCCGAAAACATCTGGGTGCGGCTCTACATTCGTGATAGCCAGTTCGTCGCCGAGATCGAGGATGACGGGTGCGGGTTCGACGTGGACGCGGTGCAGGTGCGCTACGACCAGCGCGGCAGCCTGGGCATGATCAACATGCACGAACGAGCCGAGTTGATCAGTGGGGAACTGGCAATCGCCTCAGCGCTCGGCGAGGGAACACGGATCACACTGACCGTGCCACTGCGAAGGAGATAGACACGTGCCGGAGCTGACCTTGGCGTGGAGCGAAGGCTGGCTGTGGCTGAGTGGCTCGCTGCTCCTGGCTGCGCTGTGGGCAAACCTGGCCTGGTTCTTCCGTCAACCTCGCGCTGGTGCAATCGACGGGTTCGTCACCCGCCTGGCCGCCTGGCGTCTTGCTCCAGGGCTGCTTCAACTTCTCCGCCTGCTCTACTACGTGGGTATACCCTTCGCCGCGCTCCTGTGGGGCCACGACGCGGTCGTGGGGCGGCTATTGGGTCTGCAGCAATTTGAGCTGCCTGTGCCGGGCGGTGAAGAGGCCAGCGTAGGAATTGCTGCCAACTGGCTCGACTGGGCGCTCGACGCAGGGTGGGCGGTGACGGTCGGCGTCGGCGCGTGGGGACTGCTGGCGCTGGGTTGGTGGGCGTACCGCCGGGCCGTGGTCGCCGGCCAGGCCGAAGTCGCCACTGGTGAAGCAGATGGCGTGTCCGACGCCGACGGTTCCGGCTGGGTGTTTCTGCGTGAGGCAGCCTACCACGAGTTCCACTGGGCTTTTTACCGCAATGCGCCTATCCTCGCAGCAGGCACGTATTGGGGCGTCTGGATTGGCCTGGCACTGGCGGCACTGGAGGCAGCGCTCAGTCCGGCCTGGCGCAGGGGGCTGGCTGACCCACGGCGAGCTCCAGGCCAGTTGGTGCGCGCGGCGCTGGCGGTCGTCAGCAGCGTGTCATTCCTGTTGACTGAGAACCTGTGGCTGGCACTGATCCTCGACTGGGGAGTGTCGTGGGGATGGGGCACGCTGGCACGGGTGCTTGCCGTCAAGTCAACAACAACGCCAGTACAATCAACACCGCCAACATAGCCATGGCAATGACGCCGATGCGCTTGAGGTCGGTGATGACGTAACGGTACTCCTCCTGCAGGTCAGATGCCTTGGGCGCAGGCCGCGCCGGAGCGGCAACCAGAGGCGCATCGACCATCTCGTCCACCCCCGGCTGCACCATCTGGCTCGGTGAAAGGCGCACCGCTCGACCCTTCTTCCTGACGCGACGTGATTTTTTCGCCATGATCTACTCCTTCCCTCTACGGTTGTAACTCGCCAATGACAACGATACGATGCGTGTCAATTCCATACGGGTAGCAGGAGATGAGCGTGAGGACCGGACTGGAGGCAGGTTGCATCACGCTCACCTCTGTCGGCTCAATGATGCGTTTCTGGGTGACGACGTAACGGTATACCTGGCTGGCGGTGTGGACGAACACCTCATCGCCCAGGTCGATGTTGGGCAGATTGCGAAAGATCTCGCCAAAGATGTCGTTATGGGCCGAGATGACGCAATTGCCGCTCTCGCCCGGGTTGGCACTGCCGACGTGATGGCCGGCCCCCTGCTTGAGCGCCTCCCAGTCGTCCCCCTCCACAGTGGGGGCATCCACCCCGATGGCAGGAATCTGAACGCGGATGGCGTGCTCCGGCCCAGGCGTGGGCATGGGCAGCGGGGTGATCGCACCCACCAGGTCACGCAGGTGGGGAGGAATCTCCTCAGGTGCGGGGCCGCCGGCTGAATCGGGCGGTGTGTGGCCGCCCGGCAGCACGACCGCGATAAGAGGGGTCGGTGTGAGCGTCGGCAGTTGGGCCTGCTGGGCCTGACTGGTCTCCTCATTGATCTGGCGCAGTGTCGCCAGCGAACCGAGTAGTACGAAGAGCAACCCCGCCAGCACAGCCAGTTCGACCACCAGCAGGCTTCTGTCGCGCAGCCAGTCCCAGCGAATCCGGCGCGGCTCCCGCTTGGATGCCTCCTCCGCCGCTGCAAATGGTTCGTCCAGCGCGTGAGCCCGGTACTGCGCCGTCGCACCCGCGTCCTGGAAGCGCCGATAGTCCGTCGGCAGGGGGGGCAGTTGCGGTTCAACCGGCCTGGGTGCCAGCGGGTCAAGTGCGCTCCCCTCGGCCTCTTTGCCCAACTGGCGCAGACGTTCCAGCCGCGCCTGCCGCTTGCGGACGCGCAGAATCTCCTCCAGGTCCTCTATGGACAGCTCGTCAACGGTGCGGCGGTCTTTCATCCTATCGTGAAGCATCCACTCGCGCCACGCCGAACACCTCGCGCTCAAAGAACCAGCGGAAGGGCGACCAGTTGAAGAGAATGCAGCGGGCACAACGGAATACCCACCCCTCGTCGCGGTACTGCGGAGGTGTGTCCAGCCAAATCCGAACGCGAAAGCCGGCCCGCCTGAGCACGCGCCACAGGCTCAGCGCGCTCTGCTCGTTGACGTGCACGTCGAGATTGGCGGGGATCATGGCGCGGGGGTCCTTGGGGTAATCTCCCCTCTGATTCATCAGCGCGCGCACCAGCCGCACCACCGGGTAGGCGTACCGATCGTACCAGACGTTGGGGGCGGTGTGGATGACGAGCCGGCCATTGAGCCGCAGCACGCGCCGTGCCTCCGCCAGCGCCTGATCCAGTTCCCAGGGATGAAGGTGCTCGACCAAATCGAACATCAGCACGCGGTCGAAGAAGGCCGCAGGAAAGGGCAACCACTTGGCATCGGCCAAATAGATCCTCGCTGCGTTCCGAGTTTCCCCGCCGCACGCCGCCAATCTCCGCGCCATCCGAGCTGCGACCGGTGCATAGTCCACCCCGTAGGCCCGTGCCCCCAGCCTCGCACAGTGGCGCAGGATCTCGCCACGCCCGCAGCCAACGTCAAGCACCCGCATTCCAGGTGCGACCTCCGCCACCTCAAAGGCCTGGCTCAGTCGACGCGAAAGATGAACTCCCTCACTGGCAATGAACTCTGCGTACCCTTCGCAAGCGCCCAGGAAGTAGGTCTCGTCGTATAACTCGGGGCGAACCGATTGGCTCTTCTCGCTCCTCAATGGTACCTCTCTCGCATGGTTGACAACATTATAATCTACCGCCCAGCCCTCGTCAAGCGGTTCAGGCCATCATTGAAGGCTGCGCGGATCAGGTGGATCTCCTCCAGCCTCAATGCCAGAGCCAAAAGCCCGTAGATGACCACCCCGACACCCCCAGCAGCACCTACCGCCAGCAGCTCTCCTGGCAGGCCCGGCGATACTGCCGCTGCCAGGGCGCGCATGATGCCGCCCGTCACCGCCGCCATCACCAGCGACGCAAGTGTGGCCTTCCCCGTGAGAGACCACAGACGATGGTCGCCCAGCCCGCCCAGCCGCCGCCGGGTCAGCCATAACATGGCCACCGCGTGGGCGGTCAACTTGAGCGAGTTGACCAGGACCAGGAGCGGGAGTGTCAATACACCCAGCCACCAGGGGATGAGGGCCATCAGGACATACAACAGCGTCGTCCCCACACCCACCAGGGCAGGGGTCAGCGTGTCTTTGTGAGCGTAGAAAGCGAAAATGAGCGGCTGATCGACAGCCGCGAAGAGCAACCCCAGGAGCGCACACCGTAGCGCCTCCGCCGTCGCCACTGTGTCCGCTGGCTTAAAGCCGCCGTGTTCGAAGATGACAGCGACGATGGGGGTCGCCAACACGTACAGGCCAATGGTGGCCGGGATGATGAGAACGAGAACCAGCCTCAGCCCCTGGGCCAGCGTAGCCCGGAAAGGGCCGATTTCCTCGGCGCTCGCCTGCCGGGAGAGCGTAGGTAGAATGGCGATCGAGATAGCCGTGACGACCAGGCCGAGGGGAAATTGGATGATCGTCGCTGCGTATTCCATCCAGGATATCGAACCTTCGCCAGTACGGGAGGCCAGATTGTAACTCAGAAACACCGCCAGTGTGTCCACCGCCAGGCCGATCAGGATCGGAAGGTAGAGACGAACGATGCGGCGCAAGGCAGGGTGGCGGAGATCGAGGGCGAAGCGCAGCCGGGCGCCGCGCAGTCCAGGCAGTTGGAGTGCCACCTGGAGGACAGCACCCACCAGCAGGCCGGCTGCCATGCTGTGGACCCCCCAGCGGCGGCCCAGGGCCAGCGCCACGACGACGACGCCGGCGTTAAAGATGGCCACAGTGAAAGCGGGGAAGGTGAACTGCTTAAGCGCGTAGAGACCACCGGACAGGATGCTGGCCAGGCTAAGGAATATGATGGCCGGGAGTACCACGCGCAGCAAGTCAGTCGCCAGGGCCTGGTAGGGGGACGACAGGCCCTCCACCAATAACCCGACCAGTTGGGGGGCCAAGAGCTCCCCCAGCAGGACGAACCCGCACATGACCAGCGAGGCGATGCTAATCAGGACGCTGAGCAGGTGCCACAACTCGGCACGGCGCTCCGGGACGGCGTAGTCGGAGAGGACGGGAATGAGAACCGAGCTGGTCATACCACCCACCACGAGGTCGTAAAGGGTGTTGGGGACGCGGAGCGCTGCGTTCAGCGCGTCTACGTGGGGGCCTGCACCGAACAGGCCGGACTTGACCATCTCCCGCACCAACCCCAGCAAGCGGCTGGCGATGTTGCCCAGCGCGATGATCCCGGCTGCCTGTGCGACCTCCACGTCTCGCTGTAACGATGTCCCGTGTGTTTCGTCCAACCTGTTCCTCCCATCCCGTGAGCGACTGCCTGCCCCAACGGCGCATCGCCTCCGGGACCGGGGCTCTCATGAATCCGCGCCATTCTACCGCAATTCGGGAAGGACCACAACCCCGGTTATTGCCGATCCGCCGGTTTGCGCATGGGGCTGAATCGTGGTAGAATAACACCGTAGACTGGCAGGGGTGCAGATTGAGCCCCGCCCGCGTGCAGTAAGGAGGAAACGGTGCCGTTGAGTAAGAGCGAGAAAGAAGTCGTTGTCCAAGAGTACGGCCGTGCGCCCAACGATACGGGCTCGCCGGAAGTACAGATTGCGCTATTGACCACCCGCATCATTCAACTGACGGAACACTTGAAGACACATAGGCACGATGAGCATTCGCGGCGTGGCCTGATCAAGATGGTTGGCCAACGGAGGCGTCATCTCACCTATCTCAGTCGCAAAGCCCCTGAACGCTACCAGGAGATCATCCAGCGCCTTGGATTGCGCAGGTAGCGCATAAGTGGGGAGTCAATTGAACGAGTAGATGCGGGTGAAGGTATGCCCATCTACTCGTTTGGTGTATCTCTCTGGAATTCAGACAGTCCAAGTAAGTAAGCAAGAAGGAGGTCAGACGCGGGTCCAGGAATTGGGAAGTGTAGCGTAGCCTAACGGCGAGCAGTCTGCTACGAGATACTGCCCAGTCCCTGACCTTCGCGCCTGATCCCAGACACGGAGGTATAAAAGGTGAATAACTACAAATCTACCGCCACGTTGGGTGGCGAGGTCGTCACGATTGAGACCGGCAAACTGGCCCAACAGGCAGGCGGTGCGGTTACGGTGCGCTATGGCGACACGGTGTTGCTCGTCACAGCGACCATGTCACACGATGTCCGCGAGGGGATCGGGTTCTTCCCCCTGACAGTGGACTTTGAGGAACGGCTCTACGCGGCGGGCCGCATCCCGGGTTCTTTCTTCCGCCGCGAGGGGCGGCCAACCGAATCGGCCACGCTTACGATGCGGTTAACCGATCGTCCCATCCGCCCCCTGTTCCCCCACGACCTGCGCAACGACGTGCAGGTCATCATCACACCGCTCTCACAAGACGAGGAGCATCAGGCCGACATCCTGTCTATCATTGGTGCTTCGGCAGCACTCACGATCTCCGACGTCCCATTTGATGGGCCGGTAGGGGCCGTGCGCGTGGGGCACATAGATGGCGAGGTGATCATCAACCCAACGATCTCGCAGATGGAACACAGCGCGCTCGACCTGCGGCTGGCTGGCACCGCCGACGCGCTGCTGATGGTCGAGGCCGGGGCAGATGAGGTCAGCGAAGCTGTCATGATCGAGGCACTTCGCCGTGGTCACGAGGCAGTACAGGACGTGATCCGTGCCCAGAACGAGATGCGGGAGGCGGTGGGGAAGCCCAAGCGGACCTACACGCCCTACGTCCTGCCCGATGAGTTGATTGAGGCTGCCCGTCAGCAGGTGGGCGACCGGCTACCGGAGGCCATCTACGGCGCAACGGGCAAGCACGATCGCAGCGAGCGATTGAAGGTCTTAAAGGATGAGCTCGTCGAGAATCTGGGCGAGGAGTGGGACAGGGGATCAGTCAAGGAAGCTTTCGAGGAAGTGGAGCGCGAACTCGTCCGCAGGCGCACCATCGAGGAGGGCATTCGCGCCGACGGGCGCGATCCGCAGACGATCCGTCCCCTTTCGACCGAGGTGGGACTGCTGCCACGGACGCACGGGTCCGGTCTCTTCACCCGTGGTGAGACCCAGGTGCTTTCCGTCGCCACGCTGGGCACGCCGCGGGAAGAGCAGATGCTGGATGATCTTTCACCGGAGGAGACCAAGCGGTACATACACCACTACAACTTCCCGCCCTACTCTACCGGTGAGACGCGCCCGCTGCGTGGTCCCCGCCGGCGAGAAATCGGCCACGGAGCGTTGGCCGAGCGGGCACTGCTGCCGGTGATCCCCGACACAAGCGAGTTCCCTTACACGATTCGCGTCGTCAGCGAGGCAGTCAGCTCCAACGGTTCGACATCAATGGCGAGCGTGTGTGGGAGCACGTTGGCGCTCATGGACGCTGGCGTGCCCATCAAGGCTCCGGTCGCGGGCATCGCGATGGGGCTGATGATGGAGAAGGGGCGCTCTCAAATCCTGACCGACATCCAGGGGCTGGAAGATCACATCGGAGACATGGACTTTAAAGTCGCCGGCACGCGCGCAGGGATCAGTGCGTTGCAAATGGACATCAAAGTCGCCGGTCTCTCCTACGACATCCTGGCACAGGCGTTGGAACAAGCCCGCCAGGCACGGATGCAGATTCTCGACGTGATGGAAACGACCATCTCTGCACCACGGACGACACTTTCGCCCTACGCGCCGCGCATGACCATCCTCCACGTAGACCCCGACAAACTGGGGGCGGTCATCGGGACGGGCGGCAAGACGGTGCGTGCCATCCAGGACGAGTTCGACGTGCGTATCGACATCGAGGACGATGGCACGATTTACATCGCGTCGACCAGCGGCCCGGCTGCGGAGAAAGCGCAGCGGATGATTGAGGAGTTGACCGAGGAGCCCGAGGCAGGCCGCATCTACACCGGGCGCGTGGTGCGCATCACCGACTTTGGTGCATTCGTCGAGATCCTACCGGGTACCGACGGGCTGGTGCACATCTCGCAACTGGCTGACTATCGGGTCAACGCTGTCAAGGACGTGGCGGAAGTCGGCGATGAGATCATGGTGATGGTGACCAACATTGGCCCTGAAGGAAAGATCCGGCTCTCGCGCCGGGCGGTGTTGGAGGGATGGACGCTGGAGCAAGCCCAAGCGGCTGACCGACCGGGGGGGAATCGGAGCAGCAGGGGGGACAGCAGAGGACGGCGCCCACCCCGACAACGTTAGCTCCTGCTGAGAGGCTGCCGTGGAAGAGATCATCGAAGACCGTGAAGACGAAATCGGACCTGAGCCCCGTGGTACCGGGGCTCAGACGTTGCGGTGGCTGCTGCAAGCACTGCGTGAGGTGGCCGAGACGGTCATCCCCGCAGTTGTCATCGCCCTGATCATCAATCTCTTCCTGGCCCAGGCCACCCAGGTACTGGGGCAGAGCATGGAGCCGAACCTGCACAGCACACAGCGGGTGGTAGTGGAGAAGGTGACGTACCGATTCTTCCACGGCCCGCGGCGCGGCAACATCGTCGTGATCGCCTTGCCGGAGCAATCAGAGATGCTGATTAAACGTGTAGTGGGGCTGCCGGGGGAAAGCATCGAAGTGCGCAGTGGGCGGGTGTACATCGACGGCAAGCCACTCGATGAACCCTGGACGGTGAATCCAGGTGGGGGCAGTTACGGCCCACGGACCATTCCGCCGCTGCACATCTTTGCCATGGGCGACAACCGAGGCGCCTCCAACGACTCGCGGAATTTCGGTCCGGTGGCGATCGAGCACGTCGTGGGGCACGCCTGGTTTTCGTACTGGCCCCCGGAGTACGTGGGCTTCGTCGAGTAGGGTTTTGGGCAGTGCTGCGTACCATGACAGGCCGGGCACGATGCCCGGCCTGTTTTGCATCCGTTGCAGTCCAAGACCGCAAATGGTTCTTCTGCTTGCGCTCTGCGCACTGCCCCCTCAAGCTTGACAGCCATCTTCCTTTCACCTATAATACCCACCGCAGTCCAGCCTGTGAAAGGAGAGTATGGCCACTATTGAAAACGCCGTGACGCCTGTCTCTCGCCGTGGGCTCTTTGGGGGGCAACGTGGCCGGCGCATTCGCGAGGCCCTCCAGGCCTATCTGTTCCTGCTCCCCGGGACGCTCCTGCTGTTTGTCTGGAACCTCCTGCCCGTAGGATACGCCTTCTACATCAGCATGCACAAGTGGCGTATCAAACGCGGCGACTTTGTCGCGTTTGATAACTACCTCAGGGCGCTGGGCACACCCAAGGACATCATCTGGGTGATCGGAGGGCTGGCCCTTCTGGCTGGAGCATGGTGGGTGTGGCAGAGCATCAGGCCCGAGACTTCTGGACGGGTGGTTCTGTGGCGCGTCGTCGCCGCGCTGATGTTGATCTTTGGCGGCCTGGCGCTGGTCGTGGGATTCCCGGACATGCTGGCCAACGGCGACGAGGACCTGTTCACATCGCTGCTGGTCACCTTTTACTACTCCCTCGGCACAGTGCCGTTTCAGATCGTCCTCTCCTTCATTCTGGCCAACATCCTGTTCCAGAATATCCGCGGCAAGACCACCTGGCGCATTCTGTACTTTCTGCCGTACGTCACCGTCACGGTGGCCTCCGCCGCCGTGTGGCGGTCGATCCTCGACCCGCGCCGCGGCTTGATCAACATGGCGCTGACCGCGCTCGGCATGGCCGAGGAGAACCTTCCCCAGTGGCTGTTTGAGGCGACGCCGATCTTTGTCTGGATCGGCAGCAGGCTGGGCCTGGAGATCCCGGCCTGGGCAGGCGGGCCGAGCATGGCGCTCGTGGCCGTGATCATCTACAATATCTGGGTGTACGTCGGCTACAACGCCGTCATCTACCTGGCCGGGCTGGGGACCGTCCCGGGAGAACTCTACGAGGCAGCAGAGATAGACGGCGCCAGCCGTTGGGAGGTGCTGCGTCACATCACGATCCCCCTCGTCTCGCCCACCACCTACTTCCTGGTCATGATGGGCGTGCTGGGCACCTTCAGGGCCTTTAACCACATATACGTCATGACCCGGGCCGGCCGAACGCTGGGCTTCCCCCAGGGCACGACGATGACGGCCAGCATCCTCATTTTCAAGAACTTTTGGGAAGGGCACCGCTTCGGCTATGCCTCGGCCCTGGCGTTCATCCTGACCGGCGTGATGCTCAGCCTGACGTGGATCCAGAACCGCATCTCGGAAGGACGGGTGTTCTATGGCTAGCGCAACGGCCACCGTGGCACGTGAATCGAGCGAGTACCGGGTACGTAGCACCTTCCTACAGAGTATCTTGTACCTGATCCTCACGCTGGGCGCCGTCGTGGCGATATTTCCCTTCGCCTGGATGCTCCTCACCTCGTTCAAGACCTACGGCGAACACAGCCAGAGGGTGTTCTGGCCTGTGGGCCTGACGACGCGTCCGTTCGCCAACCGGCCGTCCGCCCAGGAGATCGTGGTGCCCCTCCATCCGGCCGAAAGGTGGCAGGGGGCAACCGCCTCCTTCAGCCCCCTGATGGAAGGCACCATCCCTGTGAACGAGGTGTCCCAGGTCGTGGCCGAGCGCCTTGAGAAGGATGGAGTAGCGCTTCCCTTCAACGTGCTGATTCTGGCGCTGGATACCACCGATGACGGGACACAGAACTATGACCGGTTTGTTCTGACCGTCGACTCGCGTACGGCCGACCAGTTCACCACGCGCATCAGATTGGGACAGTGGGGCGGGCCGAACTATGCCGGTGCTGACCGGGGCCGGTGGGGACCGCACTTTAAGGTGATCGACCCCAACCCGGACCACCTTGTGGTCCGGCAGGCGTGGAATTTGGGTCCCATCTTGTTCGGGAATTACATCCTGGCCTGGCGGGATGCGGACTTTGCCCGGTACACACGGAACAGCGTCGTCACCACGCTATTGACCACCGCGGGGGTGATCGTGACGGGCACGCTGGCCGCCTACGCCTTCGCCCGCATGGAGTTTCCGGGCAAGGACCTTCTGTTCACGGCCTACCTGGCGACCTACATGATCCCGTGGACGGTGATCATGATCCCGGACTATCTGATCGTCGTCGGACTGGAGGACTTTTTCAAAGAAACGTTTGGCATCACGAACGCCTGGTACAACAACTGGACCGCACTGACGATCCCCTTCATGGTCAATGCCTTTAGCGTTTTCTTGTTGCGGCAGTTCTTTGCCCAGATCCCCAACGAGCTGTTCGATGCGGCGCTGATCGATGGTAGTGGCCATCTGCGCTTCCTGACGCAGATCGTGCTGCCGATCTCGAAGGCACCTTTGATGTCGGTGGTCATTTTCAACGGCATCTGGGCCTGGAACTCGCTGCAGTGGCCCTTGATCGTCACGAGCACCCCCGATTGGCGCCCCATCACCGTGGGACTGTCGGGCTTTATCACCGAATCGGGGGCGGAGACTCAGCTCATCATGGCCGGCTCGGTGTTCACGACCATCCCCATCCTGGTGTTGTACTTTTTCACCCAGAAGCAGTTCACGGAGGGAATTGCAACTACCGGGCTAAAGGGATAACGCAAAATGTGCCGCGCGAAACGCAAGGCGAAAGGGGGTGATACGCGAAGGAAGCAAACGATTCACCAGTCTACCAATCGACCAGTTTCCCACTTAATGGGTAATCTAATCTGAACTTGGAGGAGAAACGACAATGAAAATGCGAACGCTAGTTGCTGTGTTAGCCATCCTGGCCCTCACTGTCCCATTTGTCGCCTCGTGCGCGCCACAGGCAACCCCGGAACCGACCGAGGCGCCAGCACCGACCGCGGCCCCGAAGGAAGAACCGACCGAAGCGCCAGCGCCTACAGAGGAGCCGACAAAGGAGCCGACGCCCACGCCTGTACCGCTGACCTACGACGTGGAGATCTATGGCGACCTGGAGAACTTGGACCCCAGCGGCCAGACGGTGGTCTACTGGTACCAGCACACCGGCTCCCGCGAGGAGCTCATGCTGAGCCTGGTTGACGAGTTCAACCGCACCAACGAATGGGGCATCACGGTCCAGGGAGAGTCCCAGGGTGGCTACGATGACCTGTATCAGAAAATCATCGCTGGCATCCCCGCCAACCAGCTCCCCAGCATGGCCGTGGCCTACCAGAACCAGGCCGCCACCTACGCCGTCCAGGGCGTGCTAGTCGCGCTGGACCCCTACATCGAGAGCGAGAAGTGGGGATACACGGAGGAAGAACTGGCCGACTTCTTCCCCATCGCGCTGGCCGCCGACTACCTCCCGCAGTTCGAGGCCCGCTATGGCTTCCCGCCATACAAATCCATGGAGGTGATGTACTACAACGAGGACTGGCTGGCCGAGTTGGGCTACGACGGCCCGCCTGAGACCTGGGACGAGTTCGCCGAGATGGCGTGCGCCGCCGCCGAACAGCCGTTCTCAGGCACCACGGGCGAGGGGGGCTACGGCTACGTGTACTCCATTGACGCCTCCCGCTTCGCCACCTTCGCCTTCAGCCGGGGCGGCAACATCATCAACGAGGACGGCACGGGCTATGTCTTCAACGATCAGGCTGGTCTGAACGCGCTGACCTTCCTGAAGGACCTGGTGGATCGGGGCTGCGCGATAGAGCAGACGGAGAGCTACGGCGACCAGAGCGACTTTGGCGCGGGCCGGTCGCTGTTCACCATCAGCTCCATCTCCGGCCTGTCCTACTACGGGCAGGCGGTGAATGAGGGCGCGGGCTTCAACTGGAGCGTCAACCCGCCACCGCACAGCGCTGACCGCGACGCACCGCGGATGAACATCTACGGCGCCAGCCAGTCCCTCTTCGTGAGCACCCCCAAGGAGCAGTTGGCCGCCTGGTTGTTCATCAAGTGGCTGAGCGAGCCCGAACCGCAGGCGACGTGGGCCAGCAGCACCGGGTACTTTGCCACCCGCCAGTCAGCGGCCGACCTGTTGGCCGACTACTTGGCCGAGAACCCCACGTACGCGAAGGCCTTTGGCTTCATGGCAGAAGACTATGGTGTCGAGTCGCCGGTGGCCGGCTACGACGAGTGCCGCAGCGCCGTCGCGGAGATGCTCATCGCCGTCCTGGCGGGTGAGGACGCCCAGGCGCAGCTAGACGCCACCGTCGAGCAATGCAACGAATATCTGGCAGAGGCTGCGCCTTAGACAGGTCGTAGCAATCGAGTGAATCCCTGAATTCGCCGAAAACCATCGCGGGTTGCGAGTCGTTTGAACTCGCAACCCGCTTTTTCACGTGCTCTGGATACCTGAACTTGTGCGGGTCTTCCCCATCGGGCGGCGGTGAGCGCGGGCAAAAACCCGCTGTCCTCGTCAGAGAAATTCCTTCAGGTTGTGCCCCACCGCGTAGGCAGCAGCCTCAGCCCGGTTGGTCAGGTCCAGTTTCTTCAGGATGCTGCTGACATAGTTACGCACCGTACCCTCGCCCAGGAACAGGGCCTGGGCGATCTCCCGATTCGTCTTCCCCTCGGCCACCTGGGCCAACACGCGCATCTCCTGGTCGGTGAGACTGGCGAAGGATTCCTCGTGCTCTTTGCGGGCCGCCTCGCGCACACGCGCAAAGACCCTCTGCGTGAGCGCGGGGTCCAGCAGCGCCTCTCCTCTCCCCACCGCCTCCACCGCCCGGATCAGGTCGTCGCTGCCGATCTGCTTGAGCACATAGCCGCATGCCCCGGCCGCGATGGCGTCGAACAGCATCTCGTCCTCTGCGTACGAGGTCAACATGACGACCTTGGTCTCGGGTGCCTGCTCGACGATTTTCCGGCAGGCATCAATGCCGCTCCCACCCAACAACCGGATGTCCATCACCACAACATCCGGCTGAAGAAGCAGCGTTTTTTGAACAGCTTCCTTCGCAGTGGCGGCCTCGTCGATGACCGTGAAATCAGGATAACGATCAAGGAGCGTACGCAGGCCGAGCCGGACCACTTCGTGATCGTCCACGATGATGATTTTGAGTGTCATACCACCTCTCGACGAAATACGCAATGCATGATGCGTGATGCGTGATGCGTAAACCATGAAGCGCGATCTGCAGAGTACGGTCACGTGTCACGCAGCACGCATGGGGCCTAGTAGGGCACGGTGAGAATCAAGGTCATGCCTCTATTTGGGGCAGTGTCGATGTCCAGCATACCGTCGAGCAAACGCGCTCGCTCGCGGATGTTGCGCAATCCCTGTCCTTTGTTGATCGGCAGCGCCGGGAGTCCAATGCCATCGTCGGAGATGCGGAGCTGCAGCGCATTGACGCCGTACCGCAGACGCACCTCGACCTGCCGGGCCTGTGCATGCCGGGCCGCGTTGGTCAAAGCCTCGCGGGCGATCTGAAAGATGTGCTGCCGGCGCTCGGCCCCCAGCGGTCGAGTGTCCTCGCCCTCTACGATAAACTTGGTCACCAGCAGCGTGTTGACCCGAAAGTCCCTGATCATCTTGTTCAGGCCTGTCTCAAGGTCATCGTGCGGCATCTCGCCACGCAGGTCAAAGATGTAGCGTCGAATGTCCTGGATGGTTTGGTTCAGGCTGCCGATCGCGCGCGTCAGTTGGCCCTGCGCAACCTCCGGCTCATCGGAGATGCTGTGCCAGGCTCCCTCCAGCATGAGCCCGGCGGCGTAAATGGACTGGATGATGCCATCGTGCAGCTCACGCCCGATGCGTTCGCGCTCACGGGCCAATGCCTGCATTCGCTCCACGCTCTCCAGCCAGAGTTCGACCTCGTTCAAGACGACACCCAGCGCCCGCACGACCCCATACGTGATGGCGATGCCACACAAGCCCCGGAGGAGCGCGATCGGAATGCCCACCGCCTGCAAAAGTACTTCCTGGTTAAGCCAACTCGCGGGGAAAAAAGGTGCAGCCGGGCCGATCAGCCCTCCGAACAAGGCGAAGAATCCGAGAGCCAACCCGGTAACACGCACCAGGAGCTTGACCAGCGGCAGCCGTTCCGGTTCGATCGTGCGGTAGGTCTGGCGGCGCAGCCCCCACGCCCCGAGCAGACCGCCGGGGAGTGCCAGCCCGTATCGTGCAGCGATCTCGCCGCCGAGCCACACCTGGTCCGAAGGCACGCTGGCCAGGCGAGCGACGACCAAACCGACCAACCCCACCATAAGGACACCGCCGGCCAATGCCCACTGCTTCCACTTTCTCTCGTCAGGCGGCACATAGGTCTGCAAGGCAAAAGCCAGCAGGAACATGTAGCCAATGACCATCAGGAACAGCCGCGACCAAGCGAGCCACGGATGCGGAGCATCCCAAGACACGAACCACGCGGAAATCCAGGCTACCAACGCCTCACAAAACCCAAAGACCGCCAGACGTGGAAGAGCACGGGCGATCTCCAGCCGTACACCTCGGCGGGCGAGGAAGACGATTGAGAGGCCCAGCACGAAAAAGGCCTGACCATGTAAAAGTTCCAGCACCAACTGATGAGCGGCGAGAGTATCTCGCAGCCATGTCATCCGATAATCCAACCTTTCCTCTTATATTCTTCTGTTTAATTATACCAGCGATGTCCCTTTGGGGCAAGACGTGGTGCCAATCCTCCATTGCACAGCGGACTCGGCACGGGCACTCCGGCGCTGGGACCGGATTCCGGCGGGCGAACTCGCGCGCTTTGCTATCCCACACAGTGAAACGGCGGGCATCCGAATGTACGTGGATGACCGCCGGTACGCCCGGACGCTCGCCACTGGGAGCGAGTCAGGCGTGAGGGTAACGCCCTCAGAGCGCGCGCTCGTAGATGCGGTGCGCCTTGTAAAAGTCTGCCCCCAGCGCCTCCATTTCATGCACCATCTTTGTGTTGCGCTCATTGACCTGTACGATATCGGCGTGCAGGAATTCACGCTCCCTGAAGACCTTGTATAGCTCAGCGTATAGGACGGCGTTTACACCCAGCCCTTGGTACTTGGGGAGGACGCCGCCCCCGTTAAAGTTGACCCAACAGGTGTGCCTGGACTCCCAGAGGAGCAGCGCCCAGCCGAACGGCCACAGCCGCCCCTTGCAGCGTTGTAACGCTGCTGAAACGTCAGGAAAGCCCAGCGCAAAGCCGATGATCTCGTCCCCCTTGGCAACGAGCTTGACCAACTCCGGCTGGGTCAGGTCAATGATCCGCTGGGCGATCTTCCTGGCATCGTCGCCAGTCATGGGGACAAACTCTCGGTTCTCTGAGAAGGCGGCGTTGTAGGCCTCGATCACCCGGGGAGCGATGGCCCGCAACTCGTCCTTGCTCTCAAAGCAAAGTACCTGGAATCCCCTGCGCTCTTTTATCTTTTCCGCAATGCGACAGATTCGCTCCGGCAAACAAAAGTCCCCTGGCACGTAGCAGGAGTAATAGTCGGTCTGCTTGTGGAATCCCGAGTCCTTGATGAAAGCGTCATAGTACGGATAGTTATAGGCGATGCCCATCGCCGGCCGGTGTTCAAAGCCCTTGACCAGGACGCCCAAGCCGTCGCCAGGGAGGAGCCCATCCGGGCCGCTGATCCCCTCCAAACGCCGGTGCCGTGCCCAGTCGAACGCAGCGGCAAAAAGCGCCCGGGCGACCTCGATGTCCTCCACTGTCTCAAACAAGTAGAAGAAGGCACCCTGCTTGTCCCGGTAGGCGTTGCGTCTGCGCGGCTCCAGCACGGCGATGCGCCCGACCACCTCGCCACGCTGGAGTGCCAAGAAAAAGTCGGCATCGGAGTGGCGGTAGAAGGGGTGGCGCTCCCGGTCCAGTTGCTTGCGCGCGCTGGAGACCAACGGTGGTACCCACTGGGGGCAGCCTCGATACAGGCGAAACGGAAACTGGACAAACCGTTTCGCGTCCCCTGGCTCAGTAGTATCTACCTTGTGAATCTCTACCATCCGTAACCCCTTGGCCCATCATGCCTGGGCGGCGAAGAAACCGGCCGCCAGCACCCCCGGCCCGGCATGGACGACGATGGCAGGGGGCACCTCGTAGATAGGCACATTCGGCACGTCTATCGCTGCGGCAAAGTCGGCCGCCAGGGCCTGTGCCTCCGCCTCAGCGTCAGCGTGCATGAGGCAGAGATGAGCCTCGCCGCTGTGGGGGCACTCCTCCAAGACCAGTTCCCGCAGCCGGGCCAGCGCGCGTCGTGCTGTGCGCTGCTGTTCTAACGGCTCCACTTGCCCATCCTGCAGCGTGAGGATGGGCTTGACGTGCAATACCCCTCCCAGGAGCGCTTTCGCCCCGCCGATGCGCCCGCCCCTGTGCAGGTATTCCAGCGTATCCACCACAAAGTACGTACGCTGGCGGGCCATTAGATCGCGCACGCGGGCCACGATTGTGTCGGCGTCAGCGCCCTCACGGGCCCATCGGGCAGCCAGAAGGACCATCTCGCCCAGCGGGCCACCGATCGCGCGGGTATCGATCACGCGTATATCGGCAGCGGGAAAATCCTGCGCGGCGACACTGGCGGATCGGACAGTGCCGCTCAGCTCGGTAGAGGGATGCAGGCAGATGACCGTGTGGCCCTCCGCGACCAATCGCTCGAAGATGGGGGTGTACAAGGCCGGGGGCGGTGCGGCGGTCTTGGGCAGGACGGGCGACGCACGCAGTCTCTCCAGGAAGGTGTGAGTGTCCATCTCGGTGTCATCCCGATACGACTCCTCGCCGAATATGATGATCTGCGGCAGCATCGGGATCTCGCCTTCCTCGGCCACGTGGAGAGGAAGGCTGGAGAGGGTATCAGTCACGATCTTGACCATCAGGCTCGCCTCCTGTGCAGCCATGGCGTTCAACCGGACAACCTACTGCTCATGCTACAACCCTGACAATACGAAAAGGATGCGACCGGCCTCGTGTCCACCCGCTCATCCCGACCTTGTGCTACCGCTCCAGAAGAATGGTTACGGGGCCGTCGTTGTGGATCTCGACCAGCATGTCCGCGCCAAAGACGCCGGTCTCGACGGGCACGCCGTGGTTCCGCAGCGCCCGGGCAAAGTACTCCACCAGCGGCTCGGCCACCTCCGGTGGAGCGGCATCCGTGAAGCCCGGGCGGCGGCCCTTGCGAGCGTCGGCGTAAAGCGTGAACTGGGAGATAACCAGCGCCGCGCCGTCCACGTCCAGCAGGCCGGCGTTCATTTTGCCCGCGCGGTCCTCAAAGATCCGCAGGCCAGCGATCTTGCGCGCCAGCCACTCGGCCCGTTCTTCTGTGTCGCCGTGGGTGACACCCACCAGCACGACGACGCCCCGCTCAATCGCGCCGATGACCTGGCCCCCCACGCTCACCGAACCCCTGCTCACTCGCTGTACGACTGCCCGCATCTACGGCCCCTGCTTTCCGGCTCAATCGAGCAACCGTTTCTCACCCGCCAGTGACTGTAGCTCCTGGATATTCTGGGTGGCTTCAAGACAGCCCAGGTACCTCCCTTCCGCGTCTCTCAGGGCATAATACTCGATGAGCACCTTCTGTTTCTCGCCGCCAATCGAGAGGTCGATCCAAAAGCGTGCTCTGTCCCGGGTGCCTGCCTTCATCTCCTCCAAGAGCTGCTCAACCTTGTGCAGGCTCTTCTTGGGATGGCAGTCACGCACGTCCCTGCCCACGACTCCAGCGGGCCGCTTGAAGATTCTCGTGTCGTGCTTGTTCCACGCCAGTACCTTGTCGTTCTGGTCAATCACCGAGAATTCAAATGGGACGGTCTCCAGCAAGGCTTCCAACACGGTTTCGGGTAGTTTGCCGATCATTTCATTATCCTCCCTGGGGTTCACGTTCCCTCAGTAGAACGGTGTGCCTTCACTCCTCGTGCGCGTCCCCGCCACTCCTCGACGGGAAAGCGATCCTCGTTACGATCCAGTTTGGCCAGCACTACTGTGCTCACGTCCACGCCCAGCGCGTTTGCCAGGCTGATCCCGTAGATGAGCACGTCCGCCAGTTCGTCGGCCACAGCAGCTCGCTTCGCCTCGTCCTGCACGGCATCTACGGCCTGCTCGATCGTGAGCCACTGGAAGTGCTCCATCAGTTCGGCAGCCTCGATGGCAATGGCGACGCTCAAGTTCTTGGGGGTGTGGAACTGTTCCCAGGCGCGGGCGGACACAAATCCAGCCACACGCTGGCGCAGGTCAGCGACGGTGGTGTCGTTGTCCTTCATGGGACAAGTCACCGCAGGTTCACGGTAGCCCTGCCGCCGCCTTGACCTCGGTGATGGTCTCGGCGGCGATGACGGACGCCCGGCGGGAACCGTCAGCCAGGATGTCCCACACGCGATCGGGGTCTGCGGCCAGAGCTGCCCGCCGCTCGCGGAAGGGAGCAAAGTAGGCGGCCAGGTTCTTGGCGAAGAGCCGCTTGCACGCCACGCAACCGATGGCCGCAGAACGGCAATCCGTCTCGATCTGCGCCACATCGTCGGGCGAGAAGAAATCGTGCAAGGTGAAGACGTTGCATACCTCTGGATGGCCAGGATCTGTGCGATAGCGGCGGGCCGGGTCGGTGACCATCTGCATCACCTTCTTCTGAATTTCCTCCGGCGAGGCGGCTATTTCGATGTGGTTGTTCAGCGACTTGCTCATCTTCTGCTGGCCGTCAAGCCCCAGCACCTTGGGAAAGTCGGTGAACTTGGCCTGCGGCTCGATCAACAGGTCGCCAAAGTGGTGGTTGAAGCGACGCACGATCTCCCGGGTGAACTCCAGATGGGGAGCCTGGTCCACTCCCACCGGGACCGTGTCGGCCTTGTAGAGGGTGATGTCGGCAGCCATCAGCACCGGGTAGCCCACCAGCCCGTAGTTGACGTTATCTGGATGCTGGCGTACCTTCTCCTTGAACGTGGGCAACCGGGTCAGCCAGCCCAGGGGGGTCGCCATCGATAGCATGAGATGCAACTCGGTCACCTGTGGCACGTGGGACTGGACAAAGATGATCGTGCCGCGTTCGGGATCCATGCCGGCAGCCAGCCAGTCCAGCGTCATCTCGTACGTCCAACTGCGTAACCGATCGGTGTCCTCGAGCGTGGTCAGCGCGTGCAGATCCACGACGCAGTAGATGCAGTCGTAATCGTCCTGCAACGCGACATAGTTGCGGATGGCGCCCAGGTAGTTGCCCAGGTGCTGGCGGCCGGTGGGCCGAGCGCCGGAAAAGACGCGGCCTTTCTTGTTGCTCATGGTGTCGGATATTCCTCCATCTGGTCTATGCCCTGGTAGTGTACCACAGGAGCAGCGGGGGAGCAAGGAACTCACTGCGCTACCACAAAGGCGATGGCGTGTTCGCGGGTGTGGGATAGGCTGATGGCCCACTCGGTCAGCCCGAGTTCACCAGCACGCTCAGCGGCGCGGCCATAAAGATGGATGAGCGGCTTGCCCCGTGGGTCGCCGATGACCTCCACGTCCCGCCAATCGATGCCATCGCGGGCGATCATCCGCATGCCCACGCCCAGCGCCTTGGAGGCAGCCTCCTTGGCAGCGAAACGGGCCGCAAGCTCCGCGGTGCGCCCCCGGCAATACGTAATCTCGGCCGGAGTGAAGACACGCTCCAAGAATCGATCGCGGTAGCGCTGCAGCACCCGCTCAAGGCGGGCGATCGTGACCAGGTCAACGCCGACGGTAAGCATAGAACGTAATACGTGATGCGTGATGCCTGAAGCGTGATGCGTGAAACGGCAGCGGGTATCACGGTGCGGGAGGACCGGCAATGCTCAGGGCATATGCGTCAGGGTCGAGCCAGCGCTGTGCGACGGCCTGCACTTGCTCGGCGGTGATCGTCCCGATCAGGTCCGCGTATCGCTGCAAGTAGTCCAGGCCCAGGCTGTAACGCTCCATGTCAAGAATGGCCTGCGCTACCCCCCCGTTGGTCTCCAGGCGCAGGGGCAGACTGCCCGTAATAAACGCCTTGTTGTCCTCCAACTCGTCCTCGCCCACCGGCTCCTCGCAAATGCGGCGAATCTCGACGCGGATGCCGGCGATGGCTGGCTCGACGTTGACCGGGTTGACGCCAGCGATGACGTGCCACGGGCCAGGGCCAGGACCACCGGCCACGCGACTGAACGAATAGTAGGCCAGCCCCTGCTCGTCGCGCACGTTCTCCCCCAGCCGGCCCATCAATCCAAAGACGCCCAGGATTGTGTTGCACACGAGTGCATCCAAAAAGTCCGGCGCGGCACGCGGAGGGCCGGGATAGCCCAGGACGATGTCCGATTGCGTCTTGCCGGGAATGGAAGTGGTACGCGCACGAACCTCGGTGATGTGGGGAACTTGGGGGAGTGGATCACGCGTGTAGGTGCGGCCCTCCCAATCGCCGAAGGTGGCCTCAACCTGCGCCAGAGCGTCAGCCGTCTTCACCGCCCCCACCAGGACGACGACCATCCCCTGCGGGCCATAGCCGCCGGCGTAGAACTCAGCCAGGTCGTCACGGCCAAGCCCGCTCACCGTCGCGGTGTAGCCGAGGAGACTTTTAGAATAGGGATGCTCTTGAGGGTAGGCCAGTTCGTAGAAAGCAAGGCTGGCCATGCGCCCGGTGTCGTGGGCGCGTTCCTCCAGGTCAGTGAGGATCTCGCCGCGCAATTTCTCGACGCCATCGTGCGGGAAGGTAGGATGGCGCAGCACGTCGGCGAGGATGTCGAGCACCAACGGCAGGTCCTCGACCAGGCTCTTGGTGCCAAAACCAGTGGTGTGAGTACCTCCACCGACGCCCACGTTGGCGCCGACCGATTCCATCTCCTCGTAGATTTGTTCAAAGGTGCGATGTGCGGTGCCACGCATCAGAGCACTGGCCGTAAAGGCGGCCAGTCCAGCCTGCTCCGACCGTTCGTCGTAGGCCCCTACGGGTAAATAACCGCCTATGACGACCGACGGGCTGTTGTGGTTCTCGCGCACCAGCACGGTGATGCCGTTGGACAGTTCGTGGCGTGTGATATCTTGAGGGCCAGGTATAGACATAGGTCTCCTCTCGCGGTTTCAGGTTTCAGGTTTCACGTCTCAGGTTCACGCAACCTGAAACCTGAAGCGTTGCAACGTGAAACTAATTTCCTTGCGGCACATACCATCCCACGGTGCGATTCGATCGGTGGAGGTACTTTTGTGCCACGCGTTGCACGTCCTCGACGGTGACAGTACTGAGGTTCGCGATATAGTTCTCAAACCAGGCATAATCGGCAAAGATCTCGCTGAAGCCGATCCACATCGCCTGCCCGGTGACGGACTCGCTGGAATAGGCAAATTGCGCCTTGGCCTGCTTGATCGCCTTGTCCAATTCTTCCTGCGCAACCGGTTCCGCGACCACGCGCGCCAGTTCTGCCTCCAGCGCCTCTTCCACCTCGGCCAGCGTATGGCCGGCGCGAACGGTGGCCGAGAGGCCGTAGACAAAGGGATCAACGGTCGGGACCAGTGTACCCGATATGGTCGTCGCCAGTTCCGTCTCCACCAGTGCCCTGTATAGGCGGCTGCTCTTGTTGGTCAGGCCGCCGCCGAAGAACGTCAGACCACTGGCCCCAGTGAGAGCGGCGTCGAGCGCGGTCAGCGCGAAGAAGTCGGGTTCGTGGACGGTGGGGGCGCGGAACACCATCTGGAGGTAGGCGACGTTGCTCTGCTCCTCCACGACCACCCGCCGCTCCCCCCTCTGTGGTGGCTCGCCAGCGTTCATCGGAGGTACGCCCAGGCCATCTGGAATTGACCCAAAGTGCTGCTCGATCATTCGCAGCATTTCACCGGCTTCAAAGTCACCCACCGCAACAACAAGTGCATTCCCAGGTTTGTAGTAGGTGTCATAGTGCGCGTAGAGTTGATCGCGGGTCATGGTCTCCAAGTCGCACAGGTGGCCGACGGTGTCGTTGCCGTACGGGTGCACACGGAAAGCGGCGCCCATCACTTCTTCGTTGAGCAGAAACTCGGGGTCGTTCTCGGCCCCCTGCCGCTCACTGATAATGACGGTACGCTCGGCAGCAACCTCATCAGGATCGAAAACCGCGTTGACCATGCGGTCGGCCTCAATACGCAGGGCCAACTCGATGCGCGCGGTGGGCAGCGTGGCCAAGTAGGTGGTGAAATCGTACCATGTCATGCCATTAAACACACCGCCCTCGCGCGCGATGGCCTTTTCCGCCGCACCCTTGGGGAACATCTGTGTTCCCTTGAAGAGCATGTGCTCGACCCAGTGAGAGATACCGGTGATCCCTGTGTGTTCATTCCGACTCCCCACCCGATACCAGACCCAGAAACTGGCCACCGGAGCGGTGTGTGCCTCTTTGATCAGCACGGCCAGTCCGTTGGATAGTTGTGTATTGACAAAGTCATTGATCTTGTCCATCCCTCTCCTTGTCCTCGTAGCCCGGGACTACGCCTGTAGAAGTCCAGTTCTACGCCTTGCGTCTGTCATTCCGACGTTCCCGCCTTCGGAAGATCAACCGCAGCGGGGTGCCGGGGAACTCGTAGGCCTCCCGCAACCGGTTCTCCAGGTAACGCTCGTAACTGAAATGCACCAGGTCAGGATCGTTGACGTGGAAGACAAAGGTCGGCGGGTCCACGCCGGGCTGGCTGACGTAGTAAATCTTGAGCCGCTTACCGCGCTTGCTAGGTGGCGCGTGGCGTGCAAGCGCGTTCTGCACCAGACGGTTAAGGTCCCCGGTGGAGATGCGTCGGAAACGGGCCTCTCGCACAGCCAACGCCGTCGGCACGACCTTGTGCACCCGCTGCCCCGTGAGTGCGGAGATGAAAAGCACGGGTACATAATCGAGGAAGCGCAGGGTCTCACGTACCCATCTGGTATACTCGGCCACAGTGTGGGTATCCTTCTCCACCGCGTCCCACTTGTTGATCAGCACCACCACACTGGCCCATTCATCGAGGATGAAACTGGCCACGTGTGCGTCCTGGGCAGTGACACCCTCAACGCCGTCGATCACCAACAACGCGACATCGGCCCGTTGGATCGCCCGCAACGCCCGCAGCACACTGTAGCGCTCTACGTCACGCCCGATCTTGCCGCGTCGTCGGATGCCGGCTGTGTCGATCAAGGTGATGGGTGTACCCTCCCACTCCAGATATGTGTCAATGGCATCGCGGGTAGTACCGGGGACAGGACTGACGATCGCCCGCTCCTCACCAAGCAACTTGTTCAGGAGTGATGACTTGCCCACGTTAGGTCGGCCGACGATGGCCAGCTTGATACTCTCATCCTCGGCCTCGGGTTCGGAGGGAGGCAGCGCCTCGACCACGTCATCCAACAGGTCGGCAACGTCGGTGCCGTGTAGGGCGGAGATGGGGTACACCGTTCCCAGACCCAGGCCATAGAACTCGAGCGCAGTCTGGCGCAGGCCAGGGTTGTCCGCCTTGTTGGCAGCCAGAAAGATCGGACAACGGGCGCGGCGCAAGATGTCGGCCACCTCGCGGTCCCCAGCGGTCAGGCCACCGGCAGCATCGGTCAGAAAGATGATCGCATCCGCATCATAGATCGCCTGTTCAGCCTGGGCGCGCATCAGCGGAATAAAGGGAGCCGAGTCCTGTGCCAGCACACGTTCAGGGCCAGGCCGCCTCCCAGCCGCGACAGCATCGGACAATATCTCAATACCGCCAGTGTCTACCACGGTGAAGGCAATGCCGTTCCACTCAGCAGGAGCGACCAGCCGGTCACGCGTCGTACCCGGCTGGTCGTGCACTACCGCCAGCCGCTGCCCGACGATGCGGTTGAAGAGAGTCGATTTCCCCACGTTGGGTCGGCCTACAAGGGCCACAATTGGCATGTACTCACCTCGATTGCTGACCTCACTCGGCTTCAGTGGCGACCTCAGTCGGCGTGAGCGTCGTTGAAGCGAGGATCTCTACCTGGACCGTGGCAGGGTTGATGCTCTGAGCGGTCACCCTTTCCGGCACTACCACCTGCGGTTCAATCTGATGTGTCCCGATGGGCAGTTTGAACAGGTCCAGGACGATGCGCACATCGCCGGCCTCGAGTGCCTCCAGGACAGGCAGAGGGCCGCCCAGAATCACTTGAACGGTCTCCGGCGAGACGTTGGCTGCGAGGCCCGGCCCCAGGCCCTGCGCCTCTGGAGTGACCTCCACGGTCAGGCTGCTGGGGATAGGCTCTATGGAGACCCGTACCTCCACTTGCTGGCCTGAGACGATCGCGACGTTTGGGGGCACGTTGAGTGCGGATCGGTCGATCACGTCAGCCTGCGCTCCCTCGACATTTATCGGTGCAGTCTCAATAAAGCCGGGGAGGGCGGAGATGACACCGGGAGTGCCGAAGACAGTGACGGTGGGTGGCTCGACGAAGATGTAGGGGTTAGAGTAGCCGGGAGCGATGTTCCCTTCGAGAACAACCTTGACGGCCAAGGCACGGTAGTAGCCTGAAGGTTCGATGGGGATGCGCACCTTGACCCTTTCGGGCATCAACGTGACGTGGGGGACGGACTGACCTTCGCTGTCCCGGAGTTGCAGCGGGAATTCCCCTTCAATGTCGGCGTTGGCGTCCTGCACGGAAATCGCCGTGACGGTTTCGACAACCCGAGTGACATAGGAGCTGGGTCCGCGCACGGTCACCTGGCGCGGATCTACGACCCACGTTCGCTGGAGGTAGCCCAAAGCTGGTTCGCCATCGATTTCCACACGGACGGGTATCGACCGCTCGGCTCTGGAATCCAGTTCGAGGGTTACGTACTCGGGCTCAACGAGAATCACCCGCGAGGGGTGTTTGCTCAACTCCACCTGTACAGGCACCTGGTGGACCCCGCTGCTCGGGCCTATCAGGTCGACGGTGGCAGTGAAATCACCAACCGTGAGCGCCTGCAGCACTGACCTGGGGGCGTGGACTGTAACCTGAACGCGCTCATCAAACTCCCCTACAATGAGCATCCCCTCCGGCAGATCAGGTGGCACAACCGGGATGGGCTGGCTATAGCGTTCATCCAGCGTGGGATCCTCCTCCTCCACGGCCACGACCCAGGCCAATGCGGCCAGGACGAGCGCCAGAATCATCAGGGGTAAAGCGCTTCCGATCCAACGCAGTGCCGCTCTCACTACTTGCTCCTCCCTGCTGTCCGCCGCATCCGGGCATTCTTCCGTGGCCATGCTCGTTCCAGCACAGGCTGGAAGAACGCCTTCAGCACTACCTCCAACCGTTTGGCGTCCAGATTGCGGATGATGCGAGCGTTGTGCGCAATGGAGATGGACCCGCGCTCCTCGGAGACGACGACGGCGATGGCGTCGCTCTCCTCCGTCACGCCAATGGCGGCCCGGTGGCGCAGCCCTAATTGTCGATCTGCCAGGAAGGCCGTGGACAGAGGCAGCACGCAGGCAGCGGCCAAGACCCGCCCGCGCCGCACGATGACAGCTCCGTCGTGCAGCATGGTATGAGGATCAAAAATAGTGACCAGCAGGTCAGTAGTGATGGTGGCATCGAGGGGGACGCCGCTATCTACAAACTCCTGCAGACCTGTCTCTCGCTCCAGGACGATGAGCGCACCGTGCCGTCGCTCAGCGAGAATGCGGCAAGCCTGCGCAATCGCAGTCAGAGCCTGTTCCAGGCTGGCCCGGTTGCCCGTCGCCTTTCCAAACAACGTTCCGGCTCGCCCCAGCCGCTCTAGCGCCCGGCGCAGTTCCGGCTGAAAGACAACAGGGATAGCCACGAGCAGCGCTGGCAACGCCTTTTGCGTCAACCAACCGAAAGCACGGAAGCGTATCAGGCCGCTCAACAGAGTAACCAGGATGATCAGGAATATCATGCCACGCAGCAAGGGTACAGCCCGAGTGCCGCGTACCAGATACAGCAGCCAGAAGAAAATGAAGGCTACCAGCAGGATATCGAGAACGTCTATCCGGTTGAGCCTTTGCAAATACCATAAAAGATCGGCCACTAGTTAAATCCCTGGTCCCAGTTTTCAGTCAGAGCCACGGTCGCCAAGTTGATCGAGCAGTTGCTGATAGGCCACGACATTGGGGGGTTGGAGTGCAATGATGGCCCGGATGGTTGCCTTGGCGTCCTCATACCGCTCGGCCTCCAATTGCAGATCGCCCAGTCTGTCCAGGTGCACCAGGGCCTGATCGGCGTGACCCGCATCAAGATGCACCTGCGCCAGGCGGGTGCGTAACGGAATATCATCAGGACGCTCGCGGACTGCGTCTTCCAGGATGGCAAACACTCGCTGGGTATTGCCACTGTCTTGATAGATTCTCACGAGGCTATCCAGCTCGACGATTGCCAGCTCGGGCCGATCGAAGCGATAGTAGAGATCCATCAGTGTTGAACGAGCCTGCTCGTCGTCGGGCGCAAGTGTGCGGATCTGCTCATAGACCCCGACGGCGCGTCTCCAGTCCACGCGCTGCATATAAATATCACCGATTTTGTGCAGGATGCGCACCCTCCATCCGCTCTCAGAGGAACCCCGCGGCGCCAACTCTAGCGCTTCCTGGTACGTCTCACGCGCTTGATCTATCTGCGCCAGATTATGGTAAGTATCAGCCAGGATCAGATAATGCTCCAACGCCTTGTCGATTTCCCCGTGGCTGACAAGCAGGTCAATCAACTTGGCTCGCACCACGGTGTCCATCGGCGTTAACTTTAGTGCACGCTGGTAAATCGCCGTAGCTGCGCGCAAGCTGCCGCGCATTCGGTAGGCATCGGCGATGACGACCAACTTGGACACCGCTTCGTTCACCTTCTCCATCGCCACCAGCACTTGGGCCTGTTGCCGATGGATGGGCAGGTAGGTGGGTGCAAGCCCCAGGGCATAGTAGCATTCCTCCAGTGCAGCGTAGGACATGCCGCGCCTGGCGTACTCCTGAGCCAGGACGATCGATTCGAGAACACGTTCTGACTCTGGGATAGTCAGCATTTCGGCCAGACTCAAGACCGGCCCTTCCTGGGCTATTGCGTCGAGCTGTCGGCGCACCTCGACGACCCGATTCTTCCACCCGCTCTCGCTGAGGAAATCAACCAGCGAACTGGTGAACGCCGAAGCTTGCTCCCGCTCGCCCTTGCCGACGTACCTGTGGGCCAGGCTCCTATAGAGTTGGGCCAGGTCATCCGCCTGTTTGCGCTGGACAGTGGCCACATCGATGATTTTGAGCACCTCGATAAACTTCTCCAGCGCCTCGTTGATGCGCCCTTGGGCACGATAGCACTCGCCCAGCGCAAAGTAGCTGCCCAGCATGTATTCGGGCAGAGACATCACACGCTCGAACTGAGAGATGGCGGCGTCGAAACGTGTCTTCTCCTGATACAGCAGGCCAAGATTAAAGTGCACAGCGGGCTTTTCCACCCGTGCCCTGATCACCTGCTCGTAGGCGGCAATCGCCTCGTCGGTTTTTCCCCTGGTCTGGAAATCAATCGCCCGGCTGATCAAGGCATCAATCTCTGCCTTGCTGAGCCGAGAAGCTCCAGCGGAACGTGCTGCACCCTCTTCCTCCTCAAAGAAGCTCTCGGCGAGTTCGGAGAGTGCCTTCTGGCGGGTGACCTCAATGAGGCTGCCCCGCTCCTGGTCAGATTCGACCGTGACGTCGAAATCGAGCGTGGCAGAGCCAACTGCCCCCTCCATACCCACAAGCTGCTCAGCTTCTTCGTGGAGAGCGTCAGCCTCCGATTCGACGGCGCGCTGTGCGCCATAGCGCAGGTCGTCGAGTGCAGCCAGCACTTTGGGATCGTGCGGGGCCAACTTGAGGGCATACTGACTGGCCTGTACGGCGTACTCATGCTGCCCCTGTGCCCGGTATATGTGCGCCAGGGCCAAGCACTCGTGCACCGCCTCACGCACCTGACCGTGGCGATGATAATACTGGAGCAACTGCCCGTGAGCCTTAAGGCAATCGGGATACGCACGAACGGCATCCTGCCAGCGTTCGAGCGCCAACTGGGGGGCCTGCTGTTGACTCAGGTAGCGCTCGGCCGAGTCCAGGTATGCTGCGGCAGCCTCCTCCCCCAGGCCCATTTGCTCCCGCACCTCGCCTATGCGCTCATAGATCACGGGATCATCCGGCGCAAGGTCGCTGGCTCGCTGGTAAGAATCTAAGGCAGCCTCGGGCTGGCCTGCGCCAGAGTAGGCCAACCCCAGACCAGTGAGCACACCGACATCGTCGGAGAACTCTTCCAATGCGCGCTGGTAGGCCTCAATCGCCTGGTCCCAGTTCTTGTCCCAGGCAGCATTGGCGCCCGCCTGCATTGCCTCCTCAAAGACCTCGCGATTCCTGGCCACAATCCTGTCCTTCCAGCTATCTCATCAGCTCCACCAGGATAGCTTTTTGCGCGTGCATACGGTTCTCGGCCTGATCCCACAGCACCGAGTGCGGGCCATCGCAGACTGCGTCGGTGATCTCATGCCCTCGATGGGCCGGCAGGCAGTGCATGACGATGACATCCGGCTTGGCCTCCGCAACCAACACTTTGTTGACCTGGTAGGACGCAAAGATACGGGCCCGCTCCTCGGCTTCACCCTCCTGCCCCATCGAGGCCCACACGTCGGTATAGATCACGTCAGCTCCAGTGACCACCTCGTGAGGGTCGTGGGTTGCCAGCAGGTGGCTGCCGCTAGCGGCAGCGAACCGCTGCCCTAGCGCCCACACGTCGGGAGCAAGTTCATAGCCCTGCGATCCAGCGATGGCAAAGTCCATCCCCAGCAAGGTCGCGCCGAAGAGAAGTGAGGCCGCCACGTTGTTGCCGTCGCCGACAAAGGCCAGCCTGCGTCCCCCCAGGTCCCAGCCTTTTCGCTCGATGATGGTAAGGAAATCGGCCAGACCCTGGCACGGGTGGTTGTAATCGGAGAGGCCGTTGATGACAGGCACGCGGGAGTATTCCGCCAACGTGAGCACGTCGGCGTGGTCAAAGACACGCACCATGATGCCGTCCAGATAGCGGGACAGGACGCGAGCCACGTCAGGTACGCTTTCCCGCTTGCCCAGTTGAATCTCGAAGGGAGAGAGATAGAGCGCCTGCCCACCCAGGTGGTGCATTCCCACCTCGAAAGAGACACGGGTCCGCAGAGAGGGCTTCTGAAAGAGCATACCCAGCGTCTTTCCTTCGAGTAAGGGACGGTTGCCGCCGGCCTTCCACTCCTCTTTCAGTTCAACCGCCAGTTTGAGCAGATCTAGGAGTGCATCAGGCGTCAGGTCCGTCAGACTGAGAAAGTGGTCCATTCCTGCCTCCGGTGGAATCTGTGATTGCAAACAAGTATACCACAAGCGACGTAGGAATAAAAGCGAGCAAAGAGGAGAATTCACAGTGGCACAAGAGTCGGCTCAGAACTCCATCGCCCGGCGGGCAGCGCGCCAAAGGTTAACACGGATCTGTTTCTCGTCACGGCCGAATTGGCGCAAGATCGCCCTTATCCGCGCCCGCCGAGAGGTCAAGCCCCGGGGACACAGGGGGGCATCAGGGAATCCAGCCGCCCGCCCGTAGCGGGCTAGTTCTTTCTCGGTTAGGTAGATCAGAGGACGTATGACAGTCACAGCACCGTCGAAGAACTCAACGCGGGGGACCATTGTCTCCAGTCTGCCACTGAACATCAGGTTCAGAAGCGTCGTGGCGGCCGCGTCGTCGGCGTGGTGGCCGAAAGCCAGCTTGCTGCAACCCAGCGCGACTGCAGAGGTGAAAAGAGTCTTACGCCGGTTCCACGAGCAGCGAAAGCAGTTGAGCGGCAGCGGTTCCTCCGGCGGCAACTCCAATAGGGAGAAGTGATACTCAACGCCGAGTCTTCGAAACCAGGGCTCCAGTTCAGGACGCAGGTCGGAGAAGCCAGCCGACGTACCGACGACGTGGAGGGCGGCCAATTCGTACCAATAGGGCACCTTGCGCTGGTGGCGGCGGAGTAATTGAAGCAGCGCCCGGCTGTCCTTCCCACCAGAGACCGCCACCGCCACCCGGTCACCCTCGTCGATGAGGTCGAACTCGCCGATGGCCCGAGTCACCTCTTTGAGAAGGTAGAAGGCTAGCCGCGCCGAGTCAGATGCGCCCAAAGCCCAACCTCTAAACCCCGAACTTGAGGCCCCCAGCTTGTGGATTGGGATTTGGGATTTTGCTCATTTGACCTCCCGCCCCTCGTACTGCCGCCTGTAGTACTCCTGGTAGTGCCCGCCGCTCTTGATAGGCCGCCACCACCACTCGTTCTCGACGTACCAGCGCGTCGTTTTCTCGATGGCTTCCTCGCAGGAATGGGCCGGTTCCCACCCCAGGGCGCAGATCTTGATCACGTCAAGCGCATACCGCCGGTCGTGACCAGGCCGGTCGTTGACCGGCTGGATGAGGCTTTCCGGCTTGCCCAGCAGTTTCAAGATCAGGCGGGTCATGTCGATGTTGTGCATCTCAGTACCGGTGCCGACGTTGTAAATGCCGCCGATCTCCCCTTTGTGCAGCACCAGGTCAATCGCCTCGCAGTGATCCAATACGTACTGGTAATCGCGCACCTGCAACCCATCGCCGTAGAGCGGCAGCGACAGGTTGTCGATTGCGTTGGTGACAAAGAGCGGCACAACTTTCTCGGGGTACTGATAGGGGCCGATGTTGTTTGCTCCACGCGTGATGGTGACCGTCAGGCCATACGTGACGTAGTAGGCGTTGACCATCAGATCGGCGCTAGCCTTGCTGGCAGCGTAGGGGCTGCGCGGGGCCACGGGGTCGCTCTCTTTCGAGGCCCCATGCGGCACGTGGCCGTACACTTCGTCTGTAGAGACCTGATGATAGCGCTCCAGCCCAAACTCGCGGGCCGCCTCCAGAAGCACGTAGGTGCCGTAGACGTCGGTCTTGATGAACGTGTCGGGGTCCATAATAGAGCGATCGACGTGAGTTTCTGCGGCAAAGTTGATGATAGTGTCCACATCGTGGGCACAAACCGTCTCTCGTACAGAAGCAGCGTCGCAGATGTCGCCCTGAACGAAATCGTAGCGGTCAGCGAACTGTTTGGCCACGTCCTTGAGGTTATCCAGGTTACCGGCGTAAGTCAGTTTGTCGTAGACGACGACGCGGTAGTCGGGATACTTTTTCAGCATGTAGCGGATAAAGTTGGAGCCGATGAATCCAGCACCGCCGGTGACCATCAAGTTGTGCACAGCAAGCCTCCTCCGTCTTGAAAATGCCATCTCGGGATTTGCTTTGAACATTCTACCACAACTGACAAGCCAGGCAACCTTGACTTGAGCCACGAAGATGCTATCATTACATCTCATTCTACCCTGCGAAAGGCGCTCCAGCGAATGTACATCGAGCCAACGATACGGAGGAAAAAACGTCGCTCGTCTCCAATCCGTGTGTTGTTCCTGCTGATGTTGATCAGCGCCGGCATCTACGTCTACGCTATGATCAAGGAGGAGCAGGTCGAGATCCCCTTTGTCCCCACCCCTACGCCGACGCGCTCGGCGCTTTCCTACATTGCCGAAGCAGAAGAGTGGTACTTGCAGGGCAAACTGGCAGAAGCGATCGCTGCCTACGAGCAAGCTCTTGCACTTGATCCGAACGATGTGCTGACGTACATCCCACTGACGCGGTTGCTGGCACTAGAAGGGCGAACTGCGGAGGCGGTGCAACGCGGTCAACAGGCGATAGAGATGGCGCCGGAGAATGCGCGCGCCTTGGCCGTCCTGGGCATGGCCTACGACTGGAGCGGAGACGTGCCTGAGGCAATTGATGCCTGCAAGCGCGCGATTGAACTCGACCCCACATACGCCGAGGCGTACGCCTATCTGGCCGAGGCGTACGCTGACGCTCAGCGCTGGGGCGACGCAGTCGAAGTCGCTCGGACTGCTCTGCAGTTGGACGACCATAGCGTGGACGTGCACCGCAACTATGGTTACGTGCTGGAGGTTCAGGGCAACTACTGGATGGCAGTGGAGGAATACGAGCGGGCATTGGAAATTCACCCCAACCTGGCCTACATCCATATCACACTTGGGCGGAATTACCGGGGGCTTGGCGACTTTGAAGCAGCGCTGCAGAACTTTCGGCGGGCCACCGAGATTGATCCAGACAATGCGGTCGCCTTCACCGAACTGGGGAAGACGCATCAGCAATTGGGAGAGTTTGACCAAGCCGAGACTTACCTCAAGCAGGCGACAGAGGCCGACCCACGGTTTGGGCCGGCATTCGGGTACATGGCGATCAACTACTGGTCGCGCCGAAACTATGAGTCAGCCATCGAATATTTCAAGCCGGCCATCGAGTTGAGTTGTATCGCGGCCCGGCAGCAGGCCGACACGTTTTACGTCACGATTGAGCGTCCCGGTGACGACACTTCTGGACCGTCACCAGACATCGTGATGCGCGGTGAGTTTGTATCCCCATCAGCGGGCAAACGGGATACGCTGCAGGCCACGCTCAAGCCGACTGCCGAGTACGACGAGGCGTGGGCCAACGCCCGCGGCACGGTGACACTTTACACGCAGACAGGAAAGTACACCATATCGCTGGCAGGCATACCCAAACCAAAGTACGGGCAGACGTACGTTGGCTGGTTCGAGGGAGTCAACGCACTCTCAGGAGATCCACTGAGCACCGGGCGGGTCCGGGTCCAGAGCGATGGACGCGTGGAGGCCCAGCTTGAAACCGGGTGGGTCGAGGGACCCCGGATCGAGTACTTTTACACGCTGGGCCTGGCCTACTTTTACATGGCACAGTGCGAACAGTCGTACCCGCTCTTTGACGCAGCTCTCCAGATAGATCCGGAGGAGGTCAACGCCCTGCAAGGCATTCGACTTTGCCAGGAGGCGGAGGAGTAGCGTCAACATAGTGCCGCGTAGAAGCAGTTGACCAGAATCTCATTCTCTGGTATACTTTCTCCGAGCCGGAGTGGCGGAACAGGCAGACGCGCGCGACTCAAAATCGTGTGGGCTTAGCCCATGTGGGTTCGATTCCCACCTCCGGCACCTGACCGAATCAGGACCGGGCCGAAGGTCCATAAGCGGCGTCCGCGGGCGGGGTACGCGCCCTAAAACGCCGCTTTTTTTTAGGGAATGCTGGAGCCAGGAGGTCGTGAGCAAGCGAGCACGCCTTCTACCAAAGTGGGTCACGCGGGCTGCTGCCGGCATTGCGGCGGGGCTGACGCTGGGATTTGCTGTCGGCTGGTGGTTCTGGCCGGTGCAGTACACGAACACCGCGCCGGACGTGTTACGCCAGGACTATCACGACGACTACGTCGCGATGGTCGCAGCCGCTTACGAGGTCGAGCAGGATCTTGAACAGGCTCGCGAGTGGCTGAAATTGCTCGACCCGGAGGAGCCATCCACGCCTGTGATCGAACTGGCGGAGCGGCTCGTCGAAGCGGGCGGCAGCGCCGAGGACGTCACCCGCCTGGTGCGCCTGGCCCAGGCACTGGGAGCTAACAGTCCAACGCTGATCCCGTATGTGGAGGATCGGCCATGAGCGGCTTCTCCACGCGCCAGGTGACGGGCGTCATCGGCCTGGTGATTGGGCTCGCGCTGGGCCTGTTGTACACCTGGGTCATTGCTCCCGTAGAGCTTGTTAACACGCACCCGGCGTTACTGCGCACTGACTACCGCCGGGGCTGGGTGCGCCTGGCGGCACTGTCGTACGTAGCCGATGGCGACCTGGAGCGGGCCCGCGCGCGGCTGGACGGGCTCAAGCAGGAGGACGTGGCGGGCGTGATACAGGCACTGATCGAAGAGTATGCCGCTGCAGGTCGTCCTGCGGACACCCTGCGCAGCCTGACCACACTGGCCAAGGCATTGGACGTACACACACCAGCGATGTTGGTGTACCTATACGCACCGACGTCGTCACCACGGTCACCTGTTCGCACGCCATACCCATCACCCACATCTACTCCGACGCCGACTCTCACGTCCACCCCGCGTGCCTCGCCGTCTCCAACTATTCCCACTCCGACGCCCACTCATACGTCGACACCTGTGTCTCGTGACACGTCACCGTTGACCACTCCCACCTCCGAGCCAACACACACCCCTCCTCCTCCCACTCCGACGCCCCCGCTTCTGGCCCGCTTGCAGTTGGCCAAGCAAGAGCAGATCTGCGAACCGGGGCAGGTGCCGCGTATCGAGGTGCTCTTGAAGGATGAGCGCGGGGCAGGACTAGCCGGGGTAGATGTCTGGCTCTTGTGGCCCGGCGGAGCCGACCGGGCCGTGACCGGGCTCAAACCCCAGAACGGAGCAGGATATGCGGATTTCAACGCTGAACCGGGTACAAGCTACGTGCTCGGCATCGGCGAACTGGGGATGCCACTGGTCACTGACCTACAGATCGAGCCCTGCCCGCTTGAGGACGACGAGGAACCGCTGATGGGCTCGTGGCGCCTCGTCCTGGAGCCGCGGTCACCGGATCACAGCGAATCAGGCCTGGACCGCAGCGCCGGACGACCGGAGCGACATCGTGGTTAAAACCAGCCGCGTGACAGTGAGTTGACCGCCGCCTGAGTCTGGTGTACAATCGCATTTGATTGGGGAGGCCGCCCACCGCAGGAGGTGGGCAGCAGGTAACCGACTGGCAATGGTGCTTGTGAGAGATCTGATTGGACTAATCACGGTCCCACCTGGTGACCTGGTCTATCACCTGGTCACATTGTTCGCTATTCAGCTTGTCCTGGGAATGGCATTCGGGCATTGGTATCGCCACCGCCGTGACCCGGCTGCAATACGGCTGCTGGTGACCGGGGCAGGCTTTGTCCTCGCACGCGCACTGTTGATGCTCGTCGCCGCACTTGACCGGATCGGCGTGCTATCACCGAACATCGTGTTGCCCCCCCTTGAGCGTTTCCTCGACTTTGCCACGCTGTTACTGGCTGTCTGGACGTTTCTGCCGATCCTGGGGCGCCACGCGCGCCTGGGTGTAACGCTCCTGCTTCTCATGCTCCTGGGCACCGCAGGGGTCTATGCGGCCTTTGCTGCCCTATGGCCACAGGCCGAAGCCCAGGGCATCGCCTACAACGGGTATTGGCAGGAGATGGTGTGGGAGTTCTCCGCCCTATCAGTTCTCGGGCTGGCTCTCATCGCCGGTGTGATCTGGCGCGAGGATGATTGGGGGCTGGCAACCTGTCTGTTTGCCCTCTGGAGCGTGGGCCATGCGCTGCAGTTCGCCGTGCCATTCACCGATTCCCACACCGCCGGGTGGGTGCGACTGGCTAACCTGGCTGCGCTGCCGTTGCTGGCCAGCCTCGTGTATCGCCACGTGTTGACTGCGTCTCCAGCCACCAATGCGGACACCGCTCTGAGGATGGCCAACATCCTTGAGGCCATCCAGCGCATCGAGGCGAACCGAGACACCGAGGCTGCTTTAAAGTTGGCCGCCTCAAGTGTCGCTCATGCGCTAGGAGCCGACACGGTCGCCGTTGGCCTCCCGGCCCCTGGACCTGCCAAGGGGATACGCATCGTCGCGCTTCACCCGTCGACCGGCGCGATGCTCGCACACCAAGAACCGATGTTGCTTGCATCTAGACATCCCTTGTTGGCCACTGCGCTCCAGACGGGTCATCTGCAGCGTGCTCGCGCGCCGCACAAGGACCCCACGATCGCTGCGCTGTATCGCCGCCTGGGTTTCGACCGACCTGGACCCCTGTTGGTGCTGCCCCTGGTTGATGGGAGTACCCTGGCGGGTGTCATGCTGGCTGGAAACCCGGTCTCCCAGCAGGGTTGGACGATGCGCGACGAACAGGTCTTGCAAGCCGTGGGTGCAGCCATAACGACGTCGCTGGCCAACGCCTTCCGGCGGGAGAGCACCGACCGCAGTGCCGAGTTACGAAAAGCCCTTGGCGAGACACGCCGTCTGGCGCGACGAGTGGCTGAACTTGAAGCTGAACTGGAGCAACAACACCAGCGAGCTGAGGAATTGGCTACCAGACTGCGTCTGCGAGAGCAGGAAGCCGCAACTCAGAACCAGCCTGTGGCGGAAGCCATCATCTGGCAGGAAGAGATACGCGATTTGGCGGAGGCTCGGGCCACGCTGGAAGCCAAGTTAGCCGAATGGAAAGAGCAGGCAGAACAACTCACCCACTCAAAGGACGATTTGCAGAACCAACTGGCACAGGTACAGGCCGAACTGCAGGAGGCACTAAGCAAGGCGCCGTCAGCCCTGCCTGCGCAACCCGCTGATGGTGGCTGCGGCGGCATTGAGCTGAGCGATCTGAGCACCCCAATGAACTCGATCTCTGATTACACAAATCTGCTGCTGGGCGAGTCCATGGGCATCCTCGGAGCGAAGCAGCGCCAGATCCTGCAACGGATCAAGGCCAACATCGAGCGTATGGACGGGCTGCTCAGTGATCTGGTCAAGATCACCGCCGTGGATGCCGGGCAAATCTCACTTGCGCCCGAGTTGGTTGACGTGATCAACGTCATCGAGGATGCAATCATGTCGTTGTCTGCCCAGTTCAGCGAACACGAACTGACAATGCAAATGGACATGCCGTCCGAGCTGCCACACGTGCACGCGGACCGAGATAGTCTCTATCAGATCGTACAGCACCTTCTATCTAACGCCTGTCAATCCTCAGAGCCTGGTACAGAGATTCTGATCCGTGCCCGGCTGGAAGAGTACGATGACCAGGTTGAGGGCCTGCCCGACTACCTGTTCGTATCCGTGACCGATACAGGCGGCGGCATAGCCCTCGAGGACCAACGCCGGGTCTTCCAGCACCTCCACCGGGCCGACAATTCCCCCATCGCCGGGCTGGGCGATACCGGGGCCGGTATGTCCACCGCCAAGTCGCTGGTGGAAGCACAAGGAGGGCGCATCTGGGTGGAAAGCGAGATGGGAGTAGGCAGCACCTTCAGTTTCATCTTGCCGCTCTCATTCGAGGACGATCGTGACCGGCTGTCAGAGACCACTTCCAGTGAGGCGGGGAGGCAACAGTGAGCGAGCAAATGCGCCCCAGTACAGGCCGAGCCAATGGGATACGGCAAATGCTTGGGAGCGTTGTTATCACACTCATCAGCGTGGGCATGCTGCTGGGCAGTTTCCTGCTGAGCCAGCTTGATACGTCAGACAGGCGCCCACTGCCGACCCAGGCAGGTGCTGTGTCCTTCCCCTCGCCCACACCGATTCTGCCCGCGGGCACCTCTGCGCCTTCCCCCACGATGTCCCCATCTCCTCCGCCATCTGCAACAGAAACGGCCGTTGGGCCAGCGTTACCTCCGTCCCCGTCCCCTACCTCGCCCCTGCCCTTGATGCCTAGTTGCCCACAACCGCCGGGCTGGTTTGTCTACACCGTGCAGCAGGGTGACACGCTCACCGGCCTGGCCTGGCGGGCTGGCATTACCACACTTGCGTTGATGGAGGCGAACTGCTTGAACATATCGGCCATCCATCCAGGCCAGCAGATTTACCTGCCACCTGTCTTTTACGCCAGCCCTACGCCGTGGCCCTGTGGTCCGCCTCTCGGCTGGGTTGTGTATATTGTGCGGCCAGGGGATACGCTCTATTCTCTTTCTTTGCGTTCCGGCGCCGGTATTGAGGCTATTCGGCGAGCCAATTGCCTGCCTGGTTACACCATCCTGGCCGGCCACGCGCTCTACCTCCCCAAACTACCATCCACGCCCACCCCAACCCCGCCCCCTCCCGACACTCCCACCCTCCCGTACACGCCCGTACCCACCGAGACCCATACTCCCACTCCTACGCAGACACCTGTTCTTACCCAGTCCCCGACCGCCACGACTTATCCCACGTTCACAGCTACTCCCACCTTGACGGGCACCACGACTCATACCCCAACCTACACCCCCACACCCACTGAAACTCCAGGTCCCACCGTGACGCCCACCTTCACGCCAACATCCACCCCGACAGAGATTCCTACATCCACACACACGCCGACACCCAGCCCAACGGAGCCTCCCACCTCCACGCACACGCCGACACCCACCGCTACCCCCTCCGGATGAACCACCCTTGAATAACATGCACCGTTCTCTGAACCATCTTTCCGAGGGACTGACCTTGATCGTCATCCTGGCACTGGCGATTGGGGTCAGTCGCTGGGTCATCACCGCCGCACCTGAAGTTGCCCAGGCGCTTGCCACAGCAACCCCTACCGTTGCGCCTGCCGTCCTGCCATCAGTCCCGCCCACAGAGACGCCCACGCCGACAGTCACACCTACCCAGGCGCCCACCCATACCCCCACCTCTACACCCACGCCCACCCGCACCTCCACACCCAGTCCCACGCCCCACCCGCCGTCTGCATTGCCCGCACCATCTCCTATCCTGACCGCCACGAATTCCACGCCTCAGCCGTTCCCTATGCCAGCGCCGATGCCGCTGGTGGAACAGTCCAGCGGTGTGATCAATGTCCTCGTACTGGGCTCCGACCAAACCTCCACGGAAAGCGTAGGACGTACCGATACCATCGTCGTCGTCAGCGTCAATCCCGACCTACCCTCGGTCGCACTTCTCTCCATCCCCCGCGATTTTTATGCGTGGATACCCAGCCACGGCTTCGACAAGATCAACACTGCCTACAGCCGCGGAGAGCGCAACGGCTACCCTGGTGGCGGCCCAGGGTTGATCAAGGCTACCATCGAGTATAACCTCGGGATACGCATTCATTACTATGCGCGGGTCGGGTTCGATGGCTTCATCAAGATCGTGGATGCACTGGGAGGAGTGGATGTAGCTGTGGAATGCCCCCTGTCGGACACCTTCCCCGACCCTGACTCGTCCACCGGTCAGACTGAGGTGGACTGGCTGCCAGGCATCCACCGACTAGAGGGCAAACATGCGCTCTGGTATGCCCGCTCCCGCTGGAGTACCAGCGACTTTGACCGCAACCGCCGCCAGCAGCAAGTGCTACGGGGCTTGTATCACCAGATCATGACTCTGGACATCATCCCCAAGATCCCTCAACTGTGGGGGGCGCTCAACGAGACCGTCTCAACCGATCTGGGGTTGGACGAACTGCTGTATTTGGGGGCCATCGGCTCACGGCTGGATATGATAAACGTGAAGAGTCGTTTCGTGGAACGGAGCGTCGTGCAATCCTGGACCGCGCCCAATGGGGCCTATGTCCTGGTTCCCTATTACGAGGCCCTTGGCCCGCTGATCAACGAGGCGCTAGCGCCGCCGGCCAGCGCCCGTGCGCTGCAGCGCGCCTTCCGGGTCGAGGTATGGAATGCCACCCCCTACGAGGGTCTGGGCCACGTGGCGGCCGAACGGTTGCGATGGGAGGGCTTCGAGGTCGTGAACGTCGGCCGGGCCGACGGGACTTATCTGCGCACGCAGATCGTGGATTTCACCACGAGTGCGAAGGGCTCGGCTATCGCCTGGCTGACACGCCTCTACGGGCACAACAACAGCGACGTCATCTCCCAGCCGACCGAGGGCAGCGCGGTGGACTTTCGCGTGATACTCGGTTCCAACTATGACCCGTGCGTCGCGACCAGGGCCTATTGGTACCCTGGTTCACTTGCCACGCCCACGCCTCTTCCCCCAGCAGCTCGCTGAAGCCAACGAGGACAGCCAGAAACCCGAGAGCCGGACGTCTACAGATGGTCCGGCTCTCTACGATCGCGACGACGGTCAAGTCAGCGAGTATCACGTACCCTCTGGAAAAGCTAGGGTGGCGAGCTCATCGTTGGGCGAGTGAACATCGCCAGAGCAGCTCCAGCCCCATCCTCGGCCCAGAAGGTGAGGTCATCCCACGGTCCAGCGGTGAAAAAGTTCATCGTCACGGTCCACGTGGCTCCATCTTCGCTGGCATCAACCCTGTAGCTAGACGAAGCTTCGACACCATTGCCAGAGATGCCACTCCCCGGTACGTTGATGCTTCGTATCGGCGTGAGCAGCGTCATAGTGCCGGAAGCGCCGTCCATGTCCCAGTTATACTGCACAAAGAACGGTGCCCCTGTACGCACGTACGGGTACATCCGCTGAGAGGTACTCCGGGGCAGCGGGACCGTCCACGAATAGGCAAAGATCCGACTGCCCGCTGGCAGCACGTTCGCCAGGGGGTCGGTGCTCAATGCCACGTTGTACCGATTGCCATCGTCGCCGCCGTTGGCACCCACCACCGACAGCTTGAAGACGCGCTTGTTACCCACCGCTTCCCCCTGATTGGGGTTGATCGCAGCAAGCAAGTACCAGGCTCCTTCCCAAGTGTTGCTGACCGCGAACGTCCGGCTGATGATCAGACTGCCACTGCGGATGCCGGGATCTGATGTCGTGGCGAACGTGGCCCGGCGGGCGGCAGGATCGTAGGCGCCGCTGCCTCCATACAGGCCAAAGTTCGTGGCGGTGTTCCAACTTCCGCCTTGCTGCTCGTCGAATGCACCGCTCCCGCCTACGTCGGGGTCCAGGATACGGATGTAGAGGGTATCTGTGACTGTATCCGGAATTTCGAAAAAGACGACCTGTACCTGATCGTTGTCGCCGTTGGCTGGCGAAGTGGGGGCTGTACCGAAGGTCACCAAGTCACCTGTCTCCAGCGTCGTGACCGGGCTGAGTACGACGTAGGCTGGCGAGAGAATATCCGACTGTCCATCAGGGTTCTCGACCCTCAGGGCATAGACGCCGGGTGTAAGGCCGGCCGGCACCGTGCCTGTGAGCGTGTCAGCAGTAGCGGCGGAGATGGTGACAGACTCACTGGCCCCCAGCGTCACTGTAGGCGTCCCGAAGAAGTTGGCCCCCCGGATGATCACGGGCACGGGAGCAGAGTTCACCCCCTGGTTGGGCGTGATGCTGAGAATGGTCGGGGGCAGTACAGGCGTAGGAGTCGGCGTCGGTGTCGCGGTAGCGGTGGGCGTGGGAGTGTCGGGTGCGGACGGGGGCTCTGACGTGAACGTAGGCCTAGTTGTGGGCGTGGGTGTGGACGTGCGCGTGGGCGTGGGTGTGGGCGTGGGCGTAGATGTGGACGTCGATGTGGGTGTGGGCGTGGGCGTGGACGTGGGAGTCCCCGTCGGCGTCTGCGTGGGCGTAGGCGTACGGGTGAGCAAGGTTGCGCTGGGAGAAGGCGTCGGAACGACGGCGACTTCCTCGGGGGTGGACGTGCCCGGAGCCGGGAGGAGAGTGACCGGTGGAACAACGACCGCCGTTCCCGCAGGTGTCAGGATCCGTCTTGGATCCCAGGGAGGAGGGGTCATCACCTCTGGGCGGAGTGGTTCGATACGCCTCTCCCAGGTCTCGAAACCCTCATCTGGATTCAGCTCGGAGAGCATGTTGGCGGGGACCTGCCATATGCGGTCCGGCGTCACCGCCATCTGCGCCGTGATCATGAGGCAGGCGAACCCCAGCAGAAGTATCAGGAGGAACACCAGCAAGCTGCGTCGATCTCGGTCCCCGTCACGACCACGCTTGGAATTCCCTGCCGCCTCGTCACTTGCTTTGTTCGGTGACACTTTAGTCTGCGCCTTTCTCGCCCCAGTGGTCCTGCAACGCCGGAAGAATCACGCTGAATGTACTGCCAACCCCTTCCTTGCTAAAGACTTGGATGTTTCCCCCGTGCGCCTCGACAATTGCCCGGGTCACGTACAAGCCCAGACCAAGGCCCCGCACGTCATCTTGCGTCACGTTCGTGACCCGGTAGAACCGGCTGAAGAGACGCTGCTGATTTTCAGGTGAGATACCTATCCCGGTGTCTATGACGTCAAGAACCACCTCGCCATCGTGCGCAGACAGTCGGAGTGTCACGCTCCCGCCGGCCGGCGTGTACTGCCAGGCATTGCGCACGATGTTGATTATTGCCCAGCGCAGCCGTCGCGTGTCCGCATCTACGAGAGGCAGGTCAGCAGGAGTTTTCACCTGCAACGTCAGTCCCTTCTCACGAATCTGCGGACGCAACTCCTGTGCTATCTCTTCGACGAGTGTGGTGAGCAGAACAGGACGCTGCCGCAAGCCCAGCCGTCCCCCGGCCTCCATCTCCGAAAAGTCCAGCAGTTCGTTAATCATTGCCACCAGGTTGTCGGTATGACGGGAGATTGTCTCCAGGAAACCAAGCTGTTCTTCGTTGAGAGCATCGCGAGCAGCGACGACCAAAAGCTCGCTGTAGCCCTTGATCGCCGTCAAGGGCGTGCGCAGCTCGTGCGAGACGTGGGTGATAAAGGCATCCTTGAGCCGTTCAGCTTCGGCCTCGGCCGTGACGTCCCGCAGCACGATCACCGTGCCCAGGTGCTCGCCTTTTTCCGTTCGGACGGCCGCCGAGTGGGCGCTGATCACCTTCTTGCCCACCTGGAAGCGCCGCCGCTCCAGAAGCCAAGGGCTCGGCTGAAGGTCCGAAATCTGTTCATAGCCTTCCACGGATAGTTCTCGCAGCGGGCCGAGCGCGAAATTGTCCGCCATCTCCTCCAGCAGAGTCTCGGCTGCTGCATTCAGTGGGTTCAACTTCCCCCCCAAGTCCTCCAAGACGACGCCGTCCCCAATGCTGGAGAGAATCGCCCGCATGCGACCGATCGCCTCCTCCAGCGCGCGGGTTCGCTCCGACAATCGTCCCGTCATCTCGTCAAAGGTCTCAGCCAGCATGCCGATCTCGTCCGCGCTCACAATGCCGGTGCGCTGCTCGAGGTCCCCGTCTGCCACAGCTTGCGACGTCCGTACCAGGCGGCTGAGGGGACGGGTGATGAGTTGAGAGACGAGGTATCCGACCAATATCACGGCCGCCATCGCGGTACTAAAGATCAACGCGTACGTGTTGCGGCTCGTGGCACCGGCCTGGACGATAAAGTGGGAGGGCAAAGCGACGGCGAAAACGCCCAGCACATCGTTGCCGACGCGGAGAGACGCGCGGCCGACGCGGTACGAACGACCGCGAATGCGGACGTTCTCACCGGTCGTGGAACCCGTGCTCTGCAGCGCACTCTCATACAATGCTGGCGTGGTCGAGAGCTCATCCAGTAGGGCAATCTTATCAGGACCCTGCTCGGCGCCTGTGAACGTGGAGGCGACGGCGCGGCCGCCATCGAGATAGATGATCACGTCGGCCAGGGAGGTGATCTTGAAGTGCGGTAACAGCGTGTCGAGCGATGTGCCGACGACGACTGCACCGACCATCCTGTTCTCCAACCCGATGGGGATTGCCGTGAAATAGTAGTAACGCTGATCCACCGGGTGGTTCACCAAGCCACGCCTGGGCAGCCCGTTTGGATCGCCGGCTTCGAGCAACACCCGCACCATCCACAGCCCCGAGGTGTCAAACTGCCCCTCCACGAACTCGGATGAGCCATCGTCGTGCTGCAGTGTGTGTAGCACCTCCCGACCATCCGCGTCAACGACGATGAGGCTTTCCACTCCCCGGACGACTGCCGCCGGTTGGGCCAGCGCAACCACGCTATCCCGATCGCCAGCCTGCAAGGCCTCCGCCAGTCCCACCGTAAATGCGATCGCTCGCGCCGACTCCAGGTGGTCCATCTCCCGGCGCGCCAGGCTGTCCGAAACGACGCGCCCCGCTTCAAGCAACTGATTAGTCAACCGTTCATCAAGTGAACTGGCCACCAGTCTGGTCACCACATAGGTGCCGACAATCGCTACGCTCAGCGTGAGAATCAGATAGGGCAGGACGATCTTGTTTCGGATGTTGAGGTTCAGTAGACGGCCCAATTGCTGGAGCCCCGCTGGGTGCTTCTCTGATTCTTGATCTCGTACCACTGACGTCCCTCCGATCAGGGCGCGGCGAAGTAGGCCAGCGCCTGGCGCACTCGCTCCTCGACAGACAAGTCTTCATCCCGTGCCAGGCTCTGAAGCGCCGCCTGTGCCTCGACCAGGCTAAAGCCCAGGCCGGTCAACGCGGCGATGACCTCGGCATCGGTATCGCTCAGCAGGCGTGCCGCATCTGTCCCGGCCGGCATCAGTTTGTCCTTTAAATGAAAGATGATGGCCCTGGCTGTCTTTGGCCCGATACCCGGCACCCGGGATAGCAGCCCCGGCTCTTCCTGTACCACGGCCTGGCGGAGCGCATCTGGCGACACGGTGCCCAGCAGTGCCAGCGCGACCTTGGGGCCAACACCGGAGATACTCAGCAACAGCTTGAACAGCGCCAGTTCCTCTTCTGTAAGAAAGCCGTAGAGCGCCAGTTCGTTCTCCCGCACGTGTAGGTGGGTGAACAACTCCACCGGCCGGCCCACGCCATCCAGTTGCGCCAGCACGCCAGAGGGAACGTGCACCTGCAGGCCAATCCCGCCAGCGCGGACCACGACGTGTCCCTCCCCTATGCCCCATACCGTCCCGCTGAGTCTGCCGATCATCTCACAACACCCATTCCTGGCATTCACTCCTCGGACAGTGCGGCCAGACGAGCTGAGTGCAGGTGACAGATGGCAACCGCCAGTGCGTCGGCCGCGTCGTCGGGGCGCGGTACCTCCGCCAGCTCCAGCAACAAGCGTACCATCTCCTGCACCTGCATCTTGTCCGCGTTCCCGTACCCGGTCACCGCCTGCTTGATCGCCAGCGGCGTGTACTCGGCGACGTCCAGGCCCGCGTCTGCGAGCGCCAGAAGCGCGACCCCCCGTGCTTGCCCCACGCTCATCGCAGTGCGCACGTTTCTGCTGAAAAAGAGCTCCTCCACCGCAGCAGCTTCCGGTTCCCACTCCTCTGCCAGATCGCTGACCGCACGGTAGATCAACTGCAGTCGCCCGGGAAGAGGCTGGCCGGCAGGCGTTCTGATCACCCCGAACGCCACCAGTTTCAAGTCTCCTCTTACCTCCTCCACCAGACCATAGCCCGTGATGGCGGTGCCGGGGTCAATTCCGAGCACGCGCATCTGGCATCAGGCCACTGCCTCGTACTTGGCCATCACCTCGTCGCTGATGGCGAGATTGGAGTAGACCTGCTGAGTATCGTCCAGTTCCTCCAGCGCATCAATGACCGCCATCACCTGCAGGGTCTGTTTTTCCTCGAGTTGCAGCGTCGCCTTGGGGATCATCGCCAGCTCGGCCGTCTCAAACTCAATGCCTGCCTCCTGCAACGCCTGTCGCACCGCCTGAAAATGCCCCAGCTCGGCGTAGACCTCGACCAGATCCTCGCCGAACACGACGTCGTCGGCTCCTGCCTCCACCGCGACCTCAAAGATGGTATCTGCATCTGCCCCATCGGGCGCAATCGCGATGTAGCCCTTGCGTTCGAATTGCCAGGCGACAGCGCCTGCTTCGGCCAACGCTCCACCCTGCCGGGTGAGGACGCGGCGGACATCGGCAACGGTGCGGTTCTTGTTGCCGGTGAGCGTGTGCACCAACAGGGCGACCCCGTTAGGGGCATACCCCTCGTACATCACCTCTGACAAGTCCTCGCCCTTGAGTTCTCCGGTGCCGCGTTTGATGGCCCGTTCGATGTTTTCCTTGGGCATATTAGCGGACTTGGCCTTGTCCATGACCAGACGCAGGTTAAAGTTGACGTCAGGATCGCCGCCCCCTTCACGTGCCACAATGGTGATCTCACGCGCCAGCCGCGTAAAGACTTTGCCTCGCTTGGCATCCGCAGCAGCTTTCTTATGCTTGATGGTGGACCACTTACTATGACCGGACATGCCTTACCCTCCACTACTATCTGAATCGCGCAAGTAGGTTGTTGATGATTCTGAACTCTATGAATAGCTGGGCGTAAGACGCGAAACGTACACCGCGAGGGAGACTCTTTGCCGGGTCAAGATTACGCCCAACGTATCACGTTTTCACACAGAGATTATACCACTGTACGCCCTGGTTATGCAAATGCCAGGACGCAGACCTCCTTCACCGTGGCACCCAATGTGTGGCTTCAACGAATAGAGCGGAGGTCTCATCCACCTCCGCCCTGTCAGTCATTATTCTACCACCTCCAACTGGCTGCCCAAAAAGTCGCGTTGGCCTCGGAGGAAGGCGGTGACGTCGATTGGTCGCTTGCCGGCCAACTGCACCTCCTCCAGGCGCAACGCTCCCTCGCCCGTGGCGACGGCCAATCCGTCCGCCAGGGCAAATACCGTGCCTGGTGGTGCATCCCCACGCCATTCGGGCGACGGTGCTGCCCGCAGCACCTTGAGCCTGCGCCCGCGCCAGGTCGTGAACGCGCCGGGCCAGGGAGTGAACGCCCGCACCCGCCGGTCCAACTCGATCGCTGCACACGCCCAGTCGAGCCGGCCGTCCTCCTTGCGCAGTTGCCCCGCGTAGGTTGCCCCCTCTGCCGGTTGAGGCCGTGGCAGGAGGTCTCCCGCCAGGTACGCCGGCAGTGCCTCCAACAGCAACTCCGCTCCCAGTCTCGCCAGCCGGTCCTCCAACGTCGCCTGTGTGTCGTCGGGCCGGATCGACTCCTCTCGCTGGGCCAGGATTGGGCCTTTATCCAGCCCCGCGTCCATCCGCATGATCGTCACGCCGGTGACCTCGTCGCCGGCCAGGATAGCCGCCGGCACGGGGGCCGCACCCCGCCAGCGAGGAAGCAGCGAGGCATGAACGTTGAGACACCCATGTGGAGGCAGATCGAGCACGTTTTGCCTCAGGATCTGCCCGAACGCCGCCACGGCGATGACGTCTGGCTCCCAGGCCGCCAGATGGGCCACCGCCTCCGGCGTGCGCAGCGACTGTGGCTGAGATAACGGCAGGCCGCGCTCCAGCGCCACCTCCTTGGCACACGATGGCGTCAACCGCCGCCCACGTCCGGCCGGCCGATCCGGCTGCGTGACGACGCCGACCACCTGGTGTGTGTCGGCCAGCGCCTCCAACACCGGTACGGCGAAAACAGGGGTGCCCATGAAGACGATCCGTGCCATAGTAGTCTGATTTTAGTGGGGATCCTCAACCACCCTGTTCTGACCGGCACCCGCCTCGTCTGCCGGGTCCACTATCTCCCACCCTGTCACATCGGGTGGAGATCCAGTGGGGCGATTAAGGTCCCCGGGCTCGACAGGGTCATCGTCTCCTTCATCCGGTTGATCGGCGCCACGGGGACGCCCTCGCCCTAACAGAGCGCTGGCAGGCTGGACGAGGCGCTCTCGAGATACAGGACCGGACAGCGTCCCCGGCAGGAGTTGCTTTGGAAATGTGACCGTGCCGGTACGCTCGATCTCGTCGCTGGCGTTCGCCAGGTCTTCAAAAAACGTGATCCCGCCAAACACCACACTGACGGTTCCCGCGTGCACAAGGGCAAAGATCCAGGCCTTGATCCAGGCCCAGAAACCTCCGACGGTCTTGCGCTCCGCACGGGGCAAGCCAGCACGCAGCCGGGATTCATCATTGGAGGCTGCATCCTCAGCGCGTGGTTGGGACGCTTTACTGGAGGCTGCTTCCTCAACGTGTGGTCGGGATTTATCAGTGGAGCCTACATCCTTGGTGCGCGACTTTGGCTTCTTGGTCGAGACGGCATCCTTAGCACTCGGAGCCCTGGTGTTCAGGTACATCGCTACCGTGCCTGCTACGGCAAGGAGCAGAAACCCAAGCGCAGCGATCCCGAGCGCTGCAATCCAGAGCACAGAGTCATCCATTTCAGCTTTCCTTCATCCGTTGACGTACAGTACCAGTATAGTTCAACTGTGCGGGGAAGTCAACCACGTACACCGACTCCTTTGATCACGTCGGCGTGATGGGCACCATCATCCTCCCCGAATGGCGACGGAAGGGCGTGGGCCGCGGCCTGGCGGAGCACACGCTCGACTTCGCGCGCCAACGGCTATGAGAAGATCGTCATCTACGTGCGGGCAGGTAACACCGGGGCCCGGGCTTTGTCTTCAAGGGAGTCCTGGAGCGCCAGGTCAAGATGGATGGGCAGTACGAGGATGAGGTCTTTATGGAGCTGTTTCTGTAAGCTCTACTGGATGTGGAGGGGGGCGATACCACCGGCCTCGAACCCGCAGGCCTGGTAAAAGTCACGGGCTGCCGCGTCGCCCTTTGAGGTGTCCACAAGCAGGTGAGTCGCTCCCCGCCGGTCGGCCCGTTGGATTGCCGCCTCCACCAGCGCCGCGCCGATCCCCTGCCGCTGGTGTGCCGGTTCCACGGCCAGGCCGTCAATCAAGGCCCGCAGCCCGGAGAGGCCGTGGATAAACGCAAGCGCAAGAAAGCCTACCACCTCTCCATCCACCTCGGCGACCAGCACCTCCATCGCCAGACTCTCGCGCAAGCGCTGGCCCGCGGCCTGCTTCTCGGCAGGGCTCAGACCCGCGTTCACCGGGATCAGCGGCAGCAGTTCCAGCACCCGGGCTTTATCCTGGGCGCGCGCCTCCCGGATGATAATGCCGACCGTCTGCGTGAGGGCCTCGGATGAACGGCTGCGCACCCAGCGCGCCAGTACCTCGCGGTGAGTGCGAAAGGCCAGTTCCTCTGGCAAGGCGTCTGGGGGGAAGACGCCTACGTCCTGGGCATCGTCACCCGCCCCTAGTTCCCCGCCCACCGGCCGGGCACGGTAGAAGATGACGATGCCGCTCTGGACCGGTCCCTCCGGGAAAGAATAGACGCCGAACAACTCGACGAGTTCGACGTCAAGCCCGGTCTCCTCCTTGCACTCCCGCACCGCCGCCTGCTCGACGCTCTCGTCGGCCTCGATGTAGCCCGACGGGAGCGCCCACCAGCCGACGAACGGCGGCTGGCCCCGCTGCACCAGCACGATGCCCCCCTCCAGTTCTACGAGCACGCCGGCACCGGGCACCGGGTTGCGGTACAGGATGAAACCGCAGGCGGGACACACCTCGCGCACACGCCCACCCACCTCGGCCGTTTCCATCACCGTCCCACAGCGGGGGCAAAAAGTCGCTCCCCTATGTTCCATCGTCATCCCCACTCGCCTGACCGGATCCAGAGCCCGCCTGAAAAGCGCTCACCTCGGCCCTGGGGGCTGGAGCGGGTTTTGTGGACGGGTTCCTGACAACCAGACGCGCCGTTGCCTTTCGCCCAACCCAGAAACCTGCCAGACCGACCAGCACCAGCGCAGGCACACACAGCCACGCCTCTGCCAACCCCAGGCCAACCCCGCCCGCTGTGAACAGCAGGGCCACTCCCAGCACAATCCAGCGTTCCTGCAGGCGCGAGCGCCGCGTGATTGCGGCCACGACCACGCTCACCGCCCCGCCCAGGGCCAGGAACGCCATAGCCCAGGGTGCGTTCAAGCGTACCAGCCAGGAGATGATGGGCGACACGCGTCGCTCCTCTCCTACGTCCACGCTGACAAAGCCCTGCCCGTCCCAGGCAAAAGTCTCGACGCGGAAAGGCTGCCACAGCGAGCTCCCGACCGGCGGAAGGTCCTGTGCAGTCTGGATCGCCGGTCGACCCTCCCACTCCCCCACCGTCGAGCGTGAACGCATCTCGCCCGAAAGGCTGCTGCTAAACGTCCCCAGCTTTACCAGGTGCAGGCCTGGCGTGTACGTGAATATGCCCAGGTGGTCAATGTGGCGCAACGGCACCACAAAGTCTCCCAACTGACTGTCCACCTCCTCGGTGAAAACGAGCAGCTCGGGAAGGCCATCGCCGGTCAGATCACGTAACTCCGCACGGGCATTGACGCCGTCCAGCCTCTGCCTGTCGTTCAGGCTCCACGCTCCTCCGTGCCGGCCAAATAGCAGGACGCGGGAAGAGCCCGTAGAGAACTCGGTCATCGGACGTCTCAAGGTCAGGACGGCCAGTGCCTCGATAACACCATCGGTGTCCGCATCCAGTTCATAATAGCCGACCAATTCGTACCCGGCCGTGAAGAGAGGGCCAGCGAGCATGAGAGGCATCTGATCGAGAGGCGGGGCCGATTTGACCTCTGGGGTTGCACCCTCACTGCACCCGAACAGCAAAAGGCCAAGGCTGAACATGACCAAGACGGCAATGTTTTTTCTGTTCATCCCGGTGATCTCACTCCCGAGTCGCCCCTGTCATCCGGGCAGCAATTCGGCCCGCAGTTCTCGCGCGTAGGTGTCAATGACATGGGGTGTGATCGCGTTAGCCCGCGCAACGTCGGCGTAGAGATCGGCACTACGGCGCGGCGTGCGGTTCTGGGTCTTGGAATTGAGCCCGATCAGGCCGAAGCGCAACGTCCACCCCTCGACCCACTCAAAGTTGTCCACCAATGTCCAGTGGTAGTAGCCCATCACCGGGTAGCAGAGCTGGATCGCGTGCCACATCTGGTGCAGGTGGGTCAGGAGGTAACGTGGCCGCTGATCGTCGTCATCGTCGGGGATGCCGTTCTCCGTGACATAGATGGGCAGCCCCAGACGCGCCAACTGCTGGAGGCAGCGGAATATCCCCCGGGGGTAGAACTCGCCGTAGCCACCATCGAGCAACTCGGCCTCGTCGGCGTGCAGATGGTGCCTGAAGAACGCCCGACGCTGCGTGGAATCAAAGGCGACCAGATCGCGGGTATAGTAGTTGAGGCCGATCCAATCGAGCGTGCGTCGCAGTTTCCAGGCCAGACCAACGCCCAGGGGCAACGTCCAGCGGCCCCGGGTCAACGCCGTAAGGATGGCCTGGTTGAAGGCCCTGTCCGCCAATCGGGCAACGCGCCGGTCCAGCGGCGAGCGAGGGCTGGCTGGATCGAAGATGCGCATGTTGTGGGCGAGGCCGACGCGGGCGTGAGGTTGGAGCGCGTGGATCTCACGGTAGGCGGCAGCGTGCCCGGCCAGCAGGTGGCGGATGACGCGCATCGCCGCGCCGAGATCGGAGCGACCGGGAGGAAAGGCCCCCTCCAGGTACCCCGAATAGGCATAGATGTTGGGTTCATTGATCGTGCACCACAGGTCGCAATGCTGGCCCAGCGCCTCGACGGCCCGACGCACGAAGCGGGCAAAGAGCGCGATGGTCTCCGGGTTCTCCCATCCGCCCTGCTCCTCGGCCAGCCAGCGGGGGTTGGTGAAGTGATGGAGGGTGACCATCGGCTCGATGTTGCGCTCGCGCAGGCCTTGCAGCATCTGATTGTACCGGCCCAGCGCGGCATCGTCGAACTCACCGGGGCGGGGCTCAACGCGCGACCACTCGACCGAGAGGCGCAGTGCGTTCAGCCCCATTTCAGCGGCGCGGTCAAAGTCGGCTTCGGCGTTCTCCCACCAGTCGCAGGCCAGTCCAGACGTGTGCCCCTGTTTGATATGACCATCCACCTGCTCCCAGGTCCACCAGTCGTTGTGTGTATTTCTGCCCTCGACCTGATGAGCGGCGGTGGCAACGCCCCATTTGAAGCCGGCGGGAAAGTGGAACGTGGCCTCAGGCATAGGCGGCGTTGCAGGAACAACGCCGGTCGGACGTCCTACTCGAAGCGGCTCCAGGGGTTTGGGCGGGGCCGGTGGTTCAACCTCCGCAACGGCTTGCTCGAGAGCGGGCGCTTCGGCCGCACTGAGGAGAGGCTGGGCCTCGATTTCGTTAAGCATGACCGGGCCCTCTCCCTGCGCCAAACCCGGCGCCTGCTTATCCTGCTCCTGGTCCATCCATCCCACATCCATGTCTTCGAATGGGTCGTGGCCCAGGACTTGGACAGACAGCTCACCCTCCTCCCGGTCCAGCCACTCCATATCCAGGCCCTCGAATGGATCGTGGCCCAATACCTTATCGGACTCTGGTATCTCGTCGGGCTTTTGCTTTCCTTTACCCATCACGAAGAACCCTCTCTGTCAGAAGTTCATAGTCAACCGCACCGGTGCTGTGCGGTGAATACTCGTAGATGGTCATGCAGCGACTGGGTGCCTCGGTAAGCCTGACGTTCGTCCGGATCGGCTCGGCCACCCTGTCGGCAAAATGTCGCTGCAGTATTCCCAGGACCTCGCGATCCTGCCGCAGCCGACTGGAGTAGCAGGTGGGGACGACCAGGTAGAGGCACACGCGGTGACCGGGTATCCGGCTGACACTTCTGAGCGTTTCGATCACCTGCCGGGTCACCACCAACGCCATATAGCTCATCGTGACCGGCACGATGAGCTCTCGAACATATTGCAGTCCGCTCTCGCTCAAGATGCTGGCCGAAGGCGAGAAGTCGGCAATGACGTAATCATAGTCGTCCTCCAGGCCGCGCATTCGGCTAGTCAGCAACTGCCGGGCCGCCCGGCTATCGTTCATGCGCCACATCTCTCCCTCAACCTGAAGCAGCCTGCCATCGCCGGCGACCAGATCGAGGTTATCCCGCGCCTGGACGGTGCAGGCCTGCGGTTCTGCTCGCCCCAGCAACAGGTCGGCCAGGCAATAGGTGTAGCGCACGCCCAGGCAGGTCGCCAGGCTGCCCTGGGCGTCCAGGTCAACGCAAAGCACCCGCGCTCCGTGCAACGCCAGGCCAGCGCCCAGGTTCACCACCGTGGTCGTCTTGCCTGTGCCACCTTTGAAATTCAGCACACCGATGCGTCTGCACATCTCGATCTCTCCCTGCTTCCCTTCCACCCACGGGTGGTGTTCGCGTCCCCAACCTGATCGTGCGGCGCGCCGGACCGAATCGGACTGGGGCTCCGGTACACCACGCGCGGGAACCTCCCGGAGACCCAGAATGAACCACGTTGCTTTATTGTACAGCGGGTTGCACGGAGAGGCAAGCACACACCTTGGGGGCCTTGCTGCTGCGCAAGGACAAATCAGCGGGAGATCATACCGTCGTCCGTGCCGGGCGGTCGCCCCCCTTCACAGGTCAACTGGGGGCCTCGAAGGGACGGAATCCCCCTCCCCGTACCTCCTCCGCCGGGCTGATGACGACGAATGCCTGGGGGTCGACCTGGTGTGCAATCTCCTCCAGTCTAGATACCTGCACGTCGGTCACAGCGCACAGCAGTACGTCCCGCGCCTGGTCGGTGTACATCCCGGTTCCCTTCAACGCCGTCACCCCGCGTCCCAATTCTGTCAAAAGCCGCTGGGCGACCTGCTGCCCACGGGCGGTGATAACGATCGCCAACCGCTCCCAGGGATGGGGCATTGGCACCAGCGGCCCCGCTGCCTGCCGCAGACGCTTGCCCAACCACCGTACTGGCCTGAGCGGCGCCTCTCGCCGGGCGTGAGATGTGGACGCGGCCACCGCCAGCGCTGCCAGCAGGGCGTACGCCACCCCGACCGCAGAGAGCAACCACGCCCCGGGGATGGCCCCAAAGGCGGCTCGCTCGACAACCGTGGCCCAATCCGGTGCAGGCAGTGGGTGGAGAGCCAGTTTGGCCCCCCAACTGATCAGCAGTAACGTGATCAGCCAGACGTAATTGCGGCGGAACCGCCAGCCAATTGCCTCCCACCGGCCGATCCGAAAGGTGGGTTGCTGCAGGCTCTCCACCAGGTGGTCGGCCCAGTCTGCAGAAGGTCGAAAGGGCGGCGCGAGCATCGCGGCGAAAAAGTCGGTCTCCATCAAGTGCACCCGATAGGCCCAGAGCACATAGTAGCGGTAGCGACGGGCCTCGATGTACAGAAACACAAAGACCAGCAAAAGCACCAGGATGAGCACATAGTGGGGGTTCTGCGGCGCGCCGAAGACAAAGGTGAGCGCCGCAGCCGTGGTGATCACCGCCCAGTTGGTGGTGGTGTCCAGCCGCGTGCGCCAGGTGTTCGCGCGGGTTACTTCCGCCCGGTAGAAATGAACCATCGCCGTCGTAAAGTGCGCCGGGTCCAGCCGATAACCCCGGAAGGTCCACGTACGGCCGTCTTTTTTGTCCCGAGGTCCTGCACTCCGCTGCTCGGGCTGCTCAGTCATCTATTCCTCACCTTCTACGGGTTGGGTCCGCACGGGTTGCTGTTGTGCCTGGATGGCATTTCCTACACTCCCTCCACAAAGCGCGCGATACACTGGCGCAGGAACTCTTCCTCCAGCAGCCCCAGCGGGGAGGGGGTCTCCAGGATGCGGCGCGGGATACGCAGCGCTGCCGGGTCAAATCCTTCCCGCATCTTGAAAGCGTACTTGCGGCGCAGCGTCTCGGTCCCGAGCCGGACCAGATCCTCGGCAGTGTGCTCAGAGCTGGTCACCGCCAGCGCGCGCAAGACCGTCTCTGGAGTGTAGACCCCCCTGGCGAAGAAGCAGACGACCAGGCTCGCCAAGACCTGTCGCCAGCGCTCCTCCTTCAGAAGCGCCTCCGCCACGCCTTCCGGCGTGAGCGGCTCCCCCCTGGCCCCCGCCTTCTGGTCCAGGCTGTACCCGGCGCTGTCCAGGTGGCTGTGCCGCGATCCGGTCAGGTAGGTCAGGTGGCAGACCGGGCCGGTGTGGTAGCCAGGCATCTCGTTGCCGCCGAAGGCCAACGCGAAGTCGGCACCCCCGTAGATGGATGCGGCGTGTTCCACCCCCCGCGCCAGCGCCTGGTAAAAGTCGTTGGGCTGGGACACGATCCGCCGCACCGCCTCGACGTAGGTGGGGTAGTCGCCCCACGTCAGCGCCAATCCATCCGTCTCCTCCGTAGAGATCACACCCCGCTCCAGCGCCTCCGTGGTCCAGCCTAGCGCCACCCCGGTGCTCATCACGTCCAGTCCTTGCACCTCTGCCTCGTCCATCAACTGGAACATCCCCGATACGTCGGAGCCGCCGAGCATGCTGCCCATCGCGTATATCGGTTCGTGATCGTAGCCGAGCATCGAGGTCTTGTAAAAGTACGGCTCCTTGGGATGGGGGATGCGGAGGGCGGCCAGGTGGATGCAGGCCACCGGGCAGTGGGCGCAGGCCAACCGCCGCCCCAGGTATTGCTCAGCCAGCCGTTCGCCGGAGATTGCCTCCGCCCCCTCAAAGCGGCCCGCCTGCAGGTTGCGGGTGGGGAGACCACCGATCGCGTCCAATGGAAGAACGTTCATCGCGGTGCCCAGGTCGTGGTACTTTTGCATCAGGGGGGAGTCTGTGGCGGCCTGGAAGACGGCGTCGTAGGCATCCCGGTAGGCCCGGGGGTCGCCCACCGACAGGGAACGACGACCGGACACGACGAGTCCCTTGAGCCGCTTGCTCCCAAAGACCGCTCCGAGCCCCAGCCGGCCGAAATGACGATAGGTCTCGGTGATTACGCACGCATAAGTGACCCGCCGCTCGCCTGCGCGCCCGATGCGCATGATTGTCCGCATGCCGGAACCGGACTCCCGCTCCCGCAGGACGCTGCCCACAGTATAACTGGAGCGTATCCCCCACAGGGCGGAACCGTCGCGGAAGTGGACCTGGTCCCCTTCGACCACCAGGTAAACCGGGGTGGGGCTGGCCCCTCGAAGGACGATGGCCCCGTAGCCGGCCATTCGAATAGCGACGGCGCTCCGCCCTCCAGCGTGGCTCTCCCCCAGGTTGCCGGTGTGGGGAGACTTGAACATTGCCACCGTCTTTGATGCCATCGGGAAAAGCCCCACGAGTGGCCCCACGGCCAGGATGATCGGATTTTCGGACCCCAGAGGATCTGCACCCGGAGGGCACTCCTCCTCCAGGAGCCGGATCGCAACGCCCGCACCACCCAGGCCCTCCTCGAAGAGATCGGGCCGCTCTTCCACCCAGAAACGGCGGCGGGAGAGGTCCACGTACAGAACTCGGCGGAGTGGATCATCCCGCATCATCGGGCACCTCCTCGATCGCCTCCAGCGCCAGGACGTCGTAGGGACAGTAGGGAGCGCAGAAACCGCAATAGACGCAAATCTGGGGCTTGTTCTGTGCCGGATCCCAGAAGGCTGCACCGAAGGGACAGGCCTGGACGCAATTGCCGCAGCCGATACACAGGCCCGCTCGCAGGCGCACCCCGCCGCCGGCACGGGGGGCGAGGGCGTCGGTAGGACAGACGCGGGCGCAGGGCGGATCGTGGCACGCCCGGCAGACGACGACGACAAAGCCCTTCCGCATCCCACCCGCTGAGTGGACGCCGATGCACGCCCCCGCCAGCCCGCCCTGCCCCAACCGCCGGGCACAGGCGAACATGCAGGACTGACAGCCGACGCAGCGGTCGACGTCTATCACAGAAAGCCGTTTTGTCATAACGCCCCCCTCTCACAGTGACAGTCGACAAACGTGCGTCATCGCCGGCGTCTCTGGAACTGTTTTCGAATCAGCGTAGCGACAACCAGGATAGCCATGGCGATCGGCACCGCCTTGACAATCGCCCGTTGAAAGTCTGTGCCGATCAAGATGGCGTGGACGCTTCCCAGCCAAAAGGCCAGGTAGTTCAGGAAATGAACCACCCGCCAGTTAGGGCCGATGCTCGTGCGTAACGCCGCGGCCAGCGCTGCGGCGTTGAAAAGGTACCAGGCTGGGGATCCACCCCACTGCAGAAAAGCGAGCCAGGAGCCAAACCTGGGTAGAAAGACGCGCACGCTCGCGCTGGACCAGGCCACACCCAGGGGATGCAGCGTGACCAGGATCAGGCCTGTCGCCGACAGGATGTGATGTACCTGGACAAAGGGGCGGCCGAAGAAGCGAACCAGTTGTCGCATGGTGACGGAGGAGATGATGGCCAAAAAGATGGCCAGGTATCCCAACAGAGCTGCCCCTCGGGTGAGCCTGTTGACGAGGGTCCCGTATGGCTGCAAGGAAATGAGCCCGCTGACCGAGATCAAGGCAACGAATCCAACCAGGACCAGGTACCCCATCCTCCGAGTTCTCCTGCGTGTCATAGCGGTCTTCTCCTTTCAGCAGCCGTGCCCTTCCCGCACCAGGAGGCACTGAAGCACCAACTACGAACCCGTTCCCACAAGCCTGGGCCAGGGTCATCTGATTTGGCGGCATAGGGCTAGGCCCCCCTCGCATCTGTATCGGCGGCGATGGGGAGCCGGACAGTGAACGTGCTCCCCTCGCCGACCTGACTCTCGACCGTCACGCGCCCGCCATAGGTCTCCACAATCTCCTTGACCAATGACAGCCCCAGCCCCACCCCGCCGTACCGCCGCCAGATGGAGCCGTTCACCTGGTAGAAGCGCTCAAAGATACGGTCCCACTGGTCGGATGGGATGCCGACGCCGGTATCGCTCACCTCCAAGACAACCTGATCTCCCTCTCGCCGCACCCGCACGGTGATCGTCCCTCCCGCAGGGGTGAATTTGACCGCATTGTCCAACAGGTTATCCAACACCCGCCGCACGTAGCCACAGGAGCCACTCACAGGGGGAAGATGGGGCGCAACCTCCGCCTGGAGCGTCAATTCGGCCTGCCGGACCACAAGCTGAAAGTCCTCCACAGCCATCCGGGCCACTTTGCCCAACGGCACCGCCTCCCGTTCGGGGGGACTGACCTGGGCTTCCAGGATGAGCGTGATGTCCTGCACCAGGTCGTCCAACGCGCGCACGCGGCGTGCGATGATTGCCACCGGTTTTCGTTGCTCGGGCCGTAACTCTCCCAGTTCGCCTGCCTCCAGCATCTCGACGTAACCTCGAATGATGGCCAGCGGTGAGCGCAGTTCGTGCGACACGTTCTGGACGAACTTGTCCTTGAGCCGATCGAGATCCTCCAATCGGGCCAGAGCGGCAGCCAATGCATCGGCACGCAACCGCACCTCCTCGAACAAGTGCACGTTGTCCAGTGCCAGTTCCAGTTGATTGGCCACTCCTTCGAGCAGCCGCATCTCGTCGGGGAGCCAGGCGTGCTTTTCGCGACAATAGTCAAAGCCCAACGCGCCGTAGAGCCGCTTCCCAAACCGCACTGGCACCAGCAGCAGCGACCGCGTTCCCAGCGACCGGTACATCTCTCGCGTCGCCTCGACCCGGGGATCGGTAGCGACGTCGAAGACGACAAAGGGCTGACCAGCCAGGAGTCTCGCCAGTTCGACCCGCATGGCGTCGAAGGTGCCCGTCAAGCCGACGCCCAGCCTGATGTCAGGAGCGGCCTGTTCGTGGCCTCTCTCCCAGGTTTGGGCATCCGAATCAACGGCGATAAAGTACGTGCGATCAGCATCCACCAACTCGTGCAGTCCCTCCAACGCACCGTTGATCAGCGCGTCCAGGCTCAGCGCCGTCCCCAACCCAACGGAGATGCGGTTGAGGAGCGTCAGTTCCCGCAAACGGTGCTGGGACTCCTCGTAGAGGCGGGCGTTGCGCAGCCCGATGCTCACTGTATCGGCGACTGCCTCCAGCAGCGACTGGTCTTCCTCGTTTAAGTCCGCCAGCCGATCACTTTCCACGTCAACGACTCCAACCAGGTGCCCCGCCTCGAGAACAGGGACGCATACTTCGGAGCGGATAGCAACCTGGGGCGGTTGATGGTAAGGATCAGCGGTGACGTCAGGTGCCAGGTAGGACTTGCCGGTGCGGGCTACGTAGCCGATGATGCCTTGCTCGATCGACTGCCGGTAGACCCCAGGTGTCGTTAACTCTGGAGGGCCAATAGAGACACCGCTGTAACCACGCAGGATCAGCGTCTGCTCTGTACGATCCAGCGTGAAAAGCCCGACCATCGGATACGCAAAGTGGCGCTGAATACTCTCGGCCACACCCTGCAGCAGCGCATCGACGTCGAGGGTAGTGGCTACGATGCGTGAAACGTCTACCAACAGGGTCAGCCTCCGCGACCGCTGTTGTTCAGCCTCTCTCAGCGCCCGGCACTGCCGGGCTTGCTCCAGAGCAGATCGTATCGCGGCCGGGAGGCGGTCAACGTGCTCGGGCGACTTGAGGTAATCGTCCAGGCCGGCCTTCATCGCCTCCACGGCGACTTGCTCGCTGCTGGCACCGGTGAACATGATCACCGGGCAGTCAGGCCAGGCAGCTTTGACGGCGCGCAGAACCGCCAGTCCATCTGTCCAGCTCAGTCGATAGTCCGTGATCACCAGGTCAAAGTCCCCTGCCTCTAGAGCGCGATCCAAGCTTTCTGCGCTGGTGATCTGTTCCACCCGCAGGTTGGCGAACTCTTGACGCAGCACGCGTGTCACCATCACGCGATCGTCAGGATGGTTGTCAAGCAGGAGAATGCGCAACGGCTGGCTATTCATCTCTAATCCGAACGTCACCCCTCGCGCCGGTGCAGCGTGTGCAACCGGTGGAAGAAACCTGCACCCACAACGGGTCAGGACGACTTGCGGGCCGCGACCCTGGCAGCCTCGGCCTCCTCGAGCTTGACGGCCCGCCTCAGTATCAGCGCGCCGATCAAACCGCCCAGGATAAACGGCAGCGCCAACTGTAACCCCAGCAACCGATAAGGCAACAAGAAAACTGGTGCGGGGTGCTGTGGATTGCTGGGCAACGTGCGCACATAATAGGACACTGCTGCAGTCAGCCAGGTGTAGGCCCAGGCCACAAACATGGCGATGCCCAGCCACTTGCGCTTGCGATACAGCGTCTTCTTTCTAAAGTAGGAAAGATAGGTCTTCCATGCCACGACGACAAAGACCGGAAAGGAGCCCCACGTGTGGATGTTAAAGGAAGCGCTGTTCAGCTCCAGGGGTGGCTCGTTCCGGGTGATAGCCCCGATGAACCCGTTGATGCCGGCAAAGAGACCGAGCAGGTATAGCGTCGTGGCAAAACCGCCGAACGCCCGGTGCGCACGGAAGAGGACGTCGTTCGTTTTGAGCAAAGCCGCCCGTTTCCTATAGTAGGCGGCATAATAGCCTGTGATGCCCTGCACCGTCGCACACAGCATGCCCAAGAAGGTGATGATTGTGTTAAACTCGACCTGTTCTATCGGCATGGATGCTCCCTTCAACGCAAACTCTGGACAACCGCGGCCAGCGATTCCCCCTTTTCGGGTGTAAATGCTCCTTCCGCTCGCCACAGCACCTTCCCCTGGCGATCGACCAACAGCACGTATATGTCCTCTTCGTGTGGCAACTCCAGGGCTCGTCGAAAAGCGGGCTTGTCCACGTAGAGCGTGATCGTCCTGGCCCGCGCTATTGGATCTGGGATCCCCGCCCGCATGCCCCCGTTTATGAACGTGCGTCCTAACACGTTCATCCGCTGGATGACCGGCAGTTCATAGTATCGTATGCCCTCGTACACCTGCTCGAGCTGCCTGGCGAGAGGGAGCCACGTGTCGACCGCGCTTTGATGCCACCGCTGGAACGCAATCAGGAGGATGTTCAAGTCACCCTCAAAGTCGACCGGTAGCGTGAATCTACGCCGCGATAGATTAGCGCTTGTGACGACTGGAAATTGCATGGCTGTCTCCGCAATTCATGTCTTTCTTTTCATTCGAGTCCGGTGAGGTACAAAACCCTGCTTCCGCCAGAACAGATCGCCCGCCGGGTTGTGCACAGCCACATTGAGCGACACCTCTGTGACCCCCCGCGATGCCAGCCACTCCACGATGTGATCGAACATCATCTGGCCAACACCCTGCCGGCGATACTCAGGTGTCACAAAGAACTGCGTGATGTATCCCGAACGCTGCCACTCTGGCATGAACGGGTGTTCAACCACGTCGAACGCCAGCCCGTATCCGGCAGGCGTGTCTCCCACCAGACCAAGAAGCAACAACATCGTCTCGTCGCCCAATCGTCTGATCACGAAATCCATGAACTGCTCCGGCGGCGTGCCCGAGCCATGGATGAGAGCCTGGTGAAACGTATCCAGGCTTTCCAAGAGTTGGGGATCAGGACCGCTCAGCCGGACAACGTGATAGCCTGGTTTGGATGGCACAAGACTTAACCCCTACATGCAGACCCTAAGGGTTTCGGAAAACCCTTAGGGTCTGGGTGATCAAGCTATCTCCCGCAAGCGCTCTCTGCGAGGCTTACGGGCTCTCCTCTGGGACAGCCTCCGGCGTGGTATCCACGGTTGGCACAATACCGGCACCCGGAACGACGATCGTGGGCGACGTACCCTCCTGGGTAAAGATGATCTTGTCAGCCTCTGTAAGCGCCGAGGCGTTGGCCAACACAGCCTGAAGATAGGCATACGCAGGACTTGTGGCGTAGAGATCTGCCAGAATAAGCTCGCGGGCGAGCTCAGCCCGGGCTGCCCCCTGCGCGGCTTCCGCTCGCACCTGATTGATCTCCAGGTCCTTTTGCGCAGTGAGCAAATCGTTCGCTTTTTCAGCTTGAATCACAGATCGCTGCGCCTCAAGACGCGCCTTCTCCAGCTCAGCGAGGAAGGTTTTCTGTCGCACCTCCTCCTGCTGCCGGGCCAACGCGACGCGGACCTCACCTTCCTCCCGAGCCTGGTCGGCCGCGGCCTGCTCCTTGGCCTTGATCACATCCTGCGTGGCCAACTCGGTATCCAGCCGGCTCTGGGTGATCGCATCCAGGCTGGCCTGCACTTCCTCGGACAGGATGACGTTGGGAACGGCGACGTTCTGGACAGTCAGGCCCAGGTTGGAGGCCAGCTTATCCAACTCCTCATCAATACAGACGCGCAGCTCGTCACGCGCGGACCCAATCACGTTATTGTTAAAGGTCCTGTCCCCCACGCACGACTTCATGGCCTGGAGCGCGAGGTCGGTCACACGATTCCTGAGCGCATCGTCACTCACGTAAAGCCCTCGATACTCGGGCCAGAGCGTTCTCAAGAGATCTGACTGGCTCACGTTGGGCCGGAAAACGTCTCCACTCACCACAAGCCCGATTCGCTGCCGGTCCAGTGTGACCACCTCAGGGTCTGTGACCGAAAATGAGACGGCTTCGCTGGAGACCCGCTTGAGGTCCGCAAACAGCGCAAAATCACTGTACACTCCCGGACCCACGATCTCGTGAATACGTCCACTCCGGAACCGAACACCCACCTCTTGCGGATCGACACGCGCCAGTATGTAAAAGTGCGGGCTCAGCACCGCTAGCGCGATCGCCAGGAGCACCACGATCACAAACGCCCAAATGAGCCATTTGAGAGATGGCGCTACACGATTGATGCCACGACGGTCCATGTGAATCTACCTCCTCATTGCTATCATCAGGATATCCGATCCATCCTCCAGTGTTGAGGCGGACGGTGTTTGGGACCGGATTATAACCCAACGGCGGCGCTGGCACAAACTCTCATCCGTCTCACACGATAGCCGTATGGGCCTGGGCAGACTGGATGCGTGGTAGCGGACCACCCACGGCAGTGGCGGTCGAAGCCAGACCCGTTCGTTCAACGTGGATTTGCAGGGCAGGCTTGGGGGCAGAATCTGGCGTTGCAGTTTAGCCTTGGACGACCTCCAACGCCTTGCGCGCGGTCTCCCGGATTTCGTTGATTTCCACTGGCTTGTCCAGGCAGCCATAGACCGCCAGTCGCGCGGCATCGGCCTCCAATTTATGGCAGCCGTAGGCCGTCACCCAGATCACAACCACACCAGAATCCATGGCCCGGATCGCCTCTGTAAGCGCTATGCCATCCATGTCCGGCATCCTCAGATCCGTAATGACCAGGTCAAAAGGCGCTTCTCTGGCTCTTTCCAGGGCCTCGCAGCCATTCTGGGCAGTCACAATCTCATAGTCGCTGCCGAGCCTCACCAGGGCACCGTGAAACACGAAGAGCACTCGCTCATCGTCGTCGACGACCAGTATGCGCTTGGACATATCCATGTTTGCCCCTAATTGGCCCCTGGCCGCTCTCCCCAAACAGCGGCACCGACGAAAAAAACGAGCGGAGGCAACCTGAGCGGAACGGCGCCGAAGAATACCTCCGCAAGCGCTCTTCGACTCCCACTTGCCACACTCGCAGGCCGCTCAGAACGCTCGACCTATCCCTACGTACCAGAGATAAACGGAGAGAACACCACGTGGTCAACGTGTGCTTTACGAGTTCGCCGCGCTGCGCCGTCACAGGACAGGCGTCGCTGCAGCAGTTAGCACCATGCTAGCACAAAAGGCAGTCCCCAAACGACGAGTCTGGTTGGGACTGCTGTTGAGCTTGGTTGAAAAGAGTTGGAATTCGGTTGGACTGGGGCCGCCAACGGGCGTCAGGAGGCCGTCTGCCGCCCATTGCTACTCCCTAAACCGGTACCCCACCCCGCGCACGTTCAGGACATAGCGGGGACTGGAGGGATCGGGTTCCACTTTGCGCCGCAGGCGGTGAATGTACCATTTGACGATCTGCCGCGCTTCGTACAGGTCTTCCGCCTCGTACTGCCCCACCACCTGCACCAACTCCCGTGGGGAGACCACCCGATGGGCATTCTGCATCAGGTGCACCAACAGTTTAAACTCACGGGACGTCAATTCCAGTGGCTGTCCATCCAACGTGATCAGATGCTTCGTTAGATCGACAGAGAAGGGCCCGCGCTGCAAGACATGCTCCTCCTGTCCCGCCCCTTCGAGTCGAGCCAGGCTCCTCCGCCGGTCCAGCGCCTCCTGCACAGCCTTCCGCACCTCGTCCGGCTCTACCGGCTTGAGCAGATAGCCATCCACCCCCTCGCGGATGGCGGCCATGGCCGACTCCAGCGAGCCATGGGCGGTCAGGATCACGACCACCGTCTCCGGCCAGCGCCACCGCACCGCTTCCAGCACCCGCAGGCCATCCACCCGGCCGCTCAGCTTCAGATCCAACATCACCAGATCAAAGAAGGTATCCCGCATCCGATCCAGCGCTTCCTCGCCGCTAGACGCCGCCACCACGATGTGTCCATCCCGTCGCAGCGTCTCCTCAAGAAAGAAGCGCACCCCCTCGTCATCGTCTACCACGAGCGTATGGTTTTGTTCTGCCATGAATCGCTCTCCCACTTTCGCCCGCTGAGCACAGGCGCTTTGCCCGATCTCTGTAAAAGGAGCCACAACCCCGTCGCGCCTACGCGGGCAGCCACACTGTAAACGTGGTTCCCTCCCCCAAGAAGCTATCCGCCTCGATTCGCCCCCCGTGTCCTTCCACGATATCGCGGCTGATCGACAAACCCAGCCCCAGGCCGTCGGGCTTGGTGCTGTAGAAGACGTCGAAAATGCGAGGTAGAACGTCGGGGGCGATGCCCACGCCGCTGTCGGTGAACGAAATCCGCACCCCGTCGGGCTGGTCGGTGCGGGACGTGCTCACCTGCAGTCGCCCCCCATCAGGCATGGCATCGACGGCGTTGAGCACCAGGTTCAGAAACACCTGTTGCATTCGATCGAGCACCAGCGTGAACGAGGGCAGGCCCGGCGACTCCGTCCATACCACCTCCACCCCCCGCTCTTCGCAGTTCTTCCTGCTCAGCGTCAGCACCTGCTTCAGCAACGCGTTCACGTCGGCGGGCTCTCTCTCCTCCAGCTTCGAGGGTCGATGCAGGTTGCGCAACCCGGCCACAATGCGGGCGACCCGCCGCAACTCCCCGAGGGCCACCTGAAGATACCGGCCCACGTCTCCCCCTTCGGCCAGCGTCTCCTCGGCCAACCCCAGGCAACCGATGATCGACTGCAGGGGGTTGTTGATCTCGTGGGCCAGCGAAGCGGCCAGTTTGCCCGCGATCGTCAGCTTTTCCGCCTGGAGCAGCACCTCCTGGGTCCGTTTCTGCTCCGTGATATCCTCCACCATGCAGATGGCGAACTGGGGCTCACCCCCGGCATCCCGAACGAGCGAACCCGTCACATTGGCCCAGACTGGCCGGCCATCCTTCCGGACATACCGCTTCTTCGTCCTGTAGTAGTCGATCTCCCCCGCCATCAACTCTTCGCACGGATCACAACCGGCCGAGGCGTCATCTGGATGGCACAGTCCCGTGAAAACCATGCCACTCAACTCCTCACCGCTGTAACCCAGTATCTCCTGCAGCGCAGGGTTGGTCTCTACCAACCGGATCTCCCTATCCACGAGCGCTATACCGATGGCAGCTTCCTGAAAGAGCGTCCGGAACCGGGTCTCGCTGGCCTGCAGCTCGGCGGTGCGCTCGGCCACGCGCTGTTCCAGTTCAATGGCATAGCCCTCCAGCTTTTGCTCCGCCCGCTCGCGCTCGGTCACGTCCAGCAGCGACAACACCAGCCCCTGGACCTGGCCATCGCGATCCACCACCGGCATCAGGGTCCAATCCCAATAGGTGATCCCCAGCTCGGGCCGATCGGGGTACACGAACGGCTTGGCGTGGACCACGGCCGGTTCGCCGGTGTCCCTCACCCGCTCAAAGATGGCCTGATTCTCCGCGTGGGGAAACAGGTCAAAGTGGTTGCGGCCGATCAGTTCCCCCTTGCTGTAACCCGAGCCCTGGGCATAGGGGGAGTTGACCCTGACAAAATTAAAGTCAGGGTCGAGGTAAGCCAGGTGGGCGTGGGTGTTCTCCATGATCGTCTGGAGCGTGTGCCGTTCTCTCTCCAGAATCTCGGCCAGATCCTGCATGGACTGTCGATCCTGCTGAGACTGCACCAGCATGCGCTCCCGTTCTTCTCGCGCCCGCTTGCGCTCGGTGACGTCACGCCCCACCGACTGGAACTCGACCAGGCGATCCTGCACGTCAAATACCGCCCGGTTGCTCCACCGCTGCCACCGGAGCTCCCCACTGGGCAGTATGACGTGGTGCTCGTGAGTCACCACCGGGTTCTCGGGCGACAGGGAGGCGAGCTGCCGCTTGAAATAACCTTGATCACCCTCAGGGATGAGCGACATCAGGCTGCGCCCGATCAACCCCTCGCGCTTCCTGCCAAAATAGCGGCAGTAGGCCTCGTTGACAAAGGTGAGCGTTCCATCAGGCAGGAAACGACAGATCAGGTCGGTCTGATCCTCGACGACGGCGCGATAGCGCTGGTGCTCCACTTCCACCGCCCGGCGGCTGGCGACCAGCTCCTCATTCTGCTGGCGCAGTTCCTCCACGGCCGCGTACATGCCTTCGAGGCTGGCGGAAAGGGCCTCCAGCGGTTCTGCCACCCGTGCCTGCTGTTCATTCGATAGGGCAGCAAGCTGCCGCAGCGCCTCCAGGTGCTCGCGCGCGGCCTCGATCTTCCGACCCAGCGGCTCGCCGATCGTCATCTCATCCTCCAAGAGCATCCGTGGTCTTCCAGATTATAGCCCAGTAGCAGCGCTTGCACAAACTCCCATCACACCAGGGATGCCCCCCGGCGGTTGACTTTCGCGCCAGCCTGGGCTATACTGAAGATGGACGTCGGCAGCCGCTCTGTGCACATTTCTGAGACCGTGCCATACGAACTGCTATGGAAAGCGCACTCCACCCCTCACAGTTGGATGTCAAAGAGTTCCTGCGCCCGGTCCTGTTCGGCCTGGCAGAAGAGGACCTGGACGAACTGGCCCGCGCGGCTGCTATACGGGTCTTTTCCGCCGGCGCGGTCATCTGCCAGGAGGGAGAGCCGGGGGACGCCGTCTACGTCACCGTCCAGGGGCGCGTGGACATACTCAAGCAACTGGACGACGAGAGCGAGCGCTACCTGCACAGTGGGGGGCCAGGCGAGATCTTTGGCGAGATGGCCATCCTCCAGGAAGGCGTCCGCACCGCCACCGTCCGCGCGGCCGAGTCCACGACCGTCCTGGAGATCGGCAAGGAGCCTTTCCTGGCCGTCCTGGGACGCAGTCCCTCCCTGAGCGTCCGCATCCTCGTCCGGATGACCGCCCGGCTGCGGGATACCGATCAACAGGCCATCGTCGAGCTGCGCCGGGCCAACGAGGAACTGACGCGCACACTCCACCAACTGGAGCGGCTGGACCGGACCAAGGCCGATTTCATCCGGTTGTCGGCGCATGAACTGCGGACGCCCGTGGCGGCCCTGATGGGATACGCCCAGATGATGCAGAGCAACCCCAAGGCACAGGCCGACCCCCACCTGCGGGACCTGGTGGCGGGGGTAGTGAAGGGGACGGCCCGGCTCCAGCGCGTGTTCAACAGCATCCTCGACGTCTCGCGGGTGATGACCGGCGGGCTCCAGATCCACCGCAGCCCGGTGAGCATCGCCGTCACCCTGGATGCCATCGCCCTGGAATTCAGGCAGGCGCTGGATGAGCGCAACCTGACGCTCGACCTGGTGGGGCTCAGGGACCTGCCCCTCAGCTCCGGCGACACCGACCTCCTGTACAAGGTGTTCTACCACCTGGTGAACAACGGGATCAAGTACACGCCGGACGGAGGGCGGATCACGGTGACCGGCCGCACGGTGGAGGTGCCCGACCTGGGGCCGTGCATCGAAGTGGTCGTCGAGGACACGGGCGTCGGCATCGCACCGCAAGACCTGGAACTGATCTTTGAAAAGTTCTACCGCAGCGGGGAGGTCGCGCTTCACTCCTCAGGGACGTTCAAGTTCAAGGGCGGCGGGCCGGGGCTGGGGCTGGCCATCGCCCGAGGCGGGGTGCAGGCCCACGGCGGGCGCGTCTGGGCCGAAAGCCCTGGCTACGACGAGGAGACCTGCCCGGGAAGCCGGTTCGTCGTGCAGTTGCCACTCGTTGACGTGTTGCAGGAACCCGCAGCTTCAACCTCCAGCGGTACAGCGCCCGGCGCTACGGCGTCCGGCGCCGCCCTCCCCGGCGGGTAGATGGCCCGCAGCACGCCCAGCAGTTCCTCTCGTCGAGGGGCAATCAGGGCTCAATCTCAGCCACCGACTCCACGATGCGCGTCGGCCGGTAGGGGTAGCGTTCGACGTCCTCGCGGCGGGTGACGCCGGTCAGCACCAGGATGGTCTCCATCCCGCTCTCGACGCCCGCGATCATGTCGGTCTCCATCCGGTCGCCGACCATCACCGTGTCCTCGGAGTGGACGTCCAGGTAGTTGAGCGCCGTGCGCATCATCAGCGGATTGGGCTTGCCGACGAAGAAGGGGCTGACGCCGCTGGCCGTCTCGATCAGCGCCGCCATCGCACCGCAGGCGGGCACCAGCCCACCCTCCGACGGCCCCGATGGGTCGGGATTCGTGGCGATAAAGCGCGCGCCGGCGGCCACCAGCCGGATGGCCTTGGTGATGCGCTCGACGTTGTAGGTGTGCGTCTCTCCCAGCACCACGTATTCGGGGGCGTGGTCGGTGATGACGTAGCCGACGCCGTGGATCGCCTCCGTCAGCCCGCTCTCGCCGATCACGAAGGCCGTCCCATCCGGCCGCTGCGATTGCAGGAAGCGGGCGGTGGCAATGGCCGACGTAAAGATGCGCGCAGCGGGGACGTCGAGTCCGATCGTCCGCAACCGGTGCGCCAGGTCACCCGGCGTGTAGAGGGGGTTGTTCGTCAGGATCAGGTACTCTGCCCCGCCGGCCTTGAGTCGCTCGATGAACTGGTCCGCGCCGGGGATGATCGTGCGCCCGCTGACGATCACGCCGTCCATGTCGATCAGGTAGCTCTTGGGTGGTTTCATTCGTCCGTGCACCTTTCACAGTCCACGCCAACCTTGCGAAGGTTACGCAAGTCCCTGGCCGTGGAGCCACTCCTGGCTAGAAAAAGGACTCTCTGGCTCAAAGCCCTCATGGAACCTTCGCAAGGTTCAGGTGAGATAGGCCCGTGCGGCGGTGTCGAAGGCCTCCTCGGGCGTGCCAAAGAAGTCGCCCGACGGGAAGACGGAGAGTTCGTACTTTTCGTCGCTGTACGTGTAGAACGCAAAACCCCATCGCTCCTCGTCGCCAAAGTAGCGCAGGCGACACAGGTGCGTGGGCGTGTTGCGCAGCCGCTCCAGGTGCTCCTCCCGGGTCTCGGGCCAATCAGGCGGAGGCCAGCCGGGCATGTCCACCGGCTCGGTGTAGGCGTCGACGTAGCAGAACTGCCCCCGGAAGCGAATCTCCAGACGGGTGTACTGTCCGGCGAAATGCTCCTCGGCGTAGCGCTTGATGCGGGCCTCGGTGCGGCGCTGCACACCCTCGGAGATCTTGACCCCACCGGCATCCGGGCTCCGTACCCAGGTCTTGCGTGACATGGCTCACCTCCAATCACGTGACTCTCTAGCCGATCCCCTGCTCGACCAGCCAGTCGTGGATGGTCTTGGCCGTCTGGCGGTAATTGTGCTCCATCATCAGGTTGTGTCCCGCTTTCTCCACGACGACGTAATCCGCGCCATAGTGCGCGGCGGAACGGCGCTCGGCCGCCTCGCCAATCAGGACGTCCTCCTCGCCCGCCAGCCACAGCATCGGCGTCTGGACGCACTTTGCCGGCGACCAGAAGGGGGGATTGTGCTGGTACAGAATGAGGGCTGACTCCGGGGTGAGCCTGGCGTGCAGCTCCTGCGGCGAGGTGACCGCCCTCTCGCTGACGAGGGCCTTCGCCGCGCGCTGCGGCGTGCGGATGAGGGGGGTGGACGTCCAATCCCACATCATCATCAGGCAGCCGAGCAGATCCAACTGCAGGAAGCGGAAGAACCCATCCCGGAAGGCGGCGTGCGACACCCAGGGCGCGACGAGCACGGCCGCCGGCAGGTCGTCCCCCACGTGCCGGAGATACCACTGCGTCAACGCGCCCCCCATGCTGTGCCCCATGAGGACCGGGCGCTGCGGAAAGCGCTCCACCTCGGCTCTGAGGAAACTCAGGTAGTAATCCAACGTGCACAGCGCGATCGGCCGCTGTACCGGCGAGCCGGCGTGTCCCGGCAGGCTGAAGGCGTGGCTCTCCCAGCCCCACCCGGCGAACAGCTCCTGCCACAGGTGCCAGCACCAGGCCCCGTGCCACATGCCGTGTTGCATCAGGATGGGCGTCTGAAAGCGGCGTTCCTTTGGCCGGACGACCACGCGCTCGATGCCATCCTCGATCGTGTGGGATACCTCGCAGGTTTCCGTCTCGCTCGTCTCCGCCAGCAGAAGCCCTTTTTCGGCCCGGTTGGTCTGCGTGGCGAGCGTGCGCTGGACGTCCTTGTTGAGCAGCTTCCACAGGACCCACAACTGCTGGGCGACGACCCAGCCTGCGACGGTGCCCAGGCCGAGGCCAAGCCAGAATCGAGCGCTTTCTCGATTGACGTTGGGTTTCATCGTGGTTCTCCGTAAGCCGGCGGCATCCGTTTCATTTCACATCCGTCGTCGTGTGCTACCCCATCCCCGCCGCCCGGTTCTCCGCCTGCGCCACGCGGATCCCCTCCCGCTCGTCCACCCGCGCGAGGAGAAAGATGCCGCCGATGAAAAAGACGACCAGCGCGACGATGCTCAGCCGGCTGGAGCCGGTCAGTTGCCCCACGAAGGCAAAGAGCGCCGGACCGGCGATCCCGGCGAACTTGCTGGAGATGTCGTAAAAGCCAAAGAACTCGGCGCTGCGCGCCTTGGGGGCCATCAGGCCAAAGAGGCTGCGGCTGAGCGCCTGCGTCCCGCCCTGCACCATCCCCACGGCAAAGGCCAGCGCCCAAAAGTGCCAGGCCCGGCTCATAAAGTACCCGCCGACCGCGATGAGCGCGTACCAGCCCAGCCCGATCATGATCGACCGCTTCGTGCCGATCCGGCCGCTGAACCGGCCAAAGAGCAGTGAGAAGGGGATGCCGACGAATTGCGTCAGGAGCAGCGCGCCGATCAGGTCGATCATCCCGATGCCGATCTCTGAGCCATAGATCGTGGCCATCTTGATGATCGTGCCGATGCCGTCGTTGTAGAGCCAAAAGGCCAGGAGGAAGAAAAAGAGCTGGCGATATTTGCGGATCTCCCGGAAGGTCTGGCCGATACGGCGGAATCCGGCCGCCACCGGGTTGACCCCTTCCCCGATGCCGGCGGTGTTGGCGGGCGGCTCCGGCACCTGGCGCAGAAGTGGGACCGTAAAGATGGCCCACCAGAACGCGACGGTGAGGAACGAGAGGCGCGGCCCCAGGCTGCTGCCGGCCCAGATCACCTGGATCATCAGGATGTTGACCGCCAGCAGGATCCCCCCGCCCAGGTAGCCGAGCGCGTACCCCCTGGAGGAGACGTAGTCGATGTCCTCCGCGCGGGCGACGTGGGGCAGGAGCGCGTCGTAAAAGACGTACGAGGCACTGATGCCGACCGTCCCCAAGAGGAACAGGACCAGCGCCAGGGGCCAGTCGCCGGTATCAATGAGAACCATGAGCGCCGTCGCCAGGATCCCCAGGCCGGCAAAAACGGTCAGCAACCGCTTCTTTCCCCCCGTGTAGTCGGCGATGCTGCCCAGGATCGGGGCCAGGAGCGCCGCGATGAGGAGGGAGATGGCGTTCGTGGACGCCCAATAGACGGTGGCCGTGTTGCCGGGCAGGCCGGCCGCGACGACCTGCGCGAAATAGACGGGCAGGACGGCGGCCTCGATCGTGGTCGAGAAGGCCGAGCTCCCCCAGTCGTACATGCACCAGGCGTTGACGATTCGCTGATAGACGGGATCCAGGCTTGATTTCGAGTGCACGGCGGGCCCTCCCTTCAGCATGGTGGATAGGTGACATTTTACTACAACTGTGAGCAGCGGCAAAGCGCGCCGGGCGAGGCAGTCCCCGTTTCACACGCAAAGCTCGCAGCCCTCGTCTCGAGGGCGTCCCATGCAAGACGACACACGACATCGACACCCTCGATGACGCGGGCTCGGAGCGATGTGGGCTCTGGTCTCGTTTGAACAAGTATCGGAGGTGTGGTAAGATTATAGCGTCCAGTTGGCCCTCGTGTTTGTCCTGTAACGGTGAACCTTATGAGGAGGATGATCATGATCAGGCAGAAAAGCACGCTTTTGCTCCTGTCAGCATCTCTGATCGCGGCGTCGATATTGGCCTGCGCGGCGCCGCAGCAGGCGCCCTCCAGCCTGGCCACCGCAACACCTGAAGCATCCCCGCCCACGCCCGAGCCGCCCACACCCGAGCCGCCGACGTCTGAACCGCCCACGTCCACGCCTGTGCCGCCGACGTACACGCCAGAGCCCCCGACACCGACGCCCGAGCCCTCCGCCGCCGTCGAGCCAGAGCCCACGCGCATCGCGTTTGGGCCGGGCAGGACGTCAGCGACCGTGAGCGGCTACGTCGAGCAGAACGGCATCGCGCGTTACGTCCTGCGGGCGTTGGCGGACCAGGCGATGGCGGTGGACATCACGTCGCCGAACGACGACGTGCTCCTCAGCATCTGGGGAGCGGATGGACTCCCCTTGAAGAGGCACGTCGACGACAGGGCCTATTGGCGGGGCCGCTTGCCCTCGACGCAGGACTACTTTATCCAGGCAGTCTCGGTCGGGGCGGCGACAAACTATGAGTTGCACGTGACCGCCTTTGCCCGCATCCAGTTCGAGCCCGGAGCGACGTCGGCGACCGTGACCGGCGATATCGAGCAGAACGGCATCCGGCATTACGTGGTCCGGGCACTGGCAGGCCAGACGATGGACGTGCGCATCACGTCGCCGAACAATGACGTTCTCCTGACGATCTGGGGGGAGGATGGGGTGCCCTTGAAGAGGTACGTCGATGACCGGGCCGACTGGCGCGGCGAGTTGTATGCTACGCAGGATTACTACGTCGAGGCCGTCGCGGTCGGAGGGGCGACGAATTACACGCTGGCCGTGGCGATCAGCCCACTGGGGTCCGAACCGACGCGGGTCCAGTTCGCGGCGGGCGCCACGTCGGCGACGGTGACAGGCTGGCTGGACGAGGGCGGTGACGACGCCAGTTTCGTCGTGCGTGCGTCGGCGGGCCAGACGATGGAGATCTATATCCTGCCGGCGGGATCGGGGGTTGGCATCCGGGTGGAGGGGCAGGACGGATCGGCGTGGAGGGCCCCATCCGGCGCGAACACGCTGACGGTGGCGTTGCCTGTGACCCAGGACTATATCATCACGCTGTCTACGCCCGCCGGGGCCGGAGCGGTCCAGTACACGATGGACGTGACGATCCCTCCGCCGTAGGAAGGCGCGTATCTCGTGGCGCGGCGGGTAGCGGCAGCAGGCCCGCCGCCGTCACTACTGGCGACGGGGCGCTGGGCTTGGCGGGATGCAAGACCGGCGTGTGATCCAGGCAGCTCCTGTTCGGGCCTCTCTCGGTCGGTTTACAAAAACTGAAAAAAAGTGTATAATGTAAACCAGAGGGGAGAGGTTACAATCATGGCCAAGATTCAAAACGAGTGTTGAACCTGGTCGGGTTCCATCAGGAGGTGTTCGCGATGAGTATCGGTGAGCGGCTAAAGATAGGCCGGCGCGCTGCCGGCTTGAGCCAGCGGGCTCTGGCAGATGCAGCGGGCGTGAGTGCGATGGCCATCTCTAAATACGAGCGCGACCTGGACGTTCCAGGCTCTGGCGTGCTGCTCCGCCTGGCCCAGGCGTTGGACGTCAAAACCGAGTATTTCCTGCGCCCCGTCACCGTCACGATCACCGCACCCTCGTACCGTCGCCGGACCTCTTTACCCCGCAAGCAGGAACAGGCCATCATGGGACAGATTCAGGAGTGGCTGGAGCGATACCTGGACATCGAGAGTTTTTTCGGCGGACCGCCGGCCTTGTATTTGCCTGTTACCCTCAACCGCCGGGCGGCCTCTATGGACAAGGTAGAAGACGTTGCAATGAACCTGCGTCGGCACTGGGATCTGGGCCTGGCCCCCATCGAGAGCCTGGTCGAGGTCCTGGAGGACCAGGGGATCAAAGTAGGGCTGATAGGAGGGCACGAGGATTTCGACGCGCTCACCTTCTGGGCAGATGGGAACATTCCCGTGATCGCTGTAAAGCACGATTTGCCAGGCGACCGTCAGCGCTTCAACCTGGCCCACGAGTTGGGGCACCTGGTTCTCGATCCAACCGGCGATATGGATCCCGAGAAGGCCGCGTATCGCTTCGCGGGAGCTTTCCTGGTGCCAGAACCGGTGGCCCGTTTTGAGCTGGGCAGTCATCGGCGGACGCTGGACCTGCACGAATTGCACCTGCTGAAGCACAAATACGGCCTCAGCATGCAAGCGTGGATCTACAGGGCAAAAGACCTGGGTATCCTCTCTGAATCGGCCGCCACGCGGCTCTTCCGAGAGTTTCGTCAACGTGGATGGCATTGTGGGGAGCCGGGCGACCAAATCGCCCCGGAAGAGCCAGGGCGTATGAAGCGGTTGGTGCTGCGCGCTCTGGCCGAGGACGTCATCTCCAAATCCCGCGCCGCCGAGTTGCTGGGCACGTCCCTGGAGCAGTTCTGGCAGGAGGAAGCCAGGCAGCATGAAGGATTCCCCGTCGCTGCGTATCGTTGACGCCAACATCTTGATCGATCTGCACGGTGGCGGGCTATTACGGGAGTTCTTTCGCCTGCCCTTCCGGCTAGTCGCGCCGGACGTGATCATCGCCGAGTTGCAGGATCCGGACGGCGAGATGCTGGTCGAGCATGGGCTGGAGAGTGCAGAGCTCGCCGGTGACAAGTTCTGGAGGTGGCCGCGCTTTTGGTCCATTACCGCTCTGTCTCCACGAATGACCTCTTTGCATTGGTTCTGGCGCGGACACTGAAGGCCACGCTCCTCACCGGAGACCGGCACCTGGCACGGGTAGCTGCTTTGGAGGGGGTACCCGTGCACGGCACACTGTGGGTGCTGGACGAGATGGTGCGGCTTGAGGTGATTGCTCCACCGCAGGCTGCGCAGGCACTGGAACGGATGCTGGCCCGGGGGAGCCGCCTGCCCCGGGCCGAGTGCCAAAGGCGGCTCCAGCAGTGGAGGACATGATGAAGGAAACCACATTCTTTACCTACCCGGAGGGAAACGTACCGTGCAAAAGATGCTATTGGAAATCCCCACGCGAATCGAGACCGAGCGCTTGTACCTGCGCTGCTACGAGGCAGGTGATGGCCCATGGTACTATGCCATGAGTCAGCAGAACCGCTCGCACCTCATGCGCTATGAATCACACAACGTCGTGATGTCCATAAAGAGCGAGGGAGATGGAGAAGTTGTGGTGCGGGAGCTTGCTGCTGAGTGGATGGCGCGGAACTGCTTCTTCATGGGGGCATTCGATAAAGCAACCGATGAATTCGTCGCGCAAATCTACGTTGGGCCTGTCAACTGGGACTTGCCAGAGTTCACAATCGGCTACTTTGTGGACAGAGGCCATGAGGGGCGGGGGTATGTCACGGAAGCCGTCAAAGCGACGCTGGGGTTCATCTTCGAGCATCTGAGAGCTCACCGAGTTCGGATCGAGTGCGACGATACCAACGTGCGCAGCTACAAAGTGGCAGAGCGATGTGGGTTGGTAAGAGAAGGGCATTTTCGGGAAAACAAGAAAAACCCGGATGGGACGATGAGCGGAACGTTGGTTTATGGACTTTTGAAGAGCGAGTTTGAGGCACTTAATAGATATAGGGGGAGAGATGACAAACAGCGAAACTTTCACTGAGCTACTCCAGGCGATCGAGTCTCGCCAAAAGCTCATTTGGCTTGGAATGACTTTGGGTTCCACCGTATACGTTCCCTTGGCGTTTGTCGACGTCACGATGACAGCGGGGCGGGAATTGGTGCAGAACCTGGGATGGGCTTTCTATGCACTGGCAGGGATGTTCGCTGTCGCATCCGTGATCAGCCGAACATACTTTTCCGCCTGGTGGCTCAAAGCACAGTGGCACAAGCAAGTATCCCCACGTCAACTCGCCACCGCAGATACCGAGACCGGTCAGATGGGTGGCGACAAACTGGCAAAACTCGGGAGTCTAGACGAAACTGAGATCAAGTTATTGGACCTGGCCCAGGCCAATCTGGTCCCTCTGTTATTGAGTCTGGGGCTAAACGACCTCATCGCATTGACTGGGTTGGTGTTTGTGCTCTACGGCGCCAGCAAAGTATCACTGATTCCCTTTGTTGGCACTGCGATCATACTGAATATCGGTATGTATCCACGCCTGGACGCAATCATCGAAAGAGCAGAGGCCTGGGTGTATACTTCGTGAACAAGTGCAGCCAGGTTATGGCAGGCCGGGGCCACCCGGCAACCGCTCCGCCGGCTGGCCAGCGGGGCTGTGCCAGCGGCCGGCATCGTCTTCCTCTTTGCCATCCCTCCCCCGTTCGCCAAAGGACTTGCACAGAATGGGGAGAGGGGTATACTAACGATACGCAAGCAGCGGCATTTTGCCCGCTCCAAGGGAATCGTATGGACATCACTACGCTCGAGAACTGGCTTTGGGAAGCGGCCTGCAGCATCCGCGGCCCGTTGGACGCTCCCAAGTACAAGGACTATATCCTGCCGCTCCTGTTCTACAAGCGGCTCTCCGACGTCTACGAGGACGAACTGGCGCGGCTGGGCGAGGAGTTCGGCGACGAATCGCTGGCCCGTCACCTGGCGCAGGAGGACCGCGCGCTGATTCGCTTCTACATCCCAAACGGCTACACCTGGCCCGAGGTGCGCAAGAGCCCCGTCCGCCTGGGGGAGCGGCTGACCGAGGCGATGCGGACGATCGCCAAAGAAAACCCCAGGCTGGTGGGCGTGATCGACGTGGTGGACTTCAACGCCACCGCCGCCGGTCAGCGCATCCTGGATGACGACACGCTGGCCCGGCTGATGGAGATCCTCAACCGCCAGCGGCTGGGGTTGCGCGACGTGGAGCCCGACATCCTGGGCCGCACCTACGAATACCTGCTGCGCAAGTTCGCCGAGGGCTCCGGCCAGAGCGCGGGCGAATTCTACACGCCGATGCAGGTCGCCACGCTGATGGCCCACATCCTCGACCCCGAGGTGGGTGAGATGGTCTACGACCCCTGCTGTGGGTCGGGCGGGTTACTCATCAAAGCCCAGTTGCGACTGCGGGAGAAGGTGGCTGAGCGATTGGGGAAAGACGTCCACGACCTCAAGCCCGGCAACGTGCAGCGCCCGCTCCAGCTCTATGGCCAGGAGATCAACCACGTCACCTACGCGATGGCACAGATGAACGGCTTCATCCACGATATGGATGCCGACGTCGCGCTGGGCGACACGATGAAGCACCCCGGCTTCACCACCCCGGAGGGCCATCTGCGCACGTTCGACAAGGTGACGGCCAATCCGATGTGGAACCAAAAGTTCGCCGCCGTGGTGTACGAGAACGATACTTTCAACCGCTTCGCGCGCGGCGTCCCTCCCTCCAGTTCCGCCGATTGGGGCTGGATCCAGCATATGTACGCCTCCCTGAACGCGGGGGGCAAAATGGCGGTGGTGCTCGACACCGGTGCGGTCTCCCGGGGGAGCGGCAACCAGGGGAGCAACAAGGAGCGGGACCTGCGCCGGACCTTTGTCGAGGGGGACCTGGTGACGCAGGGGGACTTTGTCGAGGCGGTCATTTTGCTGCCCGAGAACCTGTTTTACAACACGAGTGCTCCCGGCATCGTGATGGTGATCAACAAGGCCAAGGAGCATCCAGGCGAAATCCTGCTGATCAACGGTTCCAAGCTGTGCGCCAAGGGGCGGCCCAAGAACTATTTGACCGACGAGCACATCGAACAGATCTATGCGCTTTACCGGGACTGGCGCGCCGAGGAGGGGTTGAGCGCAGTTATCACCACCGAGGAGGCGACACGCAACGACTACAACCTGAGCCCCAGCCGCTACGTGGCCAGCAACGACGTCGAGCCACCGCTGCCGCTGGAGGAGGCGCTGGTGCTGCTGGCCCAGGCCGAGGAGGCGCGGGCCGAGGCCGACGCGGAGCTGGATGCAGTGCTGAGTGGGCTGGGCTTCGATGGTTGGCGCGCAGGCTGAGTTGCCTTATTCACACTTTGGGCGTAAAGTGTGAATAGCGGATGGTATATATCCATTTGTGTGAACGAGAGGTGTTCTATGGGCAAAGCAGCCGAATTCTCGAATCTGGATCACCTGCTGACGCGCCTGCGGGCGCAACTGCCCGATCTGCGCGAGCGCTACGGCGTCAGCACCCTGGGAGTCTTTGGCTCGTACGTGCGCGAGGAGCAGCGCGGGAGCAGCGACCTGGACGTGCTGGTGGACTTTGAGGAAGTGCCAACCTTGCTGAAACTCGCGGCGCTGCAGCGGCATCTAGGCAATCTGGTTGGAATCAAAGTAGACCTGGTTCTGAGGCGCACCCTCAAGCCTGCCATTGGAGAGGTCATTCTATCCGAGGTGATCTACGTATGATGAAGCGCAAACGCATCTACACCGACTATCTTCGCGATATCGCGCACTATGCCGCTAGAGCGGAGCAGTTCGTACACGAGGACCTGCCTCTCTTGCGAGAGGCCATGGACCAAATCCGAGGAAATCTGAGCTAGGGGCGCGCAATGCCTGCCAGTCTACGTACAGCGGAGACGACAGTGCCTGAAGGCTTCAAAGAGACCGAGATCGGCCCGATCCCGGTGGATTGGAATGTGGTGCCTGTGAGCAACCTAGCCCGTGTGAAGTACGGCAAGGCTAAGCCCAAGCAAGAGGGCACCATACCGGCTGTGGGATCAGGAGGGATCTACGCGTGGGTCAATGAAGCCCTGGTTGATTTTCCCACACTAGTCATTGGCCGTAAGGGCACAGCAGGACGCGCCTGGCTTATGGATAGACCTTGCTGGCCGTCCGACACAACATTCTACCTAGAGTGGGCGCAAGGGGTTGATATTCACTTCTTGTTTGGCTACTTGACTCTGAATCCACTCTCTGGAGAGCACGCAAAGACAACTCTGCCAAGCTTGGCCAGACCGGACTTGGAGAACTATCTTGTCCCCCTCCCCTCCCTCCCCGAACAACGCCGCATCGCCCACGCGCTGGGCACCATCCAGCAGGCCATAGCCGCCCAGGATGATCTCATCACCGCCGCCCGCGAGGTGAAGCGCAGCCTGATGCAGCGGCTATTTACCTATGGCCCCAGCGCGGAGCCGGCCCTGACGAAGGAGACGGAGTTTGGCATAGTACCCGAGCACTGGGAAATTGTGCCGCTTGAGACGTGTGCTTTTGTGCAGACCGGAGCGACAAAAGGACGTAAACTAGGAGACAGTCGAACAGTCAATATGCCGTACTTGCGAGTTGCTAACGTGCAAGACGGCTATCTCGACCTTTCCGAAGTTAAGCACATACAGATACGCGAGTCAGAGATAGAGCGCTATAGCTTGCAGTCAGGCGATGTCGTTCTGACGGAAGGCGGAGACTTTGATAAGCTGGGACGTGGGTTCATATGGTGCGGTCAAATTCCAAATTGCACCCACCAGAATCACATCTTTGCAGTGAGACCCAATAGAGAAAGGCTATTGCCTGAGTACCTTGCTTATCTTGTCCAGAGTGACTATGGCAAATCCTACTTCCTGACAGTCGCGCACAGAACCACACACCTTGCCTGTATAAACAAAATGAAACTCCAGGCATTCCCAACCCTTGTCGCCGCTCTTGACGAACAAGAGCGTATTGCCAGTTTGTTGAGCGTTGCCGATCGCAAGATCGAGGCCGAGGAGCAGCGCAAGGCCGCCCTCCAGGCGCTCTTCAAGACGATGCTGCACCAGTTGATGACCGGCCAGATCCGCCTGGGCAACGGGTGGGATTCCCCAAAAGAGCGATTCTGAGATATACTTGAAAGTGGGGAGATCCCCTGGATTAAGGAGAGATCGGCCATGCTGCAACAATTGATGATCACGACCACCGACAAGACGACGCTCAAGCCACTCGTCGAATCCGCCATCGAGCGCGAGAAAGAGGTGCTATCTCTGGCCATCAGGCGCACCCGCGAACAGTTGGCCGAGTTCGAGCAGCACTATGGTATGTCCTCTGCCGAGTTCGAGCGTCGCCTCAACGCGCTCGAACTGCAGGAGACGGTCGAGTTCACCGACTGGCGAATGGAGATCGGCATGCTGCGCCTGCTCGAAAACCAGCACCAGGCCCTGCGAGAGGCTCAGGTTGATTGAGGTGTACCTGTGCCCCCCCGACTTCCCCGCGTCGGCGTATCCCGGCCCGGTTAGGAGCTCCGATGACTCGCCTCAGCGAAAAGCGCGACGTCCAGGACGCCCTGGTCAACTACCTCATCGGCATCGGCTGGGAGTATCTGCCGCCCGATGAGTGCCTCCAACTGCGCAGCGGCGATCTGCGGGAGCCGTTCCTGGTCCCCTTGGCCCGGGAGCAGCTCATCGCCCTGAATCCCGGCCTGGTCACTGCTGCGAGCGTGGAAGACGTGCTACGCCGGCTGCGCACGGTGCACCCCAGCCTGGCTGGCAACGAGGACTTGCTCCACTACCTGCGCGGCCATCGCACGGTCTACAACGAGGCGGAAAAGCGGGAGCGCAACCTGGCGCTGATCGACTTTGACGACCCTGCCTACAACACGTTCACTTTCACCCAGGAATTTCCCTTCGAGGACCGCGACCGGCGGCGGGTGGACATGCTCCTCTTCGTCAACGGCTTCCCCGTGGCCCTGGTCGAGAACAAGAGCCCCACGCTGCCTGATGCCGAGCTGGAGGCCTTTGACCAGGTCCAGCACATCTACACCGACCGCATCCCGGAACTCGTCAAGTTCATCCAGCTCTTCGCCGCCTGCGACCTGCGGCTGCACTACGGCGCGACCTGGAACGACGACCTCGAGGCCTTCTACCGCTGGAAGGCCGGGGGCAAGGACTATGGGCTGGAGGGGCTGAGCAAGACCTTCTTCGGCCGCGAGCACCTGCTGCGGGCCTTGCGCGACCATGTCATCTTCTTCCGCGCCGACGACCAGACCCACAAGCTCGTCCTGCGGCCCCACCAGATGCGGGCGGTGGAGCGGATCGTGCGCCGGGTGGAGACCGCCTTCTCCCCTCTCCCGATTTCGGGAGAGGGGCCGGGGGTGAGGGCGAAAACCGGCCTGATCTGGCATACCCAGGGCTCCGGCAAGACGCTGACGATGATCGTCGCCGCCCACCAACTGCGCCGCCTGCCCCGACTGGAAAACCCCACACTGGTAGTCGTCGTGGATCGCCGGGAGCTGGAGACGCAGATGGTGCAGAACCTGGAGGCCTTCGGCTTCCCGGCCGTCGTGCGGGCCGAGGGCAAGCGCCACCTGCGGGACCTGCTGCGGTCGGACTACCGGGGCCTCATCGTCACCCTGATCCACAAGTTCGACCGCACGCCTGCGGACCTGAACCCGCGCCGCAACGTCGTCGTGCTCATCGACGAGGCCCACCGCAGCCAGGAGGGGGACCTGGCGATCTATATGCGGGCCGCGCTGCCCAATGCCATCTACTTCGGTTTCACCGGCACGCCGGTGGACCGGGGCAAGATCGGGCAGGGCACCTTCGAGACCTTTGGCAAGCCCGACCCCGGCGGCTACCTGGACAAGTACGGCATCGACGAGTCCATCGAGGACGGCACGACCGTCCCCCTCTACTACACACTCACGCCGGTCGAGCTGCGGGTGGACCGGGAGACGCTGGAGGAAGAGTTCTTCCGCGTGGTGGAGGAGGCGGGCGTCGCCAGCATCGAGGAGTTGAACCGGCTGCTGGACAAGGCCGACAAGCTCAAAGCGGTGCTCAAAGCGCCCGACCGGGTGGCTTCTATCGCCGCCCACATCGCCCGCCACTACCAGGAGACCGTCGAGCCGCTGGGCTTCAAGGCCTTCGTCGTCGCTGTGGACCGCGAGGCCTGCGCGCTCTACAAGCAGGCGCTGGATCAATACCTGCCATCCGAGTACAGCCGGGTGGTCTACACCCCCTACCACAAGGACACCGGCCTGCTGCGCGAATATCACCTGGACGAGGACGAGGAGAAGCGGGTGCGCAAGGCCTTCCGCGCGCCCGGTGAGCTGCCCAAGATCCTCATCGTCACCGAGAAGCTGCTCACCGGCTACGATGCCCCCGTGCTCTACGTGATGTACCTGGACAAGCCCCTCAAGGACCACACGTTGCTGCAGGCCATCGCCCGCGTCAACCGGCCCTATCCCGGCAAGGCCAGCGGCCTGGTGGTGGATTACATCGGCGTCTTTGAGGACCTGCAGCGGGCGCTGGCCTTCGACGCCGAAGTGATCGCCAAGGGGCTGATCGACATCGAAAAGCTCCGGGAGCGGTTCGCCGACCTGCTGCTGGCCGTGCAGGCGATGATCGCCCCCATCGACCTGTCGGCCGATCCAGGACGGCCCGCGCGCATCATCGATCACTTCTTCGACGAGGAGCGCCGCGAATCCTTCGTCCAACTCTTTAAGGAACTGCAAACCGCCTACGAGATCCTCTCCCCCGATCCGTTCCTGAGAGACCACCTGGACGACTATGCCTTGATCGTACAGGTCTACCAGGTGGTCTACAACTACTTTAACCCGGAGGCCGAGAGGCGACGCATCCAGCGAGAGCTACTGCACAAGACCGACGCCCTCATCCGAGAGCACGTGGAGGCGTCACCGGTAGCCGACACGCTGCCCCTCTACCCCATCAACCGGGACATCGCCAACGTCGTCCGGGCGGACGGCGTCAGCGAGCGGGTCAAGGTCACCAACCTGTACCGCAGCCTGACCGTCTACATCGAGCAGCACTACCAGGCGCAGCCCTACCTGATCCCCATCGGCGAGCAGGTGGAGGAGGTCATCCGGCGGCTGCGGGAGCGGCAGATCAGCGTGCAGGCGGCCCTGGAGCAACTGGGCGACCTGACCGAGCAAGCAGTCGCCGCGAAGGAGGAACAGGCCGGGAGCAACCTGACCAGCGGGGAGTTCGCCCTGTACTGGGTACTCAAAGGGCAGGGCGTGGTCGAGCCCGAAACCACGGCGCAGGCGGCGTACCGCATCCTGGCCGAGCATCCCGGCTGGCCCTACAACGCCGGGCTGGAGCGCCAGGTGCGGCTGGAGCTGTACAAGGTGCTGAGACTGCAATCCCGAAGGACTGCCGTCCGCGAGCAGCCGGACGAGGTGAGGGTCGCGGCCTGGCGCGCCGGTGCCCTCAAGGAGACGGCGGACGCCGTTCTGCGGATGCACAGGGTAGTAGTAGAATGAGCGTCCAGGTCATCGTCCAACAGCAGGACCGCAGGAGCCTGGCGATGAAGGTCACGCCCGAGGGGGTGCTGGTGCTGCTGCCACGCGAGGTGGACCCAGCAGGCGAGCAGGCGCGATCGTTCATCGAGGCAGGGCTGGCGCGGCTTCCAGATCCAGAACCGCCGGGCAAGCCGTTGGACCGGCCAGCGCTCCGGGCGTTGGTGGGTGCGTGGGCGGAGCGGCTGGGGGCCACGGTCAGGCGAATCCAGGTGCGAGCGATGCGGCGCAAGTGGGCTTCCTTCTCCTCAAAGGGCACCCTCACCCTTGCCCGGGACCTGCTGGCCTTGCCGGCGGATCTGGTCGAGTACGCCATCTGCCACGAACTGCTCCACCAAAAGTTGCCCGATCACGGCAAAGGCTTTCAAGCGATGCTCGCGGCCTGGATGCCAGACTGGAGGGAACGAGAGCATCGCCTGATGGCCTGGAGCCTGGCCTCGAGCGAGGACTAGAGGCGACCTTACCCATACAACCCGACCAACGTCCGCCGCCCCAGCCACACCCGGCGGCGCTGGAGGTCGCGCAGGCGCAGCCCTCGAACGCTCGCCGGGTTGAAGGCCCAGCGCAGGAGCCAGATCCAGAGGCGCATCGCCCGATCCACCGTCCACGCGATGGGGCCACGCGGGGGGAGCGGATCGAATACCTCCAGCCCCAGCCGGCGCAGCAGGCGGATGGCACCCGGGGTATAGACGTGTGAGAACTCACCGACGAACGCCCGGACGTCCCCCAGCTCGGGGGTCCCGGCGACGTGTCCGGCCAGGAGGCGGAAGGAGTGAACCGCCAACCGGTTCACCGCCTTCGCCCACGCCAGGTCGGGGCCGGCGCGGGGTATGCGCGGCATGTGCTCGTTCCACAGGTGGAGGACGCCGATGCGCTCCCCGGGCCGCACGACGGTCCCATCCGCCAGCTCCGTCGTGACGCGCGCGGCCTTGAACCCGAGCCGCAGGATGCATTCCGGGTCGGCGCAGAACTCCTCGATGCCCAACCGCCGCCGTTGCCGCCGGTCAAAGGCCACCACCAACCTGCTGAGAAGGTCCATGTCACACGATCGCCAAGTCGCGGGTCAGCGGGAGCGGCTCCTTGTGCAGGAAGCCCTCTCCATAGCCCACGTTGATCATCCGCCCATAGTAACGGGCGGCAATGTCGACGGCGAACAGGATGGGGCCATACTGGGAGCCGTGGGCCTGGAGCGCCTTCTGCTTGACGCCGTAGACGTCGGTGATGTCGAGGACGAGGGCGGGGCGGCAGGGCCGCTGGAAGGAGAGGGGAAAGGTGAGGTGGCGGGGCTGGGGGATCAGCGGCTCGTGCTCGGGCAGCAGCGCCGGGCGCGTCGCCAGGTAGGAGGCCCGCTCCACCAGCCGGGCGACGACGGCGTGGTCGGGGTGGTGGTCGTCAAAGTGAGGGGTCAGCACCACGCGCGGATGGAGCTCCTTGAGAATCCGCACGATGCGGAGCGCGTTCTCGCGGTCCAACTCTAGCCCCGCGTCGGGCAGATCCAGGATACGAAACTCGTCCACGCCCAGGATCTCGGCCGAGGCCCGCGCCTCCGCCACGCGGGTATCCCGGTCACCGAAGGTGCCCATCTCTCCCTGGGTCAACACGACGATGCCCGTCTTTAGCCCGCGGGCACGGGCCCGCAGCAGAAAGCCAGCGCAGCCTGCTTCCGCGTCGTCTGGATGAGCGCCAATAGCCAGGACATCCACGGTCATGCTCATACCTCCCGCCTGTGACGTTGGTTGGACGATCGTGCAGCAAGATTATAAACCTTCCCGAAAGCTAGGGCAAGAATCAGCAAGCCGGAGATGCTGCCAAGAAGCGCCGAAACGGTTGTCAGGTCGCTTATGCAAGCTTTCGGGAAGGTGGCCCGCTCGCCAAGGCCGGGCATCTGGGATATCCTCCCCCAATATCCTAGCGCAAGAATCAGCAAGCCGGAGATGTTGCCGAGAAGCGCCGAAATGCCTGTCAGGTCGCTTATGCAACAGCAATTCCCGTTTTAGCATGATCGTCACGTGGTATAGCTCTGTAGTGGCGACTTCAGTCGCTGGTTACGCAGAAAGAACGACTAAAGTCGTTACTACGAACGCCATAACGGGAATTGCTGCTTATGCAAGCTTTCGGGAAGGTGGTTCGCTTGCCAAAGCCGGTCATCTGCGGTATCCTCCCCGAATATCCTGAGCGAGGGAGGGACACATGCACACTGTCCGCATCATCCTGGTCGGCCTGGGGAACCTGGGCCGGCGCTTGTGCGAGATTCTGCCGCAGAAGGAGCCGCTGCTGCGCCAGCGCTACGGGCTGGACCTGCGCGTGGTGGCGGCGGCCGACAGCCGAGGAGCGGCCCACGATCCAGCCGGGCTGGATCTGAAAGAGGTGGCGCGGCTCAAGCTTGCAGGGGGCACGGTCGCCGATTATGCCGGCGCCGGGCGACACGGATGGCAGGCCCCGGCGCTGGTCGCGGATGCCGGGGCCGACGTGCTGCTCGAGGCCTCGCCGGTCAACCTGAAGCAGGGGGCCGAGCCCGCGCTCTCCTGTATCCGCACCGCGCTAGGGCGGGGGATGCACGTCGTGACGCCCAACAAGGGGCCGCTCGTCCTGGCGTACCGGGAACTGCACGACCTGGCGGCGGCGCAGGGCGTCCAGTTGCGCTTCGACGGAACGGTCGCCGGCGGCCTGCCCGCGATCAACATCGGCCAGCGCGACCTGCGCGGGGCGGTGATCCACCAGTTGGAGGCGGTGCCGAACCTGGTCACCGGTTTCATCATGGACATGCTGGCCGATGGCCTCTCCTGGGAGGAGGCCCGCTCCCGCGCCCACGACGAAGGGTCGCTCGAGGGGGACGGGTCCTGGGACCTGGAGGGGTGGGACGCCGCGGCCAAGCTGGTCATCCTGGCCAACGCCGTGCTCGAATATCCCGCCCGGCTGGAGGAGGTGGCCTTGACCGGCATCACCGGCATGGACCAGGACACGCTGCGGGCGGCGCGGGAACAGGGCCGCCGCTACCGTCTGCTGGGACGGGCGGAGCGGCGCGGCGATGGCACGTACGATCTGTCGGTGGCCCCGGTGCCGCTGTCGCCGGACCACCCGCTGGGCCGCCTGGGCCGTAAGCAGATGGGCGTCGTCTTCAGCACCGACATCTATGGCACGATCACGGCCACGATCGACGAGCCGAACCCCGTCCCCTCCGCCGCGACGATGTTACGTGACCTGTTGGACATTATGGTAGATCGGGATTGCCGCTGATTTGTCATCTCAAGCAAATGCGTGTATTATTTACCCCTGGATGCAATGCTCTTCAAATGAGCGACGCCCAGACTTCGGAAGTCTCAAAAGGGGATTGAACTGACGGAGTTTAGGCGAATCGGGGGACAATGTCGTCTCCGGAGACCTGTATCAAGACTTCCGAAGTCTCATTTGAAAGGTATTGCTCCCAAACGTGAAACGGTTTGGTTGTGCGCATCACAAGGAAAGGAGTCACACGATGTACGAAGAGCAATTTTCCCCCCCAGCGTCCCCCCGGCCTTTCGGCGAGATTCCCGGGCTGTGGACCAAGGTCCTCCAGATGACGGAGGCGTTCTTCGCCCAGGAAGCGCCCCGGGCGAGCGGCTCCAACACGCTGATCAGCATCCTGATCATGGCTGTGGTCAGTTCGGTCCTGGCCACGATCTCTTCGCTGATCTGGGGCGGCACCCAGATGGCCTTCCTCCCGCCGGAGTATAGGGAGGCGATGGCCGTCGGTGCGGGGTCAAACGTGGCGTGCTCGCTGTGCAGTACGCTGATTGGAGCCGCCATAGGTTTTTACCTCAGCAATGGCCTGGTCTACCTGGGGGCGCGCATCTTTGGTGGGACCGGCGACTTTACCACCCAGGCCTACCTGGTGTCGCTCTTCACCGTCCCGGTTGGGATCGTCTCGGGGTTGGTGGGGCTGGTGCCCTGTGTAGGTCTCATCGCCGTGCTCGCGGTGAGCGTATACGCGGTCGTCCTCAACGTGCGGGCCGTCAAGGTCGCCCACAACCTGACGACGGGCCAGGCGGTGGCCGCCGTTCTCGTGCCCGCGCTGGTCATCGGCGCGCTCGTCGCGTGCCTGGCCGTGGTGGGGCTGGCCATCCTGGGCCCCGCGATCGGCAACGTCTTTGAGAACATCGTGACCAACCTGGAATAGGACGCAGATCAACGCCGATTCACGCTGATTTGTGTAAGCGAAGCGGCCTTGTGTGCGAAAATCTGCGTGAATCCGCGTCCAAATGAGATTTGTCAGTCAGTCAGGTATCTGCCGATCAGACAAGTCCGGCGGTAGATTGTCGCCTGCCTGGGAAGGTTTCAAGCATCGCGTCAAAAGCGAACCCGCTGTAAGCGGGCACTCTTGCATGGGCCGCCCTCGAGACGAGGGCTTGGAGCGGGTGGAGAAGAGGAGCGTTTTGTACTGACAGCTAGCCAGGCCTGATCCACTGGCACAAAAGAGGCCGCCCACAGTGGGCGGCCTCTTCGCATTTTGCACCGTCGCGCGGCTGGCTGCTATGCAGGTGCGACGTCGGTCGCCTCCGCTTCGACGGCGGGCGGCGCCGCCCGGCGGGCCGCATACCAGTCGCGGGCCCAGAGCCAGACAGCGCCCAGGCCCAACAGCACGGCGGCAAGCTGGGCCAGCCACCCCAGCACGGGGATGGCGGCGATGAGGACAAAGATCACCACGCCCAGCAGCATGGGCCACCAGCGGTGCGCGGTCGCATCCGACTTGAACAACCGAAAGAGCAGTTGTCCCAGCAGCAGGCTGACGACGATCTTGGTGACGTAGGACCAGACGACGCTGAAGCCGAAGGCCGTCGTGCTCGTGACGATGCCGCCCAACGTGGCGAACCGCCCCGCCAGCTCGCCCAGCGTCACGATGCCAAAGACGACCGCCAAGAGCACGGTGACGATGACGAGGACGAGCATCGCCAGCAGGAACGCGGCGATGGCGACCACGCCCCATCCCAGGCTCGGCAGCGGCCTGGCCTCCACGATACCCGCGGCCTTGCGCGTCCAGTCCGGCACCAGCCACATCATGGCCGCCCCGACCAGGAGCAGCGTGATCAGGCGGCGCAGTTGGCGCACGAACCAGCGGCCCACGAGAGCGGCGGGCGAAGGTGCCTTCACCTCTGGCTTACCCTCGACCTCGGGGACGTACCGGGTGAAGGCGGTCCGGCCGGCAACCGCACCGGCCGGGATGGCGACCTCGGCGTTGGCGGTGTAGCTCAGGTCGCCGCCGATGCTGGCCTCATCCTCTATCGTCAGGCCAGTCGGGACGGAGGGAACAGGCGGGACGTTGGGCGCGAACGGGAATCCTGGCGGCATCCTCGTCCCGGGCTGTGCGCCGCCGACGTCCACCTTCGCATCCCCGCCGATCGCGCCGGCGATGTGCACAGCGCCCCCGGCGATCTCGGCGTCACCCATCACGTCGCCACCCAGCAACGCCTGGTAGCCGGCAAAGAGCAGATCGCCGCCGACTTTTGACCGGCTCTTGTTCTCGAGGCTGAACCCGGCCGCGATCAGGTCGTCCGCCACCTCGCCACCGACAGTCACCGCGTAGCCGGCGACGCGGGCGTCGTCCCCGACCGTGCCATCGACGATGACGCTCTGGCCGGCGGCGACGAGGTCGCCCTCGACGGTGCCGTTGATCTGGATCGTGCCCCCGGCGACAAACAGGTCACCCTTGACGATGCCATCGAGCGTGAACTGGCCGGCACCCACGTAGAGGTCGTCGTCCACCACCTCGTCGGCCTTGATGACGACCACGTCCCCACCCCGGCCCTCGAAGGCCCACGCCGTGGGGACGGCGAGTAAGATGGCCAGCAGGGCCACGCCTGCGATGGCCAGCAGTCTACGACCGCGCTTATTGAAGCTGTTCATTTTTACCACTCCTTTCCTTATGAGGAACACCCAGTTGTAGGGCAGTTCGGCAACTGCCCTACTCCAACTACGCATGCGGACGCGCAGAGTTGCGCGCCTGCGCCACCGCTTTTCTGCTCCAGCCGGGTCCGTGACCCGGCGCCCGGACTTCCGAAGTCTTATCTGTCACACCCGCACGCCCCTCAATCGCAGGCTGTTGCTCACGACCGTCACGCTGCTAAAGGCCATCGCGAAGGCGGCCAGCACGGGATGGAGCTGGCGCAGGGCATCGGGCACCCACGGGACCGGGTAGAGCGCCCCCGCGGCCACGGGAATGAGGATGACGTTGTAGAAAAAGGCCCAGAACAGGTTCTGCTTGATCGTCCGCATCGTCGCCTGGCTGAGCGCCAGCGCCTGTGGCACCGCCCGCAGGTCGCCCCGCATGAGCGTCACGTCGGCCGTCTCCATCGCCACGTCGGTGCCGGTGCCGAGCGCGATCCCGACGTCGGCCTGGGCCAGCGCCGGCGCGTCGTTGATGCCGTCGCCGACCATGGCGACCAGGCGGTCGCCCGCCTGCAGCGCCTTGACCTGCGCGGCCTTGTCGGCGGGCAGCACCTCGGCCACGACCCGGTCGATCCCCACCTGTCCGGCGATGGCCTCGGCGGTGCGGCGGTTGTCGCCGGTCAGCATCACCACCTCCAACCCAAGCCGGTGCAGTTCCGCCACCGCCTCGGCCGAACTCTCCTTCAGCGTGTCGGCCACGCCCAGGACGCCCGCTGTCTCCCCGTCCACCGCCACGACCATGGCGGTCCTGGCCTCGGCCTGGAGCCGCCCGATCTCGGCGGACAGGTCCCCCGGTTCGACCCCCTCCTGCTCCACCCACGCCGGCTTGCCCACGAGCACCGCGTGGCCCTCGACCTGGGCGCGGATGCCCTTGCCCGCGACCGCCTCAAAGTCCTGCGGGTCGGCGAGCGACAACCCCCGCGCCTCCGCCTCGGCGACGATCGCCTGCCCCAGCGGATGCTCCGAGCCGCGCTCGGCGGAGGCGGCCAGGCGCAGAACCGCATCGCGCGTCGCGTCTTCCGTGTCGCGTGTGGCGAGGTCGGTGACGGTGGGCTGGCCGACGGTGATCGTGCCGGTCTTGTCCAGGACGACCACCTGGAGGCGATGGGCCGTCTCCAGCGCCTCGCTGTTCTTGAAGAGGACGCCCAGTTCCGCCCCCTTGCCGGTGCCGACCATGATCGCGGTCGGCGTCGCCAGCCCCAGCGCGCACGGGCAGGCGATGACCAGCACCGCCACCAGGCGGATCATGGCCGCGGTAAAGTCACCCCCGGCGACCCACCAGCCAACGAACGTCGCCAGCGCAATCAGGATGACAGCAGGCACAAAGACCCCCGCCACCCGGTCGGCCAATCGCTGGATGGGGGCCTTGCTCCCCTGGGCCTGCTGCACCAACCGGATGATCTGGGCCAGCGCGGTCTCGGCGCCGACCCGCGTGGCCTCGAACTTGAGCAGCCCCTGCTTGTTGATCGTCGCGCCGATGACCTCGTCACCGGTCCCCTTGTCGACCGGGAGCGGCTCGCCGGTCAGCATGCTCTCGTCGACCGCCGAGTGCCCCTCGACGACGACGCCGTCGACCGGGATGCGCTCGCCGGGACGCACGACGACCCGGTCGCCGACGCGCACATTCTCGATCGGCACGTCCACCTCCGCGCCGTCGCGCACGACGCGCGCGGTCTTGGGGCGCAGTCCCATCAGCCTGCGGATGGCCTCGCCGGTCTGGCCCTTGGCGCGGGCCTCCAGCAGTTTGCCCAGCTTGATGAGCGTGATGATGACGGCCGAGGTCTCAAAGTAGACGTGCTGGCCCGCTGCCGGAAAGAAGAGCACGACCAGGCTGTACAGGTAGGCGACGGTGGACCCCATCGCGACCAGGACGTCCATGTTGGCCGTGCGGTTGCGCAGCGCGTGGTACGAGCCGACGTAATAGTCCCAGCCGGTGTAGAACTGGACCGGGGTCGCCAGCGCCAGGAAGAGCCAGTTGACCCAGGCGGCGTGGGACCAGGCGCCCAGGAGGCGAAAGTCGCGGGCCATGCTGAGCAGGAAGAGCGGGAGGGCAAACAAGACGCCCACCCAGAATTTGCGGGTCTGGTCGGCGATCTCGGCCTGGCGGGCCTGCGCCTCGACGTCCTCCAGTTGCTCCTGGGTGGCGGCCTGCACCACGCCATAGCCGGCGTCCTCGACGGCGCGGATCATCTCCGCGACAGAGGCCGCGCCGGGGACGTACTCGACGGTGGCCCGCTCGGTGGCAAAGTTGACGTTGGCCTGGACGACGCCGGGCACCTTCCGGTTCAGCGTCCGCTCGACGGTGGCGGCGCAGTTGGCGCACGTCATCCCGGTGATGGGCAGTTCAACCCGCGCGGTCACGACGCCGTACCCGGCGTCCTCCACCTGCTTCACCAGGTCAGCGGGCTTGACCAGCGCCGGGTCGAAAGACACCGTGGCCTGCTCGGTGGCATAGTTCACCGCCGCGTCGGACACACCCCCCGCCTTCTTGAGGCTGCGCTCGACGGTCGCGACGCAGTTGGCACAGTGCATGCCGGTGATAGGAAGCGTGACACGTTGTTCGCTCATGCGACTCCAATCTGCGGGGGCCGACCTACTCCTCCGCAGCGTAGTTGATCTCAGCCAGCAGGGACTTGATGCCGTCCCAGGTCGCCGGCGGCTCCCACTCGACGGTGACTGTCTTGGTCTCGACGTCGCCGGTCACGCCAGCGACACCGTCCAGATCACCCAGCTCACGCTTGATGGTCATCACGCAGTGATGGCAGCTTATGTTTGGGACATGGAACGTCTTGGATGCCATTTAACAGCCCTCCCTAATTTTTATGATGTTTGTCTTTATTATTATACCACACAAGCCCCGTATGTCAACCCCTGAACCGTTAGATCTGCATTATAAAATAGGAGTATCGTACTATTTGAATCTGGCAGTGATTTGTGCTACAATCAGGAAGATATACACCGGGCGGGCAGAACAGGAGTGGTTGTGAATCGTCGAGAGTGGCGCTGGGTCGTGCTGGTGACACTGGTGCTGGTGGTCGCCAGCAGCCTGCCCTACGTTGTCGCCTGGATGGTACGTCCGGCGGGCACGCACTTTACCGGGTTGCTGGTCAACCCGCTGGACGGGCACTCGTATATCGCCAAGATGCGCCAGGGGCTGGACGGCTCGTGGCGTTTTCGTCTGGCCTTCACGCCCGAGCCCCAGGAGGGCGCCTACCTGTTCCTGCTCCACATCGCGCTGGGCCACGTGGCACACTGGACAGTCCTGCCGCTCATCGCCGTCTATCACGGCGCTCGCGTGCTGGCAGGCGTCGTTCTGCTCCTGGTGGCCTATCGCTTCATCGCCTCGCTAGGAGGAGAGCAGGGGCAGCGCCGGTTGGCCCTGCTGCTAGTGGGCGTCTCCTCGGGGCTGGGGTGGCTGGTTGCGCCAGCCGGCTACCTGTCGTCCGACCTGTGGGTACCGGAGGCGTTCGTCTTCTACTCGATGCTCGACACGCTGCACTTTCCACTTTCGATCGCGCTGATGCTGGTGGTTCTGATGGAACTGGCCCGGCCCAGCCGGGAACCGGGCTGGCGCGAGGCGCTCGTCGCGGCCATGGCGTCGGTCGGCCTGGGCGTGGTGCAGCCCTTTGGCGTGATCCTGGTGTACGCCACGCTGGCGGTGTGGCTGGCGCTGCGCTGGCTGCGCGACCGCCGGGTGGCCTGGCGGAGGGCCGGCTGGACGGCGGCAGCCGGCCTGGTGGCGCTGATCTACCCGCTGTATGGCGTGCTCGCGATCCAGGCCGACCCGGTGCTGGCGGGCTGGAACGCGCAGAACCAGACGCCCTCGCCCCCCGCCTGGGACTGGCTGCTGAGCTTTGGCCTGGTCGGGGCGCTGGCGGTGCCGGGTGTGGCGATGGCAGTGCGCCGTCGCACGGATGCCGGCCTGCTGCTGGTGGCGTGGGTGATCGCGGCGGGTGCGGGGATGTACGCGCCGCTGGCGCTCCAGCGGCGACTGGCGCTGGGCTTGCAGGTGCCGGTGGCCCTGCTGGCAGCGGCGGGCTGGTGGCAGGTGATACGCCCCCGGCTGCGGACACGCCTGCGAGGACCGGTGACCGTGGCGATGCTGGGCCTCTCGACGTTGACCAACCTGTTCCTGGTCGCAATGCTCGTGCTGGCGGCATTGCGCGGCGAACCGCGCTTCTATCTCAGCGACGGGGAATGGCAGGCGCTGGAGTGGCTGCGGGACGCGGTGGACCACGGCCGGGTGGTGCTTTGTGCGCCCCAGACCGGGATGTTCGTGCCCGCCTGGGCCGGGCAGCGGGTGGTCTACGGCCATCCCTTCGAGACGGTGGACGCGGAGCGGCGCAAGGCCCAGGTAGAGGCATATTGGAGCGGTGAGATGGGCCCAATCGAGCGGGAATCGTTCCTGCGGGAGAACCGCGTGCGGTACGTGCTCGTCGGGCCAAGGGAGCTGGAGATTGGGAACTGGAGATTGCAGATTGCAGAATGGGAAGATGAGCCTGTGTTTAGGATAGGCGATGTGAGAGTGTACGAAATCAAATGAATGAAAAGATCATGATATCCAAGCAAACATTTCACCGCTGGGGACCTCTTTTTCTCATCAGCAGCCTGGGGCTTTTCCTGGAGACAGCCGTTATCCGCTGGATTGCGGGGGAGGTGCGGCTGTTCTCTTACTTTAAGAATCTGCCCCTGCTGGCGGCGTTCCTCGGCCTGTCCGTTGGCTTCGCTCTCGTCGGCAAGGGCCGTGACTACCGTCCAGCGTTTGCGCCTCTGCTGGGCCTGTTCGTGGCGCTGGTGCTGGCCGTCGGGCGGATCAGTTCCTCGCGCGCCCTGACCTATCCGGGGAGCGGCGACGAGTTTCTCTGGTACACCGCGCCCTTTTCGTACTGGCTGTCACTGGCCCTGTTCCTCGCCACCGTGGCTGTCTTTTTCCTGATGACGATGTTTCTCTTCATCCCGCTGGGACAGGCCACTGGCGAGGAAATGGCGCGTCACGCCCCGGTACCGGCCTATATCGTCAACATCGTCGCCAGCCTGGCGGGTGTCTGGGCGTTCTCGCTGCTCTCTTATCTGCAGACGCCCCCGGTGATCTGGTTTGGCGTCGGCCTCCTGGGCGTCGGGCTCTACCTGGCTGCCAGGCAGGCGCTGCCACGCCTCACGGTGGCCGTCTTTATGCTGGTGCCGATCGGACTGGCCGTCTTTGGGCAGGGGACGATCTGGTCGCCTTACCAGCGGCTGGAGGTCACCGACATGTTCCTTGCCCGGAGCAATGGCGAGCCGGTCAAGGTGGGCTATACGCTGAACGTCCAGCAGGTCTTTTACCAGCGAGCGATTGACCTATCCCCCGAGTTCCTGGCCGCGTTGCACGGCGAAATTCCCGAGATGAAGGACGCGGCTTTCTCGTACAACTTGCCCTATCGCCTTGGTCCGGAGGGAGGGCAGGTGTTGATCGTCGGTGCAGGGATGGGAAACGACGCAGCCGCCGCACTGCGCAATCGGGCTGGCCATATAGATGCCGTGGAGATTGATCCCGCCATCCTGGCGCTGGGGCGCGAACTGCATCCCGAGCGTCCCTACGATGACCCGCGCGTGACCCTCATCGTGGACGACGCGCGCGCGTTCTTCGAAAAGAGTTCCGACCGTTACGACGTGATCGCTTTCGGGTTGCTGGACTCGCACACGCTGCTCTCTGGCCTGTCCAGCGTCCGGCTGGATTCGTTCGTCTACACCATCGAGAGCTTTGAACAGGTACGGGATCACCTGGCCGAGAATGGCGTGACGGCGGTGACCTTTGCCACCAGCACACCATGGATCGAGGAGCGGCTGGGCCGGATGCTGGCCGAGGTGTTCGGTTCCGACGAGGTGTTCGTTCACCGTGGCGCGGTCGGCACGACCTTTGTGGCCGGCCCAGTTTCGTCCGAGCAGTTGGCCGAGGCCGGGCTGGCCGTCTGGCGACCTGATCCGACGATCGGGAGCCTGCCGCTGACGACCGACGACTGGCCGTACCTCTATATGCGGGCGCGCAAGGTGCCGGCGGCCTACTGGCAGGCCCTGCTGCTGATCGGCGTGATCTGCCTGGCGCTGATCGCGCGCTCTTTCCCAGCGGCGTTGCGCCCGAACTGGCATTTCTGGCTGCTCGGGGCGGGCTTCCTGCTCGTCGAATTCAAGAGCATCACCGAATTGGCCCTGCTCTTTGGTACGACGTGGCTCGTCAACTCCCTGGCCATCTCCGGCGTGTTGCTGATGGCGTTGGGGGCGAATCTGGTGGTGCTGTGGCGGCCGCGCCTCAACCTGCGGCTGGTCTACGTATTGCTGTTCGCCAGCCTGGCCCTCACCTACTTCTTACCCCTGAACCTGTTGATCGGCCTTCCCCCGATCATCCGGGCCATCGCGAGCATGATCCTGCTGTCGCTGCCGCTGTTCTTTGCGGGGCTGATATTCAGTGAATCGCTGCGCAGATTTGGGGCAACCGCAGCGCCTATGGCCTCCAATCTGAGTGGGTCGGTCGCGGGCGGTGTGCTCGAGTACGGCTCGCTGGTGTGGGGCATCAAGAGCCTGTACGTGATCGCCGTCGCAGTCTACGCCGGGGCTCTGCTCGCCTCCCGGACGCAACGGAAGTGAAGGTTGTGCAAAGTTAATGAGCGAGGGGAGACAAGAGGCAAGAGGCAAGAGGCACGAGGCACGAGAGACACGGCTGGCACGTGCAACCTGCCACCTGGTGTTGGTCATTCTGGCAGTGGCTCTGATCTGGCCGGTCGCGCAGCACCCCGGTTGGTGGATCTGGTTCCCGGGGGCGGAGCACTCGGACCTGGCCGTGACACACTGGCCGAACGCCCATTTCACGCGGCGGGCGCTGTGGGACGACGGGCAGTTTCCGGTGTGGCGGCCCACGATCATGAGCGGGACACCCTTGGCGGCGAATCCACTGGCGGGGCTGTGTTATCCGCCCAACTGGCTGTTCCTGTTCCTGCCCTGGCTGCCCCTGGAAGTGGGGTTCAACCTTTCGGCGCTGGCGCACGTGTGGCTGGCGGGGGCGGCGATGTACACGCTGATGCGGCGCGGCTTTGGTGCGGGCGTCTGGGGGGCGCTGGTGGCAGCGGTGGCCTACGAGGCGTCGCCCAAGCTGCTGGCCCACCTGGGGGCCGGGCACGTGGGGTGGGTGCAGGCGTGGGGGTGGCTGCCGGTGGTCGTGCTGGGTTGGCTGGAGATGTTGCGGAAGCAAGAAGCAGGAAGCAGGAGGCAGGAAGCAGGAAGCAGGAAGCGGAAAGCCGGAAGCCGGAGGTGGGGAGCAGGCGAAAATTTGCAATTTGCAATCTGCAATTTGCAATTCGCAATTTTCGCGGGGGCGGCGCTGGCGATGCAGTTCTGCGCCGACGTGCGGATGGCCGCGTACACAGTTCTTGCGGGGTGTGGGTTGGTGCTGGCCCGTGGCTGGATGCGGGATCCTGGAGGCTGGAGGCAACGAACGCAGCGGCGGAATGCGAGGCTTTGGGTTCTGGAGTTTGGGCTTTGGGGGCTATCGCTCGTCGTTTTTCTGGGCCTGGCCGCATGCCAGTGGCTGCCGCTGGTCGCACTGCTGCCGGAGACGACGCGACCCTCGATGACGCTGCGCGACGCGGCGGCCTGGTCGCTGCCCTGGCGCTATCTGGCGGGGCTGCTCCTGGCTGACCACGGAGGCTTCCACGAGTGGATGACCTACGTCGGCGTGAGCACGCTGGCGCTGGCGGGGATCGGCTTGCGGGCAGTGTGGCGGAAGCGGGAAGAGCGTTGGTTGGGCGGGTGGCTGGTCAGCCTGCTGGTCGGATCAGCCTGGTTCAGCCTGGGGGAGAACGGGGGATTGTTCCCGGTGTTGTGGCGCGTCGTGCCCGGGCTGGGGCTGCTGCGGGTGCCGCCCCGGGCGTGGGTGCTGGTCGTGTTCGCAGCGGCCGTGCTGGCGGGGTTCGGTCTGGAGGATCTGCGGAGACACAGGGGGAGGCTGGAGCGGTGGAAGCGGGCGTCCCTGCTGGCCGCAGGAGCATTTCCGGCGATGCTGGTCGCCGGGTACTGGCTGCGGATCGGACCACCGCCGCTCAATCTGATGATGTTCGGGATCGTGACGCCGCTGGCAATCGCGTTAATCGGTCTCAGGTCTCAGGTTGGGCGCCACCTGAAACCTGAAACCTTGAAACCTGAAACTATCCTCAGCTTGGCAGCCGTCCTGCTCGTCGCCCTCGATCTGTTGGTAGTGGACTTGACGCTGGTTGAAGCGCGGTCGCCAGAGGAGGTCTTCGCCGAGGGGCGGGAGGCGGCGGCGTGGCTGGCGGCGCAGCCCGGCCGCTTCCGGGTCTATTCGCCCAGTTACAGCGTCCCGCAGCACGTGGCGGAACTGGCCGGGCTGGAGTTGGTCGACGGGGTGGATCCCCTGCAACTGCACGTCTACGCCGACTACTTGACCCACGCGGCAGGGCTGGAGCCACAGGGGTACAGCGTGACCCTGCCGCCCTTCCCGGAGGGGGACGACACACGCACAGCGCTGCAGGACGTGGTGCCGGACGCGGAGATGCTGGGGCTGCTGGGAGCGCGGTACGTGGCGGCCTTCTTCCCGATACACCATCCGGACTTGCTCGAGTCCGGCGTGATCGACGGCGTGCACGTCTACGTGAACCGGGCCGCGCAGCCGGTCGCGGATGCGAAGAACGCAATTGGGCTGAGCGACGGCACGAGCCTGTTCGAGTACGACCCACGGGCGGTGTACGCGGGCTGGGCAGTATCGAGCGTGACGGCGGCCAGTTTGCTGGCGGCCTGGGTGGTGGGCCTGTACCGGAGGCAACGTGGGGTTGGCTGACGAACACTCGCGGTTCGCAAATCGCAATCCGCACGAGTACCGTTTCGTGCTCGTCTGCAGCGTCGTCGTGCTCGCCATCACCTCCATCCCCTTCGCGCTGGGCGCGACGTTGGCGACGGAAGATCGCGCCTTTGGCGGTTTCGTCTATGCGGTCGAGGATTGCTACTCCTACCTGGCCAAGATGCGCCAGGGGGCCGAGGGGGCATGGCTGTTCCACATCGCCTACACGCCGGAGCCCCACCGGGGCACGCTGTTCTTCCCCTTCCACCTGCTGCTGGGGAAGGTGGCAGCGCTCCTTCCGGGCGGCGACGGCTCGACCGACGCTTCGTCCGCTCTGACGGCGCGGATGGTGTGGGTCTATCACGGGGCGCGGGTGGTCTTTGGACTGATCCTGCTGGTGACGGTGTATCACTTCCTGGCGGCGTGCACGGAGCGGGTGGTGGTGCGGCGCCTGGCGTGGCTGATGGTGGCCTGCGGTGGCGGGCTGGGCTGGCTGCTGGTCGCGTTGGGGCAGCCAAACTGGCTGGGCAGCATGCCGCTGGATTTCATCCTCCCGGAGGGCTTCACCTTCCTCGTTCTGTACAGCTTTCCGCACATCGCGCTGGCGCGGACGCTACTGTTGTGGGGTATCCTGTTCCTGTTGAAGGCATGGCGCGAGCATCCCAGGTCCGGAGCCCAAACTCCGCACCACGCACCACGCACCACGCTCCACGTTTCACGTTTCACGTTTCACGTTTCACGCATCACGCATCACGTTTCACGCATCACGCATCACGTTTCGCGTTTCACGTCTCACGTTTCGCGTTTCACGTCTCACGTTTCACGTTTCACGTCTCACGTTTCACGTTTCACGTTTCACGTCTCACGCCTCCCCGGTCCCAAGTGGGCAGCGCTGGCCGGACTGACCTGGCTCCTGATGGGCCTCATCGTCCCCTTCTACGTGGCAGTCGCGTGGGCCGTGATGGGGGCAGCGTGGCTGGCGTTGGGGCTCAGGGAGCGGCGGGTGCCCTGGCGGGAAGGGTTGCTGGCGGGAGGGGTGATGCTCGTCTCCGCGCCGGTCGTGGCCTACAGCGCGTGGGTGTTCACCACCGACCCGGTGTATGCGACCTGGGCGGCGCAGAACCAGATCCTGTCGCCGCACCCATTGCACTACCTGGCCGCGTATGGGATACCGCTGTCGCTGGCGGCCCTCGCGATGCGGGAGGCCTGGGACAAGGAACGGCTGGGATGGCTGGCGCTGGCGTGGGTCGGCTTCGTGCCGGCGTTGGTCTATCTGCCGTTCAACCTGCAGCGGCGGCTGGTCGAGGGCGTGCAGGTGCCCTTGAGCTTGCTGGCGGCCCTGGGGATCTCGAGTTTCAGATGGCAGGGCCCGAGATTGCGCGCCCTCTTGGGCCTCTTGCTGGTCGCGTTATCGCTCACCAACGTGATGCTCGTGGCGGGGAACTGCCTGTCACTGCGGGGACAGCCCGCCCCGATCTACCGGGACACCGGGGAGGTGGCAGCGCTGGATTGGCTCAACCAGCAGGTCGAGTCCGACGACGTCGTGCTGGCGGCCTACGAGACAGGCAACTATCTGCCAACGCGGGTGAAGGCGCGGGCGTTTGTGGGACACGGGCCAGAGAGCGTCCACGCCGACGAGAAGAAGAGACTGGTGGCCTACTTCTTCGACGGGGCGACCGACGACGCGTGGCGTCGCGACCTGCTCTCGCAGTATGGCGTGGATTGGGTGTTCTGGGGACCGGCGGAGCGGACGATGGGGGATTTTGATCCCAGTCAAGCGGCGTACCTGGCGCCAGTCTACGATGCGCCGGAGTACACGCTGTTCCGGGTGGAAGAACAGTGAGCGGATGAGTCACGAGTCGATGAGCAGAGGGACTCGCAATTTGCAGTGCGCCGTCCGGTATGGGCCGTTTGCGGCACTGCTGGCATTCTCGTTACTCCTGCTCTGGCGCCCGCTCTTCGCGGGCGAGGCGTTCTTCTGGGGCACGCCGCTTCTGCAGTTCGTGCCGTGGCAGCGGATGTCGGCGGCGCTGTGGCGCGCCGGTCACCTGCCGCTGTGGAACCCGCTGGCAGGCTGCGGCGCACCGCTGGCGGCCAATTACCAGTCGGCGGCGTTCTACCCGCTGAACGTGCTCTACCTGTTGCTGCCGGCCGAGGTCGCGCTGAGCTGGACGACGGCGCTCCACCTGGCACTGGCCGGCTGGGGGATGTACAGTTGGGGCCGGGCCGTGGGGCTGGATCGGTTCCCGGCGTTCATCGGGGCGCTCTCGCTTTCGGGCAGCGGTTTTCTGGTATCGCGGGCGGCGCTGTTTCCCAGCATGACCTGCACCTTCCCCTGGCTGGCTGTGTGGCTGTGGCGCGCTGAGGTTCTGGCACGGCGCAACCGGCCGGCCGACGCGCTGTGGCTGGGGCTATCGCTCGGCCTGGGGCTCCTCGCCGGCCACGCGCAGACCGCTTTCTACGGAATATTGCTGCTGGTGGCATACCTGGTCTTCCGCACGCAACAGGAAGCAGGAGGCAAGACTGGAGCGAGCCCGGGTTGGAGATTGGTCATTGGTCATTGGACATTGGACTTTGGTCATTGGTCATTGGTCATTGGTCATTGGTCATTGGTCATTGCTTCACTTGCGATTGGGTTGGGGCTGGCAGCGGTGCAACTCTTGCCGACGGCGGAACTGATGATGCAGTCACACCGGTCGACCGGCGTGGATTATGATTTCGCGACGACCTACTCGCTGTGGCCGTGGCGTCTGATCACCTTTGCGGCACCCGACTTTTTCGGGAATCCAGGCCGGGGTGATTACTGGGGATACGCCACCTATTGGGAGGACGCAGGCTACGTGGGCGTGCTGCCGCTGCTCCTGGCAGTGCAAGTGGTGCTGAGCCGGAAACGAGGAAGGGAGAAGGGATGGGCAAGATTGGCTCGATTCTGGGCGGCTTGTGCGGCGATCGCAGTGGTACTGGCGCTGGGCAAGAACACACCGGTTTTCCCCTTCCTGTTCCGTCACGTCCCCAGCTTTAACCTGTTCCAGGCCCCGGCCCGCTGGCTGGCGGTCACCACCGTCGCTCTGGCGGCGCTGGCGGCGCTGGGCACGCAGTGGTGGCCGTCAGGTCATCGCGGGCAGCGCCGGGGTGCATTGGGGGTGGTGGTGGGGATCGCGCTGCTCATCGGCGGGCTGGCTGCGCCGCGCCTGGTCCCCGGCGTGCGGCCCACTTTCGGCCCGGCGACCGCCCGCCTGGGGGGGACATTGGCCGCGGCGGGGGCGCTGACACTGTTTCGTCACGTCGCGACCGTTCGGCCAGGCGCGTCCTGGCCAGGCCTTCACGCAGAGCCCCACGCCGGGGGATCGACGAAACCTCGCGCCGCAGCCTGGTGGCGGGCGGCGGCCGGGGCTTTCGTCGCGCTGGATCTGCTCTTTTCCGGCTGGTCACTCGTGCCGACAGTCGACCGGTCGCTGTATCAGGGCCACACGGCGGCAGCCGCCGTCCTGCGCGACGAGTCCAGCCAGGCCAGGGTCTACTGGCCCGCCGACCCGACCCACCGCAACCGGGAGTACGACGCCGAGCAGCGGGTCAAGTTCAGCTTCTTGGCGTTCGAGGACTTTGGCCCGCGCGACGCGGCGTATTGGTGGGAGGTGCGCGAAGCGCAGTTGCCCAACGTGGGAATGCTGGACGGCGTACCGTCTGCCAACAACTTTGACCCGTTGCTGGTGGGACGATACGCCGATCTGCTGGAGGCGGCGGTCAAAGCCCCGGTCCTCCTGCGGGTGATGGGTGTGACCCACGTCGCCAGCGACCGTCCCTGGCCAGAGGGGGAGCCGGTCGGAGCCTGGAGATCGGAGATTGCAGAGCTCTACCGCCTGCCCGATGCCCTGGGCCGCGCCTGGGTCGTGCCGTCGGCCCGCCAGGTGAGCCCCGACCAGGTGCTGGCAGCGCTCACCGATCCTGCCTTCGACCCCACCGCCGAAGCCTTGCTGGAGCAGCCCGTATCCACCATCCAGCATCCAGCATCGAGCATCCAGTACCAGGTGACCTTGCAGGATACCCCCAACCGGGTTACAATACGCGCCATCCTGGATGCCCCGGGCTACCTGGTGGTGGCCGATACCTGGTATCCAGGCTGGCAGGCGGCGGTGGATGGCGTGCCGACCGAGGTACTGAGGGCGAACTATGCTTTCCGGGCCGTCTGGCTGGAGGCGGGGAAGCACGAGGTGGAGATGGTCTATCGCCCCACCCCGGTGCGCATCGGAGGAGCGGTCAGCCTGACGGCGCTGACGCTGCTCGTTGCCGGATTGCTGCTGATGTGCAGGCCGGAGGCCCGAGCGTGAGGCAGTGGTTCCGGCCCTGGATGGGGGTCCTGCTGGTAGCGCTGGTCTACGTCGGGCTGACGCTGGCCCGCCACGGCGGTGATCCCCTCGCGTTTGCGCTGGTGGGAACGCGGTACAGCCAGGACGATCCGCAGGGCAGTCCGGGCTACGACGGCCAGTTCGCGTACTACATCGCCCGCGATCCAACTGGCGGCTGGCGGCACTGCGACGTGCCGGCCTATCGATATCAGCGCATCCTCTACCCGTTCCTGGCGTGGGCGCTGGCGCTGGGACAGCCGGAGGGAGTGGGCTGGACGCTGGTCGCGCTCAACGTGGCAGCACTGGCCGGCGGGACGTACTTCACCGAACAGTTGCTGGCGGCGCGGGGCGTGAGCCGCTGGTACGCGCTGGTCTACGGCCTCTACGGCGGGCTGGTGGCCGGGCTGAGGCTCGATCTGACCGAGCCGCTGGCCTACGGGCTGGTGCAGGCCGGCCTGTGGGTCTGGGAAAATTGCAGATTGCAGATTGCAGATTGCAGATTGCAAATTGCAGGTCGCCATTCGCAATTCGCTATCCGCAATTCGCTACTGGTAGCGGGATTATTCGCGCTGGCGGCGCTGGCAAAAGAGACAACGCTGATCGCCGTGGCGGGGTTGCTGTTGTACCTGGCAGTGGAACACCGCTGGCGGGAGGCGGTCAAACTGGGGGTGGGAGTGGGGCTACCCTTCGCCACCTGGCAGTGTGTGCTGTGGATCTGGCTGGGCAGCCCAGGCGTGGGGGCCGGTGGCGCGATGGTAACGCCCTTTGAGTGGCTGCCCTTCGCAGGCCTGCTGCGCGCGGCGACGGTGAGTCGGCCGGCCTTCTGGCTCTTGCTGGCGATTGAAGGGCCGCTGTTTGTGCTGCCGACCGTCTGGGCACTGGTCGCCTCTGCGCGTGACCTGCTGCACGGGCAGCCCCATCCGTGGGTCACGGTGCTGCTGGCCCAGGCCACCACGTTGCCCTTCCTGCCCTTCTCCACCTGGCGGGAGCCGCTCGCGATGGCGCGGCTGGCGGCAGGGTTGGTCGCTGCGACGTTGCTGTACGGAGCACTGCGCCGCTCCCGGCGCGTGTTGATCTTTAGCCTGCTCTGGCTGGCAACGCTGGCGTTGCTGGTCAACGAAAGCGTGCTGCCGGTGTGACTATGCGCCAGGCAACGCGTTGGCAGTCCGGGCGGGCCATGGGGGTGCAATCCATGGGATGCTATACCGGAGGTGATCTTGCAGGTAGCCGTTATCATACCGACCTATAACGAAGGCGAGAACATCAAAGCGCTGGTGACGCAGTTGCTCGCCCTGCCAACGGGCGTGCGCGTCATCGTCGTGGACGACAACTCGCCCGACGGCACGGGCGCGATCGCCGATCGACTAGCGGCAGAGAACGATGGACGGGTGGAGGTCGTCCACCGCGCTGGCAAACTGGGGCTGGGCACGGCCTACATCGCCGGCTTTAAGCGGGCGCTGGCCGAGCGAGCCGACCTCGTCTGCACGATGGATGCCGACTTTTCCCACAACCCACGCTATGTCCCCGGCCTGGTGGACAAGATCGGCCAGGGCCATGATCTCGCCATCGGGTCGCGCTACGTGCCAGACGGCGGGAGCAGCGGATGTACGATCGACCGTAAACTGCTCAGTTGGGGAGCCAATGCCTTCGCACGCACGATGCTCGGCCTGCGTGCTCACGACACGACGGCTGGCTTTCGCTGTTACCGCCGCCAGGTGCTGGAGACGGTGGATCTGGACGGGATCAAGGCCAGTGGCTACTCTTTCTTGATTGAAATGCTTTACCGGGTACACAGGCGTGGCTGGCGGGTGGGTGAGGTGCCCATCGTGTTTGAGAACCGCCGCCTGGGCACTTCAAAAATCTCGAAGGACGAGATTCTCAGGGCCATGGGGACTGTTCTTCGGCTAGGCTGGACGCGCGTGACGAGAAAGTCGGCCTGATGGAACACGTGTGTTGTAATCTCTGTGGAGCCGAGGATAGCGTCGTGCGTTACCCCTCCACGGCCAGGCAGGCGGGAGGTGGCGACTGGCAGGCGTTTCGCTGTACGCACAGTGGATACGGGCGGCACCACACCATCGTCGAGTGCCAGCAGTGCGGATTGGTCTACACCGACCCGCGCCCGGATGGCCACGACATCGTCAAGACCTATCAGGCGGTCGAGGACCCGCTCTACCTGGAGGAACGAGAGGGACGGGTGTTGACCTTCGAACACCACCTGAAACCACTGGAGCGGCTCACCGGCCCGCCGAATGGTCGCCCGCTCCTCGACGTGGGTTGCTACACGGGGATCTTTGTCGAGATCGCGGCTCGCCACGGCTGGGGGGCATGGGGAGTGGAGCCCTCCCAGTGGGCGGTGGAGCACGCGCTCGCACGAGGGCTCCACGTGGTGCCGGGGACGCTGGATACGGCGGACCTGCCGGAGGCGCACTTTGACGTGGTGACGATGTGGGACGTCATCGAGCACGTGGCCGACCCACGCGAGACGCTTCAGCAGGCGCACCGATTGCTCAAGCCAAACGGATTGCTGGTGGTGCACACCATTGACATCGATAGTATCTTTGCACAGTTGATGGGTGCACGCTGGCCGTGGCTGATGGAGATGCACCTCTATTACTTCTCGCGGCGCACGTTGCGGGCAATGCTGGAAAAGTGCGGCTTCCAGGTGCTTGGCGCCCAGCCGCAGGGACGCTACCTGCGGCTGGGCTACCTGATGAGCCGGGTGAGCGCGTTGATGCCGGCGATCGGCCGCCCGGCGGAGTGGCTGGTGACCCGGTTGGGGCTGCGGCGCCTGGCGGTGCCGGTGAACCTGGGCGATCTGTTCACCGCATATGCGCGCAAGACCGCGCGTGCGCGGCAGACCGCGCAGGCACAGAAGAGACCTCCGACTGCCGTTTAAAGAGCAACATCCCATCCGCCCCGTAGATGCCCGTCCCGATCTTTTCCAGCAACTGGTAGCGGGCCTGGAAGCCCGGGTCAGGCAGCAATCCACGACGCCCATAGACCTCGAGGATGATAATGTAGCCAGGATCGAGTGCCAGCACCAGGTCTGCGGGGATGGCATAGTTGATGACATAGATGCCTGGGTCAGCCGGGTAGTGGCGCGTGGATTCTGGCGTCACCAGCCCGACGGTGTCGAGGATGTGCATCCGGGTACGATAGCCCAGCACGCCGATGTCTCCAGCGCAGAGGGTGTCGCCCGGCGCAGCGTGGGCGAGCACGACGTCGGCGGCCTGGGCGTAGAGCAACTCCAGCTTGAACCAGGCCATCTCCGGCGCGGGCCGATTGGGGCCGTGGTCAGGGTGCAGGTCCCAGGCGTTGAGCGTGGTAGCGAGCGCGGCGGCGGCGAAAAGGAACAGAATAACCAGCGCGATGGTTTCAAGTTTCAGGGTTTCAGGCTTCGGCCTGAGGCTCAGCCCAAAGGGTTTCAGGTTGGAGAGGAGGCGGCCCAGATCACAGGCCAGTTCCCAGACGCCGGTGGTGATGAGCAGGAAGTAAAAGGGCAGCGGCGGAGAAAGGTACCAACGAAAGAGAAGCGGATTGGCAACGGCGAAGACGGCCAGGTAGAGATAGGGGTAGGCGAGCAATGGCCAGACGCGCCGGTCGCGCCGGATCATGCGCAACCCGCCCACCCCGCATAGCAGCAGATAGACGGCGAAACCGATCAATCGCCAGGGAGGGCCCAGGACAGCATCCTCGAAGAAGGGCGTACTATAGTGCTGGATCAGCCGCACCAGGCCATCCTGTGGCGGGAGCCGGTAGGTGATGGACTTGGCGGCGACCGAAGCGGTGAGAGGGCTGCCGAAGTAAAGCGTGCCGAAAACCAGCCAGGGGAGCAGGAGGGCCAGCGCGATCAGTCCTTCCCTCAAGACGCCAACAACCTGGCGCTTCCATAATCGTGCCAGCGCCAGGTCCAACCACAGCAGCCCAAGCAGGATGGCGGTATCTGGCCGGGCCAGGAGTGCCAGCGCAGAGAGGACAACCATCGCACGGGGACGCCCGGCCACGTGGGCGTAGGAGGCAGCGAGGAGCAGGGCCACCGTCAGATCGGTCTCCATCCCACCTATGGCGAAAGTGACGCTGTAGGGGGCCACAGCCCAGAACAGGGCAGCCGCCACGGCAGGGGCCCGGTGGCCGGCGAAGCGTCTCCCCAGCGCGTAGAGCAGCCCGACGGAGGCAGCGCCGGACAGCGCGTTGACCGCCAGCGCCAGCGCGGGAAAGTCACGGGAGCCGGTCGCCAGTGCCAGCCCGGCCAGCAGCAGCGTGTACAGTGGGGTAGTCGTGCCCAACACGCGCTCGCCGGGGTTGTAGACAAAGCCCAAGCCCTCGACAAGGTTCCGGGCGTAGCGAAAGGTGATGTAGGCGTCGTCGACCAACCGCTCGCCGGGCACCAGGCGGGCCAGCAGCGCCACGACGAGCAGGCCCGCGATCAGCAGTCGTTGAATACGAATTCGATGCATTTCACTCGTCTCACGTTTCACGCTTCACGTTTCACGTCTCACGCATCACGTTTCACGCCTTGCGTTCCCAGGTGGTTCCAGGTGCGATTATACACGTGGACGGCTCAATGACCAAATACCGGGAGATCTGGCCCCTGGCCGTGGTCCTCACCGGGGCGCTGGCGCTCAAGACGGCGCTACTTGCGCTCGACGCGGTCCCGTTCAACGCCGACGAGGCGGTCGTGGCACTGATGGCGCGTCACATCCTGCAGGGGGAGCGGCCGTCGTTCTTCTACGGCCAGGCCTACATGGGCAGCCTCGACGCCTACCTGGCCGCCGGTGCCTTCCGGGTGTTTGGCCAGCGGGTGCTGGCGATCCGGCTGGTCCAGGTGACCCTCTTTGCCGCCGTCATCGTGACCAGTTATCCCGTCGCCCTCCGCTTCACCGGTGCCCGGCGCGCCGCGATGCTGGTCGTGCTGCTGCTGGCTTTCCCCCCCGTGCTGCTGACGCTCTATACGACCGCATCGCTGGGCGGCTATGGTGAGGTGTTGCTGGCCGGCAACCTTCTGGTGTGGTGGGGCCACCGCCTGGGGTCGGAGGACGCGGATCGCTGGGGATTGTGGCTGGCGTGGGGGCTGGCAGCGGGCCTGGGTTTCTGGGCCATGGGGCTGGTGCTGGTCTACCTGGTACCCGTGGCACTATGGCTCCTGTGGCGGCTACGCACTCACTACTGGCGGGGATACCTGCTGGCGGCGCTGGGGTTCGCCGTGGGCAGCCTGCCCTGGTGGCTGGGGAACCTGGGCCACGTCGACACAGGCGTGGCGGAGCTTTTCGGAACAGCGGTACGCAGCACGGCCACGGCGGACAGCCTCGTGGGCAACGTCGGCGCGCGGGCCTTGAACTTTGTCATCCTGGGGCTGCCCGCGCTTTTTGGTCTGCGCTTCCCCTGGGATGTGGAAGGACCGCCGCTTTTGCTGGCGGTGCCGGCGCTGGCGCTCTACCTGGGCGCTGTAGCCTTTGCAGCACGCCGACCATTGCCCCATCCCTCACTTACTCGTTCCTCATCTACTCCCTCCTCACCAGCGCGTTCCCCGCAATCGGCTTCCTCCGCCCGTCCGTTACTATGGGGCATGTGCGCGACGCTGTTCCTCGGTTTCGTGCTGACCCCCTTCGGGGGCGACCCGTCGGGCCGCTACTTTCTGCCGCTTTACCTGCCGCTGTTCGTCTTCACCGCCGAATTGCTGACGGCACTTTGGGAGCGCGTCGGGCGCTGGGCCTGGGTCCTGCTGGGAACGATCCTGGTCTTCAACCTGGCCGGTACAATCCAGGCAGCATCCACCAATCCACCCGGCATCACCACCCAGTTCGAAGCTATCACCCAGGTGGACCACCGCTACGACGCTGAGTTGATAGGTTTTCTCCAGGCGCACGGCGCCACGCGTGGCTATGCCAACTACTGGGTGGCATATCCCATCGCGTTTCTCTCCCAAGAGGAGATCATCCTCGTGCCGCGCCTGCCCTACAAGGCCGACCTGCGGTACACCTCCCGCGACGACCGGTACGCCCCCTACGGGGAGTGGGTCGAGGCCAGCTCCACCGCCGTCTACGTGACCACCAACCATCCGGTGCTGGATGGCCTGCTGCAAGAGCAATTTGCGGCGCTCGGCGTGCGTTATCGCGAGCTACAGATCGGCTCCTATCACGTCTTCTACGACCTTTCGCGCAAGGTCACACCGGACGAACTGAATCTGCGAACCGAGGAGTGAAATCGTTGGCACTTTACAGACGCAACAGTATCACGGCTCCTGCCGACAAGGGCGACGAGCGCAGAATCGCCGGGGCACTCTTTGTTCTATTGCTGGCTCTCTATCTGCTGTCCGCCTCATTGCGTATCGATAGCGGCGATGGTGAGAGAATGTACCAGGTTAGCTATAGCCTCGTGACTGGCCAGGGGTTTGCCATCCCTGTGGAACCCCTGACAGACGATTTCTTCGGACCCTGGGGAGAGATGCAGCCAGTCGAGGTGCTGAAGGGAGGCGATGGCTACGGCATGTGGGGAGTCGATGGACGTTACTATGCCAAGTATGGCCTGGGTTGGTCGCTTGCAGCAGCTCCCCTGTGTGCGCTGGGGCGGGCAGTAGCGATGTTGCTGCCAGCAGCGACGGAGAGCTTTGTGACACGGGCAACGGTGATGCTGCTCAACCCACTTCTGACTGCTGCCTCTGGTGTCCTCATATTCTACCTGGCCCGCCGTATCTATCCCGCATCCCTGGCGGCAACACTGGCCTTGCTCTATAGCCTATGTACCATCGCTTGGTATTACGCCGAAAGTGCCTTCAGCGAGCCGCTGGTCACGCTGCTTCTGCTGGCAGCGATATACGCCGTGGAACACGGCCATCCGGCGGCAGCGGGAACAGCGCTGGGGGGGATGATCCTCACGCGCCAGATGGCCCTCCTACTGGCAGTACCCGTGGCGATATGGGCACTGACGCGTGTCCGGCAGGATGAACCGGGCCACCTGATCAGGAATGCTGCCACGCTCCTCGTCCCACTGGCAGTTGGACAACTTGCTGTATTTGGCTACAACGCCTACCGCTTCGGTGACCCGCTCGAGTATGGCTATTGGGGAGTTGGCTGGGACACGCCGCTTCTGCTGGGCCTCTACAGCCAGCTTCTGAGCCCCGGCAAGGGGATGTTCGTCTTTATGCCCGTACTTCTGCTGGGCATCTTGGGATGGCCCGCGCTCGGCCGGATTCGCTGCGATTGGGCATGGCTGATCCTGGCGCTAGTCGCATCCCACCTGGTGCCGCACGCCCTATACCAAGATTGGGCTGGTGGGGGGGGCTGGGGGCCACGCCTGCTGATGCCCATCGTGCCTCTCGTCCTGTTCCCGGCAGGCGAGATCATCCGGCACTGGCAAACGCGGCGCATAGGAATGATCCTCGTGGGGCTGGTAATCGCACTCTCGCTGTTCATCCAGGCGCTGGGTGTTTCGGTCAATTGGGCGCGCCATCTCCAGCGCGTGCTGGAAGAATCGACAACGTCAGCGGAGTACTTTTACCGTGCGCACTACCGTTGGGCTGATTCACCCATCCTGGGTCAGGCACGCTCGTTGCTGGAAGTGCTGGCGCTGACGCGCGACTCAGCCTCGCGGGATGCCATGCGCACGCTGGTCGACCCGGCACAGGCGTCGCGATTGTCTGACTGGCAAAGCCAGTCAGTGGGGAGTCTCTCCTTCAATGTGCCTGATTTCTGGTTTGTCTACCTCTGGTTCCTGGGCCTGCCACCCGCCTGGCTGGCGGGGGTCGGGCTGACGCTGGCTGGCGCAGCCGCCTGGTCGGCGGTACAGTTACAGCGAGCGCTGACCCAGTCCGGGACCATTGCACGATCGGAGATATGACGCATGCCCGAACACACCGCCGCAGCCAACCCGGTCTGGAGCCGCTCGGATAGGGCCATCGCCTCGGTTCTCGTTCTGATCTTTTGCATCGTAGGGCTGCTGACGCTCGATGACTATGGTCTGACCTTCGACAAGACCTGGCATCTTTTCACGGCCGACCGTTATTTCCGCTTCTGGACGACTTTTGACCGCAGTCTACTGGATTTTTCGCAACCTCACCCCACCGACGACCAGCCCGAGAGCCACCCTGTCTTTGAACGGCGGAACAACGAGCCACGACCGGCAGTGGCCAACACACTGTACGGCCTGAGTGGCTGGCTATTCTCCGACAAACTGCGATGGCTGGACCCGGTGGACGCGTACCATCTGCCTGTGATCCTCATGGCGGGCGGCACGCTGGCGGTCGTCTATGCTATGGGCAGAGAGTCCATCGGCCAGGCGGCGGCCCTCTTCGCCACCCTGGCCCTGGGGCTGTCGCCGCGCTTCCTGGCGCACGCCCACTTCAACATCAAGGACACACCCAAGACTTTCTTCTTCGCGCTGACGATTTGGACGTTCTGGAGGGCAAGCGTCCGCCGGGACTGGCGATGGATGCTGGGTTCAGCGGTGTTCTTTGGGCTGGCTTTCGGCACCCGCGTCAACGCTGTGCTGATTCCCGCCATCGTCGTCCCCTGGCTGGCGGTGCTCCTCCTGAGCCGAGAGGGACGGCGATCCTCAGCGCCGCGCGGTTGGTGGGCAGCGTTGCTCGCCTACCCTCTCGTCGCCGGCGTCACGTGGGTCGTCACCTGGCCATCGATGCTCGTCGCCCCGTTGGACACAGTGAGAGGGTTTATCCATCATTGGTTGTTCCTCGGCTTCGGCGCTTACTGTCTAGACACGTGGAGCCCCTATGGGCCATTGTACATCGCCATAACCACCCCGCTGGTAGTTCTCCTGCCCGCGCTCATCGGGATCCTCACCACAGTGCGTGAGACAGGACGTGACCCCCGGCGAACCGGCCTGTTGCTCCTCCTATGGGCCGGCGTACCCGTCCTTCGGACCGCGCTTCCACGCGCGACCAACTACGACGGCATCCGCCAGTTCATGGAATTCCTGCCCGCGCTCTGCCTCCTGGCCGGGCTCGGCGCACAGCGGATGGTGGAGGCGCTGAAGACGAGCCTGCGACGCCCCGTGCCACGGTGCGCAACGTTGTGCGCGTTGGGGCTCGCTTTCCTGCCCATCCTGATCAAGGTAATCCAGATTCACCCATACGAGCTGACCTACTTTAACCCACTTATCGGGGGGCTGGCCGGTGCCCAACGTATGAACATCCCTGATGCCACCGACTACTGGGGCAGTTCACACCGGCAGGGGATCGCCTGGCTCAACGCCAACGCCGAACCAGGGGCACAGTTGTACATCAGCGATGGCAACACCAACATGGTAGTACCCGTGAGCCACATCTGGCTGCGGGCGGACATCACGCTGTTGACCCCTGAAACACTCGACCGGGCAGCGCCAGGCTCGCTCTACGTCGCTCACGTCACGCGCCCCAGGTGGTACGATGCGACAAATCTCTACTGTGAGGAAAACCTGGAACCCGTTTACTCCATTCGAGTGGACGACACACCGATCTACAACATCTTCCACCTGGAAGCCGGGCAATGGCCGCACGAGGGAGGGTGAGGAAGCAGGAGTGAACCTCCAATGAGATCATCCTGTGGCAGAACCAAACATCCATCTATTTTGTACAAACCCGCGGAGAGGAAGCAATGGCCCAACGAATTTTGCTCTGGCTGAACACCCGTCGCCTGGCAACGATCATCCTGTTCGTAGCTGTCTTCGCCATGGCAGCCCGCACCCCGGCCGACACCGATACGTGGTGGCACTTGCAGGCCGGGCGGGTGACGCTGGAGAGCGGTCGCATCCTCCAGACCGACATCTTTTCCCACACCCGCGCGGGCCAGCCCTGGGTAAACCATAGCTGGCTGAGCCAGGTGATCCTGTACCTCCTGTTCCATCACTTGCGCTATTTCGGGCTGGGGCTGTTCCAGGCACTGGTCGTCACGCTGACCTTTGCCTTCGTTTACGCGCAGATGGAAGGAGACGTCTTCACCCGCGCCTTCATCGTCGTCTTGGCGGCGGCGACCTCGGCGGTGGTCTGGATCGCGCGCCCGCAGTTGCTGTCGCTCCTGCTCACGGCCGTCCTGTGCTACCTGCTGTACCTCTACAAATGGCGCGGGGTCAACCGGCTGTGGCTGATCCCGCCGCTGTGGCTAATCCCGCCACTGTTCGCGCTGTGGGTCAACCTGCACGCGGGCTACGCACTGGGCTTTATCGTGCTGGCCGGGTTCGTCGCCGGCGAGGTGTTCAACAACCTGCTGGCCTGGATCTCGCCCCCCAAGGGCGAAGGTGAGAACGGGGATCCCATCGTCTCGTGGCGGGGCATAGGGCTGGTTGTGCTCGTTTCCCTGCTGTCCTTCCTGTGCCTGCTGCTCAACCCCAACACGACCCGGATGTGGGTATATTACCTCGATACGGTGCGCATCGGCGTATTGCGGGATTTCATCCAGGAATGGCGCTCGCCCGACTTTCATCCGCTGTACACCCACCCCTTCATCTGGCTACTGTTGGCGACGCTGGCGGCGGTGGGACTTTCGGGGCGGAGGATCGATGGCAGCGATCTGGCGCTGGTCGCAGGCTTCGCCTACGCCAGCCTGCTCGCGGGACGCAACATGGGCCCCTTCGCACTCGTGACCGCGCCGGTGCTGAGCCGCCACGCCCACGCCATCCTTCAGCGCTGGGGCCGGGCCGCGCGAGCGCGGGGCTGGCTGCGGCCGCCGCGCCGAGCCAGCCGGCCGCCTGCGGCAGGCATGGCGGTCGCGAACTGGGTGCTGCTCGCGCTGGTGCTCGTGGCGGCCGGCGTCAAGGCATATCTCCCGCTGCGGACCGAGTTCAACCTCGCGAACGAGCGGAACACGCTGCCTGTCGGCGCCGTCGAGTGGATTCAAGAACAGCAACCCCGGGGCCCGATGTTCAACAGCTACAACTGGGGCGGCTACCTGATCTGGCACCTGTGGCCCGACTACCCGGTGTTTGTGGACGGGCGTACCGACCTCTACGGCGACGAGTTGCTGGGCCAGTATCTGGAGGTGCGCTTCGCCCGACCTGGCTTCCAGGAGGTGCTCGACGAGTATGGCGTCAACCTTGTGCTGACCGAGGCGGGAGGCTTCACCGACAACTTTCTGGCGCTCGACGATGGCTGGACGCTGGCATACTCCGACGACGTCGCGGTTATCTACGTGCGGGACGAACGGCGAACAGAACGTGGATTCTAGTCAGGATTTCAGATTTTTTTAACACTTTGTGAACGGAAGCGTACTATGATGAGCATGTGACTCGTTTGAGCAAAGCCACCCCGAGTGCTTCGGTACCCGGAGCGAGGCAGGAGGCCACTCTGCCTGGTGCATAATGGCCATTGTCGCCAACTGGAAAGAGGAGCGTGGACATCCCCGCTAAAGCCTGTATGCAGCGTACTGGAGCAGCCCGCAGCCCTCCTGCTCCAAGGTGGTGCTGCGACGTTTGGGTGGAGCCCTGGAAATCCTGCCCCCCGAACAGACGTGCCTTGCTGTTCACTGTTGAGCCAGGAGGTGTGGAATGTGCAAACCGCTCGTCTTTGTGACGTCACTGGCAATGGTGCTGAACATCCTGGTGCCGGTGATCCGCCCGGTGCCCGCCCAGGCCAGACCTGTCGCTTCACCGCCGCACGCACAACAAGGCTCAGAGGATCGGCCATCCCGCGTTCTGCGCCCCCTCACAGGCACGACGGCCTGGATCGAGGGACCCCACGCCCCAGCGGTGCTATCACCCAGCAGTTCCATCTCCATCTCCGCGGCCGAAGCGACCATCAGTGCGCCAACCGTCCCCGTCTCCATCACTGAAAGCGGCTTCGACCCCGCCACAGTGACCGTCACAGTAGGGGGGACGGTCGAGTGGACCAACCGCACGCAGGAGACGGTGCACCTGGTGAGTGGCGAGCCGTACTCCATCTATATGCCCCTTGCGCTGCGCAACGCCAGCGTTGCCAGAGCGACCGCTGTTCCTCCTTCAGGGGCGGCCACTGGTGCCCGACAGCAGGAAGATTGGGCAAACGTGGACATCACGCAGGGAGCGTCCTATTCCCATACCTTTGGCACGGCTGGCAATTATCCATACTTCCTGGCCGACCACCCGGACTTGACGGGATTGGTTGTCGTGACGGGGTCCCTGAGGCCTGACTTTGTGCTGGATGCCTGGCCTGCCACGCAGACGCTCACCTGCGGCCTCGGCATCAGCTACACCGTCGCAGTGACGGCGGTCGACGGCTTCGCCCAGGCGGTCACGCTGGACGTGGGGGGCGTGCCCGCCGGCGCGGCCATTGCCTGGGCCACCAACCCACTCACGCCGACGGCCGACACCACGCTCGCCATCACACCATCGGTCTATGGTCCCGTCGGCCCATTCACGCTGGTGATCACCAGCACGGCCGGTATCGTTCATACCAGGCAGGTCGGGCTCGTCGTCGTGGAACCGTGCATCCCGCTGCCCGACCTGGTGATCGAGGACATCACACTCGTGCCAGACGTAGCCTTCACGGACGAGACGGTCATCGGCACGGTGACGGTGCGCAACCAGGGTGACGCTCCCGCCGGCCCCTTCCGCACCGACTGGTACGTGGACCCGGCCTCACCGCCCGGCGCCAGAGAGACGGGCGATGGCTACTGGGAGCTCCCAGGGCTGGACGCAGGCGCTACGGCGAAGCTGACGCTGACGCACAGCTTTGCCACCGCCGGCAATCACCAGTTGTACGCGCAGGTGGATACGATGGATGCGGTCACCGAGATCCCGGAGACGAACAACGTGGACGGCGCACCGCTGGCGGTGGTGGATCAGATCGACAGTGCATGCGGCGACATCAGCACCGACACCACCTGGTACCCCGGCACGCTGTACCACGTGACGTGTGACGTGAGGGTACTGGAGGGCGTCACGTTGACGCTGGAACCGGGCGTCGTGGTCCAGTTTGGCAACAGCGACGGGATGATCGTCAACGGCGCGCTGGTGGCTGACGGCGCAGCGATGGCCCCCATCCGCCTCACAGCGGACACCGACGTGCCGTCTCCCGGCTACTGGGATGGCGTCTGGTTCGGGAGCAGCAGCGAAAATTCAATCCTGTCCCATGTGACCGTAGAGTACGCCGGTAACACGTCCACTGCGTACGCCAGTGGGCTGTACCTGGAAAGCGACCAGGTGACGGTGGCTCACAGCCACGTGCGCCTCAACCGGGGCTACGGCCTGCGTGTAGCGGCAGGTGCCTCGCCAACGATCACCAGTACGACGTTTACCAGCAACACCAGTTACGCCGCCTACGTCTCCTACGCCAGTTCCAGCCCATCCAATCCGCAGTTTGTGAACAGTGCAGGCAGCGGCAACGGGTACGACGGCATCCAGGTATCCGGCACCATCAGCGGCACGGTGCACTGGACGGCGAACGCCAACTTCCCTTACATCGTTTATGGTGGGCTGACGGTCGATGAGGGGGCCAGCCTGACGCTAGACCCCACCACCGTCGTCAAGTTCGAGAATAGTGCCAGCCGTCTGACCGTGCGCGGGACGCTGACCGCCGACGCCAGTGCGGGCAGTGAGATCATCTTCACCTCGCTCCAAGACGACGGTTACGGCGGGGACACCCGCAATGACGGTGGCACTACAACGCCCGGCCCAGGAGATTGGAACCAGATCCTCGTAGAAGGTGGCACAGCCACGCTGGATCACGTCGTGATCCGGTATGGCGCAGGCGGCTCCTACAGCAACAGTTGCGGCATGTTGAGGAACGAAGGGGACCTGTCCCTGACCAACTCGGACGTCAGCTACAGTGCCTACACCGGCCTGTGTCACGACGGTGTGGAGGCTGTCGTAGATGGGTGCATGTTTGCACACAACAACCATTTTGGGGGATGGCTCACAATCGACTCGACGGCCTCGCCTGCCCAACTGACGAACAACGTTTTCAACAACAACGGCTCTTACGCCGCCCGTATCTACTACTACAACAATCGCACCGCCAGCACGGCGAACAACACAGGCAGCGGCAACGGGTACGACGGCATCCAGGTATCCGGCACCATCAGCGGCACGGTGCACTGGACGGCGAACGCCAACTTCCCTTACATCGTTTATGGTGGGCTGACGATCGATGAGGGGGCCAGCCTGACGCTAGACCCCACCACCGTCGTCAAGTTCGAGAATAGTGCCAGCCGTCTGACCGTGCGCGGGACGCTGACCGCCGACGCCAGTGCGGGCAGTGAGATCATCTTCACCTCGCTCCAAGACGACGGTTACGGCGGGGACACCCGCAATGACGGTGGCACTACAACGCCCGGCCCAGGAGATTGGAACCAGATCCTCGTAGAAGGTGGCACAGCCACGCTGGATCACGTCGTGATCCGGTATGGCGCAGGCGGCTCCTACAGCGACAGTTGCGGCATGCTGAGGAACGAAGGGGACCTCGTCCTGACCAACTCGGACGTCAGCTTCAGCCTGTACGATGGCCTCTGTGACCGCGGAACCAGCGTGACCATCAGCGGTAATTCCTTCCACGGGAATGTCCGGTACGGGGTGTACAACGTGAATACCAGCGTCCAGGTCAATGCCGAAAACAACTGGTGGGGCTCCTACGACGGCCCCGATCCCTACGGCTCCGGCGACGGTATCAACTATCGCACCTGTTACCGCGACGGTACTCCCTACGTGTGCGAGTACTATGTGGACGCCGACCCCTGGATTGGCAAGGACTACTGGGACGGTAACATCGCCGGGCAGGACGTCCCGTGGGTCGGCTACGCAGCCGACCCGGTCAACACCGCCAACGGCAACTACACCTGCAAACACGCCGATCTCTCCATTCCCGCCCGCGGTGACTTGCGGCTGGATTTCGTTCGCTCCTACAACGCCATCTACCCCCAGGACGGCCCATTGGGCTATGGCTGGAGCCACAGCTACGGCATCTCTGTCTCCGAGGTCGTCACCGAGGTCTTTGTCTCCCACGCTGACGGTCGCCAGGACCGTTTCGTCTGGAACGGCTCCACCTACGAGCCCAACCCCGGCACCTTCTCCACGCTGGTCAAGCAGAGCGGCACCTTCACCCTCACGCTCAAGGACAGGACCGTCTATGCATTTGACGCACTGGGACGGCTGGCCCGCATCCTGGACCGCAACGGCAACGCGCTCGTGCTCTCCTACACCGGCAACCGGCTCAGCACCGTCACCGCGCCCGGCGGCCTGGCCCTCGCCTTTGACCACGACCCGGATGGCCACACCACCCGCATCACCGACCCCATTGGCCGCTCCATCGGCTTCACGTACAGCATCAGCGGCGACCTGAGCGTCGTGACCGACACCCGGGGCTTTACCACCACCTTTACCTACGACGCCGGCCACCGGCTGCTCACCGCCACCGACGCCAATGGAGCGACATTTGTCCGCACCAGCTACGATGACCAGGGACGCGTGGTCGCACAGCGGGACGCCCTGGGCAACCCCACCACCTTCGCCTACTATGAACTCGACCACATCACCGCCGTCACCGACCCTCTTGGCCACACGACGACCCACGAGTACGACGGCGACCGGCGTCTCATCACCCAGACCAACGGTCTGGGCGGCAGCGTGGTCGATGCCTACGACGCCTACAACAATCGCACCGCCTCCACTGACGCGCGCGGCTTCACCACACGCTACGCCTACGAGCGGGGGAACCCCACCGTCATCACCGACGCATTGGGCACCACGACCACGATGCGGTACGACGCACAGGACAACCTGCTCCGGGTCACAGATGCCCGTGGTCACTCAACCCTTTATGAATACGATACACACGGCAATCTGATCACGCGCACGGACGCGCTGAGCGGAACGCTCGTGAACGCGCTCGACGAGTACGGTCAGATCGTCAGCCGGGTGGATGAGGCCGGCAGTACGACGCGTTTCGGCTATGACCTCTATGGTCACCGGACCGTCGTCACGAACGCGCTGGGCTACGCGGCCCGGCAGGTGGTTGACCCCGCCGGCAGGCGGATCGCCGAGACCGACGCGCTCGGCCACACGACGACCTACGCCTACGATGCAGCCAACCACACCGTCGCCGTCACCAACACGCTGAATCAGGTGACGCGTTCCGCCTACGATCCAATCGGCCACCAGACCGCCGTCACCGATGCCACGGGCGTGGCGATCACGTACACCTATGACCTGAAAGGGCGGCTGATCGCCGAATCGGACGGCGCAGGTCACCTGACCCATTACGGTTACGACGCGCTGGACCGCCGGGTCGTGATGACCGACGCGCTGGGGTACACCACCCACTACGGGTACGATGCCTTGAGCCACCTGGTCGCCATCACCGATGCACTGGGAAAAACGACCCGCTACATGTACGACGCGGCCGGGAACCGGACGTCCGTCACGGACGCCAACGGCAACACGACCCGCTATGGGTTTGACGCCCTGGGACGCACAGTCGCCATCACGGATGGGCTGGGCGGAGTCACGCGCTACGGCTTCGATGGGGTGGGCAACTGCGTCGTGATCACCGACGCCAACAGCCACGTCACGACGATGGGCTACGACCCGCTGGACCGCCTGGTATGGGCTACCGACCCGCTGAGCCGGACCGTGCGGCACAGCTACGACCCCCTGGGGCACGTGACCGTCATCACCAGGGCCGAGGGCACAGCGATCGCGCAGACCTATGACTCGCTCGGGCAGGTGACCCTCCGATCCACGCCGGACGGGACGATCGCCTACCAGTATGATGCACTAGGCAATCGCGTGGCGATGACCGATACCACCGGGACGACCCGGTACACCTACGACGGACTGGGACAACTGCTGAAAGTGGCGCAGCCTGGCTCGGCTCCCATCACCTATGCCTACGACGCAGCCGGCAATCGCACCCACCTGACCTATCCGGGCGGGCGTGTCGTTACCTACACGTATGGCGCTGCCCACCGGTTGGTGCAAGTGACCGACTGGGCCAGCAGAATGGTCTCCTACACCTACGATGCGCTTGGGCGTCCCGTGGCCCAATACAATCCCAACGGCACGACAGTGAGCTTTGAGCACGACGCGCTGGACAGGGCGGTGGCGATAACGCACGAGAGCACGGTCAGCGGCACCTTTGGCTTTTTCCGCTACGCCTACGACGCGGTCGGCAATCGAACGGTGATAACGGACGACCTGGGAGCGACGGGCTATCAATACGACGCGCTGTACCGCGTTTCAGGCGTCGATTACCCCGACGGAGAAAGCGTCACCTATGCATACGACGCGATGGGCAACCGGCTGGCGCTGACCAGCACGGTTCACGGCACCGTCACGTACACGTACGACGCCGCCGACCAACTGCTTGCCAGCGGCCCTATTACCTTCGCCTGGGACCTCAACGGGAACCTGATCGCGCGGAGCGGGGTCTCCTACACCTGGGATGACCTGAACCGGCTGGCAGCGGTCGTCAGCAGGACAGACGTCGTCACGTTCACGTACAACGGCGACGGCGTGCGGGTCGCCAGGAGTGTGAACGGCGCGGCGACGACAACTATCCAGGACGTGGGGCTCCCGCTGCCGTACGTGCTGGAGGAAGCGGACGGCAGTGGCACGACGCGGTATGTCTACGGCCTCGACATGCTCGCCCACGAGACGCCGGCAGGTGCCCCATTCCACTACCATCACGATGCGTTGGGGAGCACGCGCCGCCTCAGCAACCAGAGTGGTCAGGCGGTGGCGGGGTACGCATACGACGCCTTTGGTGCGGTTCGCTGGACCCAGGGAAGCGCAGGGACGGACTTTACCTTCGCCGGCGAACAGGCGGACCCGGCGACCGGCCTGTACTTTCTGAGGGCCCGCTACTATGACCCGGCGCTGGGGCGCTTTATCTCCGGAGACCCCTGCCCAGACCACGTGGCACAGCCATGGGCGCTGAATCACTACGTGTACTGCGCCAACAACCCGGTCAACTCGTCGCCAGCTCCAACTGCCGCTGGTAGAGCTGGCTGTACAACCCACCCCGGGCCAGCAACTCGCGGTGATCGCCGACCTCGCGGATGCGCCCCTCTTCCAACGCGATGATCTTGTCGGCATTGCGGATGGTGCTCAGCCGGTGCGCGATGACGAGCGACGTGCGGCCCTTCATCACCTCGTCCAACGCCTGCTGGATCAGGTATTCCGCCTCCGCGTCCACCGACGAGGTGGCCTCGTCCAGGATCAGGATGCGCGGGTCGGCCAGGATGGCGCGCGCCAGCGCCAGCCGCTGCTTCTGCCCGCCGCTCAGCCTTACCCCCCGCTCGCCGATCTCGGTGTCATAGCCCTGGGGCAGGTGCTCGATGAACTCGTGAGCGTAGGCGGCTTTCGCCGCGGCGATCATCTCTTCCTCGCCGGCATCGGGCTTGCCGTAGAGCAGGTTCTCACGCACCGTCGTGTTGAACAGAAAGGTATCCTGCAGCACGACGGCCACGTGCCGGCGCAGCGACCGGATCTGCACCCGGCGCAGGTCGTGGCCGTCCACCAGGATGCGGCCGTGGATGGGGTCGTAGAAGCGGCACAGCAGGCTGGCGATGCTGGTCTTGCCGGCCCCGCTTGGCCCGACCAGCGCTACCACTTCGCCAGGCGCCATGTGAAACTCGACGTCGTGCAGCACCTCGCGCTGCTCTGAGCCTGCCGAAGGGTCACCATAGCGGAAGTGGACGTCGTCGAACACGACGTCTCCCTCGATCTCGTCCAGCGCGATCGCGTCCGGCGCGTCCTGGATCTCGGGCACCTCGTCCAGCAGCTCAAAGATGCGCTCCCCAGACGCGATGGCCTGCTGGAATGTGTTGTCCACCTCCGTCAGCCGCCGGAGGGGATCGTAGAAGGAGGTCACGTAGGCGAGAAAGGCCACCAACGTGCCCAACGAGAGCTGCCCGTCGATGACCATCCACGCGCCAGCGCCGAGCACCATCACGCCCCCGATCGCGGCCATGGTGTACAGGGCGGGGAAGAAGGTGGCCCAGGAGCGTATGGCGCGTACGCGCTCCCGGTAGTAATGGTCGCTGACGTCACGGAAGCGCTCCAGCTCGATCTCCTCCTGCCCGAACGCCTGGATGACGCGAATACCGGCCAGGTTGTCCTCCAGCTTGGCGTTGATGTCCCCCAGCCGGTCGCGCACCCGGCGGTAGATGGGGCGCACGCGTTGGTTGAACCACCGCAGGCCAACGGCCATGATCGGCAGCAGAACGAGCACGATCAGCGCCAGGCGGTAGTCGAGCACCAGCAACACCGCCGATGCCCCCACCAGGCGCAGCAGGTCGATACTCGTGAGGATCACGCCGTGGGTGACGAAATTCTCCAGCGCGTTGACGTCGTTGGCCACCCGTGACATCAGTTCACCGGTGGAGGTGCGCTCGAAGAAGGACAGAGACAGCCGCTGCAGGTAGGCGTAGATGTGCGTCCGCAGGTCAAAGATAAAGCGCGCGCCCAGCACGTGGCGGGTGTACTGGTCGCCGACTTCGGTGATCCACAACAAGACGTAGACGCCGACCAGCGTGGCGACCAGCGTGCCGAGGTGGGAGAGATCGCGGGTGCCGATCACCTGGTCCACGATGTCCCGCTGGAAGAGGGGCGGGAGCAGGCTCAGGCCGGTATTCAGCAAAAGCAGGACACCCGTAGCGGCCAGCGGCTTCCAATACGGTCGCACGTAGCCAAAGAGACGCTTGAGGACAGACACAGATACTTACCTCCAGATTTCTATCGGGTACGAGTATAACACGGCAAGCGTAAAACGTGAAACGTGGAACGTGAAGCGTGAAACGTGAAACGTGAAACGTGAGGCGTGATTCCACTCCGAGCATCACGCTCTACGCATCACGCATTACGCATTACGCATTACGCATTACGTATTTCGTATTTCGTATTACGTTGGGCTTGCCAATTTGGCCCGGAAGCGGTATAGTCGGGCCAGCAGGACACCAAAACAAAGAAATGGGAGGTCAAAATGAGCCATCTGAACGACGAGATTCACGAGCAACCGGAGGTCCTGGCCCGCCTGCTGGACGAGCAGTCTGAGGCCGCCGCGCAGATCGCCGCCGCGATCCGCGCCCGCGACGTGCGCTACGCCGTCTTTGCCGCGCGCGGCACCTCTGACAACGCCGCCCGTTACGCCCAGTATCTCTTTGGCGCGGTCGTCGGGCTGCCGGTGGCGCTGGCTACCCCCTCACTGTTCAGCATCTACCACACGCCACCACGGCTGCGCGATGCGCTGGTGCTGGGCGTCTCCCAGTCGGGCCAGTCGCCCGACATCGTGGCCGTCGTCGAGGAAGGGAGGCGGCAGGGGGCGCTGACCGTCGGCGTGACGAATGAGCCGGATTCCTCACTGGCCCAGGCCGCTGAGCACGTCCTCCCGCTGGGGGCAGGCGACGAGCGGGCCGTGGCCGCCACCAAGACGTACACCGCACAACTGGCGGCGCTGGCGCTGTTGGCGGTCCAACTGGCCGGCGACGAGGAGTCGTTAGCCGGGCTGCGGACCGTGCCAGCGGCGCTGGAAAGGACGCTGGCGCTGGAGGAGCCGATCGCGCTGGTCGCCCAGCGGTATGCCTACGCCACCAGGTGCATCGTGCTGGGCCGGGGCTACAACTATGCCACCGCCTTCGAGATCGCGCTCAAGCTAAAGGAACTGACCTACGTCGTCACCGAGCCGTACTCCTCGGCCGATTTCCGGCACGGCCCCGTCGCCATCGTCGAGCGGGGCTTCCCGGCCGTCGTCGTCGCGCCGCAGGGGGAAGTCTACCCCGACATGCTGGCGCTGACCCAGGAATTGGCCGCCCGCGAGGCGGAACTGATCGTCATCTCCGGGCAGGACGAACCGCTGCGGCTGGCCCGCACACCGCTGCAGTTGCCGGTCGCGCTGCCAGAGTGGCTCTCGCCGTTCACCTGCGTCGTGCCGGGGCAATTGCTGGCGCTACACGTCACGCTGGCCAAGGGGTACGACCCCGACCATCCCCGTGGGTTGAAGAAGGTGACGGAGACCTACTGAGCCGGTTGCCACACTCTCCGAAAGATGGTACCCTATATGTGCATACACAGCTATGGGAGGAGGAACTAGGGATGGCCACGCTGACCAAACGGGTTCAGGTTCTGCTTGATCCGTTCCAGTATCAGCGTCTCGACGAGATCGCCCGCCAGCGCAATCGATCGGTGGGGGCGCTCATCCGGGAGGCGATTGACCGGGTTTACCTGCAAAACGCCATGGCCGAGCGCCTGGAGGCAGTGCGTGCATTGGCAGCGATGAAACTGCCGGTCGCCGGTTGGGAACAAATGGAACGGGAGTCCGTGGAAGAGATAACACGTGGCGGTGATGACAAACAACCACGTTCGACGTATCCTCTCGGCCGACCAACACTTTGACGCAGTAAGTGAAGTGCAGCGATTTGACCCGGCACGCTGGACGCAATTGGAGGCTGTGCCACCGGTGACGAGATGAGCCAGGCCCGTTGCCATCCTCAGCCAGGCCCACCTGGCGTACGAAAGTAGAGGGATATGCTAAAGCTTCAGACGTTGCCCGTCGGCGAGTACGCGACTAACTGTTATCTGCTGGCTTGTCCCCAGACCAACCAGGCGCTGCTGGTCGATCCGGGCGCGGACCCCGAGGCGGTGCTGGCGCTGTGCGAGGGCTCGCACGTGACCCGGATTCTGCTCACCCACGGCCACTTTGACCACCTGTTGGGGCTCGACGAGGTGCGGGCGATGCTGGGTGGTCCGGTAGGGGTCCACCCGGCTGACGCAGCCGAGTTTGGCATCCAGGCCGACTTTGAGCTACGACATGGGATGCGGCTGCGGGTGGGACGACGATTCGTGCGAGTGGTTCACGTCCCCGGTCACACCCCCGGCAGCGTGGCACTGCGTTTCGACCGGCGCGCGATCGTGGGAGATGCGGCCTTCCCCGGCGGCCCCGGCCACACCGACACCCCCGACGCGCTCCAGACCCTGCTCCTCAGCCTGCAGCGGACCGTCTTCACGTGGCCCGACGAAACGGTCCTCTACCCCGGCCACGGTGAGCCCACCACCGTGGGAGCCGGGCGGCCCGCCTTCGAGGAATTCCTGGCCCGTCCGCGCTCGCCCGAGCTGTGCGGGGACGTGACGTGGTAGCCGCTTGGCGCGTCCACAGCAGGCACCGATGACGGCCTGCGTCGCCCGTTCGATCAGCCGGCCGGCGAACGAGCGGCTGCACCGATGGCACCAGGACCGGTTCGACGCCCGCGTGTTGGCCGTCTTTGAGCGGGCCTGCGACCTGGTCACCCCCGACGGCGCCGTCGTCGCATTCGTGCTCCCCCAGGTCGGCGACGGGCCGCTCAACGTCGTCGTGGACGGCGAGGCAGGGCTATTCGCCGGGATGGATCCCGGCGCGCCGGTGACGCTGGATGGGGACCGGCTGTGGGCCGGCGATCTGGAAATTGACCTGGGAAGAGCATCAGTGTGGGAGCCTCGCCCGGACTGGGACACGCTGCGGGCCGGGTACGCCGCGATCGTGTCCTGCCTGCCGCTCGTGCGCGCACGCTGCCTGCGGTATGCGCCCGGCGGCAGCCTTCTGGGTCTGCTGGGCGCGCCCCTGCCCGACGATGCGCCGGCCCGCGCTGTCTTCTCCACAGCCAATAAGGCGGCAGAGGCCCTGCGCGAAGGGTGGGCAGGTGACCTGAAGCGGCTACGAGAGGGTGCGGCTCGATTGGCTGGCCTGGGGAGTGGGCTGACCCCCGCTGGCGACGACTTTCTCACCGGCGCGATGCTGCAGGCCTGGCTGGCGCACCCCGCTCCCGATCACGTCTGTTGCACCGTCGGCAAAGTGGCCGTCTCCCGCACGACGGCGCTCTCCGCCGCTTTCCTGCGGGCCGCCGCCCGAGGGGAGTGCAGTGCACCCTGGCACGCGCTGCTGGCGGCGATGAGCGAGGGACCGGGTGAGGGAACGGAGGCCAGAATCACGGCGGCTGTGCGTCAAGTCCTCAAGCATGGCGCGACCTCTGGTGCGGACAGCCTGACCGGATTCCTCTATTTCCAGAGGTGCTAGGCGTCGGGCGTGGACGGAGGGGGCAGCAGCGCCTGCGCAAGAACCTCCTCCATCTCCTCAACCAGGATGACACTCACGCCACGCTTCACCCGTCGAGGGATCTCAACGAGGTCCTTCTTGTTGCGCTTTGGAATGACGACGGTCTTGAGGCCAGCCCGGTACGCCGTCAGCATCTTCTCCTTGAGGCCGCCGACGGGCAAGACACGGCCACGCAGCGTGATCTCTCCCGTCATGCCTACGTCGTGCCGCACGGCGCGGCCGGTAAAGGCGGAGATGAGGGCCGTGGCAATCGTGATGCCGGCCGATGGGCCGTCCTTGGGAATCGCCCCCTCCGGCAGGTGAATGTGGACGTCGATTTTCTCAAAGATGTCAGGGTCGATGTCCAGGTCCTCGCTGCGGGAGCGGGTGTAGCTCAACGCCGCCTGTGCCGATTCCTGCAAGATCTCGCCCAACTGCCCGGTCAGCAGCAGACCGCCCTTGCCAGGCATCAGCACAACCTCTACGGGCATCAGATCCCCCCCTGCCTCGGTCCACGCCACGCCCATGGCGATACCGATCCCATCCTGCTCCTCCGCCAGGCCAGGGATGAAATGCGGCGGGCCCAGATAGCGGAGGAGCATTCGAGCCGTGATGCGACGCGGCGGCGAACCCCCTTCGGCGATGCGGCGGGCGACCTTGCGACAGATGCTGGCGATCTTGCGCTCGAGATTGCGCACGCCGGCCTCGTACGTGTACTCGCGGATGATGGTCCGCAGCACGCCGTCGGTGAAGGCGATGGGGATGTCCTCCATGCCGTGCTCGGCCAGTTGGCGCGGGATCAGGAAACGGCGCGCGATCTCTAGTTTCTCCTCGTCAATGTAGCCGGGAAATTCGATCACCTCCATGCGGTCTTGCAGCGCTGGCGGAATCGGATCCAGCACGTTGGCCGTCGTGATGAAGAGGACCTTTGAAAGATCGTAGGCCACCTCCAGATAGTGATCGGAGAAGGCGTGATTCTGCTCGGGGTCCAACACCTCGAGTAGCGCCGCGGCCGGGTCGCCCCGAAAGTCCAGCCCCAACTTGTCGACCTCGTCGAGCATGAACAGGGGGTTGACGGTGCCAGCCCGCCGCATCGTCTGGATGACCCGGCCGGGGAGCGAACCAATGTACGTGCGGCGGTGCCCCCGAATCTCCGCCTCGTCCCGCACCCCACCCAGGCTCACGCGGACGAACTTGCGCCCCAGCGCCCCGGCGATCGATTGCCCCAGCGAGGTCTTGCCGGTGCCGGGCGGGCCAACGAAGCACAGGATCGGGCTGCGCATCTTGTCGGCCGCCAGGCGCCGCACCGCGATGTACTCGATGATGCGCTCCTTCGCCTTTGGCAGCCCATAGTGACGCGACTCCAACACCTCCTCCACGTGCTTGACGTCCAGGTTGTCCTCGGTGGTCTCCGACCACGGCAGTTCGATCAGCCAGTCGAGGTACGTGCGGATGATGCCGGTCTCGGGCGACATCGGCGGCATGGACGCCAGCCGCTCCAGCTCCTTGCCCGCCCGGGCGCGCACCTCGTCCGGCCACTCCATCTGGGCGACTCTTTCGCGCAGGTCGTTGACTTCCTGGGTGTAAATGTCACTCTCGCCCAGTTCGGTTTGGATGACCTTCATCTGCTCGCGCAAAAAGTATTCGCGCTGGGTCCGGTCCAACTCCTGCTGCACCTGCGATTGGATGTGATCCTCCAGTTCGAGCACATCCAGTTCCTTGGCCAGCAGGACGCTGATGCGCTGCAGCCGCGCTGCGACTTCGAGCGTCTCCAGGACATCCTGCCGCTCGGCCACTTCCAGGTCCAGTGCCTGGGCCATCAGGTCAGCCAGCCAGCCCGGCTCGTCCACGTTCATGGCAAAGACGTAGATTTCCTCGGGCAAGTTGCGATTCAACTGCACGATTTTCTCGAACAGGGCCAGCGCTGCCCGCATCAGCGCCTCGGTGAGCTGCGTTTTCTCCGCCGTCTCAAATACCGGCAGTGCCCGCACGCGAATGTAGGGCTCCAGGTGGACGTACTCGACGATCTGCACCCGTTGGAGCCCCTGGCTCAGTATACTGACGGTGCCATCGGGCATGCGCAACGTGCGGCCGATGTCCACTTCGGTGCCAAAGGTGAAGAGATCCTCGGGGCCAGGCTCGAGCACGTCCGCATCGCGTTGGGCGACGGTGATGAGTGGCTCGCCCCGCGCGCTCGCCACCTCGACCGCCGCCATGGAGCGATCTCGCCCGACGAAGAGTGGCGTGACCATGCGCGGGAACATCACCATGTCGCGCAGCGGCAGGAGCGGCGCTTCGATGACTTCGTCCGGGGATTGATGGAGATCCTCTTCCTCAAAATCCACGTCGTCCAACGAAAACGGCATACCCTGGGGCCATCCCATCTGCGACCACCAATCCTGGAACTCTCTGTCCCACACCATACACTGTTTCCTGATCAGATTCACTCTTCGCCGTCGTTATCTGGCAACGGGGCACCGGTGTAGCGCGCCCATTCCTCACGGGCATCGGCGACGAGAAAGATGGAGCCCGTCACCAGCAGGCCACTGCCGGGGTCCATCACCGCCAGCCCGCGCCGGAGCGATTTTCTCATGTTCAAACTGACCTCCGCCCCACCCCCTACGGAGGCGACGACGTCGGCCAACTCAATCGGTGCCGCGGCCCGGGGGTGATCGGAGCGCGTGACGATCGTGTACTCGCTGATCGGCAGGAGCGCCTTCAGCATCCCGGCGATGTCCTTGTCGGCCGAGGCACCAAAGATGAGCACCCAGCGTTGGCCGGGGAACCACTCCTCCAATGCCCTCCGCAGCACCTGCGCCGAATACGGATTATGCGCGCAGTCCACCACCAGGGACGGCTCACGGCTGAGGATCTCTAGCCGCCCCGGCCAGTGAACGTCGCGCAGCCCGGCACGCACAGCCTCCACCGGGACGTGAAAACCCCGCTGGCGCAGGACGTCCAGCGCAGCGATGGCGCTGGTGCCGTTCTCCAACTGGTGCCGGCCCAAGAGAGGCATCCAGTACTCGCCGTCCAGTTCCGAGCCGCCGTCGGTAACGAGCCGGACGGTAAAGGCCTGGCCGTCCATGTCGGCGGGGCCGGGCTCGTAATCCCAATCACGGCCGACCTCCGTGAGCGGCACGCCTCGCCCCCGGCTGATCGCCTCGAGCACCTTGATCGCTTCGGCCCGCTGCGGCGCACTGACCGCCGGGACGCCCGGCTTGATGATGCCCGCCTTCTCGTACGCGATCTCGCCCAGCGTATCACCCAGCAGGTAGGTGTGGTCGAGGCTCAGCGAGGTGATGACAGAGACCTCGGGCGTCAGGACGTTGGTCGCATCGAGCCGGCCACCCAACCCCACCTCGACGACGGCCACGTCCACCTCGGACCGGCAAAAGTACAGAAAGCCGATGGCAGTGATGGCCTCGAAGGTGGTCACGCCGGGCGTGCGCTCGATCAACGGGCGGACCTCGTCGACCAGCGCGACGACTTCCTCCCGCGCGATCTTGCGACCGGCCACCTGGATGCGCTCGCGGAAGGTGTGCAGGTGAGGCGAGGTGTAGAACCCGGTGCGGTAACCAGCGGCCCGCAGGCAGGATTCGATCACCGCCGCCGTAGAACCCTTGCCCTTGGTGCCGGCGAGGTGCACCGCCGGAAATTGAGCGTGCGGGTTCCCGACGGCCGCGAGCAGTCGCTCGACGCGCGAGAGATCGAACGTATCGGGCGCATACCGCTCGATGCGCGTCTTCTCATAGTCCATGAGGCTGTGAAGGTACGCGATAGTCTGTGAATAGTTCATTGTCCTTACCAATGGCTGCCAATTGGCTGCGGATTGTACTCCTTTTCCAGGGAAATGCAAGTTGAAGAGATGGGAATTAGAGATTGGAGATTGGAGATTGATGAAACGTGTGGTATACTTTCGCTAGAAGTCTGACTGAGGGAGGATTGTGTTGCGAATCTGGCATATGCTGGTGGTAGCAGCGATGCTTGGGCTAGTCCTGGCGCTGACCGCTTGCGGACCCAAACCGCTGCTGAGCCAAGTCTCGTTCTCCACGGATCTCATCACGCCCAACGCGGACCACGACGCAGACATACTGGTGATCACGTACAACCTGTCCCGCAGCGCGGAGGTCTCGATCTACTTCGAGGACCAGGACGGGAACCGCACCCGCTTCCGTGACCACGTCCGCCATGGCCCCTCCATCGAAGAGCCCTACCAGGTCTACTTTCCCGGCGTCGTCGATGGCTACGTCTTGCCCGGCGAGCAGTTCGAGGGGTTCACGGTGGAGAAGCGCGTGCTGCAGGATGGCGTCTACACGTGGGTGGTCGAGGCGACCGACGCAGAGGGCGTCACCGAGTCGGCCACCGGCACGCTCACCATCGCCGACGCCGACACCGCGCTGCCGGAACTGCGTGGTTTCAGCATATATCCGCCCGTCTTTACGCCCAACCGGGACAGCATCAGCGACCGGGCGACGATCAACGTGGACCTCAAGAAAGACGTGGAGGAGTTGGCCGTCTACCTGGAAGGGGAAGACGGGGTGCGCTACCACGTGGCGGAGACCGAAAAGCTCACGGAATTCGACGAGGCCGGCCCACACGAGTTCGACTATGACGCCGGCGTAGACCTGGGCGCGGACCCGCCGCCCGACGGCACGTACGTCGTGACCATGCAAGCGCGGGACGCGGTGGGGCAGTGGACGCAGGCGACGGGCTCGTTGACGATCGAGAACGGCGGGGTACCGCGGGCGTACATCCTCAACGGCGAGGTAGAATGGTCGGAAGGGACCGTCCCGCTGGGCGAGACGCTCTATTTCACGCTGACGGTCGAGAACGACAGCGTCGTGCCGATCCGCACCAGCGGTCCCCCGCCGGGGACCGTGTACGACAGCGATCAGAATTACGCCACGCTGAAAGAGTACGAGCAGTCGGGTGCGTTTCGGGTGGGCATCCACTGTGAGACCAGCCCCACGGACCATCCCTGGCGCTGGGCGGTGGGCGGGCCGGACGACCTGGTGACCGACGAGGCGGGGCACCTGTACCTGCCGGCGGGCGCGCACGCGATCGTCACCGGCGGCATTCGCTTCGTCGACTATGTGGAAGCCCGCAACCCGCAGTACTGCTACGCCTCGCTGATCCACGAGGACGTGGAGATATCGATGGTCAACTACCGGGTGGACCCGGTGTTCCTGCGTATCCAGGTGCCGTAGAAGGGGTTTCAGGTTTCAATGTCGTCAAGACCTGACAGGTTTCCGAAGGGTTCATTTTGAACTAGCCTCGACCTGATACAGGATATGCCTGCGCCGAAAAGTGGGCTGTGAAACCTGTCAGGTCTGGGATGCCTACGCCGAAAAGTGGGCTGTGAAACCTGTCAGGTCACTGAACGCTTGGTCCAAGGAGGTAGACGATGCACAATGTGTACGCCGGGCGATGGCTGAGGGTGGATCTGGAGAGCAGGGAGATCGGAGAGGAACGAATCAGCGACGAGGAAGCGCGCACCTGGCTCCTGGGCAGCGGGCTGGCGGCGCACCTGCTCCACGAGGGACTGGACCCGGCGAGAGACCCCCTCGACCCCGCGAGCCCCCTCCTGGTCTTTAACGGGCTCTTGACGGGGACGTTCGCCCCGGCAGCGGCCCGGAGTTCCTGGTGTGCTCGCTCCCCCCTCACAGGCATCTGGTGCGAGTCGAACATGGGCGGCCACTGGGGGGCACAGCTTCGCTTCGCCGGGTTCGACGGGCTGGTCGTCACCGGCCGCGCTCCCGCGCCGGTCTACCTGTGGGTCCACGATGGCCAGGCCGAGGTGCGCGACGCGACGCACCTGTGGGGCAGCAGCACCTTCGAGACCCACGACCGCCTGCGGAAGGAGACTGACCCCCAGGCCCAGGTCGCCTGCATCGGCCCGGCGGGCGAGAACCTGGTGAGGCTGGCCGGGGTGATGAGCGGCGGGCAGGCCCACAACCGGACCGCCGGGCGAGGCGGGATGGGGGCGCTGATGGGGTCCAAGAACCTCAAGGCGATCGTCGTGCGGGGGCACAAGAAGCCTGCAGCCCCCGATCCAGCCCGCTTCCGCGCCGTGGTGCGGGAGGCCAACAGTTTCATCCGCCAGCGGTCCGAGGGCCTGTCGCTCACGGGCACGGCGGGCGGCGTCCCGGCGACGGAGCACTTTGGCGACCTGTCGCTCAAGAACTGGCAGGAGGGCTCCTGGCCCGAGGGCGCTCGCGCCATCTCCGGCCAGACCATCCGCGAGACCATCTGGGCGCGCGACACCCACTGCTTCGCCTGCCCCGTGGGCTGCGGCAAGGCGATCGAGGTCAAGGAAGGCCCCTACGCCGGCACCTGGGGGGAGGGGCCGGAGTACGAGACGTTGGCCGGCTTCGGCGGAAACCTCCTGATCGACGACCTGCCGGCGCTGGTGGCGATCAACGCCCGCTGCAACCAGTTGGGGCTGGACACCATCTCCACCGCCGCCGTGATCGCCTTCGCCACCGAGGCCATGGAGCGTGGGCTGATTTCAGCGGACGACGCGGGCGGGCTCCGCCTGGCGTGGGGGGAGCCGGAGCCGGTGCTCGCGCTGGTGGAGCAGATCGCCCGCCGGGAGGGGCTGGGGGCGCTGCTGGCCGGCGGGGTGCGGGCAGCAGCCGCCCAGGTGGGGCCGGGGGCGCAAGCGTTCGCGCTTCACGTCAAGGGGTTGGAGATGCCCTACCACGACCCGCGCGCGTTCGTCGACATGGGTCTCAACTATGCCACCGCGAGCCGGGGGGCCTGCCACCTGGAGGCCCTCTCGTACTGGCGCGGCTACGGGCTCGAGTGGCCTGGCTGGCAGGAGGGGCCGCACGACCGCTTCGCCTCCGACGAGGCCAGCGTCCAGTTGGCCATCGCCTTCCAGGACTTTGTCGGCACCTACAACCCCCTCGGCCTGTGCAAGTTCATGATCAAAGGGGGGCTGGACCCGGCCCGAACCGTGGAACTGGTGAACGGGGCGACCAGTTGGGACTGGACCGCCGACGACCTGGTGCGGGCAGGCGAGCGGCTCTTCAACCTGAAGCGGCTGATCAACCTGCGGCTGGGCGTCACTCAAGCCGACGACACACTCCCTCGCCGCTTTCTGGCCGAACCCCGCCCCTCCGGCACCGCGGCCGGGGTCCTGCCCGACCTGGAGCGGATGCTGCCCCGGTACTATGAGCTGCGGGGGTGGGACGCAGAGGGCACGCCGACGCGGGAACGGTTGGAGGGACTGGGGCTGTAAGGTGTGAAGGGAGGCGAAGACAGGCACGACTGCTAAACGCGTTGGTATCATCACGGAACAAGGAGGAATCCCCATGAGTCCCGTTGCCAAGAAAATGAGCGCTCAAGAGATGGTCGATCTAAACCGTGAGTACGTGTTTTTCTCCTGGTCAGTGCAGTCGGCCGTCAACCCCATTCCCGTCGAGCGGGCTGAAGGGATCTATTTCTGGGACGTGGACGGCAAACGCTACATCGACTTTGCCTCTCAGCTCATGAACGTCAACACCGGCCACCGACATCCCAGAATCGTCCAGGCGATCAAAGACCAGGCCGACAAGCTGTGCTACGTCTACCCGGGGCTGGCTACTGATGCGAAAGGCGAATTGGGACAGTTGCTGGCCGAGGTCACCCCGGGTGACCTGAAAAAGAGCTTTTTCGTTCTGGGCGGGGCCGAGGCGAACGACAACGCCATCAAGCTCACGCGCCTCTACACCGGCCGCCACAAGATCATCGCCCGCTACCGCTCCTATCACGGCGCGACCTACGGCGCGATGGCCCTGTCGGGCGATCCCCGGCGACTGCCGGTGGAGCCAACGATCTCTGGCGTCATCCACGTCATGGACCCGTATTGTTACCGCTGCCCATTCGGTTGGACGCTGGAGACCTGTCACCGGGAATGCATCGACCACGTGGAGCAGGTCATCAAGTTCGAGGGGCCAGAGAACGTGGCCGCTATCTTTCTGGAGGGTGTCACCGGTTCCAGCGGCATCATGATCTACCCCGACGAATACTGGCCGCGCATGCGCGAGATCGCCGACAAGTACAGCATCCTGCTGGTGGACGACGAGGTGATGAGCGGCTTCGGGCGCACGGGAGAGTGGTTTGGGATCGACAACTGGGGGGTCACGCCCGACGTCATGACGATGGCCAAGGGCCTGACCTCGGCGTACGTGCCTCTGGGGGCCATGGTCGTCTCGAAGGACATCGCCGACTACTTTGAGGATCGGATGCTGCCCCTGGGCCTGACCTACAGCGGCCACACCCTGGCCTGCGCCACAGCCGTGGCCACCATCAACGTCTACAAAGAGGACCGGTTGATCGAGAACGCCAAGGCTATGGGCAAGGTGCTGGGCGAAGAGTTAGAGGACATGAAAGCCAGGCACCCTTCAGTGGGCGACGTGCGCTACATCGGCCTGTTCTCTGTCATCGAGGTCGTCAAGGACAAGGAGACCAAGGAGCCCATGGCTCCCTGGAACGCCAAACCCTCAGAGATGGGCGCCATGGCTGACGTGGCCGGGTTCCTGCGCGACAACGGCCTCTACACCTTTGTCCGCTGGAACTGGATCTTTGCCGTGCCCCCGCTGTGCATCACCGAGTCCCAGCTCAAGGACGGCCTGGCCATCGTTGACCGGGCGCTCGAGATCACCGACGCTGCCGCCAGGTAGACCACCTGAAGAAAGAAACCAGGTTTTCAGGAAAAAACCTGGTTTCGAGAGCTCAACCGGAAGGAGGAAAACTATGGCTCGAGTGGTTCGCGGCGCGTTGCTCCAGGCAACCTACACGGGCGACCAGGAATCGATGATCCAAAAACACGAAAAACACGCCCGTGAAGCCGCCGAGCAAGGCGCTCAGATCATGTGCTTTCAGGAACTGTTCTTCGGTCCCTATTTCTGCCAGGAGCAAGATGCCAAATGGTACGCTCTGGCTGAACCGATCCCCAATGGACCCACCATCGAGTGCATGCAGGAACTGGCCCAAGAGACCGGGATGGTCCTGATCGTTCCCATGTACGAAGAAGAGGCCGTGGGCATCTACTATAACACCGCCGCCGTCATCGATGCCGACGGCACCTATCTGGGCAAGTACCGCAAGACCCACATCCCCCAGGTAGGTGGCTTCTGGGAGAAATTCTACTTCCGCCCCGGCAACCTGGGGTACCCGGTGTTCGACACGGCCGTCGGCAAGGTGGGTGTGTATATCTGCTACGACCGCCACTTTCCGGAGGGCGCGCGGGTGCTGGGCCTCAATGGCGCCGAGATCGTCTTTATCCCCTCGGCCACCTCGCGCGGCCTGTCACAGCACTTGTGGCGTATCGAGCAGACCAGCCACGCCATCGCCAACGGCTATTTCGTGGGCACCATCAACCGGGTGGGCATCGAAGATGATCTCGGCCCCAACGACTACTATGGCCAGAGTTACTTTTGTACCCCGCGGGGCGAGTTCGTGGGCGAAGTAGGCGATGCCTACGAAGAAGAACTCATTGTGCGAGACCTGGACCTGGGACTGATCCGCGAGGTGCGCAACGTCTGGCAGTTCTATCGCGACCGCCGGCCGGACATCTACAGTGAGATCGTGGTGCCGTAAGACACGATCCAGGAGGATTCTTTGATCCGGAAGTCCTGCGCGTCGTTGCCCACCCCAGGGAGGAGACTGCTATGGCTGACCTGAGTGTGGAATTCGTGGGGATGCACTTTCCCAATCCCTTTATGCTGGCCTCGGCCCCACCGACGCGGACAGCAGAGATGATCAAGCGGGCCTTTGCCGCCGGCTGGGGCGGCGCGGTGACCAAGAGCATCGCGCTCGATCCGGCCAGGGATCTCCAGCCCCGCCTCCAGCCGCTGCGCCACCGCAAGCGCAACATCGGGATGGAGAACGTAGAGCTGTCCACCCAATTGACCGTCGAGGGCTGGCAGCGAGAGATCGCCGCCGTCAAAACCGCCTACCCCGACCGGCCACTGTGGGCCAGCATCATGGACGCGCCGGTGGAGAAAAACTGGCAACGCCTGGCCGAGGCAGTACAAGAGGCCGGCGTCGATGCGCTCGAGCTCAACGTGTCCTGCCCGCACGGCATGCCCTCCAAAGGGATGGGGGCCTTCATCGGGCAGGACACCGAACTGACCGGCAACGTGGTGTCCTGGGCGAAGAAGGTGGCCAGGGTGCCCATCGTGGTCAAACTGACACCCAACGTGACCGACATCGCCTTCGTAGCCCGGGCGGCCAGGGAGAACGGGGCCGATGCCCTGTGCACCGTCAACACGGTGTCGGGCCTCATCGGCGTGGACCTGGACACCCTGACCCCGGTGCCGTCAGTGGGTGGCGTATCCACCTACGGCGGCTACTCCGGCCCCGGCATCAAGCCCATCGCCCTGCGCTGCGTGGCCCAGATCGCCAAGGCCACCGGGCTGCCCGTGTCGGGCCTGGGTGGGTTGAGCACGTGGCAGGATGCGGTCGAGTTCATGGCCGTCGGCGCCAGCACTGTGCAAGCTGGCACGGCCGTGATGTGGAACGGATACGGCATCATCGAGGAGATGCTGCACGGCCTGAGCAGTTACCTGGACGGGAGAGGCTTCGCCGACTTGAAACCGGTCATCGGCGCAGCCCTGCCCAAGATCGTACCGTTCCCAGAGATGCCACTGGCACCGCGCGCCAGGGCCAGCGTGGACGATACGTGCAACGGCTGCCTGCTGTGCGTCACCGCCTGCGCCGACGGCGCCTTCCAGGCCATCACCGGCGTCAAGCGCGAGCAAGTGACCATCGACGGCACCAGGTGCGACGGCTGTGGCCTGTGCGCCATGGTCTGCCCGCTGGGCAGTATCACGATGGTACCTCGTTAGCGACGACGCGGAAGCCACCATCCAGGAGTTTGTGGCGCTCGTGGGCCACACGTTGCTCGACGAGTGGCGACAGAATAGGAGGAGGGTATCATGGATCTGGTGATCAAGAACGGTACGATCGTCACTGCCACCGAGAGCTATCAGGCCGACATCGGGGTGGACGGTGAGCAGATCGCCCTGATCGGGCGCAATCTATCGGGCGATGAGGTCATCGACGCCAGCGACATGCTCGTCATGCCCGGCGGCGTCGATCCCCACACCCACATGGAGTTGCCCTTCATGGGCAGCGTCTCGGCCGACGATTTCCGCACCGGGACCATCGCCGCTGCTTGCGGTGGCACCACCACCATCATTGACTTTGCCATCCAGGGTGCGGGGCAGACGCTGCGGGAGGCGCTGGACATCTGGCTGAAGAAGGCTGAAGGCAAGGCGTCCATTGACTATGGGATGCACGTGGCGATCGGGGCCATGGACGACGAGCGCATGGCCGAGATGGGCGACATGGTAGACGCCGGGGTGCCGAGCTTTAAAGTGTTTATGGCCTACAAGGGCAGCTTTATGGTGGACGACGAGACGCTGTTCCGCGCGTTGCTCAGGGCCAAGGAGATCGGGGGACTGATCTCGGTCCACGCCGAGAACGGCGACGTACTCAATTACCTGATCAACAAGCACGTGGCCGAGGGGAAGAAGGAACCCATCTGGCACGCGCTGAGCCATCCGCCCGAAGCGGAAGCGGAAGCGACCCACCGCGCCGTTGTGCTGGCGGGCATGACCGGCGCGCCGCTCTACGTCGTCCACATGACTTGTGCCGATGCCTTGGAGGCGCTCAAGGCCGGACGCGCCAGGGGCTTTAAGGTCTACGGCGAGACCTGCCCACAGTACCTCATGTTCTCGATGGAAAAGTACGAGGAGCCCGGCTTCGAGGGGGCCAAGTACGTTATGTCGCCTCCACTGCGGGAGAAGGGGAACCCGGAGGCGCTGTGGAAGGGGCTGGCCAGCGGCGATCTCCAGGCAGTGGGCACCGACCACTGCCCCTTTAACTTCGTCGGGCAAAAGGACATGGGCAAGGACGACTTTTCCAAGATCCCCAACGGGATGCCCAGCGTCGAGACCCGGCTGCCGCTGATATACCACTTTGGGGTGAACGAGGGCCGGTTCTCGATCAACCGCTTCGTCGAACTGGTCTCCACCGGACCGGCCCGGCTATTCGGGTTGCTGCCGCGCAAGGGGACCATCGCCATAGGTGCCGACGCCGATTTGGTCTTGTGGGACCCCGACAGGGAGCACCAGTTGACCCAAGAGAACCTGCACATGAACGTGGACTATAGCCCCTACGAAGACGTCACCGTCAGGGGCTACCCGGCCCTGGTCCTGCAGCGGGGCAAGGTCATCGTCAAGGACAACGAGTTCGTGGGTGATGTAGGGGCCGGCCAGTTCCTGAAACGCAACCCGATTCACCTGTAGTCGTCCACCGGCCCACAAAGTCGGAGTTTCAGGTTTCAGAGTCCCAGGTTTCAGGTTCGCTCAACCTGACACTTGAAGCAGCAATTCCCGTTATGGAGTTCGTAGTAACGACTTCAGTCGTTCTTTCTGCGTAACCAGCGACTGAAGTCGCCACTACAAAGCTATACCGCGTGACGATAGTGCTAAAACGGGAATTGCTGCACTTGAAGCCAGCAGTTGAGTTCGCGGGCGCGGCCTAGTGCCTTGGCATGCCTTTCGCCCAGAAACTCTCAATGCCGGAGGATCAACTGATCCTGGAGGGCATTCGCGCCGTACTGCGCGATCAGGTCGCACTGCTCGAAGCAGAACGTCGAGTCCGTTGCGCCAAGTTCGGCGTGGCATCGCTGGAGGAAATGGACGCACTGATTCGGGAGGGCAAAGTAAGGGAAGAAGAGATCTTGGAGGACTTTCAACAGGTGGACTATTTAACAGCACGCATCGAGGAATTGCAGACCACCCTGCAGAGCGTCCAATGATCGATTTCAGGCCATGGTTCGTACATCGACTTCTGGTGGTCGCTAACCATCTCTGGACGTTACGCCTATCACTGGGAACGCACCCACGTGGACGGCACGGTCTATCGGCATGACAATATGCCCGACCCCGACGCCAGCAAAGTGAAGACCTTCCCGCAGCATTTCCACGATGGAATCTCAGGCACGGTCACTGAGAGTTATATCTCATCGCAGCCACAAGAGGGGCTGCGCCAGTTCCTCCAGTTCGCCCGCGAGCACCTGTCCTCAAGTGGTTAACCAGTGTGGACTAGCAGGCATCGACTGCAACATAATCGCAGTTTTGTTGCAGCAAGGTATGGACCTGGGATAAGCATGATTTACCAAGACTGACAAGACCTCTGCGTGACTGCCGCCGAACCGACCGCCCCACCTGACGGTTGGGACGGTTTTTCGTTGGGTGGCGGGCCACCCGCTACACGTAAAAGCCACCCACCCAAGGGCGAGAAATGGGACGCAGATCAGCGCCGATCCACGCTGACCTCGCCAAGAATCTGCGTGAATCTGCCTCGAAAACACCCCCCGACTCTGCCCCCAGGACTGCAATACACCCGCATCAACCACAGACTTGACAATTTACAAAAACAGTACTATAGTACTAGTGATATAGACTACTAGCACACTACGATTGGTTGCGCAGACTGTGTGGGCGTGGAGATGCCGGAAACGGCAGAAGGGACGTGAAATGCACCTGCGGCGGGACGATCCCATTCCTCTGTATCACCAACTGGCGGAAGAGCTCCGGGAGCAGATTGAAAGCGGGCAGCTTGAGATTGGTGAGCGCATTCCCTCGGTGATGGCACTCACCAAGCAGTATCGCATCAGCCCCATGACCGTGCGACAGGCTCTCGGCGAGTTGCAGCGCAAGGGGCTACTCGAGGTACGGCGGGGCATCGGCACCTTTGTCGCCTCACCCAAGATCACCTACAACTTGCTGCATCTCACCAGCTTTACCGAGGACATGGTGTCGCAGGGGCTGGTGACCCACAACAGGCTCATCCATCTGGCCCTCGAGATGCCAACAGAGTACGTCGCTAAACAGTTGAAAATCCCACCGGACGAGCAGGTCGTCCGCATCGAACGCCTGCGCTACTCCGGCGACGTACCCATCCTGATCGACTATTCGTACCTGCCAGGTTTCCTGTGCCCTGGGCTGGAGAACGAGGACATGGAGACCAACTCGCTGTATGCGCTGCTCGAAGGACGCTACCGGCTCGCACTGGACCACGCCACGCACTGCCTGGAGGCGACGGGGGCCAACGATTACGAGGCCAAACTGCTCGGCGTTCCGGTCGGTGCGCCCATGGTCCTGGTGCGCGGTGTGGCGTATCTGGCCGACAACCGGCCGGTCGAACACTTTAAGTCGATTTACCGGGCCGACCGCTACAAGTTCCGTTGGGAAACGGCGCGTCCCCTCAGACACACGCCGTAAACGCTGGCCGATTGTCGCGTCGAAAACAACCGATTTAGGAGGTGGCTGTGGGATCAAGGAAAATGAAGGCAGCGGTCTGCTACGCCCCCGGTGACATCCGGCTCGAGCAAGTGCCGGTCGGAGAATTGGCGCCCGACCAAGTGCTCGTCCGGGTCGCGTTCTGCGGGATCTGTCCCTCTGACTTCAGGGTCTACGATGGCCGGTCATCGCACAAGTTGCCGATGATCCTGGGACACGAATTCTCCGGTTGGGTTGAGGAGATCGGCCCAGGTGTCACGCGGTTCGGGGTGGGAGAGCCGGTCGTGGTGGACCCGGCCGACAAGTGCTACACGCAATGCCCGCCCTGCCGCAGGGGCCTCACCAACAAGTGCACTGGGGTCCAGGTAGGGGGAGGGGGGGACGGCTTTGCCGAGTACCGGGTTGCCAAAGAGGCCCGCGTATACCGCTTGAGGCCCACGACGGACCTGGTCGCAGCCTCTCTCGCCGAACCCCTCGCCTGCGTGATGCACGGCCAGCATCGCGCCGGCGTTGGGTTGGGATCGGTGGTCGTCGTCGTCGGCTCGGGGCCCATCGGGCTTCTCCACGTGACGGCCGCCAGGAGCGCCGGGGCAAAGGTCATCGCGTCCGAGGTCCAGCCCGCCAGGCTGGCGGCTGCCGCCGAGCTGGGAGCAGACGTGACGGTCGACCCGACGAAACGAGACCTCGCCGAGGTGGTCAGGCAAGAGACCGGTGGATGGGGGGCAAACGCGATCATTGTAGCGGTGGGGAACAAGGCCGCGATCGAGGGGGCGGTTGGGTCGCTCGCACCACAGGGCACGATCGTTCTGTTCGCCGGGATGTACCCGAACGTGCCCATCTCGTTGGACCCCAACTTTATTCACTACTCAGAGATCAACGTCACGGGTTCCTCGGATTACACGGACCAGGACTTTTTCGAGGCCGTGGCGTTCATCGAGGACGACACCATCGACACCCGGGCGCTCGTGTCGGATATCTTGCCGCTCGAACGTGTGGTGGAAGGCATGGAGATCGTTCGATCGGCCAGGAAACTCAAGGTAGTCATACAGGCAAACCAACCATAGGAGACATAGCTATGAAATCACCTGGCAAGGAAATCAGGCTCAGGAGAATTCTCCAAGAGGACGACCGTACCGTGATCATTCCGCTGGACCACGGATTGGAAGCGGGTCCCATAGCCGGTTTTGAGGTCGCGGAGAAGACGCTCCGTACCGTGATCGAGGGCGGGGCGGATGCCATTCTGACCAGCTACGGCATCGCCAACCGGTTCCCTGAACTCTTTGGGCAAGTTGGCCTCATCCTGCGGGTCGACGGCGGCGTGTCGTCGCACGCGCCCACCTGGGAGGGCGTGGGCCAGATGCACACCGTCGAGGATGCGGTCCGGCTCGGAGCTGATGCCGTCGTCGTCAATGGATTTCTCGGCGGACCTCACGAGACCGAGTCGCTCACGCGCGTCGGACGGATCGCGGGCGTGTGTGTAGCCTGGCAGATGCCGTTGGTCGTCGAGATGTTCATGGGGAGCGGCGTCGAGCCCACGGTCGAAAACGTTGCAATGGCCGCACGGATTGGCGCGGAACTGGGTGCGGATCTGGTAAAAACCTACTTTGTTGGAGGTACGCAGGGCTACAAGGCCGTCACGGACCACTCCTTTGCCCCCATCGTCATCCTTGGCGGCGAAAAGACGGATCACGAATGGGCAGCACTACAGTGGGCGAGGGAGGCCATCGACGCGGGCGCAGCCGGCACGTGCATCGGCAGGAACGTCTGGCAGCACCGCAACGCAAAAGGAATGGTCCTGGCGCTTTGGGCCATCGTCCACGAGGATGCCAGCTTCGAAGAGGCGGTCGAGATCGTGAAAGGCACAGGGTAGCGAAGAAAGGAGGTGGTCATCGAGAGCCAATGACTTAAAACCGTAGCAACCAGGCATAACTTGTGCCGCACCTGGACGCGCGGCAACGCACACAGCTTTGACGTAAGAAAGCGCACATAGAGGAGATACAAAAAATGGTACTCAGACTAATCCAGGGTGTTTTGATCGGCCTGATCGCGACGCTTGGCGATGGCTGGGTTTGCCATCCGATCACCTGGCCCATGATGTATCCGATCCTGTCTGGGTGGGCCGTGGGGTTGATCCTGGGCAATCCGCTCGCAGGTGCTGCGGCTGGAGCCTACATCAACCTCGCCTACCTGGGCTTTGTCAGTGCCGGTGGGTCGATGCCCGGAAACATGATGATCGCGGGCGTCTACGGCACAGCGCTGACCTTGCTGGCTGGAGCCAATCCAGAATTGGCCCCCACACTGGCCGTCCCACTGGGCCTGTTCGGGATCGCCGTATGGAACCTGCAGATGACGGTCAACGCTGCATGGGTCCATAGGGCCGACCGGTACGCGGAAGAGGGCAACTGGAAGGGCGTTATGCTGATGAACTTTGTCCCTCCCCAGATCGTCGTCTTCTTGCTGAACGGGGCACCCGCCATTCTGCTGATGCTGGCCGGCCCCGAGTTCTTCCAGTCGCTGCTTGGACAGATTCCGCAGGGTATCGTCGATGCGCTGGGCGTTGTCGGTGGCCTGATGCCCGCCCTGGGTATCGCGATGCTATTGAACTACCTGGGCAAGCCCAAGCTGATGCCGATCTTTTTCATCGGGTTCTTTGCGTCGCTTTACCTCGAGCTCAATATCATGGCGCTGGCCATCTTTGGAGGCCTGATCGGGCTGTTCGTATACCTGCAGTCCAAGCCCAAAGAGACCTCTGACGTTTCCGTGACGCAGGAAAGTGAGGTCAAACTTGAGAAACAGTTGACCAAGCGAGACCTCACGCTGCACTGGTTCCTGGGCCTGTGCCAGGAGTCCTGCTACAACTATGAGCGGCTCCAGGCCCTGGGCACGTGCAGCGCGATGGTGCCCATCATCCGGCGGCTCTACAAGACCAAGGAAGAGATCGCAAACCGGCTCAAGTGCTACATGGTGTTCTTTAACACGGAGCCTGCATTCGTCGGGACCTTGATCCCGGGGATCGTGGCTTCGATGGAGGAGCAGCGGGCCAACGGCGCCCCGATCACGGACGACGAGATCAACTCGCTGAGAACGGGGCTGATGGGCCCGTTGGCCGGTATCGGCGACACGGTCGCGCAGGCCATCACGTACCCGACGCTCGCCGCGCTGGCGATCGACATGGCCATCGCCGGCAATCCCATTGCCTCCCCGCTCTTCTGGGTGGTGTTTACCGGCGTGATGATCCTGGTGGGATACAACCTGTACATGCGGGGATATCGGGAGGGCAAGGTCGCCGTCTTCCGGCTGTTGAAGGGCAACCTGATGGCGCGGGTCACCGATGCTTTCGCGATCATGGGCCTGATGGTGGTAGGTGGGATGGCGGCTGAGCGGATTCCGGTCAGCATCCCATGGCAGTTTACCGCGGGAGAGCAGACTTTCGTGATCCAGGAAATCCTGGATGGCCTGCTGCCGGGGCTGGTTCCCCTCGCGATCGTGCTGGGAACGTACCAACTGCTGCGCCGGCGCATGTCCATGACCTGGATCGTCGTCGGCATGTTCGTCGTCGGCCTCGTGTTGGGCCTGCTGGGGATCCTGGCCTAGAGAGTAGAGAGTTCACAGTCGAGTGGGCCGTCGCCGGGGAAATGGTGGACCTCGTTTTCGTGGCGACGGCCCTCGTACCACACAGCGTATTCGTCCGTCGAGAGGGGTGGTTTTGAACCATGGAGGATCAGATTGAACTTGCTCCAATCATCCTGGTCACGCACGGGACCTGGGGGCAAGCGTTGCTGGAGACGACCGAGATATTCCTGGGGCCTCAAGAGAACCTGGCCTGTGTGCCCTTGAACCTGGACGAGAGCCCCGAGGGTTTCGTGGAAAAGCTTGAGCGCGTACTTGACGAGATAGCGGGCGACCGCGAGGTCCTCTTTCTGGTTGACCTGAGGGGCGGAACGCCCTGGAACATCATCGCCGTGCTGACGCGTCGGCGCAAGTTGCAGTGCGTGGCGGGTCTCAGCCTTCCGATGCTGCTCGAGGTATTGCCGAGGCGCGCGGGCCTGTCAGTTGCCGAGCTGGCCGAAATCGCGGCGGCGGCCGGCAGGGAGGGAGTGATCAACCTGGCGACCGTGCTCAGCGGTGTCGCCAGCACACAGAGACCGGATGTGACACAGGAGGAGACACGATGAAAGGGCCGAAATGGGTGAGAGTCGACGACAGGCTTATCCACGGCGAGGTCGTCGTCGCCTGGCTGAGCACGCTGGGGACGAGCAAGATCATAGTGGTCGACGATGGCGTTGCCAAGGACGAGTTCATGAAGGAGGTCTTGAGCCTCGCGACGCCTACTCAGAGTACGCTGATCGTCCTCTCGCTTGAGCAGGCGCTGTCTGGGGACAGCTCAGAGTTCGATAACGCGTTGGTTCTCATCAAATCCCCCGTGACAGCGCTGGCGCTCCGCCAGGGGGGCATCGAGTTCAGCCAACTGAACGTGGGTGGCCTGGGGGCCAGGCCAGGGAGAAAGCCGCTTTACAAGAACATCTCGGCGTCCCCCGAGGAAATAAAAGCGCTGAAGGAATTCGAGCAAGGTGGCGGCGAGGTCATGTTTCAGATCGTGCCGACCGACACGGTCGTGCCGCTGTCCAAAGTGCGGCGGCGCTAGGCCCGGCTCGTCCATACACGCCAGAAAAATCCGAGCTCGACGCCTGTTTGCACGAGACTTGTGCCAGGAGGCAGACTCGCTATGCAGGAAGTCACACTCACCATCCGCAACAAGGTGGGGTTGCACGCTCGACCGGCCGCCCGCTTTGTACAGACGGCCAATCGATTCAAATCTAAAGTGGTCGCGGTGCGGGACGAGCGTGAGGCAAACGCCAAGAGCATCCTCTCAGTCCTCTCGTTAGGGGCCAATCAGGGTGCGGTGGTCACGGTCAGGGCCGATGGGGAAGACGAGGCCCAGGCCATCGAAGCCATCCGCCTGCTGGTGGAGGACAACTTTGGGGAGGAGTGACTGCGGGTCGAGACGATGAAAACACTCACAGGCATCGCCGCTTCGTCCGGGATCACCGTCGGCAGGGCCCACGTCCACCGGCCGGTCGAGCTGGCTATCGAGCGCCGGGAGGTAGAGGATGCCGGGGCGGAGATGGTTCGCCTCCAGAGGGCGCTGGACCAATCCAGGGAGCAGATCTCGGAGATTCACGCCCGGACCCAGGACGAGGCGGGTGAGGACATCGCCCGCATCTTTGAAGCGCATCTCCTGATCCTGCAAGACCCCGTTCTCCTGGAGGAGGTGGGGAAAAAAACCGGGGAAGCGCACGTAAACGTCGAGGTAGCCTGGACCGATGCCATCGAGGGCTACGCATCCCTGCTCGAAGGCATGGAAGACGAGGTTATGTGCGCCCGCGCCGCTGACGTCCGGGACGTGGGGAAGCGGGTGTTGCGCAACATGTTGGGCATCTCCGAGCAGTCGCTGGCCAGGCTCTCCTCCCCGGCGATCATTGTGGCCCGGGATCTGACGCCCTCGGACACGGCCCAGATGGACAAGGAGATGGTGCTGGGCTTTTGTACCGCCAGCGGCGGCACCACGTCCCACACGGCCATCATGGCTCGCATCCTGGGAATCCCCGCCGTCGTCGGCCTGGGCCAGGAGATCCTGGAAGTGAAAGACGGCCAGCTCCTGATTGTGGATGGCGCTGAGGGCGTCGTCGTCGTAGATCCGGGCGAGGCGGTGTCCGCAGGGTACGTTCAGCGCCAGCGCCAGTTCGAGGCGCGGCGAGAGCTGGCAAAAGCGGCGGCCCAACGGCCTGCCGTGACGACGGATGGGCACCAGGTCGAGGTCGTGGCCAACATCGGCGACGTCGACTCGGCGAGAACCGCTCTGGAGTACGGGGCCGAGGGAGTGGGGCTCTTGCGGACCGAGTTTCTCTACCTCGACCGGGCCAGCCTGCCGGGCGAGGAAGAGCAATATGCCGCTTACCGGGCCATCGCCGACGTCATGGGCAGGCGCCCGCTCGTCGTTCGCACGTTGGACGTCGGCGGCGACAAGCAATTGCCCTACCTCGACTTTGGAGAGGAGCGTAACCCCTTCCTGGGATGGCGCGCCATCAGGCTCTGCCTGGAACGCGTCGATCTCTTCAAGACGCAGTTGCGGGCCATTTTGCGGGCCAGCCACGAGCGAAACGTCAAGGTGATGTTTCCCATGATCGCCGACGTGGGGGAAGTACGCCAGGCCAAAAAGATCCTGGCCCAGGTGATGGGCGAGCTGGATAGCGCGGGAATTCCCTTCGATCCTGGCGTGGAAGTGGGCATCATGATCGAGACCCCGGCGGCTGCGCTGGCGGCGGACATCCTGGCCGGCGAAGTGGACTTTTTCAGCATCGGCACGAACGACCTGATCCAGTACACGATGGCCTGCGATCGCACCAACGAACACATATCGTACCTGTACAGGCCGCTCCACCCGGTCATCCTGCGCCTGGTCAAGACCGTCGTGGACGCCGGCCATCGAGCTGGCAGGTGGGTGGGCATGTGCGGCGAGATGGCTGGAGAGGGACCAGCCATACCCATTCTGTTGGGGTTGCACCTGGACGAGTTCAGCGTGAACCCCTCCGCCATCCCCAGCGCCAAGGAGATCATTCGCTCCCTGAGCCTTGAGGAATCCCAAAGGGTGGCGGCTGCCGCTCTGGACCTGAAAACGGAGGCAGAAGTCAGGCGCTACGTGGACAACGCGCTTGGGCAGGCGGTGAAGTGAGATCCACCCTCCCCCGCCCCCTCTCAGTTGGCGTCAGACTTCGGAAGTCTCCAGTTGAGCGTTTCGAAGGCAAAATCAGCCTGAAATCGGCTCAAAAACTGTTGGGGGAGAGTACTTTTGAGACTTCCGAAGTCTTGGCGAACTCATTAAAAGGATCGCTATAGAAATGCCAAGGAGGTAAACATGCCTTACGGATATCACGGCAAGATTCTGCACGTTGACCTGACGGCGGGGAAACTGGAGGTGGAGGAGCCCGGCGAGACCTTCTACCTCAAGTACATGGGCGGGAGCGCGATGGGGGCCTACTACCTCCTCAAGTATACCCCGCCGGGAGCCGACCCGCTGGGGCCGGAGAACACGCTCAGCCTGATGACCGGCGTCGTCACCGGCGCGCCTCTCTCCGGCCAATCCCGCGTCACCGCCACGTCAAAGTCCCCCGTCACCGGCCTCGTCGGCGATTCACAGGCCGGCGGCTTCTGGCCAGCCGAATGCAAGTTCGCCGGCTTTGACGGCGTCGTGATCCACGGCCGCGCTTCGCGGCCCGTCTACCTGTGGGTGCACGACGGGGAGGCGGAGCTGCGCGACGCCGCCCATCTCTGGGGTCGCTTCACCGCCGACGTGGAGGACGCGATCCGGGAGGAACTGGGCGACGGGCGCGTCCAGGTCCTCCAGTGTGGCCCGGCGGCCGAGAAGGGAGTCCGCTACGGCGCACTGATCAACAACGCCAACCGGGCCAACGGCCGCACCGGGATGGGCACGGTGATGGCCGCCAAGAACCTCAAGGCGGTCGCCGTGCGCGGGCACATCCGTCCCGAACTGGCCGATATGGAGGCGGTGAAGGCACTGGCCAGGTGGGGCGCAGACCACTTTGAGGAATCGGACATCTACGGGATGGGGTTGTTCGGCACCGCCGAGGTCGTCCTCCCGCAGGACAAGGACGGCGGCCTGCCCACCCGCAATTGGTCGAGCGGCACCTTCGAGGGGGCCGAGGCGATCAGCGGGCAGGCGATGCACGACACGATCCTCAAGGAGCGCGAGACCTGCTATGGCTGCGTGGTGCGCTGCAAGCGGGTGGTGGAGGTGACCGAGGGGCCCTTCCCGGTCGATCCCCGCTACGGCGGGCCAGAGTACGAGACGCTCGGCACGATGGGCTCCTACTGCGGCGTCTCCGACCTGGCGGCGGTCGCCCGCGCCAACCAACTGTGCAACATGGTCGGGATGGATACCATCTCGTGTGGCGCGACGGTCGCCTGGGCGATGGACTGCTTCGAGCGCGGGCTGCTCACGCCGGAGGACACGGGCGGGATCGACCTGCGCTTCGGCAACGCACAGGCGCTGGTGCAGATGGTGGAGCGCATCGGCGAGCGAGAGGGCTTGGGGCGCGTGCTCGGGGAGGGCTCCGCCCGCGCCGCCGAAACGCTGGGCGTGGGCCAGGACCTGGTCGTGGCGATCAAGAACCACGAGCTCCCCGCCCACATGCCCCAGGTCAAGCGCAGCCTGGCCCTCATCTACGCCGTCAACCCCTTCGGCGCCGATCACCAGTCCCACGAGCACGATCCCGCCTACCCGGCGTACCCGGACCGGATGGCGGAATTGGACCTGGTGGACCCGCAGCCAGACGACGTGCTGAACCCGGAAAAGGTGCGCTACGCGCTCTACACCCAGATTCTGTACAGTTGCCTGGACACCGTGAGCGTGTGCCAATTCGTCTGGGGGCCGGCCTGGCAACTGTACGGCCCCAGCCAGTTGGCGGAGGCGGTGCAGGCGGTCACCGGGTGGAACGTCAGCCTGTGGGAGCTGATGAAGGTGGGGGAGCGGCGGCTGAACCTGCTGCGGGCGTTCAACGCGCGGGAGGGGGTCGGCGCGGAGGCGGACACAGTGCCGCCCAAGCTGCTGATCCCGCTGCAGGGCGGGGCCAGCGACGGCGTGGCGGTCACCGCCGAGGAGGTGGAGCAGGCGAAAGCGCTCTACTACCAGATGGCCGGCTGGGACGAGGAAGGCCGCCCGACGCGGGCCAAGCTGGAGGAGCTGGCGTTGGGCTGGGTGGCAGACGAATTGGGACTGTAGTTTCAGGTTTCAGGGTTTCAGGGTTCAGGTTCGTCCGGCGCTCCTGTCGCCCCGACCTTCGCGGTCGGGGCGACTTGTGTTGGGTGGGTTGCGGCGCTGTGGGGTTTTGACTTCTGCCAGAGTTGTCTTATACTACTACCATAGTGGGGCACACATCGGGCCGCACTGTAGCCAGTTTGAGCCCGCGACCGTGACGGACTAATCACCCCGCAGACACAGAGCAGTAGGTAGGCGGAGAGTCGATGCTCAGTAGCGACATTCTACAGACATCCCTGGATCTCAAGTTGACTTCGCTCGCCGACGTTCACACGGCCAAGCGAGGAGAACGTGAGCGAACGGGGGTCCACGCCTGGCATCCGTATTATGCAGGCTACGCAGAACAGTTCGTAGCCGACACGCTCTCCGTATTGGCCAAGCCCGGAGACCTCGTTCTGGATCCCTGGAATGGCAGCGGAACGACGACACTTGTCGCTCAACGTTGCGGCCTTCGCTCCATTGGCGTTGAACTCAACGCTGCTATGGCGTTGTATGGCCACGCGAAAAACCTCCAGTTCCCGCAGGTGTCGGACACTATCGTGACCGAGGCTGAGCACCTGATCGAGATTGCCCGCCAACTTGTGGACCAGGAGCCTGTTGGGGATGAGGACATTGCCGACTGGGTGCACGATGAGCCATTGGCTGCTCTTCTCGCTATCAGAAACGCGATTCGAAACAGAATAGCGGATGCCCCTTTACCTGATTTTGTCGATGCCATCGTTCGCAAGGAAGCCAGGAAGCGACTGCACCCATCGAGGAAGAAGGCTTTCTTCTTGTCCGCGTTGTTCCAGGTTCTCCGGACGGTGGGCAGTTTCACCCGCGGCTCAAACCCGACCTGGATTCTGCCCGACGACGGCACACCCCCAGCTCCCGCAGATCGCGTTTTTGCTCTCTTTCTAGAGGCCGTTCGTTCTATGCTGGCAGACCTGGAGATGGCTGCATGGGTGTCAGAGAGTGTCGCCGACTACTGGGTCATGGCAGGAGACTCTAGGGCACTCCCGTTGACGGACGCGACAGTCGATGTCGTTGTTACGTCTCCTCCGTATTGCACGCGGATCGACTATGCTGTCTCGACGAAACCGGAATTGCTGCTGCTTGGTTACAGCAATGGCGAACTCGACACCTTGCGGCGTGATACGATGGGGGCTCCTGTAATTGTGGACAAGAGCATCGTTCAGCAGGACATCTGGGGAAAAACCTGCAATGACTTTATCGACGCCGTCGCAAAACATCCAAGCAAGGCATCGAAATCATACTACTGGCCGACCTACCTGCAGTACTTTCGAGATGCAGAGCAATCCCTGAGAGAAATAGGGCGAGTGCTCAAGAAAAGTGGGCACGCGGCAATAGTGGTTCAGTCATCGTATTACAAGGACGTCGAACTTTCACTCGGGCAGATATACGTGGAGATGGCAAAGCAGTTGGGGTTCGGCGCTGAAATCGCCCGCCGCGAGATTGTGCGTCAACATATGGCACACGTCAATACCCAGTCTCGGCAGTACGTCAAAGACAAGGTTTACTACGAGGACGTTGTCTTACTCCACAAATAGCGCAAGGGAGCATATGGGGAATCTAGATGCGCGTGTTCAGGCTGCTGTGCGACACTTTTGGCTCTCCAGGAGCACCCAGGTTCGTGATCAGGTCGAACGAAGTGTGATAGACCAGGGAGCCAGAAGTGCGGTTACCGGCGGAAAGCAAATGGACGGGTTTGTGAACATCGTAAGGGACATCTTGCACGCCTGTGGTATCTCGAACGAAGAGGTCTTTTACAATTCGCACCTGGAACTCCCCGGCTATTACCGCCCCGAGAAGCAATGGGACGTTCTGGTCGTAGCCGACAGCAAGCTCATCGCCACCATCGAATTCAAGTCGCAGTCCACTTCCTTCGGCAACAATTTCAACAACAGGGTCGAAGAGTCTGTTGGCTCTGCCACCGATTTGTGGACGGCATACCGGGAGGGCGCGATCCCCACTACACCCAAGCCGTGGTTGGGCTATCTCATGCTGCTCGTGGATTGTGAGGAATCTACACGCCCTGTCTCCGTCAGAGAGCCCCACTTTGAGGTATTTCCCGAGTTCAAGAGAGCTTCGTACGCAGAACGGTATCGCATCCTGCTGAGCAAACTGATGCGCGAACGGTTGTATGACGCGACTTGCTTCCTCACGACGCCTGAAGAGGGTGGCGACAGAGGGGTTTATTCTGAGCCGGACCCTGATCTTTCATTTCGCTACTTTGCAGGGTCGTTGCAGGGGCACGTGACAGCGTTTCAGCAGGTGAGAAGCAGCACATAGCCTTCAACTTTCGCCTGCCCCGATCACGCTGAACCTGCTCCACACGCATCCTGCAATCACAACAGGAGCAAGCGAACTGCGACACCGCATCCACGACTGCCTGATTGTCCGAAGCCGCATCCCTGTTTGACTTCCGCCCAGAGTTGCAATATACTATGTGCGCGTGACCAGGAGGAGCCCCCGCCCCTGGGGGCATCAGCCGAGGTAGCAAGAGCACGAGGAGGTAAGGATTGAGGCAGCAAGAGCCCGCCGACTGTTGAGGTTGGGGTAGGCGTTTTGTTTGGACGGACCAGACAGCGGCGGAGCTCAATCGAGGCGCTCTGGTGGAAGAACCGCGGTCTATAGAGGCGTTTTGCCTCAAATTCCAGATAGAAGTAAAATTGCAGAAGTCGGCTTAGTTCACTCTGGATTATGTGGCGGCTTCGCGCCACACGAATCACTATATGTTAGGCGGCCTACTGCAAGACGGAGACGTTAAGTGTTACTTGTTGAGACGACTATCAGCGAACTAGTGGAATATATGGACTTGTGGAACAAAGAATATGCCCTCAATATGGTGTTCCGCGGGCGGCACGGGAAACACACAGCTTGGACTGTGGGCAATGTGCTCGTTACTGGTATAGAGATTGCTCCTGGTCATGTTCTGTGCGAGTTTGATAATTTCGATCTACAGGGAGCCGACAATGTTGCCAGGAGAGCTTTCCAGAGAACAGTTGAGTTGTTACGCGAGAGTTTCCCTGTTGGTGACACACCAAGTGCAAGCCGTGCCTATGGTATTATGGATCGGCAGATTGAACGGGGGTTGCGCGTAATCCCCGCCGTTTTTGCTGACACTCCGTTGGACGGTGAGACCGAAGCGGATTTCAAGGCGCACATAAGAGAAAAGAATCCTGATATCACTGAGGAGGAATTAAGCGGCAGCTGGCAGAGTTTCTGTCACCTGGTTGAGCAGCAAAGAATCAAACGCGAGGAACAGGAGAAGCGACGAGGTATGACAGCAGAGGATGCGGTGTCAGCGTGGTCAAGAAAGGTAGCAGGAGTGGAATTGACACGCCGCTTGAAGGTTTTCCTTTGTCATGCCTCGGGTGATAAACCCGCAGTGCGCGAGCTGTACCACCGGTTGCGCGGGGCGGGGTTCGACCCGTGGCTGGATGAGGAAAAGCTATTGCCGGGACAGGACTGGCAACTGGAGATCCCCCAAGCGGTCCGCTCCTCGGACGCAGTAGTGATTTGCCTTTCGCGGAGGGCGGTGACGAAGGCGGGGTACGTGCAGAAGGAGATACAGCACGCGCTGGATGTAGCGGACGAGCAGCCAGAGAGGGCTATCTTTTTGATCCCGCTGCGTCTGGAGGAGTGCGAGGTTCCGCAGCGGCTGCGGCGGTGGCAGCGGGTGGACTTGTTCCACGAGCGGGGGTGCGAGCGGCTGCTTAGCGCGCTGCGTGCCCGTGCCAAGTCGCTGGGTCTGCCCACGCATACCTTCGAGCCGGAGACGGTCCTCATCCCCGCTGGCGAGTTCATCATGGGCAGCGACCCCCGAAAGGACAAAGACACTTCTGACAATGAGCAACTCCAACACACCCTGTACCTGCCCGACTACTACCTGGCAAGGACGCCGGTGACCAACGCCCAGTACGCGGTCTTTGTGCAGGCCACCGGCTACGAGCAGCCGGGGCATTGGAAAGGCGGGAAGCCGCCAGCAGGTAAGGAGGACCACCCTGGTGTCTACGTTTCCTGGGACGACGCTGTGGCCTACTGCCGCTGGCTCTCCGAGGCCACGGGCAGGCCCTACCGTCTGCCCAGCGAGGCCGAGTGGGAGAAGGCCGCTCGCGGCACCGATGGGCGCATCTACCCCTGGGGCAATAAGTGGGATGCAAGGCGGTGCAATGGCAAAGAGGGCGGCAAAGGGGATACCACGCCTATAGGAGCCTATCCTCAAGGAGCTAGCCCTTACGGCTTGCTGGACATGGCTGGCAACGTGTGGGAGTGGACACGGAGTCTGTGGGGCAAGGACTGGCGGAAGCCTGATTTCGGATATCCTTATAACCCTGAGGATGGGCGGGAAAACCCGGATGCGTCACGGGATGCACGCCGTGTGCTGCGCGGCGGCGCTTTCGACAATCTCGGGAGAGATATTCGTTGCGCCTATCGTATCAGCAACCACCCACACAAAAAGGGCAATGTTATCGGTTTTCGGGTTGCTGCATGCCCTGACCTCTGATATCGGGGACTGGCTCCTGAGCTTGTAAAGGAGACCGAGGATGCCTCAGATCTCCGAATCCAATTGCTCCACATACTCAGAGAACGCTTCAGCGAAGGCGAATTGAAGACACTCTGTTTTTGCCTGAAAGTGGACTATGATGACCTACCCGACGAGGGGAAAGCAAACAAGGCCAGGGAGTTGATCCAGTATCTCGACCGTCGTGGCCGTATATATGATCTCATAAAGGTTGGCAAAGAGCAGCGCCCTGACATCAAGGAGTGGCCCGAAGTGGTGAATGACACCTGACCCAGCACTTACCGACCGCATCCTCCGCCAAGGCAAGGCCTTCGTCCGCACCATCGAGGCCCTGGGCACCATTGAGCCCACCGACCCGTTTGAGCGAGCACTAGCCCGCCTGCTGATGGCTTGAGTGCGTGCGGGACTGTTGAGCAACGATAGTCAGATGCGATGATATGAACAGCCAGGAGATCAATACGATGGCCAGCTCAGACCAAGTAGAAGTCACACTGAACAACCATCGGACCTTTTACTCCATCGCCTGTCAACACTATCGCCAAGTCAAACAACTCGTAGCCGAACGAGATCGGAGAGTTATCAAGAGCGACAAAGATGTTGATTTCGTTTGTGAGAAGAATGCGGCTATCCAGCGGTCAGCGATGGTCTCTGTGATTTTCAGTGCACTTGCTCTGGAAGCATTCATAAACTACTATGGAATTGACAGATTCTCCCGCGGTTTTTTCGACACCCACCTCGATAGTCTCAATACCGTTAGTAAGTGGCTGATACTACCCAAGCTGACAGTGGGACGGCAATTAAGCACAGATGGACAACCATACGAGTTGCTGATTGGACTGTTCAGACTCAGAAATAAACTGGTTCACTATAAGACGCGCAAGAAAAGGATCTTGGGTTAACGAAGGACATGCTGACAAGGCAATCCAAGCAGTGAAGAGCTTAGTCGAGGAGTTTAGATCTCTAGATCCAACAGTGAACATAGGCTGGCTACAGGATGCAGAGACAGATCCATATGCCTAACCGCTGTGGCGGCTGCGCCCACCTGGGTGAGCGAGGAGATACTGAGCGCGTCGGAGCACATTGGGGATGAGCGAGCAGTGCTGTGGATGAAGGGGAACTGAGTGATGGGGCCCCTGCCGGTGACAGTATGAACCTGACAATGTTGCGCCAGATACTAACTACATACTTCGATGAAAATGAACTACGTGATCTCTGTTTTGATCTAGGCGTAGACTATGATGGCCTACCAGGTGAGGGGAAGACAGGCAAGGCCAGAGAACTGGTTGCGTATCTTAAGCGGCACAAGCGTCTCCCCGACCTAGTGAAAGTCGGCAAACAAGAGCGCCAAGATATTTCTTGGCCAGAAGTAACAGAACTAGCCCAGGCAGAGACTACCTCAGCCTTACCACCGATGTGGGAGCAGATTGTCGAGGGATCTGAAAGAGCATCCGGGCAGGCAGCACGGTCTGCCACCGCTATGGAATTGCCACGCCAGTTGAAGGTTTTTCTTTGCCATGCCTCCGGCGACAAACCCGCCGTCCGCGACCTTTACCACCGGCTCCGCGCCGCCGGCTTCGACCCCTGGCTCGACGAAGAAAAACTCCTCCCCGGCCAGGACTGGCAACTGGAGATCCCCCAGGCGGTCCGGTCCTCGGACGCCGTGGTGATCTGCCTCTCGCGGAGGGCGGTGACGAAGGCGGGGTACGTGCAGAAAGAGATACGGTACGCGCTGGACGTGGCAGATGAGCAGCCGGAAGGTGCCATCTTCCTGATCCCGCTGCGTCTGCAGGAGTGCGAGGTTCCGCAGCGGCTGCGGCGCTGGCAGTGGGTCGACTTGTTTGACGAGAGAGGGCACGAACGGTTGCTCGGCGCGCTGCGCGTGCGTGCCAAGTCTGTTGGTCTTCTCGTTGCGTATCCCTTCGAACCGGAGATGGTGTTGACCCCGGCGGGCGAGTTCCTGATGGGGAGCGATACCGGCAAAGATGAGTATGCCCAGAAAAAGGTCAATGAACAGCCGCAGCATAGCCTGTACCTGCCCGCCTATTACATGGGAAAGACGCCCGTCACCAATGCCCAATACGTTGCCTTCGTGCAGGCCACCCTGCGTATGCCCCGACATTGGGAAGCTGGCAAGCCACCCCGAGGGAAGGAGGATCATCCCGTTATCAACGTCTCTTGGGACGACGCCGTGGTCTACTGTGACTGGCTCTGCCAGGCCACTGGCAAGCGCTACTGCCTGCCTAGTGAGGCCGAGTGGAAGAAGAGTGCCCGGGGCACGGATGGGCTGATCTACCCCTGGGGCGACAAGTGGGATCCAGAGCGGTGCAATTGCTGGGAAGCCAAGATAAAGGACACCACGCTCGTGGGGGCCTATCCGCAAGGTGCCAGCCCCTACGGGCTGCTCGATATGGCCGGCAACGTACGGGAGTGGACACGGAGCGAGTACAAAGCGTACCCCTACGATCCTGAGGACGGGCGGGAGGATCTGGATGTCGATGGCAGCCGGGTGCTGCGCGGCGGCTCCTGGAACGACAACCGCGTGTACGTCCGCTGCGCCTGCCGGTACGACGACACCCCAAGCGGATTCGGCAACCGCGTGGGATTTCGGGTGTGCATCGGGTCACGGTGGGATTAGATTGTGCCCGGAGGGCACTGTGGGAAGATGCAGAATACCCACAAGCCCAACCGACTTAGCGGAAAGGGAACCCTGAGCGTGTGGAACCCAGAGGCCTCCCCCTCTGGTCGCGCGCAGCGCGCCAGGAACCTCCGCGCGGCGCTGTGAATCAGTAAGAACTGAACGCCCCACCCTGACCTATCGGGTTCTGCAGCAGATGTGAGCGCATTGACTGGCTGACCGCCAACTGAATAAATGACAACCCGGCTGCCAGGTGCGAAGCGCCTGGACAGCCTCGATGGAGGGACTCCCTCCCCTGACCGGGAGAGTCCCTCCGCTTTTTTTGCCAACCACCATCACCCATCCCACGGATACAGGCGGGCGGGGGCAGAGCCAAAACCCCCGCCCGTCGCTTCGTTGCTTGCCAGGTCTGCAAGCTGGCCGAGAAAGTGGCTGAACTCTACACCAGGGCCAGCAATTCAACTGGCTGGAGTGCCGGCAGCGGGCCAGCCTTGTAATCCTGCACGTTCCGGGTGACCAGGTACTGGGCGTCGGCCTGCACAGCGGCCATCATCTGCACGGCGTCCTCGAAATCGCTGTATGGCAGGTTCAACGCCTGTTCGATAGTGGCGTGGCCGACAGATGCTACCGACAGGAACTGCAGCAGCTCTGTGAGGGCAATCCGTGCTCTTGCGGCGGATTGATCCCTGGCGACCAGGTAAAACAGGGGGATCAAGGTGTGAGCAGCCACGATCCCCTCAACCACGCCCGTCTCAGCGCAGGCCAGGACGCGGGCGGACGCGGCGTAGAACGGCTCGCGTTTCTGTAACACGTCGAGGATGAGGTTGAGGTCGATCAGAACCCTAAGCTTCCTGGCCATATTTACGCTCCAGATACTCCCGGTAATCTTCCATCGACACGGCCTGGGAAAGCGTTCCTGAGAGACGCTGCACGATGGGGGCATTGGCCAGCGGATCGCTCTGGGCAGTCAACTGGCGCAGATATTCCGAGACCAGCCGGGTCAAGGTGGTACGATTTTCACGGGCGTAGCGTTTGGCCCCTTCCAGCACATCGCGGGGTATACGAACGGTCAGCTTGGTTTTTTCCATGGCACACCTCTCTGCCGTACAATATAACAGCATTTTGTACGGCTGTCAAGGCTGATCGAACTGGGGGACATGCTCTACAACCTGCCCACCCCTCTGGTGCTGGACTGGCACGCAGTCCCCATCAACGTCGTCGTGATTGCGCACACCAAGCGCACCGGCGGCGACGCTGGCGACCACTTCGTGGGCGTCCAGGCCCAGATCATGAGCCAGAACCTCAAGACCATCGTCCCCTCCTTGGGTTTGAGCAAGACTGCGTTGGTGTACATCAACCAGACCTGGAACAAGGTCGGGGTGATGTATGGCAGCCCCGAGACCACCCCCGGCGGCGTGGCGTTGCGGTTCTACTCGTCGGTCAGGATGCGAGTGGCCAGGAAGGGCACCCTGGGCTCCAAGGGGAACGAACATGGTATCTGCGTCGGCGTCAAGGTGATGAAGAACAAGGTCGCCCCGCCGTGGCAGACAGCCGAGTTCGACACCGAGTGGGGCAAGGGAGCGAATCAGCGAGTGAGCGAGTCAGCGAGTCGGCGAGTCAGCGTTGGATCGCGAGTGGCAGACAGCCGAGTTCGACGTCGAGTGGGGCAAGGGGATCAATAGAGAGCGAGAACATTGGCCACGGGCGCGAGAACACCAAGAACTACCTGGGCGAGCACCCGGAACTGGTGGACACGATCCGGGCGGCGGCCCTTGGCCTGGAGGGAGAGGAACTTTCGCGTGCGAAAGTGGAGACGGAGCAGGATGAAGCGTGACGGGGGTATGACACTGGAGTATGCCAGGGGGATGGCAGGTGCCTTGGTGGACCTGCTGTCCCCATCCTGCGTGCGCATCGAGATCGCCGGCAGCGTCCGGCGGCAGAAGCCAAGGCCCAACGACATTGAGCTTGTGATGGTCCCCTGCGAGCGGATCAGCCGGCAGCCATCGCTGGATAGCCTCCTGGGGCTTGGCAAGCTGGAGCGGACCAACCTGCTCGATGCCCGATGTGACGAACTGCTCAAGCAAGGCGTCTTGGAGAAGCGCCCTGACAGCCGGGGCCGCCACTGCTGGGGCACGGGGATCAAGCGGGCCGTGTTCTTTCAGGATCAGGACTACGCACCGGTGGACCTGTTCCAGGTGATCGAGCCCCGACAGTGGGGTGTGATCTATGCAATCCGCACCGGGCCAGGGGACTTTAACCGGCTACTGGTGACAAGCCAGTGGTTCGGCGGGGCTTGCCCCAAGGACCGGAAGGTAGCTGGTGGGCGGGTGTGGTTCGTTGCCCCAGATCGGCAAGACCTGGCCCGGATGCCTGCCTCCAAGTTCGCCCGGTTGGCCGAGAGAGGCGAGATAGACGCCTCGATGATCCCAACACCCACGGAGGAGGACTTTTTCCGGCAGATGGGCGTGCCTTGCTGGGCACCGGAGCAGCACACCGAGCGCAGGCTGAGACAGTTGGTCAGGCAGTCGAGGTGACCGCACCCGGCCACTCGCTGATTGCCTCCAAGTCAGGGACTTGACATCTGGACGGAACTGCAATATAATATGGGTGTCACAGCAGAAGCAACGCCCGCTGCGCAGGCCGAGGTAGTAGGAACACCGAGGAGGTAAAGACTGTAGGATGACATCACCCGCCCGCCGTCAAGGTTAGGGCGGGTGTTTTGGTTCTGGACAGACTGAGATCGTCATCAATAACAGTCAGGGGCTCACAGTGGGCGTTTTTCGGGTTGGAAGCAACCCTATGCGCTTGATTATATCTGCTATCATATACCAAAGGAGGGCATGAATCGCGCTTTTCAGCAGGACAGAAATCTGTATCATGGAGCGCACAATCTGTAGTGGATGAGGTGCATCCATGATAACCATTGAGTTCACTGCCGCAGACATTGAAGC
>Ga0307379_10000068_pt1 | contig 177837 bp, 148 predicted proteins | sample UN2MG_FD_202237 | JGI IMG/M metagenome (GOLD analysis project Ga0307379, IMG submission 202237) | Soil microbial communities from Risofladan, Vaasa, Finland - UN-2 | ecosystem: Environmental > Terrestrial > Soil > Coastal area > Acid sulfate soil | place: Finland: Risofladan, Vaasa...
AGAAGCAGGTTCTGTCCAGAGCACCGGCCAGATCCCCCAAAATCAAAGAAAGGAGCAGGCATGCCGGTAACATTATCTTTTGGTAGAACGAGCCCGCTTCGGTAACATTATCATTTGACTTGACAGGTGCTATTCTCGCCACGGGCGCATTTCAGCCCGGGGCAAGCTAGCTGCCGGCCGCACCGGCCTGAAAGAAGCCTGGCCTGAGCCCCTCGACTCCGCTCAGGGTAAACGCGGACGTTCCGTCCGTGGCCGAAGGGCCGATGCTGGGATGAGTGTCGCTCCAGCACCCACCTGGGCCACATCGGGCAGAGCCGGTGAGGTGTATTTCACTTTTGGGGCGAGTCACCTTCCCGAAAGCTTGCACGAGCGAGACATGGCAGACATTTCGGCGCTTCTCGGCAGCATCTCCGGCATTGCCAATCTACAAGTGAGCTTTCGGGAAGGTTTGCCCCCGGATTGAAGTACACCCGAACTGGTGAGCCGATTTGCACGGCGGGGCGGGTCGGAGTAGAATGGACTGAGGAGGGATTCAGAGTGACCGTCTAAGAGTACCTCCACCTGTGAAGGCCGAGGACCAACTGCACTTGTACGTGGTCATGCTGGGGCGCCAGGGGCGTGTGCAGGAAGCAGTGGAGGAAGGACTGCGATACCTTGATGAGCCGGCCCAGTTCCTGTCGCTGGCCAGAACGCTGCGCGAACGGGAGGAAAGGGTTTCAGATGAGCCGCAAGAAACGTCAGACGCCGGAATGGCAGTGGGAACAGGCCCTGATTGACGCCTACTACGACTATCGTTGGCATCAAGTGCTGGACCCGCTCTACGAAAAGCTCCAGCGCTGGAAGGCCGGCGAGCTGACTCACGCCGATGTGGACCGGGCCATCCACGAGACGCACAAGCAGAACCGGGAATTGTATCGCCTCTTTAGGGAGAGTCGGAGCTTCCTGGTTGGGCTGATCCAGTGGGATCTGGACTGGTTTGACGGATGGGTGGCGGACAATCCTCCGCCGCCCGGCGTCGAGTTGGTCCCGCCCCCACCTTGAGTTCTTTCGGGCCTGTTTTCGGACCTCTTCGACGCAGATGGAAGCCGAAACTTGTTTCGGTGGTCCCGGCACTGATGTCCATCGTGCGTGTGATGCCTCAGGCTTGCCCAGGACGCCAACGAGTTGGCGCGTCCATACACTACCGCAGAGCGCGAAATGCAGATTTGTCACCCAAGTCATTCTGCTGGGGTACTTTGGAGGTCAACCCATGAACCTGATTAACCGTGGTGTAGTCGTCATCAAACCCAAAGGGCCTTTCCTGGATTGGGTCAATCGTGATCTTGCTCTGTCGTCGCCGGTCACCATGGAAGAGTTGCGACGGGATTGCACGACTATTCTGGTGCTTGACCTGGACAGCCTGGAAGCCGCGTTGGACTATGTTGAACCTCTCAAGCCCAGGCTGTTCGAGATGGAACTCGAGGCATGGGACCGCGATCCGACCAACTGGCCCAAGGAGCGTACCGGCGCATCGTTTGACGCCTGGTTCGAACTTGAAGTGCATTCGATGGTGTGGGACACGGGGGATACCCCCATCGTCAAAGAGGAGGACGAGGAGCCTATCGAGATCACTGGCACCTGGAAGGTCGTATCCAGTCCCGACTTTGACGATGACTACTTGTATATGGTGACCAGGCCCACCATCACGCTTCGGCAGCAAGACACCGACGTCAGTGGAGATTTCCACGTCGGGCTGATTGCTGGCTCGCTGGACGGCCGCCTGGACGGAGGCCGCGTCTTGTTCAGCTTTGAAGCCATGGACGAGGTGGACCCGATAAACGGGGCTGGTACCATCACGTTGCAGGACGACCGGCTGATCTTTAGGCTGCTGATGCACTTTGGTGACGAATTCACCTTTGAGTGCGTGCCGGAAGAAAATGTTGAATAGAACCAAATGTCAAGTAGGCCTGGTCGGCTACGGCGCGATCGGCAAGTCCGTCGCGGACGCGCTCCTCGACGGGCGGGCCGGCAACGCGTCACTGGCCGCGGTGCTCGTGCGGGACGTGAACAAGTACTGGGGCTGCCTGCCGTTCAGCAGCAGCCCCCCTCGGATCACGTTCACCGACGACGCCGACACGTTCTTTGGCTGCGATTTTGACCTGCTCGTCGAGGCCGCCGGGCACGCGGCCGTGCGCCAATACGCGCGGCGCGGGCTGGAGAAAGAGGCGGACGTCCTGGTGGTGAGCGTCGGCGTCTTTGCGGATGGTGGCTTTTACCGGGAGCTATGGGATCTTGCGGAGGAGAAGGGGCGGCGCATTCTGCTCGCCTCCGGCGCGTTGCCCGCCGTCGACTGGATGAGCGGGGCGTCGTTGGCCGGAGACTGCACCGTGTCCATCACGCAGACGAAGCCGGTCGCGTCGTGGGTCGGGACACCGGCGGAGGATCTGCTCGATCTCGGCCGCGTGTCCGAGCCCACCTGTTTCTTCAGCGGCACCGCCCGCGAGGCCGCCGCGCGTTTCGTGAAGAGCAGCAACATCACCGCCATGCTGGCGTTGTCGACGACCGGGCTCGATGACACGCGGGTGCGGCTCGTCGCGGATCCCGCGCGGTGCTCGATGCACACGCTCGTCGAGTTTGACGGCGCGGCGGGGAGGCTGCGCGTCGAGTGGGAGGGTGTTCCCTCGGAGAGCAACCCCAGCACGAGCGCGGACGTGCCGCTCAGCGTGATCAAGGCCATCCGCAACCTGACTTTGCCGGTGTGCTTGGGTGTCTAGATTCCGAAACGTGGGAAAGAGAGGGTAGAGGAGGGGCCTCAAATGGTACTTATCGACCACCATCGTTGTGCCTACTGCGGCGGTTGCGTGAGCGTCTGCCCGGTCGAGGCGCTCACGCTCGCCGAGACGCGGCTGGTCGTGAACGACGACTGCATCGACTGCGGGGACTGCGTCGCCGCATGTCCGGTCGGCGCACTGCGACCTGAGCCCGCCGAGCGCGCCGGGGGACACTTCCGGCGCTGCTACGACCTGGTCGTCGTCGGGGCGGGGCCGGGGGGATCGACGGCGGCGCGCGTGGCCGCCCAGGCCGGGCTCTCGGTGTTGCTACTCGAAAAGCGGCAAGAGATCGGCGCGCCGGTGCGTTGCGCCGAGGGGGTAGGCCACGACCAGTTGCTGCCGTTCATCGAGCCGGACCCGCGCTGGATCGCGGCCGAGGTGAGCCAGGTCCAGATCACGACCGTCACGAACGGCGCGACGCGCACTGTGCGCGCCGCTGGCGGGCGCGGGTACGTGTTGGAACGGCGGGTGTTCGACCGCGTCCTGGCCGAGCGGGCGGCCCACGCGGGGGCCGAGGTGCGGGTCAAGACCGCCGCCACCGGGTTGTTGATGGAGGACGGCCGGGTACGCGGCGTCAGGGTCCGGCACGGCGATTACCTCGCGGGCAGTGGCGAGGTGGAGGTCGAAGCCCAGGTCGTCATCGGTGCCGATGGCGTCGAAGCGCAGGTGGGGCGCTGGGCCGGGTTGGACGTGCGGCTCCCTCTGGAGGACACGATGGTCTGTGTCCAGTACCTGCTGGCCGGGATAGAGATCGACCCGGCGTGCACGTGTTGCGTGATCGGCCACGAGGTGGCGCCCGGCGGGTACGCCTGGATCTTTCCCAAGGGCGAGGGGAAGGCCAACGTGGGCTTGGGGGTGCAGGCCGATCTGTGGCAGGACGTCACGGCCGCGCCCGCGCCTGATGGACCTGGCGGGGTGGGGGAAGGGACAGTGTTGGGCTACCTGACCCGCTTCATCGAGACCTATCCCTTCCTGGCGCAGGGGTACCCGGTGACGCTGGTGGCGGGGAACGTCCCCGTCGCGCTGCCCCCCGCGCGCATGGTGACCGGCGGGCTGATGCTCGTGGGCAACGCCGCCCGGCAGGTCGACCCGCTCATTGGTGGCGGCATCGTCAACGCCATGGCCGCCGGGGAGCTCGCCGCCCGAGTGGCCGTCGAGGCCATCGCTGCCGGCGACACGTCGGCCAGTTTCCTCAGCCGCTACGAGGACGCGTGGCATCGATCCGTGGGCCGCAAGATGCGGCGCAACTATCGCCTGCGCGAGAAATTCCCCCCCACGCAGCGGACCGACGAGCGGTTCGTGCGCGCGTTCGCGATGGCGGTGGGGGGATAGGAAAGATCGCTCTGAACGCGGATGACTGTGCGGCTTGTTGTATGTGGTCCCTTGCGGTATAATGTAACCACAATAATCAAAGAGGGCATCCCAGACCTGACAGGTTTCACAGCCTACTTTTCGGCGTAGACATACCCCTGATCGGGTCGGGTCTTGCCCCAAATGAATCCTTTGGAAACCTGTCAGGTCTTTATGACATTGAAGGGGGGCGTGTCGATGATCCAAACGACGGTAGGCATCCGAGAGCTGAAGGCGCGACTGAGCGCCTACATAAAGCAGGTCAAGGCGGGAGCCACCCTCGTCATTACGGAGCGGGGGCAGCCTGTTGGACGGATCGTCCCGCTGAGTCCATCAGCGGAGATCCGGGCGCAGGAGCTGGTCCAGGCCGGGTTGATTGCCTGGAGCGGGCACAAACTGGCTCCCCTGGCACCGGTGGCGCGAACGCGGGGCAGGCAGACGGTGGCCGACTTGCTCTTGGAGGATCGGGAATGATTCTCTACCTGGATACCAGTGCACTGGTGAAGCGATACGTGGCTGAGCCGGGCTCGGCGGAGGTCAGCGAGGTGATATCCACGGCAGAGATGATAGGGACGGCGCTCATCAGCCGGGCGGAGGTAGCGGCCGCACTGGCTAAAGCGGTGCGAGTGGATGCACTGACGCGCGAGGAGGCGTTGGCGAGTCTCCAGGTTTTCAGAGGAGAGTGGCCTGACCTGGTGCGGGTGCAGGTGACGGAACTGGTGGTCGCCCGCGCTGATGTTTTTGCCTGGGAGCATGGCCTGCGAGGCTACGATGCTGTCCACCTGGCGGCTGCGTCCCTATGGCAGGACGCAATGAACGAACAGGTGACGCTGTCCACCTTCGATCGGCGGCTATGGGCGGCGGCCGAACGGGTGGGATTGGCACTCCACCCGGCCAATTTGCCGGCGCTGCTCGATGCGTGGGAGGCTACCAGGTGACCAACCCGGTGGACCTGAAAAAAAAGTTCCTCGGTGGCATGGTGGGGAGCGCGCTGGGGGACGCCATCGGCGAGTTGGCTTTCCGTGGTCTGGGGGAGGCGGGCCTGCGCTCGCAGGTCGCGCAGATGGACGTCCTCGTCTACACGGACGACACCGCGATGGCGATCGGGCTGGCCGAATCCATCGCCCAGGTCGGAGGGCTCGACCCACAGCGCCTGGGGGATACCTTCCGGGCAAACTTTAGGCGGGAGCCCTGGCGGGGATACGCGTCGGGTCCACCCACCGTTTTCTCCAGGGTGGATAGATTCGGGGTGTCCTACGCGGAGGCGGCCCGCAGTCTTTTCGGCGGGCAGGGCTCGTTCGGCAACGGGGCGGCCATGCGGATCGCGCCGGTCGGGTTGTTCTACCACGACGCGCCGGACCTCTACGAGAAGGCCCGCCAGTCCGCGACCGTCACGCACGCGCATCCGATCGGCGTGGACGGCGCCGCCGTCCTGGCCTGGGCTATCGCCCGGGCGGTGAGGCTGGATCCCCGGGAGCCGTTCCCGGTCGTGGACTTGACGCAGGGTCTCGTGGACTCGGCCCGGACGCCGGAGGTGCGGGACAAGATGGCGCTGGTCCGAACATTGATCGCCGAGGACGTCCCTCCTCCAGACGCGGCTAAGCGCCTGGGGCGCGGCGTGGCGGTGCACGAGTCGATACCGTTTGCAATCTATGCCTTTCTGCGCCATCCCCACTCGTTCGAGGCGTGTCTCTTCTGCGCGGTCCTGAACGGCGGGGACCGGGACACGCTGGGCGCGATGGCGTGCGCCGTCTCCGGGGCCTACCTTGGGGTAGGGGCCATCCCGCCGGCCTGGCGGGAGAAGCTCGAGAATCACGGGTACATTGAGGGCCTGGCGGTTCGGCTTGCGGAGATGCGCGGTGGATATGAGACCCGCCTCACCTGAGACGGTCCTGGCCCGCCTGGGCAAACCCTGGGACGAGGTGGCCCGCCAGGCCGACGACCACACCATGGCCGTCCAGGCGTGGCTGTCCACGCGCGCGCCGCGGGCGGTGCCTTTCGAGACTGTCGGCGTCACGGCCGGTTCCAGCGGGCTGCTGGTCTCGCTCCTGAACCTGGCGCTCGGCGGCAGTTACCCTCCTGGGACGAGCAACGAGGTCATCGCCAGCGACATCGAGGCCGTCAAGAGGTTCTTCGCCGAGAGGGATGTTCCCTGGTATTGGTGGCTTGGCCCGAGCCCTCACCCGCCGGACATGGCCGGACAGTTGGAGCGGCATGGCCTGGTGTTCGATCATCCACCCTTGCCGGCGCTGGTTGCCCCTTTGCCGGCCCACTGCCCGCCGCTCCATCCTGGCGCGCGGGTCTGGCTGGCGGGCAGCCGGGCGGACCTGGAGGCGGCCAGCACCATCCGCCGGATCGCCTTTCGCTTCCCCGATGGCGTGGCCGTCGACTACTTTGAGGCGATGGCGGACGATTGGCTAAAGGGTGACCCTGCTCGCCTGTACCTGGCCCGCCTGTCCGATGGCCCCCCAGCGGCGATCGGGGCGTTGATCGTGGGGGCCGGGCTACCGGGCGTCTACGTGATGGCGACGCTGCCCGAGTGGGGCCGCCGTGGGCTGGGCAAGGCGATCCTGGCTCGCATCCTGGCCGACGCGACCGCGGATGGGCACGACCTGATCGTGCTCACGGCCTCCAGGCTTGGCTACGGGCTCTACCGGCAGTTTGGCTTTGAGCACGTGTTTGACTACGCGATCTACCGTCCGGCCTAGTGCCATAACGTCACTTTCCCTGTTGCTCGCGTCGGATCACCAGACTTGGTCGTGAGCTCAGTCGCACGATCCGGCGCTCAGCCGGGTCGGTCTGAGCCGGCCGCGGATCTGGCGATCCGCTCTGAGCGTACGAAAAAAGGAGGGATGAGACGCATGGAAGAAGGGGTAGCCCTCGACCAGGCACGCCTGACCGCACAGATGTACGCGACGGAGGAGCCACTGGCCGTCCGCGTTCGGACCCACGAATTGTACACCCAGCCGCCGCTGGACTTTCAGGCCTGGGTGCTCGATCACGTCCCCTGGCGCGGCGAAGAACGGGTCCTGGACATCGGCTGTGGGTCGGGCGCGTACGTTGGGCCGGTCTGCGAGCGATTGACCCGAGGGGGGCGCATGTTGGCCGGCGACGTTTCCGGGGGGATGCTGCGCGACGTGGCCGCCAGGTCACTGCCGGCCTGCGTCGACCTGCTCAACGCCGACGCGACGCGAATCCCGCTCGCCGATGGCTGCTGCGACGTCGTGTTGGCCAACCACATGCTCTACCACGTCCCGCAGATGGCGGTGGCGGTGGCGGAGATCCACCGTGTGCTGCGGCCGGGCGGCCGTTTTGTGGCGGCGACGAATGCCCGGGATGCAATGCAGGCGTTGATCGCCGAGATGAAGGAGGCCGGCCACGCCCTGGGCTATCCGGTGGAGATTCCTCCTGTCCCGGCGCGGGTGCGCTTCACGCTGGAAAACGGCTGGGCCACCCTCAGGCCGTGCTTCCCCGGCGTGGCGCAGGACATCGTCGAGAGCGCGCTGGTCTTTTGCGAGGCAGCGCCGGCCGTGGCCTACATTGACAGCATGCGCATCACGTACGAACCCAAGCTGCCGGATGGCCTGGGCTGGGAACCGTTGATCGAACAGGTCGAGCGCCAGATCCGGGCCATGATCGCTGCGGAGGGGGAATACCGGGTTGCGAAGAGGGCGGGGGTGTTTGTCGCTGTGCGTGAAGCGTGAGACGGAATGCGTGAAACGTGAAACGTGATGCGTGATGCGTGAAACGTGAAACGTGAGGGGAGGGAGTTATGTCCAACACGTACGCGGAGGCGGAGGTGGTGGCCTGGCTGGAGGAGAACTTGCTGGCCTGGAGGCTGGAGGAGGGCTTCCTGGCCCGCACCTACACGACGGGAAGCTGGCAGTTGACGCTGCTGCTGGCCAACGCGATCGGCTACCTGGCCGAGGCGGCCTGGCACCATCCTGAGCTGATCCTGAGCTACCCCCGGCTGACGGTGCGGTTGCAGACGCACGAGGCCGGCGGCATCACGGACAAGGACTTTGAGTTGGCCCGGCGGATCGAGGCGGTCGTGACCTGGCGGCCGTCGCCGGAGGACACGCTGGAAGGCACGCCCAGGCGGTGGGTGGAGTAAGCTGACCAGCGGGTGTTTAGCCACCCTTGCGAAGGTTACAGGTCATCCTGGCAAAGGAGCGATTCTTGCCTGGTGACGATGAGTTGGGCTTGAATGGTATCGTCTAACCTTCGCAAGGGTTGGAGAGGGAAGCGATTACGCTCCCGAGAGCGCCGGGCGGATGTAGGTAGCCCAGTCGCGGATCGCCTCCCAGTCACGAAAGTCCCCCGCCTGTGACTTCATCAGCTTTAGCATCAGCCGCGTGGGGAGCGATACCTTGATCCCTTCGGGCGGCTCCGCCCAGATCGCCCCGGCGAAGAGGCCCACGTCCACCGGCTGCACCTGCGGGAATTTCTCGCGCACCGGGTCCAGGTAGGCGGCCACTGCGCGGCGGTTCTCCTCCGTGTCGTCCTTCATCGTCATGCAGACGACGAAATAGGCCACCGGCACCTGGCTCAATGGTTCCCGGTGTGCCTTCAGAAACGCGGGCATGTGTGGATGCACCTTTCCCGCGTGAACGGGGGTGCCCACGACCACGGCGCGGTAGGGGCTCGCGTCGGTCACGGCTTTAGCGGGGAGCACGTCCACCGCTGTCTCCTCGTCGCGCAGTGCCTGCCCGATGGCCTCCGCCACCCCGCGGGTGGACCCGGCCCAGGTAGCGTACGTTACCAGAATGCGATCATCCATCTTGTTTTCCCCTCCTGTTATTGTTCGCGCATGCAGTTGTCCACGGCCGCCAGCACCCGTTCCGGCGGGTCTCCCTTGCTGACGAAGGCGTCGGCGCCGGCGGCCAGCGCTTCCTTGCGCGCCTCCGGCCGCCCGCTCAGTGCGACCACCTTCACTTGTGGGCATCGTGCCCGCAGAGCGGGCAGCAGGCGCTGGCCTGCGTTTTTCAAAGGCCGGGCAGCCCACGGGCCGGGCAATTCCCAGTCGAGCAACACCAGGTCCGGCCGCTGCCCGGCGGCCAGCTCCAGTGCCTGCTGTGTGTCCTCAGCTTCGCCCACCACGGTCACGCCCGGCTCCTGCTTCAGCAGCAGGAGCAACGCCGAGCGCACCTGGGGTTGATCGTCAGCGATCAATACACGCATATCATCCTGCCCCCAGCAGCGCGATGAGTGCTACCGCCAGGGTCGTGACGGCCAACCCGGCCAGGGCCAGCCAATTCATCAGATCGTGCATCTGTCCGTAGGCGTTCCGCTTGGTCTCCAACATCGTCACTCACCTCCAACCATTCACTCACTCGCTCAAGTGATGGCGCCAGCATACCACAAAAACTCCCCACATGCACCGGGCATGTGGGGAGTTTGTCGCCTGGACAGGTGGCTAGTCTTTTACCTGGTCAGGTGACCAGGCTGCGGCCGGGCGGGTTGGCTCTTGGACGGGTGCTCTTCAGAGAGCAGTTTCAGGTTTCAGGTTTCAGGTCACAGGTTGGGCCAGAGGATGTAGAGGACGCAGCCGCCGTTGAAAGTCAACGCAGCCGCCGTTGAAAGTCAACGCAGCCGCCGTTGAAAGTCAACGCAGCCGCCGTTGAAAGTCAACGCAGCCGCCGTTCGAAGTCAACGCAACCTGTGTCAGTTCAGGTGCTTCTGAGGCCTCAGAACTCTATTAGTTGGTCGGCCAGCAGTGCCAGGTCGGCGGCCCGCCAGATGCGCCCGCTGCCCATGGGCCACTCCCCCCGCAGCACCTCGCGCCAGCGGGCTGGGATCGCGTCCAGCCCGTAGGCTGCCCCCGCCAGTGCCCCCGCCACCGCCCCTGCCGTGTCTGCGTCGTTCCCCAGGTTGACCACCTGGACGACCGCTTCCTCAAACGAGCCGGTGGTCAGCAGCCCCCACACGGCGCTCTCCAACGTGTGGCGTACCCAGCCGCTGTTCGGCAGTTCCTCGCGGCGGCGCCGCGGCGCGGCCTCGACCGCCGCCCGCAGCGGCTCCGGCACCTCCACCGTCTCGATCGCCCGCGCCACCGCCTCCGCGGGCGCGGCCCCCCGCAGCAGATGGTAGATGGCCCCGTTGACGAACGCGCTCCCGGCCACGCACTCCGGGTGGGGGTGGGTGACCCGGCTCTGCAGGCGGCTGCCGGCCAACAGATTGTCGAGGTCGTTCCAGTGAGCCAGCGCCCCCGGCCAGCAGCGCATGACCGAGCCATTCCCCGCTGAATCGGGCCGCTGCCGCTGCACCGCCTCGACTGCCTGGTCCCACGCCTGGCCGGCTGCGATACGGGAGAGGACGGCCCGGGTATGGTTCCCCACGTCGTCTGGCCCGGCCTGGTACCAACCCACGAAGCGCTGTGCCAGGTCCGCAGGGTCCAGCGGGCGGTGTGCCAGCAGGCTCTCGGCCAGCGCCAGCGCCATTTCCGTGTCATCGGTGAAGGTGCCGGGAGAGATCCGGCCGGCTCGCATCTCCCGCACCAACTGGTCGGCGGGCCGGCGCGGGCCAAACTCCAGCGGCATCCCCAGCGCGTCCGCCACGGCCGCGCCCACCGCACAACCTCGCGCTCGTCTTTGTATCGCCATGTCCATGACCTTACCTCCCGAGGGGCCGGTCAATCTGCTCGTCTGAGGATCACAGGCAAAAAGAACCGGACGGGCGGACCGACCTGCGTGGCCTGGATGCCTTCCAGGGCAAAGCCGGTGGTCCCGTCCTGCAGTCCGATGAACGTGACGTGTGCCAGGGACGTGTCCTCGCTCAGTGTCCCCCCTCGGCCGTATCGGAAGGCCCCGCAGGTCACCCGTCCGGCCGCCTCGTCAACGTGGGGACCCAGCGTCCCGTAGCCCGGTTTCATCGCCACGTTGCCGACCCGCACGACAGTCGGATCGAATCGCAGGCTGAACTGGTAGCCGTCCAGGTCCGTCGGCTCATCCAGCATCACCGCCACCGTGTAGGAGATGCCGGGGGTGACGGTGAGGCCCACCGGCTCCGTCCGCAGGGAAGGATACACAGCTTTCAGCGTGAACAGCCGGGGGTCATGAGGCGAGCAAACGCTTCCCCAGTTGGCCGCCACGCGCACCACGTCCACCACGTCCATGTCGCCATCTCCGTCCATATCGCGGGCCGCATTGTACCCCGGCTCCCCGGCGCGCGTGTTCCAGGGCACGACCACCTGCCGGAGGTCAAAGTCGGTCACCCGGCAGTCGCGGTCAAAGTCGCCGATAATCCTCGCCGGGAGCGTTACCTCCTCCACGCTGATGCGACAGCGCAGGCTGGCCGAGCGTGCCCACGTATCCGGGTCGTACATCAAAGAGACCTCCGTGGGCAGGACGCTGAACTCACCTGGCGTGGTGGCGCGCATCAAGTAGTCGTACTCGTGCCGCCCGGCCGTGAGGTGGGTCACAAACAACGTCACCCGCTCGTCGTGCACGTCCTTGCGGTTGTAGCCGTAGGTGCGCCACCTGAACGGGGACCCGCCCGCACCTGGGGTGTGGCTGGTGGTGTTCAAGCGCTCGTTGAGCGCCTCACAGCCAGCCGGCAACGGATCGTCGATGATGACGTACCAGGCGTCGCTGGTCGCCTCTACGCTCAAACGCACCTCGATCAGGTCGCCGGCGTTAAAGTCCGAACCGCTCTGGCTCGCCGTGTCTCTGTCGCCAGGCCGCCGGTACCGCCGGGTGACGCTGATGCCGCTTCCGGCCGGCTGGACCGGAACGAACCCGTCGCTCAGGTGAGAGGTGCGCAGCGTGAGGGCATAGTACAGTCGCCCCGTGCCGTGCTTGATGAGACGGACGTGATTGTCGCCGTAGGCCAGCAGATCGGATGGAGCCACGATCGCCGGTATCGGGTCCAGGCTGTTGGTGGCGGTGATCGTGCCGCTGCCCAGCAGTTCGTCGTTGAGATAGACCTCGTACGTATAGTCGGGCTGCAGTTCACCGCTGACCTGGATGTAATCGGCCAGGGCCAGGATGGCGTAGGCCGTCTCCTGCGTCGTCCGCCAGTGGCCGCCGACGCGCCTGTCCATCAGCCAACGTGCCGCTTTGGGGAGCAATGGGCTGCCGGGACGTATATGGGTCAACGATTCCAGCACCAGCGCCGTGGCCCGCGTGGTGGAGGCCATCGCCTTACGCCTGTAGGTGCCGTCGACGTCGGACTGCGGCCAGTGGGCCGTCGAGGATGTCTCCACCGCCGCTGCGGCCAGGTCGTCGATCAGCTCGTTCGCCCCGTCACTGTCCCCCTCCTGGAACAGCGCCAGCGCCAGCGCGGCCTGGGAGAAGGCATCAAGCTGGTCCTTATCCCCCAGTAGCTCCTGCGCTGCCGCCAGATCCCCCTGCCCTGCCACGGAGAGCACGTAGAGCGCGTAAGCGCGGGTGCGGGGGTCCGTCGCCTGCGCCAGCAACGCCCGTGCTGCCGAGGTCCCGCGCGCCAGCACCCTCTCGTCCACCGGATAGCCGGCCTGCTTCGTCATCGCCAGCCCGTAGATGACGTACGCCGTCTGGTACAGGCTGCTATCGTCGTCGTACCACCAGCCCCAACTGCCGTCCGCGTGCTGGAAACCGTACAGTTTCTGCAATCCCTGGTTTATGATTTCCTCGATATCTTTAGGCAGGCGGTCCTCCGGCATTCCCAGGTTACGGAAAGCTCGCACCACTATCGCGTTCGGGAGCACACGGCTCATCACCTGCTCAATTCAGCCAAAGGGATAACTGATGAGGTACTCCAGTCCGTCCAGCAGGCCCAGCGCGATGGAGGAGGACAAACCGATCTCCATGTGGGTGGCGCCGGGAATGGCGGTGGCCGACAGGTAGACTGTCTCGGTGATCTCGTGTTCCACCTGGCCGGCGCGGGTGGTGACCTCGGGCACGGCGAAGGGATGGATGGGAAGGGGCAGTTCTACCGCGTCGCCGCCTGCATCGGTGCGCAGGCGTGCCAGCACGCTCCCCGCGCCCAGCTCGCTGGCGACCGCCGACCAATCGGTGGTGACCGCGCCACCAGGGGGAATCGTCACCGGCGGCGGACCAACTACGTCCGAGTGGCAACCGGTGGGACCGCAGCCTTCGCCCAGCAGCACCAGGCCAGTGGCGCTCAATTCTGTCGTAGCCGTGACCTCGTAGGACAGATAGTTGTGGGCGATGGCACGCAGCCGGGCCACGTCCCCCTGAATGAGAAAGCGGGGCAGCGACGGGCGGACGATCAGATCTTGGGTGACGGTAATCGCCGTCATCGTCTCGCCCACCCGGGTGTCCAGGCTGACCGCCCGGGCCAGCGCCCGCCAGCGGGTCAGGTTGTCGGGCAGCGTGAGGGAGACGACGGCCTGCCCTTCTGCGTCGGTGACCACGCCCGGGTGCCAGTAGGCGGTGTCGGGGAAGTCGCGGCGCACGCCATCCGCCTCCCCTGGGTCCTCGTCAGGTGGGGCGGGGGTAGGGGCAGGGGGGGTAGGCGCTGGTGGGTACCTCGAGAAATAGAACCTCCTGGGATGCAACGAATCGTAACTGGCCACGTCGTTGTCGCGCCGGCCATAGAAGGTCTCCTGGATGTCGGCCGACAGATCCTCGGACAGGGCGTAGATGGCCTCGTCGACCAGCCCGAGCGAGACTTCTGCCGCGACCGGGTCCCCCGCCTGGTCCCGCACCCGGATCGTAAACGTGACCTCCTCGCGAGGGTGATAGGTGGTTCTGTCGGAAAGCAGTTCCACCTGCAGCATCCGGTCCGTCGCGGACACAACTAGCTCGGCGCTGTCGAGCAACAGCCGGCCCTCGGGGGTGCTCTGCTCGAGATACCAATACCCACCATCTGGCTCCACGCCGCGCTGGAAGACGTTGACGGTGGCGAAAACGTTGGGGGCATGGTCAGCCTCGATGGGCAGGCTGATCAGGGTGACGGTGTCGGTCAGAAACACGGAGTGTTGCTGGCGGGTGCGTCCCCGTTCCAGGCTCAGGAGGGCCGTGCCGGTGACCGGCGAGCGGACGAGCAGTTGGGCCACCTCGCCAGGAGCGTAGCTTTCCTTGTCGGCGCTGACCGACAGCTCATCCCCGGGATCGTCGTCCCATCCCCGACCGTCGTGGTAGACCCAGAACCATCTCCCGGCCGTCACCGCTCGCCCCCGTCCATCCCGCCCCTCTGCCCGCAGTGTGTACCAGCCCGTCGTGGAGATGTGGAAGGCGGCGCGGGCCTCCCCGGCTTCATCCGTCGTGCCCAGCGTGTTGGTGATCTCGCGGCTCTCGCCGCCCGTCCAGCTCAACACCGTCACGGTCAAGGGCCATCCCACCACCGGAGCATCAGCGTGATCTTGGGCCTGCACGGCGACAGTGATGGTCTCGCCGGGCTCGTAGCCGTACTTGTCCAGGTGCATGGTGAGGCCGTATTCGGCGTAATAGACGGGCACGCGGCGGTCGCTGGACACGCTCTGGTTGCTGTCGTCGCTGACGGTGGCCTCGAAGGTGTAGGTGGCGTCGCCACTGGCATAGTTGGCCGTGTCGATGACCGTCACCCAGCGCCCTTGCTCGTCGGTCGTCCCCGCCGTCTCCCACACTGGATAGTTGTACCCAGAGTACCCCGATCGCCGGTAGAGGGCGAACTGTACCGTGGCCCCGGCCACCGGTTGGCCAAAGTAGTAATCGGCAGAGACGGTGACGGTGATGGAGTCTCCCCATACGTAGGTGCTTTCGGGGGTGCTCACCGTCACGGCGTAGTCGGGCTTGCGGTATTCCTCCACCTTGAACGGCTGGCGGTAGGTCTCGCCGTCTACCGCCACCTCCAGGTGATACGCGCCCAGCCCCACCTCGTCGGCCAGCGTGAACGAGCCGCTGACGGTGCCAAACTCGGAGGGATAGCGGGTCACGGTGGAGAGGACGTTGTCGCGGGCATCGCGCACCGATACCGTGATCGGCTGCGTGGTGGTGATGGGCGTGTAATCGCCGTCGTCGTCGTGGCGCAGTATCCCCTTGTAATGGACGGTGTGGCCTGGACGGTAGATGGGGCGGTCGGTGTAGAGGTAAACCTTGTAGGCAGGGGTGTTGTTCGTCGGTCCGCTCGGCCAATACCAGGGTGATCGGGAGCGGCTGTTCCACTCGCCCCGGGTGCCGCAGGCAGTCAGTTCAGTGCCCGCTGCGCTGACGGCGATGAGCGATTGCGGGTCCGCGTTGGGTATCTCGGCGACGTACAATCCGTCGGCGTCGGTGGTGCCGCTGGCGCGCAGGTTGCCCTCGTCGTCGTAGATGGTGATGGTGGCGCCCGACCGTGGTTCTTTGGTGGACAGGCGGCTGGCCCAGGCGACCACCTGGGTCTCGTCGCCGGCAGCGGCGGTCTTGAGCAGGAGTGCGTCGCGGCTGAGGACGACGAGCAGTTCATCCCGAGTGATCCCACCCCCGCCCAGCGTCAGGAGATAGAACCCCGAAGGGACTCGGGGCAGCGGCGTTTCCTGCCATTGATAGCTATCCGTGACGTCCTCCTGCCATTCCACAATCAGGGGCAGGCCGGTGGGGTCGAGGTGTGGCTCCTCCCAATAGCTGGTGGGGAGCGAGTTATAATAAGAGATAAACTGGGGGGTCGAGAGGGCGTAGAGTTGCAGGACAGCGGTGAGGGGTGCGTCGTAGGCCACGAATTGCACGCTGTTCTTGCCACTGGGGTCCACCAGTTGCACCGGCAGGCCGCGCCCAAAGGAAAGCGTCTCATCCCGGGGGCTCGAGAGGGCGCGGGAGTGAGAGGCCACGAGCAGGATGATCGCCGCAGTGAGCAGTATGAGACCTAGAAGGGCGGCTCTCCTGAACGACACGCAGTTCTCGTTCGGTCTCATGTTGCACCTCCGAAAGTCCTATACGAAGGCACGGCTCAGTCTTTCGCTGTCCTGCATCACGGTCTCACCCGTGCCGGGGTCGTCGGTCGGTGAGAAGTGGATGGAGTGGGGAGTATATCTGGAAGACACTATTGGTCACAACGGAGTATACTCCAGGTGTCGGTAGGGGGCAAGCGCCCTGTAGACGCACGGAGAGCCGGGAGTGTCAACACCCGGCCCTCACCAAAAGGAGGAGAAGAAGAGAAACCGCCCCTGACTCTGCCCATAGGGTACCATACTTTGTCTGGCAGGACTTGACGCCAACCCTACGCTTACCCTACGGAAACCCCACGCCGCGGCCGGAATGTAAAGATTATCTTACATCCACGTGGCCTACAACGCGCTCACGCCGGAACTGACCCCCGACTATGACGAGCGCAGCAGCCTGAACGGCTACCGTATGGTCTACTTGATCTCTGGCACGCTCGGCGCGATCGTCTTCGCCACGGTCCTGGGCGGGTATGTGGCTGATCCACGGGCGCTCTTCGCCGTCGTCGGCGTGGCGCTGGGGCTCGTCTCGATGGTGCCCCCGCTCGTGGTGTACAGGGTCACGTGGGAGAAGGCCGCGGAAGACCTGCCCCCACCTCTCCCCTGGCGGCGGGCGCTCGCGACCACGCTGAGCAACCGGCCCTTCTGGATGGTGATGGGGCTGTACCTGCTCAGTTGGACGGCGGCCAGCATCCTGGCCGCGGACCTGGTCTACTTTGCCAACTACCACCTGCGGGTGCCGGAGCAGGCCAACTACTTTGTGCTGGTGGCGGAGGGGGCGGCCATCCTGTTCATCCCCCTGTGGGTCTGGGTGGCCCGGCGGCTGGACAAGCGGCGGGCCTTTATCCTGGGCACCGTCTCGTGGATCGGGATCCTCTTGGTCCTCGCGTTCCTGCGCTCCGACCAGGTGGGTGTGGCCTACGCGCTGGCTGCGCTCTCCGGCTCTGGCATCGCCACCGCCTACGTCATCCCCTGGGCGATGGTGCCCGATGTGGTCGAGCACGACGAGCTACAGACCGGGCAGCGACGGGAGGGCTCCTACTATGCGTTTGCCTCTTTCTTCCAGAAACTGGCGACCGGCGCGGCGGTGTGGGCCATGGGCCAGGCGCTCTACCGGGCCGGCTACGTCACCCCCACGCTGGCCGTCCCGGTTCCCGAGCAATCCCGCCAGGTGATCCAGGTCATTCGCTGGTTTATGGGCCCGGTCCCTGCCGTCCTGCTGATCCTGTCCATCCTCTTCGCCTGGTTCTACCCCATCACCCGGGAGGTGCACGCGTCGCTGCGGGAGCAACTGGCGGCGCGGCGCGGAGAGTGAGCAAAGGGGCCCTTCACTTTACCATAAGCGTAATCCCCATCCGCCGACAACCATACGTCGAGAAACGATTCGTCGGTCAAGATCAGCCGCAGTTTGTTGGGGCTGGCAGGAGTTCCCCCGACAAAGGTGGCACGGGTCACAATGTTGAGCCCCTGCGTTCCGAACTCGTCCAGTGCCAGACGGGCGAGGGCCTGGTAGGTAGACAGCATGGGCTACTGCCTCTCGGCCGCCTGGCGCAGGCTGGCAATGTGGGCATCTTTGTTTTTCCAGACGATATAGTCCTCCCACGCCGGGTGCGGGGCAACCTGCCCATCCTGGATTGCCTGATACAACGCTTCTTTGGAGAACACGTCGTATCGCTCGCGGATGTTGGCAATCTCCAGTTCTGCCAGCCGGATCTCCTTTTGAATTAACGCCAGCAAACCCTTGCGCACAATCTCGGTTTCCGGCAGGGCCAACACGTTGCTTAACTCAAGAGCCAATGCTTGAACGTTCATTGTGCTACCTCTCCCGTTACATCCAGTGCTTTCATTCTATCTGTTCACGAGCCCTCACAGACCATTGTGGTCGAACGTCCACCATCATAGTGAGGCACAACGACGCCGGGAGAGAAACCCGCGCCCTCCGTCTACCGTCTACCGTCTGCTGCCTGCATCCGCTTCAGCACCGCGTACGCCGCCGGCCCCACCAGCCCCTTCATCGTCCGCGCCCGCAGCGCCTGGTCCAACGAGGTGGCGTAGGGGGGCTGGTGCGACTCCATCGTCAGCGCGGAATCCAAACCCGCATTGTGCCTGGACCGCGATTTGCCCAGGCGTAGTAGGGTACGGCTGTCAGCACCACCTCGCGCTGCGGCAAGTCTTCCGTACGCGCCGGCCGATAGAGCTCGTCCCGCCACGCGCCTGCGTCCACCACCGCGCCTTGCGCCTCGACCACCACCACGCCGCCGAGCAGATCCTCGCGCCAGATGGCCTGCAGCGACGCCCCAGGCGCGATGCGCACGTCTAACAGATTCAGGCCTGGCTGCTGGTCGACCTCTTCCAGGCAATACACCAATGGACCACGCTCGATGGCCAGGCTTCCCCGGATGGCGTCAACCCGCGGATTGGATTCGGTCAGTCTGGGCTTTATCGGCATATCCAGTTCGACTACATCCCCGGCCTGCCAGGCGCGTTCGATAGCGGCATAGGTCCCGCTGGCTGCTGCCACCTCGACAGCCTCACCATTGACCTGCAGGTTCGCCCCCTCACACCAGCCAGGCACGCGCAGCGCCAGTTTCCAGGCGTTCCCATCGGTTTCCTCAATCACCACCCTCACTTTGCCGTCCCAGGGATAATCGGTCTCTACGCACAGGACCACGCACCGCCCTCCTTCCAGCTCGGCCTCTATTCTGGCCGAGACATACTGGTGGAGTTGGAGACCCGATTCGTCGACGGTGACCGCATAGTGGCCGACCAACGCAATCTGGCGCATCACGTTCGGCGGGCAGCAGGCACAACCGTACCATTCCGGCCGTTCGACTCCGCCCCGGCTCTGGAGGGGGTTGACGTAAAAGTACCGCTTGCCGTCCAGCGACACACCACTCAGGAACCCGTTGTAGAGGGAGCGCTCCAGCAGGTCCGCATACCGCGCTTCGCCCGTGGCCAACAGCATGCGCCAGTTCCACATTATGCCGGCGATGGCAGCGCAGGTTTCGCAGTAGCAGCGGTCGCTGGGGAGTTCATAGGCTTGGCCGAACGACTCGCCGACGAATCGAGCGCCGAAACCACCGGTGACGTGCATCTTGCGGGCAGCCATATCGTGCCACAGTCGCGTCAGCGCGTCAAGCAGCGCCTGCTCGCCGGTCTCCACGTAGATGTCAGTCACGCCGGCGGTCAGGTACAGTTGGCGCACGGCGTGCCCTTCGACCTCGGTGGCCTCACGGACCGGGACGCGGTCCTGCTGATATCCCGAGCCGCGCCCGTAGCCGCGCATCGTGCCGCTACCGCGCTGGTCGACGAAGAAGGCCGCGAGATCGAGGTATCGCCGCTCCCCAGTGTCGCGATACAACTCGACCAAGGCCAGCTCGATCTCGGGATGTCCGGGAGCGCCCTGGCGCTTGCCATGACCAAACTCGGAGTCGATGTGATCGGCAAAACGGCGGGCAACGTCGAGCAGGCTGGACTTGCCCGTGGCCCGATGATGGGCAACCGCTGCCTCAAAAAGATGTCCGGCACAGTATAGTTCGTGGTCGTGGTCCAGAGCCGTCCAGTGCTCGTCTGGCTTATGTATCTGGTAGTACGAATTGAGGTAGCCGTCTTCCTGCTGGGCAGCAGCGATCAACTCGATGGCCTGATCTGCCATGCTCTCCAGTTCCGGATCACGGATATTGGCAAGGTCCAGCGAGACAGCCTCGAGCCATTTGTACACATCCGAGTCCATAAACACTGGCCCTTGGTATTCCCCTTCCCCAGAACCAGCCGCCAGCTTCAAGTTGTTAAAGTTGCCGGATTGGTTCAGCATGCGGTATCCGTGCCGCAGGCTGACTCGGCGATTGATCTCCTGTTTCTCATGCCAGAACCCTTCGGTGAGTGAGACGCTTCCCAAAGGCAGCGTGCGCCACCTTGCGTGCGAGCTTGTCGTAGTCGAGACGTGCATTCGTAACCTCCTTAATCTCTCTCTCGTATCTTTATCTCCCCGATCTTGTACGCGATGGCTTGCCCAGGCCACGCGATGTACCGATCAACCTCATTGGTGATGTTGAGACAAAGCTGTACGAGCACCTGAGTCGCTGTTTGTCATTGTGTCCCTCCTGCCCTCAAACAGTTTACGCAAAAGGTTGCTCAATGGATGGGCTGGGTTGTGTGAAGAACCTGGGACCATCCTCTGTAATGTACATGCAGTCTTCCAACCGCACACCAAACTCGCCGTAGATAACAATCATCGGCTCGTTACTGAAGCACATGCCTGGCGCCAGTGGCGTTTTGTTGCCGCGAACCAAATGATACCACTCGTGGATGTCCAGACCGATGCCGTGACCCGTCCGATGAGGCAGACCCGGGACCTTGTAGTCCGGGCCAAAACCAGCATCTGTGATCACTTTGCGCGCCGCAGCATCCACTTCCTCGCACGGAACACCCACCTGTGCTGCCGCAAAAGCGGCTGCCTGTGCCTCTTTCTCCAAATTCCAGACATCTCGATGTCGCTGGGTAGGTTCTCCAAAGACGATGGTCCGGCTGATGTCGGAATAATAACCCTCGACCGTACACGAACCATCCATTAGCACCACGTCCCCTTCCTTGAGGTACGTGAGTTCCTTGCTTCCATGCGGAAAGGCCGTACTCTCTCCAAACTGGCAGTAGATCCTGCCTTCCACGCCCAATGCTTTGTGCGCTGCTGCACTGTTATCGAGAAACTCCTCCTGCGACATGCCCTCTCTTAGCAGAGATACGCACACCTTGTACGCTTCAACCGTGACATCCATCGCGCGCTGCATAAGCGCTATCTCCGCAGGAGACTTGATCGCCCGGCATGGAATCGTCACCGGGTCGGCACTGACGAACTCCAAGTATGGTGCTTCTTTTCGGGTCCCGTCGAACAGGAAGAAGCGCATACTCTCTTCTATCCCTATCCTCCCACTGGTGACGCCGCGATCCTTGAATATTCCCGTAACCAACTTGTACGGGCTTTCCTCTTCCTCCCAGACGCGCACGTCGTCGCCAAAGATGATCATCTCTCGCCGCCTTGCTTCTTCGAAGGCAGGACACACGTACGCGATTTCACCTTTGGCCGGGATGACGGCAGCCATCATACGCTCATTCCGTCCCCATCTCACGCCCGTGAAGTAGAACAGGCTTGAACCCGCCTCAAGGTATATGGCAGCGATATCGTTTTCAGCCATCAGCGCGCGGGCCTTCTCGATGCGGCCTCGCCGCTCTTCAACGGTGATGGGCGATATACCTTCTGTCATCGGCTTCAGGCCAGCCAGCTTTTCTTCCAGCATTGATTTATCCTCCTAACGGCACGCGGTTCAGCCACTGCCCAGGGCCGGCCGCACTCCCGCCTCTCCCAAGCGACTGTCGTATCGAAAAGCAACGCGTCCGCGTTCCGAAGGGGATGTCAGTCACAGGTGACGGCGGGAGAGCGCCCCTTGTTTTGCAGTCCACGGTGTCTCTACGCCAAAGGCCCCACCGGCTCCGCTCAAAGTCCTCAATATCCTTGGCGCGGATCGCCGCTTGCAGGAGCACTCGGAGTTTCTCCAAACCAGCGTTGATTGGCAAAGGGGAACAGCGAACTGGCGAGACTACGGATATATGCGCTCAGCTTCCTGCTGGGCGCTAACCATTGCCTCTTCAGGTGTAGAGTGCCCACTGATAATCGCGTCGAGCGCTCTCCAGAGTATCCCCCAGACTCCTCCAAACTCGACCAGCCTGGGAGAGAGCAGCACCGCGCTTTCCACCGAAGCCCGTGCGACAGCGGCAACGTCGCTGCCGACTCGCTGCTCGTATGCGGCGGATTCGGCAAGCGACTTGCGCGCTGGCATCAGGCGAAGTGGATACCGTGCATCCGACGGCATCTGCTCGCTGAGGAAGGAAATCCACTGCCAGCACGCATCGGGGTATTGAGCCTGGGAGGAAATGGAGTATCCCTCAACGAACGTCAGTGTCGCCGACTGTGCATCGTGGGGCAAAGGTACAAACCCCCAACGCATCTTCCACTCTCCTGGCCACGTTGTTGATACCTGTCTCCCTCCCCCCCGCTCAGAGAGCCCTCCGGTCCACATGCCCACTTTGTTCATGTAGACGCCGATAACGACACTCCCAGCGCCCCCAAGGTCTTGATCATATAGCTGCTTTTGTGTGGGGGCAACGTTGTGTTCGTGTATCAGGCTGGCGTACCATTCCAGGGCCTCGATGGTCAACGGGTCGTCAAACGTCGCGCGGGTGGGGTTCTGCAAATCATCGAAAATCCGCCCACTGTGCTGGTAGATAAACGACAGGGAATCAACGATTCTGTCAGTGGGTGCGTAACCAAAGACGCCGGCATCTGGATCGCGCAAGGCAAGGGCTCTGTTCAGGAAATCGTCCCACGTCCATCCGACCTCAGGATAAGGAACGCCGTATTGATCAAACAAGTCTTGGTTGTAGAACATCACCACCACGTCCACACCAGCCGGGATGGCCCACACTTCGCCTTCGCTGGTAAAGAGCCCCACCGTGCCAGGGTAGAAATCGGACAGATCGAAGGACACATCTTGCTCAATGAATGGGTCCAGGCTCAGGACATTGTCCTGCTCTCGCAGCTCACTCAGGGCGAATTGTGAGTCTACAAAGACATCTGCGTCGCCAGTGTCGGAGCTGACTGGCTTAACAGTGATGTATGGATAGTTTTCATTGAACTCTTGGACAAATGCCCCATAATACTCTGCGTCAAAGCCAGAATGGACAAACACGATCGTTACCGGTTCAGGCGTTGGTATAGCTCCTCCGCTACAACTAGAGAGCGGGACAACAAGCAGACAGATAACTGCACAGGTCAGTCGCGAACGTCTGATCCTCGCCTGTGATAAGCCGCGGAAAGACAAATCTCTTCCTCCGTGTATTGGTGATCACTGACTTTGTGTAGACTCCCTGACACTCCCCCTGAACACTTTGCGTCTGTCCAGTATCCATTGCAGCCAGAAGCCACGCTATGCGGCAGACTTGACGTACTCCATAAACACCCGGTACTCGCCGCGGATAGCCCCTTGGTTCACAAAGGGGAGCAACAGGAGTGCTTGCTCCTGCCGTCCCGGCAGCTTTGAATTGGCACCGGATGAAGCGAACATGGGAGCCCGAGCCTGAATACGACCACAAACACGAAGCGCCGGCCCAAGCAATCCATTCTGTGCAGGCTCCTCTTGGACACTGCTGCCCGGCTGGTCAGGGTCAATGACCAGCACACCGTCTTCAGGAAAGCGCCCCTGATGCCCATGATACAACCCCTGATCGTCTTGCACAACCTGAAAATAGGCATAGACCAGCGGACCTCGCACCAGTGCAGTCACCTGATCGTTTGCATGGCAGGTCAGGGAGAAGGGCAAGGAGAGCTTGACGGTATCTCCAGGCTGCCACTCCCGCTCGATGACCAGGAAATCACCCGCTGGAGCCAAGACGGGCCCTTCTTCTCCCACTTGAGCAGTAGCCCCTGCCGCGTAGGGCGGGATGCGCAGATGCAGCGGGAATCTCGTGGCCTGCTCGGGCCGTACAGTGATCGTCACTGTGCCACTTGAGGGAAAAGCAGTCTCCTGGCGCAGGGTCACCGCTGGCAGCTCGGGGGGACGGAGGATGGCCTCGCTCTCTGTATAGAGCAGCACGGCGGGCGCGCCATCGCGCAAGCCGTACAGATAGACCGGCATACGCCCGGCGAGGCGGTGACCGGCCGCATTGCAGCAGTTGGGGCTCTTTGGTTCCTGTGCCCTGCCGTTCAGCGGGGTCATGTAGCTCCAGTTGGAGCCGTCGGCGAGCTGAGCGGCCAGAAAGTGGTTAAACAAGTCCCGCTCAATCTCCGCCGCGTAACGCGCTTTCCCCGTCCACCTCAAGGCCTGGTCGAGCAACAGGATCCAGGTGTGTTGGGGACATACCTCAATGTCACCCCGCGGATGATAGAAACGCCGCGGCAGATACCTTTCCCCGGAACTCATCCCCCCAGTAAGAAAGATCCACTCGTCGGCCAACCGGTCTACGCTTCCCATCACGACGTCCCGGTACTCTGCTTTTCCCGTCGCATTATACAATGCCGCAATGCCGAGAAGCGTCATGTGGAAGGTGTGGGCGTGGATGGTCTCGCGCAGCTCGTATACATCCTTCTCACCAGCGGCGAATTGCTTCATTGACGTATAGTCGCAGGTGAATCGGGATTCGGGGTACGCGGCCAGCCATTCGTCCCACATGCCCAGCGTCCGCTCTCCCCACTCGACGTAGCGGGCATCGCCCGTTCGCTGTCCCAAGAGTACGATGGGTTCGAGAATGAGTGTGCCTTCTCCGCCACCGTGGCCGTTACCGGGAAAGCGCCCGGCCAAGGGAAACTGCCCAGGTTCAGGCCCCCAGGTGTGGATGATATAGTCGCCGAGCCGGCGTGCCATCTCCAGTGCCAATTCACTCTCCAACAGATCGGCGCACTCCAGCAGCCCGTGCAGCACATAGTACCACTCGTACAGTTGCATGCCACGCACGGGGATGCGGTACCTGCGCCTCGTGATGCCTAGATAGCCGTCCTCTTCCTGCGTTCGGGCCAGGCGCTCGAGTACCTTATGCACCTGGTCGAGCAATTCCTGATCGTCTGCAATCAGGGCCGTATAGGCCGACGCATCCAACCACTTGCCGACCTGTTCGCCTAGCCAGAACCAATCGCCATGGTCCTGCCGCTCGTGAAGTCGGATGAATTCCTCCGAGAGCATCCAATCCTTCAGGCGCCCGACGCGATTGGCCTCGAAGCGCTGTCCCAAGAAGCCACCCACGGCAGACAAGTCCTGTGGTGCGATATTGGCCAGTACCGTCTTTGTCATCTTGGACCTCCTTATCAGTCTCAACTCTCTCACCTAGGACTGAACACCATTACAGACCGCATCTCATATGAATCGGATCTCGACAGGTTGGACATTCTCCAGACTTACGGGCAGATCCACAGTGATCCACTCGTCCCCCCTGGAGCTGATCTGGTCAGCCAGTTCGCCGTCAATGTGCACACTGTAGTCGCCAGCCGGCAGACCAGCCAGGCGCAGGATGGCGACGTGTTGATCCTGCGTTCGGTTCTCCAGCGTAAACCGGATCTCGCGCAGCTCGTCGTCCACGACGATGGGCTGCTCCGCCGCGAAGCCATCTCGATCCAAGAGTATGTGCAGCCGTCGTTCGCCCCGGATCACGTGAAAGCGCTTGCGCAGGCCGTCCCTGGGAATCACCTCAACGCCACCATCGGTGTCACTCAGCAGGCCCCCGTAGGTGAACAAGCCGAACAGGGGATCCTCCACTGTGATCGTCGCAGCCGTGCGGAGCGCAGCGGAGTACCCTATCTCGATTTCGCCGTCGTAGAACCACGCCCCCCGGCTGTTATCCTTCCTGATCCACATCGGGCCATACTTCTCGGGCGTGATCGCCCAGCCAGAGGCGCCGTCGTTCTCTTCGCCGGGATACCAGTAACCGTAGTTGGTTTCCGGGGTACCGGTGTTCATCAGAGCCCACGAACTCAAATAGGAGGCGTAGCCCAGTCGGAGGTACGGCGCAGGGTCACTGGTGTAATACAAGGCATGGTCGGCAATCGCCCAGCCCCCTGCCTGCGACATATAGCTCAGGCTGTATCTGGAAGAGACACCTCCGCGGTAGTCGCTTCCCAGGAGGTAGTAAGCCGGCTCTACCCATCCCCGGAGGGCAATGTTGGCCTGGATTTGCTTTTCCATGAATTGCTCAAAATCCTCGCGTTTGACCTCCGGATGCGAATACCATTTATCCTTGTACTTGTCGTACCACAGGTTTTCGTCCGGCTCCATTGGGTTTGCCAGTCCATAGTTGGCGATGGCATGTGAGGACTCGAAAGCAGTGGTATCAAAGGGATATTCCGAATTAAATGGGTACGGGTCGTCGTACACAAAGTATTTGACCTTTTTCTCCCACTCGCTCTTCAGCCAATCCGCTTGCTCATGTCGGCCTTCTTGATACAGGGCCTCAACGAGATCAATGATAAGCAGTTCATTGTAGAGACCCAGCACGTAGGCCCAGTATCCCCGTGCCCCTGCGGGAAGATCATCAATGCCTGCAAGGGTAAAGTGAGCCTTGGCCGTGCCGAAGGCCCGTTCCAGGTATCCGTCCTTGTCCAGGTGCTTTGTCATGCCCGGATACATCTTTGCGATCTGATACATGTGGAAATAGAGCATGATCACGTGGGGATAGTCATAACCACGCCACACGTGCTCCAGGCCCCTGCCCCCCGACCCAAAGCCGTGCTCGCTGTAGCGGTTCTCGAACCAGTTGGGAACGCCGTATATGAAATAGGGGTATGGCTCCTCCCGATCGGTCCGCTGGAGCTTGCCCCACACAAAGTTCTCAATGTAGTATTCCACGGCCGCAATCTCGTCCTGCACAGGATGATGTACGTTCTTCGCAGCGATGAAGGGTGCTTTGGGTAAGGCAGTATCATCACAGGCCAGGACGTAACCCCACCAACCGTCAAAGCCATCCGTGTCATCAGGCCCGCGCAGCACCTTGTTGCGCATGTCCCACACGGAGAACAGGCCGTTGTACCATTTGCCTGGGTTGCGGTGTTGCTGCTTGTCCACCAGGAATGCCGCTCGCTTCTTGATGAGCGTCTCCAACGGCTGCGTGACAAAGAACTCGAGCACTGTATACCTGTCATCGCCATAGTTCACCGTCAGGAGGTTCTCTCCCAGTCGGGAGAACTTGACCTTGTAGACGTGGGTGTCGGGTTCCTTCTCACCCAGGTATTCGATCTCGGTTTGATCCGGGTATTCCGGCGTGATGGAGTGGTCCGTGTTTTTCGTCCGCAGCGAGAACATGGCGAACAGATCCTCAGGTACAGTCATGCCAGGCACCACGTGAACGTCGAACAGGCCCTCCTCGTAGAGCACATCGCGCACCCCATCGTGGTCATCGGCCCAGCGGAACTTGAAGCCGTAGGCGACCTCGTCGCCCGGCGTGCCTTTGGGCGAGAGGATCACGCTAGTATGGGGTTGTCGCCAGGTGCCGCGCGTCTCACCTGCACCGTTGACCGCGGAGTGAATGTAGGCCCAATAGGGCACTCGCGTGATCCTCCGGTCAACAGTGTGCTCCTCGCAGTATTCCAGCTTGGTACCCTCCAACGGCGTCATGACGAGATAAGGGCCGACGCCGTTGGGACGCGCCCAGAAGATGAACGATCCGTGTCCTGAGATGAAACTATGTCGGGTCACTACCCGCGTGTAGTTTGCTAAATTATCCTCGATAAACTGCCTGTTGAAAGGCAGTGGCAGGCCAATGTCGCCCAGTTCGAGCGCCTGGTCGGTGTTGTTGCGAAATTGCAGTGTCCAGACCAGGCTATCTCCCCTGCGGGCGAACTGCACCGTCAACCGAAAGTCTTGGATACCGCGGGCACCCAGCGAGTCGCCCTCGTATAGGAAGGTCAAAGCCTCTGGATCATCCTCGCCGCTGATATCAATCCGGCGAATATCACCCGAGGACAGAGCAGTTACCTCCCGCCAGTCCCCCTCATCAAGCCGGTAGCGGACCACGACCTCTCCCAGGGTTTCGCCTTGCCAGATATAGTCGGTACCAAAAACGTCGTCCAACAATTTCAGGCTGGTGATGCCACCATAATTCCACCCTAGAACAAAGCGAGTCTGAGAGCCTCTGCTTTCTGCCATATTGCCCTCCAACGCTACAGCACGCCGACTGCGCCCGAAGTGCCAGCGAAATGAAGCCACGTTTCACTGTGCCAACCGACGATGCCAGAAAGCCGCGTGCATGGCGTGGTCGGCGTGCGCATTATCTCCTAGGTCCCGTCAACAGGTAGGGAAGCTGCGTTCCCTCGTTCCGCATGAGGGCCTCGACGTCATCCAGTTCCAGTGGTGCACCGCTGGTGAGGTTTTCGATGCTGTCTTCGGTGACCACCACCGTATCCTCCACGCGGATATAGAGTCGCTTTTCGGGAATCCACATCTGCGGATCTACGGCGAACACCGTTCCTGGTAGCAGCGGACGATGGTGGTATCCGCCGTCGTCGTGCACAGCCATACCGACCGGATGCGAGAGGTGGCCACGGAATTCAAGGGTGCGGCGGGCCCCCTCTCTGTAGATATCTTTCGAGAACTTCCAGTTTTCCCAGACCTCTTTCATCTCCTCGGCAGCTTCGTCCATCACCTGATCCGGCGTGACGCCAGGGCGGATCTTGGACAGAACCACTTTGTGGTATTCAACGATGTACCCATACAGCTCTCGCTGCCAGGGAGCAAAAGTCCCATTGACGGGCCACATGCGACCCATGTCACTGGTGTAATAGCTGCATTCGGGGGCAACGTCCATCAGCACCAGTTCGCCATCTACCAAGGGACAGTTGTTCAGAGAATAATGGATGTGCCAGATATTCTCCCCACTCGCGATGATGGGATGATAGCCCTCGCCCCTTGCGCCGTTCAGCATATAGATGTAATTTGCCAGAGCACCGAGCTGGTATTCGAGGACGCCCGGGCGCGTCACCCGCATGGCCTCGCGGATGGCCTGGGCGCAGAGCTGGCCTGAACGGCGCATCACGTCGATCTCGCGTGGGCTCTTGACAGACCGTAACTCATCCAGAATCGGCGTCAAGTCACGCACTTCCATTTTGGGAAACCGAGAACGCAGAAGACTGACAAAACGCTGTTCTCGTGACGGCCGCCCGTCCCACGGATCTCGTGCGACCATCCGGTTCGCCAAAAGTAGGTGATGACGGGTCGTGGCCCTGACTTCAGCCGGCGCATGAGGGGTGTAGACCAGTTTCGCGTCGGCCAGGTGTTCCGAGAGTCTCTCGACACCGCAGACTTTATCAGCACCCGTAATCCCCTTCGCCAGGTCGCCGTCCTCGACTCCTGGTGGGGCTCCCTCGCCGAGCTGTGATTCACCCCGTTCGGGCAGGTAGAGCGTGGTCTTGCGCTCCACACCATTCATCAAGAGGTAGGATTGCGGCGTTTCGAGACCGCAGCAGTAGAAGAATTCGTTCGTCTGGCGAAAGACCACATGTCCGCGAGGCGCTGAGGCGCTCTGCAGCAATGCACAGCCCTCGTCCCCAATGGCGTCAAATATCCTCTCCCGCCGGGCGACAAACTCCTCCGCTGGGAAATCTACCTGGCACTGCGAGTTGATCTGACCTCGATCTGGTGTTGAGGAATTCATCTGAACGATAGAAGACAGATGAGGTACTCCTCCTACCGCCAGTATGCGACGGGGAGTACCTCGTCCACCATCCACATCTCTTGCCAAACTGAGCCGCGGTATCCTATAGTGAGATGTTGTGTGGCCTTAACAGGCTTCGGACGATGCAGTTTAGCCCTTCAACCCGCTCATTGCCATCCCTTGGATGAAGTAGCGCTGCGCCAGGAAAAAGATCACGATCATGGGTATGATCATCATCGTCGAAGCGGCCATGAGTAGGTCCCAGCGTGTCCGCTGCCACATAAAGGTCCTGAACATCGCCAGGCCCAGGGCGACGGTCCACTTGTTTGGGTCTTTCGACAAATACAGCAGTGGCGTCATATAGTTGTTCCACGACCAAATGAAGGCAAAGACCGCTACTGTCGCCAGTGCAGGCTTGGCCAAGGGCAGCATAATCCGGCTGTAGATACCAAACTCGCTGCACCCATCGACGCGTGCCGAATCGACCAGCTCCGGGGGCAGGCTAAGGAAGAACTGCCGCAGGAGAAAGATGAAGAACGCACCACCCCCGCTAGCCGCGAAAAAGTACGGCACGGTGAGTGGAAGGAGGGTGTTCACCCAACGGAGACGGCTATAGAGCACAAAGGTCGGTATCATCAAGACCACAACGGGCAGCATCATGGTGGACAACACGACGCCGAACCAGAATTTATTGCCCGGAAAGTCGATGTGCGCCAACGCGTAAGCAGTCAGCGAGGTAGACCCCAGGATGCCGATCTCGTTGAGGATGACGATGAAAACGGTGTTCCTGAGATAGACGCCAAAGCCTGGGTGGCGTAACGGTTTGGTGGTCCATGCGTCGATATAGTTCTGAAATTGGGGGGGGTTGGGTATCCACTTCGGTGGATACCGAAAGACCTCCAACTCCGTCTTGAGGGAGCTGGTGATCAGCCACAGGAAGGGCAGGATCATCATACAGGCCCCGGCAAGCAACAACGTCCATATCAAGGCACGCCACAAGCGCTCCCCATTGACCAGTCGCCCGATCGCTAGCCTGTCTCTAAGCGCTCGCCTTGCGGAAACGGTTTCACTTTGCGATGCCATACTGCCTCCTTGAGTACAACATAACTCTTATCATCGAAAACGTCTCCCGGGCGGCAAGAGCCGCAGTACGAATCCAAGGCCAATTTCGTTTCGCAGGCCTTCGTTTCGAAGGCCTCCGTTTCGTAGGCCTCGGCTAGCCGACGGCTTCATAGTACACCAGACGACCCACATACCTGAAGACGAGCAGCGTCAATCCCAGTATGATGAAAAAGAGGATCCACGCCAGCACAGCCGCGTATCCCATGTCAAAGTATTGGATCCCGGTCCTGTAGGTGTAGAGCACGTAAAACAGCGTCGCGTTTTGTGGTCCACCATTGGTGATCAGATAGCCCGCGATGAAAACCTGAAAGGAACCAATGATGCCCATGATCAGGTTGAAGAAGATGACCGGGGACACGAGCGGAATCGTCACATGCCGCAGCCTGGCCCAGCGGCCCGCTCCGTCAATCTCGGCTGCCTCGTACAGCTCCTCGGGAATCCCCTGCAGCCCGGCCAGGTAGATCACCACGCTGTAACCTAGTCCCCAGAAGCTCATGATGATCAAGGCTGGCATGGTCCATTCTGGATCCTGAAGCCACGCGATCTTGGGCAGGCCCAAAGCGCGCAACAGCGCATTCACCAGACCGAACTCAGTGCTGAACACAAAATTCCACAGCACCGCGTTCGCCACCGCCGGTACGATGCTGGGGAGGTAGTAGATGGTGCGAAAGACCGCCATCCCGCGCACCTTGGTATTCAGCAGCAGCGCGATCAGAAAGGCCAGCACCAAACTTAGCGGAACCGAGACAAGCGTGTAATAGCTGGTGACCCTTAGCGACTGTACGAAAAGCCTGTCCCGGAAAATCCTCCCAAAGTTATCCAATCCGACAAAAATTGGATCCTGGATCATATTCCAGTCAAAGAAGGTCAACCAGACCGCGGTTAACGCGGGCACCAAGAACCACAAGAGGAAACCCAGTATGAACGGCGACATGAAAAGGTAGCCGGTCACAGCCCTTCTGCTCTTCGCCGTTCGCGGCCAGAGACGCCCCAACCAGCGAGTTTCCACACTCACGTCCCACCTCCTTTGGCGACCCCGGCCGCGCAGAGCCTGTTGCCGCGCGCGAGCAACCGACCCCACGCAGCCGGGGTTCGTCCACATTGGGCCGATTCGGCGAGTTACCTGTCAGCCCCGACGGCTTCGGTTCGTCGCGGAATTAGCCGCACTGCATACGCCTATCCGGCGGGCCTGGCTTGCTCTTCCTCCATGATGCGGTTGGCCTCTGCCACGGCCTCGGGCAAGACCTCCTCAGCCTTTGCGTCGCCGATCCAGATCTGGTCGAAAGCTGGCGTAAGAACGGTCTCGGCGGCCTTCACGTATCCCACCGGCATGGTGAGGTAATGCCCATACTTTGGCGCGTACTCGGTGACGATGAGCTCATATCCCGGCGGGTGTACGGGCGGGGTGCACCAGCGGGCGATGGCTTCGTCGGTCATCAGCGCCGTCTGGCTGGGCAGCCACAGCCCGGCCTGACAGTAGCGCTCCTGGAACCACGGCGAGGCGAGGAACCGGACCAGCGTCCAGGCCTCATCCGGATGCTCCGTCTCCTTCACAATGACGACCACATGGGCCTGCATGTCGGTAGCCGGTCGCGTCATCTTGGGAAGCACCCCAGTGCCCAGCCCTCCCTCGATCTGCCACAGCCAGTTCACGGACCAAGAACCGGTATTATACAGTCCCACCTTCTTGGTCGACAGGAACTCTGCCTCGGCCATGCCCAGAGTATCAAAGGCTGCCTGGCTCAGCGCCACCTGGTGGACCAACGTCAGGTCCGCGACGCGCTGGACCGCCTCCATCGCTGCCGGGTTGTCGAGAGCGATCTTTCCAGTCTCCGGGTCCACCCAGTCGGCGCCATTGGATTGGATCGCCGCGTGCAGCGGGATCCACCAGGTCGGCCAGAAGGCCCCCCAGCGATCGATGCTGTCAACGTCGAACCCCGCTTCTCCCGGATGGTTGCCGTTGGTGTCCACGGTCAACTCCCGTGCCACGTCGAGGAAGTAATCCCACTCCCAGGCCTCGTCTGGGTCGTTGCTGGGCGGTTCGACTCCCAGCTCGTCGAAGAGCTCCTTGTTGTAGTAAAAGTGGGGCGCCACCCAGCAGGAGCCGACGCCGTACCATTCCCCTTCGTAGACGCACCGATTTGATTCCTGCGGCTGGATCCAGTAGTCTGGCTTCGACAACTCAGGATCTGCCTTGATGTTTTCGGTGATCGCAAGCAGCAGTTCGTAATTGCAGAAGGTTCGATAGACATCGCTCTCAACCCTGGCGCAGTCGGGCGGCGTACCGGCGGCGACCAAGGTCAGAAGTTGCTCCAGTCTCGACACCACCTCCGGCTGCTCCACCTGAACCCACTCGATGTTGGGGTTCTCCGTCTCGAACTTTTCTTTCTCCTCCTCACGCAACTCTGCGGTCCCTGGCTCGCCCAGGAACTCGATCGTTACCACTTCGGCGGGAGCTGCTTCGGTTGCCACTTCCTCAGCAGCGGGAGTCTCTTCCTCCTCCGGCTCAGGCGTTGCAGGGGGTGCACAGGCTGCAAGTAAAGCTGCGCTGCCCGCTGCGCCCGCCAGAGATAAGAACTCTCGCCTACTCATCTGTCTGGTTTTCACAACCCTTCCTCCTTACCTGATCATGAAGTCTACCTTGGCTGCTGCACAGATTTCACACCAACGAGTCCAATCGGATTGTCCAATTCATCTGCAACTAGCTACTCAGCACCTCCTTTCCCGTCCGAGATTTCTCGGAAAGTGGTTGCTGTAGGGACATAGGAATTGCCACCCGGGGCCTTTGCTGTTGATCTTAGAGGCGTTCCGGGATCCGTCTCCGTGTGATACTGCCCCGCTCTGGTTCGAACTCCCACTCCCCCTCCCTAGCTCCGCACGATTGGCGCACCACCAGTTCACCCCGAATCAGCGTCGGCTCTAGGGCGTCAACTTCTTCGTCGATGAGGTGCAGAAGGGACTTTGCTGAAGTATGCCCCATCTCCTCGCAGGGCATCCTGACAGTAGTGATAGCCGGTCGAACAAAGCCCGAGAAATCACGATCATCATATCCAACAATGGCGACGTCCCCTGGTACCTGCAACCCTGCTTCTTGGATAGCATAGATCGCGCCAAGAGCCATCAAATCGTTCGCGGCGAAAATGGCCGTGGGCGGTCGTTCCAACGTCATCAATCTTTGAGTAGCAAGATACCCACTTTGCACTTCCCAGTCACCCCGCTCTACCAACGCTGGATCAAAAGATATACCCCAGGCCGCGAGCTCTTCCTGATAGCCCACCATTCGATTGATGGTCGCGTCCCACTCCTCTGGTCCGTTGATGAAGGCAATTCGCTGATGCCCCAGCTCAGCCAGGTGTTTGGTCGCCAGCCGCGCTCCGTAGCGCTCGTCGGGAACCACTGAATTCGGAGAAAGAGAATTAAAAAGGCGATGGACAAATATGTGAGGTTTGTCTACCAGTTCCGATACTTGGTCGGATGAGCGGAGGCATGACTCCACAAAGATGATGCCATCTATTTGACGCCTGCTCAAACCCAAGATAGCTTCTGCTTCAACCTCCGGATCCCAGTCTGAATTGATAATGATGCTGAGATAGTCGCGCTGCTGCAAATAATCGTGTATGCCGCGAATGATGGGAGGGATAAACGGGCTCAGGATGTTCTCAACGATGAGGCCTATCGTCAGGGTCCGATCTGTGCGGAGGCTTCGAGCTATCAGATTGGGTCGATAACCCAATCTCTCGGCCGTCGCGAGGACTTTACTTCGGGTTTCCTCTGTCACAGGATGATCGCTTTCGGTGAGGACGCGAGAGACTGTTGCAATAGAAACACCGGCGGCTTTGGCCACGTTTGCTAATGTAACAGACATATAACCACCTTCAGTTGGACATCATCTCGCAGAGAGGAGGTAAACGTTTTCCTTCTCGTTATATTATATAGGAAAACGTTTACCTTGTCAAGTAGAATTCCTCATAGCTTTCCGTCGCTTCTGGGTGGCCTTCTCGTCTATGGACAAGTCTTTCTTCAGGACCACCCCGTAGTCGCGCTCGGCCCCCTCCCGGGTCACGTAACCGTCAATCACATCCTCCCTCACCAGGCGAGGATCCCGTTCCCAGGGGTTGCCGTATCCACCGCCTCCACCGGTATAGAACTTGACCACATCCCCGACCTTTATCGGTAAGCCATTGACCTTGAGCATGTGCCGCTCGTCCTGGCGACCGGGGTTGACGACCACGTCGGGGCCGACGGCATCCTGTCCACCAAAGAGTCCCCACGCCGGTGTGACGGATCGTTCGAACCAGAGAAAGAGCGAAGCCGGCGCTTCCATCTCGTATATTCGGTAGACACCACATCCGCCACGATAGCGGCCCGGGCCACCCGTGTCCGGACGGATTCCATACTCGTGGATCATGATGGGATATTTGTTCTCGTACACTTCAACAGGAAGGTCTTTGAAGGGGCCGTTGACGACGTTGATTAAAGCGTCTTGGCCATCGCTTGTGCTAAATGCCCCCCATCCGCCAGAATTCGCCTCCAGGGCAAGGAACCGCGTGTTCCCTTTGCGAGGATCGGTGCCATCCAGCCAGATCACCATCGAATCCCCATAGTGAGCACCGGCGACTCGGTCCGGCATTGCAGGAGCCAACGCCTTGATGAACAGGTCAATGAGCAGACCCTGTGGGGTGAAATACCACTGGCAGGGCGCGGGCTCCTGGGCCCTGAAGATAGATCCTTCGGGAGCTTTGACCGTCAAGGTCTTGAACGTCCCACCGTCAACCGGGCGTTCAGGATGAACGAGCATCTTGAATGCCATGCGGCAGGCCGAGGTAGTCTGGGCAAAACCGGCGTTGATCGGGCCGCGCGTCATGGCTGATGAACCCTCCAGGTCAACGGTCACGTGGTCACCCGCTACATCTACTCGTATCTTGATAGGTACGGGACCGTTTCCGAGGCCGTCGTCGTCGAGGAAACCACTGGCCGTGTAGGTGCCGTCCGGGATTGCAACGACTGCCTCTCGTTCCAATTGCTCCGATTGACGAAATATCTCGTCACGCGCAGCGAGCACGGTTTCGTAGCCGAAACGATTCAGAATTGAGTGGAACCGCGCTTCCCCAGTACGCATCGCGGCTATCTGGGCGTTAAGGTCCCCGATAAGTAAGTGACCAAAACGGCTGTTGCACCTCAAAACCTCCATAATGTCCTGGCGCGGTTCGCCGTTTTGATAGATCCGGATGGGAGGCCAGCGCATGCCTTCCTGGTAAATCTCGAAAGAATCAGTTGTCTGGCTCGGATCCTTTCCTCCCACATCTAGCCAGTGCGCGCGGCTGGCCGAGAAACCCACCCGCCTACCTTGCCAGAAGATTGGGGCAAAGATCGTTGCATCGTTCAGGTGGGTGCCCTGCATGTACGCGTCGTTCATATAGAAAATGTCACCGGGATGAAAGGCGTCCCAACTGTGTATTTCGGCGGTGAGCTTGACACAGACTTCCAAATTGCCCAGAAAGAGTGGCACGCCCACTGCCTGAGCCAGAACGTCTCCATTCTCGTCAAGCAGGGCCACCGCGCAGTCCCTTCCCTCGTAGATAACCGGCGTGTAGGCGCTGCGGAACAGCGCTGCGTTCATATCCTGAGCAATGGAGACAAACGCGTTGCGAATGATCTCTGTGGTAATGGGGTCAACTTGCGTCATCATGCTTTCTCCACCTTGATGATGATATTGCCAAGGTCATCCACGCGAGCCTGATAACCGGGGGGAACGATCGTCGTGGCACTTTCCTCCTCAACGATGAGGGGACCTCTGGACTGCGAGCCTTTCTCAATCCGGTTGCGCCACAGGATAGGGGTCTCGTAGGGCTTTCCGTCAAAGATGGCATCCCGTGTGCCGATGACCGGGTCCCCCTCTTCCTTCGCAATCTTGAAACGCGCGCCCTCCTCCGCCAGGCGGCCCAGGGCTGCCAGTCGCAGGTTCACGAACTCTACCGGATCGCCGGGCGTTGAGTGTCCGTAGCGCGTGGCGTGAGCAGTGTGGAACGACGTGTCAATCTCTTCAAGATCGATCTTTTCCCCGACCGGCACGTTTACCGAGTATTCCTGGCCGACGTAGCGCATATCGGTCGAACGTTCAAAGGTCATGCCTTCAGGCTCGAAACCCTCTTCGCGCAGTGCAGCCATTCCTTCTTCTTGTAACTCTTTGTAGACCCGCTCGACCTCTTTCGGGTCCATACCGTCCAGCGGATGATAAAAGTTCCGCGTCAGGTCGTGGCGCAAGTCTGTCTGGAGCATCCCCCAGGCCGAGAACGTGCCAGGGGTCCAGGGAGAGATGACTTCGCCGATCTCCAGTTCCTCGGCCAGCCAGACCGCGTGCATGGGGCCAGCGCCGCCAAAGGCCACCAGCGAGAATTCGCGGGGGTCAATCCCCTGCTCGACGGTGATGGTGCGCATGGCGTCGGCCATCCTGGCGTTGATGATCGAGAGCATGCCTTCGGCAAAGGCAACGTCGTCTAATCCCACTTGCTGGGCCATCTCGTGAATCGCCCTGGCCGTCAACTCCTCGTCCAGCCACATCCGCCCCCCCAGCAAAGACTGCGGGCCCAGGCGCTTGAGGAAAAGGTTCGCATCGGTCACTGTGGGCTGCGTGCCGCCTTGACCGTAGCAGACGGGGCCAGGATCGGCCCCGGCGCTTTGCGGCCCGACTCGCATGGCCCCGGCTTCCAGCCAGGCTAACGACCCGCCTCCAGCACCGATGGTGTAAATGTCCACGATGGACATCAATAATGGCAGCCCTTCCAATTCGGTCTCCGAGGTGACGTTGGGTTTGCCATCCACGATCAAGCTCATGTCGAACGAGGTGCCGCCCATGTCGACACACAACAGATTGGGGCGATGGATGGCCTGCGAGAGTGCCATGCCCCCAATAGTGCCTCCCACCGGTCCTGAGAGAAGCGTATATAGAGACTGCTTGCGAGCGGCCTCCACAGTCATGACCCCGCCACTGGACTGCATCACGTACAGCGTAGCTCCCACCCCCAGGTCGTGCATCTCTTTCCCCAAGCTTGCGAGATAGCGCTCGACAATAGGGGCGATATAGGCGTTCATGATAGCCGAGGAAGCTCGCTCGTACTCACGCCACTCGCGGACCACCTCGTGCGAGAGCGTGATCGATAGGTCTGGAAGCGCCTCGGCTAGAATCTCACGCGCCCGGAGTTCATGCTGTGGGTAGGCGTACGAGTGAATGAAGCAGACTGCAACGGCGTCAATGTTCTCATCCTTGATTTTTCGGATGATGGGCCGAAAGTCCTCTTCGTGCAGCGGTTCCAGGACAGTCCCGTCCCACTTTAAACGTTCGCGCACCTCGTGGACGTCACGGCGCGGCACAAGACGCTCTGGCTTTCGATACTGGAGCGTATACAGTTGTTTACGGTCGCCGCGAGCAATAGAGTAGGAATCGCGCAGACCGGCAGTCGTGATCAGGAGGACCCGCGCCCCCTTTCGCTCCAGAAAAGCGTTTAGCCCCACTGTAGTCCCATGTACCAGAAAACCAACATCGGGCGGGTTGGGGATGAGATCCTGGAGGCCATCAATGACAGCCCGCGCGGCATTCTGAGGCGTTGAAGGCACTTTGCCGGTGAAAACCTTTCCCGTCTCTTCGTCGGCTACGACAAAGTCGGTAAAAGTGCCACCAATGTCTACAGACACACGGTATTTAGCCATGCTTCGCCAAGCTCCTTTCACCCTGGCACCGCCGCACACACTCAAAAAGTGCCCAGCCGGCAGCCGGTCGGGCACGATGGGGGCCATAGCCTTCCAGATCAGGTCGATTGGCTTAGCCCTTGAGCCCAGTCAGCACGACTCCCTGCACAAAGTGCCGCTGGGCGAGGAAGAAGGCGATGATGACAGGCACGGTCATTGCCGTCGAAGCGGCCATCAGCAAATCCCAGCGGTTAAGCATAACGCTGCGGAAACTCGCCAGGCCTATGGCCAGGGTGAACCGCTCCGGCGAATTGATGTACAGGAGCGGCCCCATAAAGTCATTCCAGGTGCCCAGAAAGGTGAAGATCGCCACTGTGGTCAGCGCCGGCTTGGCCAGCGGCATCATAATGCGGGCGTAGATGGCATATTCACTGCATCCATCGATGCGCGCGGCGTCGGCCAGATCCTCGGGGATGGACCGGAAGAACTGGCGCAGGAGGAAGATGTTGAAGGCCCCCCCTCCGAAGAAGTAGGGTACGGTGAGGGGAAGGAACGTATCAATCCACTTGAGCCGGCTAAAGATCACGAATTGTGGCACCAGCATGACCACGTAGGGCACCATCATCGTCGCCAGCACGAGCCCGAACCAGAACTCGCGCCCTGGAAACTGGATGCGGGCAAAGCCATAGGCACAGAAAGAGGAAGCCAGAAGGATGGCCAACTCGTTGATCACGACGAGGAAGACGGTGTTTCTGAAGTAGATGTGAAATGGCTTGTAGGTCAGCGCCTCCACGTAGTTTGCAGGACGGAACGGGTCCGGAATCAACTGGGGCGGGAACTGGAACACCCTCTGCTCAAGCTTGAAGGAACAGCTGACCATCCACAGCAGAGGCGCGAGCATCAGGACCGCTCCCGCGAGCAACACCACCCAGATCACGCCTGCGGATAAAAACCTGCGGGTCGACAGGCCCCGGATACGGCGATGGCCAGGGGCACTCCTTGCGAAAAGCTCGGTGCTAGTCTTCGCCACGGCTCATCTCCTCAACCAACTTCCTCGTAGTACACGCGGCTGCCTATGCCCCGGAAAACGACCGCCGTCAATCCCATGATGATTAAGAAGAGCACCCACGCCAGCGCAGCCGCGTACCCCATTTCCAGGTATTCGAAGGCATTGCGCCACAGATACAGAACGTAGAACAGGGTGGCGTTTTGCGGGCCGCCGTCTGTGATCAGGTAACCGGCGGTGAAGATCTGAAAGGTGCCGATGATGCCCATGATTAGGTTGAAGAAAATGACCGGCGATATCAAAGGTAGCGTCACATGGCGTAGTTTCGCCCACGCACCGCCGCCATCGATCTCCGCCGCCTCGTAGAATACATCGGGGATTCCCTGCAGGCCCGCCAGGTAGATCACCATCGCTCCGCCCAGGTTCCACAAGCTCATCAGGATCAGGGCCGGCAGCGCCCATGCCGGTTTCTGGAGCCAGAGGATCTTGGGCAGGCCGATGCCGCGCAGGAATGCATTGAGCAGCCCGAAATCTGAGTTCAGGATCCATGCCCACAGGACCGCGTTGGCCACCGCCGGCACGATGCTCGGCATATAGTAGACAGTGCGAAAGGCAGCGATCCCCCGCACCTTGCTGTTCATCAGCAGAGCCAGCAGGAAGGCCAGAACCATGCTCAGCGGCACCGCGATGGCCGTGTATACGCTGGTTACCTTCAAGGCCTGCCAGAACAGCTTGTCCGACGCGATCTTGACGAAGTTGTCCAGAGCGATGAACTCAGCCGGGCTGATCATGTTCCAATCCTGGAAGGTCATCCAGACGGAGGCCAGGGCAGGTATCAGGAACCAGAACAGGAAACCCAGAATGAAGGGGGCGATGAAGATGTAGCCCGTAACGGTTCGTCGCGCCGCCGGTGTTCTCAGCCGGTGGACTATCCCTGTCATCTCATATGCTCCTGAGAACCTGAGCTGGGATCAAGACCCGGCCGCGTAGCGCCTGTTCCACCTGATGTCAGGAACGTACTGCGCGGCCGGGCTTGTCCCCCTTGCGCTTAAGCGCGCGCTTCTTCGAGAATGGCGTTGCCTTCGGGCACGATCTCCGTCAGTGCCTCCTCAGCCGTCTTGTCGCCGATCCAGATGGCGTCAAACGCCGGGTTGATAATCGTCTCGACTTTCTGATAGCCCGGCGGCTGATAGAGGATGTGGCCGTATTTCGGCACGTACTCCGTTACGATCAGATCGTATCCAGCCGGGTGGATGCCCTCGGTCGCGCTCGTCCGCAAGGTCATCCACCTTGCCAGCCCTTCCTCGGTCATCAGGTCTGTCTGGCTGGGCAGCCAGAGACCCATTCTCAAGAACTGGAGCTGGTAGAACTCGGTGGCCAGGAAACGCACCCACCGCCAGGCGGCTTCAGGGTATTTCGAGGCCGCCAAGCCGGAGTGCAGGTGGGCCTGCAGGCCAGTCGCCGGCTCCTTGATCTTGGGCAAGACGGCCGTGCCCAGCATGGGCTCGATCTTGTGCATCCAGGCCAGCGCCCAGGAGCCATCGATCCCCATGGCGAGCCTGCCCGTCTCGAGCATCTGGGTGTTGGTTATGCCCAGCTGTTCCAAGGCCGCGGCGAGGGGCGCCACGTGATGCACCACGGCTAGATCGGCGATACGCTGGATGGCCTCGATGGTTTCCGGGGTGTCGAGAGCCAGGAGACCGGTATCGGGATCGATGTACTTGCCACCATTGGACTCGATGGGGCCTAGGTAATGCATCCACCATTTCGCCCAGTCGACGCCCCATCGTTCCACGTTATCCGGATCGAAGCCGCTATCCCCGGGGTGGTTGCCGTTGACATCCACCGTGAGCTGGCGGGCCACATCGACGAAGTAGTCCCAATCCCAGGCCTCGTCGGGGTCGTTGCTGGGCGGTTCGATGCCCGCCTCGTCAAAGATGTCGGCGTTGTAGTAGATGTGACACCCCGTCCAGCAGGAACCGATGCCGTACCAGTGCCCCTTGTATGTGCTGCGCTCCGTTTCCTGGGGCTCGATGAAGTAGCCCTCCCTGCCTACGACCGGGTCGGCCTTGAGCATGTCGGTGATGTCGAGCAGCAATCCCTCGTGGGCATAGGTGATGTAGTCCTGGTTCCTGATGAAAGCCGTGTCCGGCGGCGTGCCGGCGGCGACCATCGCGAGCATCTTCTCGGAGTAGTTCTCGGGCGTGTGGAGCCAGGTCACCTTGATGTTCGGCTCCGCCCCCTCAAAGACCCGGACGGCAGCGAGGACGCCCTCGTCCTCCTCGACACCACCCCAGCCCATGAAGGTGATCTCCACCATTTCTTCTGGGGCCGGCTCGACCGTGACCATCACCTCTTCGATGATGGTTTCACCCTCCTTTTCGACGATGCGGGTGACCTCTACCTCCTCGCGGATGACCTCGGGTGTGCTTGGAGCACACGCGGCCAGCGCTCCGCCGGCCGCTGCAATGGTGGTCAAGCGCAAAAAGTCGCGCCGGCTAACCTTTTTCTCGTTCATTTAAATGTCCTCCCTTTGACTTTGCCAGAAAACGTGCTAGACTGACATTCGTGTGGGGAAAACCCCACAGGCTTAGTGTACAGGTCACCCACCTTACAGGGAACGATGGCCTGTACTCGCTTTTTCCCTTTCCTCTCCACCCTATTGCCTCGAATCCCTCACCACCTCCTCTCTTGCTCGCGCTGGGCGTCGCTGAATGCTGGAGATCCCCTTGGACAGCAAGTCTTGCCACTGCCTGTTGGAGAAAAGTAGATTGTTCGACGAGAGCCTTTGCTTGCGGAGATGTGGAAAAGCAGTTTGACACCCCAAGCGCAGCGTGATATGATAGGCTTCGGGGAATCGACGTCACAAGCCTGCGATTATCTTACCACATTGCACGTCAGCAGTCCACGCCAGGGCTGTGACAGTTTTGTGCCACCCGGAAATGGTCAGCTACAAGGAATTCGAGCGAGAATTTCAAGAGGCGCTGCGCCACCTGTATGACCCGGATTATCAGCCCTGCGAAGCACTATGTGCGGCGATAGGCTGTGATTTTGGGGATGGTATACCCGCTGTCCGGGCCGCTATCCTCCGTGCCATTGATAGTCTCCGACCTTCACCCAACTCCCCTCCTACCGCCCCCAGCAAGCAAGTCTACGACTTGTTGTACAATCGCTTTGTGCTGAAACTCACTCAGGAGGAGACCGCCTACCGGCTTCACGTGAGCCGAAGGACGGTCAACCGTTTGCAGCACAAGGCGGTGCACGCGCTGGCTGGAGCGCTCTGGAGGCACAGCCAGACTGTGGAACGAGTTGCCAGGGATCTACCTCAGGGCGACGATGAATTGCCCACACGGGAAACCACATCGGATACCCAGATTTCTGATTGGCAGTCTCAGATGCAGCGCGAACTGGATTCTTTGCAGGCGAAAGCCCCGGATGCATGGTGTGGCGTGGAAGAAGCGATTGGCAATGTCCTGGGTTTTGTGGATCCGTTAGCCTCAAAACTAGGTATCCATGTAGAGGTGAGATCTGTGCAGCCCGGCCTGGTCGCTGCGATTCATCCCGTCTTGCTATACCAGGTGCTGCTCTCGGTCCTGAGACGATTCGCTCCTTTTGTGTCCAACGGACAGGTCGCGGTCTACGCCCGGCTCGAGGACGGGAACGTCAAAATCACCTTGACAGGTGCCACCGCCGTGAGAAGCGGGTTCAATGAGAGGACCTTCACGGGTGGTATTCCGATATCGAAGGACATATCGATTGAAGCCTGCGTAGATGGCACACAAGCCTTTGTGTGGATCAATGTACCTTCTATGGGCAAGGTCACCGTGCTGGTGGTGGACGACAACGAGGACATGGCGCGTTTCTATCGAGACTGCACGATAGGGACGAGATATCACATCATCCACGTTGCGCAGGGAGGTGATCTGTTCGAGGCCGTCGATGCCACCGTCCCCGACATTGTTGTGCTTGACGTGATGCTGCCTGACATCGACGGGTGGCGATTGCTAATGCGCATCCACGAAGACCCTGCGACCCGATCGATTCCTGTGATCATCTGTTCGGTCGTTCAGGAAGAGGACCTGGCGCTCTCTCTTGGCGCTGCGCGTTACCTGCCCAAGCCCGTGCGGCCCCGCGAGTTCATCCAGGCGCTGGATCAAGTGCTCCCTCAGGCTCCAGCAGTAGCTTTGAGATCTCTAGCGAGCAATGCAAAAGCTTGCTGAGTGACAGCCCCTCATCCATCGTAGCCAACAAGAACCTGCTCCTCAGCGGTTGATCCGCAGGATCTTGCGCCGAAATGAGAAAGGTGGGGGCCTTTGGTATCCCCTCGTCCTGGGTCATGGATTCCAGTACCTGCCAGCCGTCTATATCGGGCATCACGATGTCGAGCAGCATGAGATCAGGCAAGTCACGACGCAACCGTTCTAGTGCCTCTTTGCCACTGGAAGCAGTCACGACTTCAAGCGTGTTGTCACAGACGTACAGCATGTCGCTAAAGAGTTCCAGCGCGTCTGGATCATCGTCCACTACAAGGACTCGCCTTGCAGGACAGCCAACCGCTTGAATAGCCCGCTTCACGTCAGCCCGCGTAACAGGCTTGATCAGGTGCCCCAACGCGCCAAGAGACATAGCACGCTCGGCTCTCGGAGGCACGGAGCACCCTATGATGGGTGTCCCTGGCGCTTCTCGTCCAATCACCTCAGTCAGAGACAAAACGTCCTCGAAAGCCGCGGCGTTGAGCACGACAGCATGAACTGGGCTCTCGTGCAAAACCTCGATGAGCTGCGTGAGATCCCGGGCATTCACGAACTCTACCTCATCCGAATAACGCGCCAGCGACTCACACAGGCTCCCCGTTTCGTCGCAGATGACAAAACGGGGATTGTAGTGAGAATCCGGGAAGCTAGGTTTGGACCGGCGTTCACGCCAGACCCAATCCGTCCGAATCTGATGTCCCGGTCTGCCGACGGGCGCGATAGATGAGGACGTCGGCAGCTCGAACGTGAAACTAGTCCCAACATCCAGCTCGCTCTCCACCCACATGCGGCCGCCGTGAAGCTCGATGAACTGTTTACTGATGCTCAAACCCAGCCCGCTGCCCCCCTTATCGCGCCACAGATCGCTCATGCCCTGACAAAAGGGCTCAAAGATCCTGTCAATGTCCTTTGGCGGAATACCCGGACCCGTATCCGTAACACTCACGCGAACACGTTGATCCTGCTGAACGATCTCTACCGTGATTCCTCCCTGCTCGGTGAATCGAGCCGCGTTGCTCATCAGGTTAAGAATCACCTGCTCAATGCGCGTGCGGTCGCAGTAGACCTCAGGGACGTCCTCCGCGGCTACAACATGGAAAAACAGTCGCTTGCTTTCCAGCAAGGACCGCAGCGCTTCCATCGCGCTGTCAACCACCTCTCGGATATCGACTCGCTCTCTATAGAGCACCATCCGATCTGTCTCGATCCTGGTCAGGTCCAGGACGTCGTTTACCATATCGGAGAGATGCTGGCAGTTGCGATGTACAACCTGCAGGGCTTCTCGCATCCGAGGCGACAAGGTCACATCGTATATCTCAGGAGTCTCCGCCATCAGATCGACAAGACCAATAATCATATTCAATGGAGTCCGGAACTCGTGGCTGACCCTGGCTACGAATCTCGTTTTGGCCTTTTGGGCCTCCTCTGCGATCAACCGCAACGCCGTGACTCGCTGGTTCACCAGCGTAAGCTGCCGGTTAGCGTGGACCAGATCATCCAGTGCCTGGCCGAGTTCGGCCCTGCGATCCTGTGCGTCCCGCAAGGACTGCTGCGCACGTTCAAAGTACTCGGCTAACCATGAACTTTGCTGGTGAATCTGATGGTGCATTGCACATATCCCACCGAACACCCCCCAGACGGCCACGAGAGCAGCGACGGCGTTGGACAAATCGAACCCCGCGGCTGGATAGCGTATCAGGCCCAGGATGACCACGGATTCACCGACTGCGGTAACAACTGCGGCGGGAAAACCCACCAGAGGAACCGCCAGAGCCGTAGGAATCACCGCCCACGCGAGAGATCCAGGGATATGCAGCCAAAATCCCCCCAGGTGAACCGCTGCGGCCAACGCCAAGATGGTAAACCATCGACCCAGCATTGGCCTCCAACCGACGAGTATCCACCCGATGGCTGACAGAGCCGATAGAAGCAAGACGAGCGATATGAGCTGGTCTACCGTCTGCCATGGATACGACAGCATCTCTGCAGCCAAACAGAGCGTTCCTCCCAACACCACCAACGCAGCCAACACCGGCTTGGGAGAGATGCGCAGATCGGACTCGAAACCTGAACTGGATTCGTTCATCGGACTGGCCCTCAGATAATACGTAATGCGAAAAACGTAATGCGTAATAACGTAATGCGTAAAACGTAACCACGCATCACGCATCACGTTTCACGTTTCACGTTTCACGTTTGCCGTTTCACGTTTCAGATCATCAGCCGATACACCCGGTACCGCTTATACAACTTCGCCCCCATCCGCTCGGCCAGGATCGGCGTGTTCGGGTTGTCCTCCGACGTGAGCGACAGGTCCACCCACTTGAACCCCTTCGCCTTCGCGCGCCGGGCCAGTTCGTCGAAGAGCAGCACGCTGACGCCGGTCCCCCAATACTCGGGCGACACCAGGACGCTCTTGACCGCCAGGCAGTCGGGTTGGCGCCGCACGTGCCACCACAGCCTGAGGTAGTCCCAGGGGTAGCGCAGCCCGTTGGCGTGCTGGAACGGTTCGTTCAGGTTGGGCAGGCCCGGGAACCACCCCACCGTCTCCCCATCCACCTCGGCAAAGAGGACCAGCTCGGGGTCGGCGATGTCGAGAAACGGCCGCAACAGCGCCTCCAATGCCTCCCGGTGCCAGCCGACGTGATCGGGGAGATGCGCCAGCGCCGTGTTCAGCAGGCGATGGATGCTGTCGATCTCGTCGTCCAGGTGGTCCAGGTCGGCCCCGCGGATGGTGATCCCCCCGCGCTGGCGGAGCCTGTCCGCCAGGCGGTGAAGTCGCCGCCGGGCGGGCGTGTCCTCGTCCACGTCTGCGGCGTAGGCCAGGTTGTCCCCCCGCGCCGGTTGGAACCCGAACCGCTCCATGAAATCCTGATAGTACGGCGGTGTGTGACCGCAGAGCAGCGCCGGTGGGCGGTCACGGCCCTCGATGAGTACCCCGTAGCTGTCCTCATAGTCCAGGTTGAATGGCCCATAGAGCGCGTTGAGGCCGCGCTTTCTGGCCCACTCGATCACGTGACGGAGCAGGCCGGCGGCGACGTCATCGTCATCGACGTACTCGAAAAAGCCAAACACGCACTCCCGCCTGTGACCTTGCTCGTTCGTGAACCTGTCCTCCGCTGCGCAGATCGTGCCTACTGGCACGCCGTCCCGCCAGGCGATGAAGAACTCGGCCTCACCGCGCTTGAAAAAAGCCCCCCGTTCAGGGTCGATCACCTTGGCCCGTTCGGGAAGCAAGGGGGGCACCCACAGCGGATCGTCACGGTAGATGCGCCAGGGGAAGGTGAGGAAGGTGCGCCGTTCCCTGGCTGTGCGGATGGGAAGGATGTCGATAGAACTCATGTGGCCTCCTCAGCCTGTCTGATCCGCCGGTTTTCCAGTTCCTGGCAGATCTGTGCGTGCCGCTCTCGGCTCAGCGGGTATCGGATCGCAAACAGGATGCCCGCGCACAGCAGCGCAGCCGGGATCGGCCCGGCCAGGATGCGAATGCCCCACAGCGCGCTCGGGGGTTGCCGGGCCGCGTTGGGCACGTACCCGGTCACGTCGAGGAGCAGGAGCGCGAGCGGGATCGCGATCGAAGTGGCCACCTTTTGCATGAGCGTGATCAGGCTGTAGAACATGCCCTCGTGCCGTTCCCCCGTCTGCCACTCATCCCACTCGATGGCGTCGGGGATGATCGACCAGGGGAGCACGTGCGCCGCCCCGACGCCGATGCCGGCCAGCACACACAGGAACAGGAGGATCGTGATGGAGGTGGCGGGGTTCAGCGTGATCATCACGAGCTGCACCACGGCCCAAAACGCGATCCCGGCGACGTAGGCCCAGCGCTTGCTCCAGCGTCGCGATGCCCACTCCCAGAACGGCAGCGCGAGGATGGCGGTACAAAAGATCACGCCCATGATCAGGTCGCTCTGCGACTCGCGCTCGACGCCGTACTTGACGAAATAGAGCAGCGTGGCCTGGATCACGTCCACCGCAACCCAGGTGAGCAGGAATAGGCCAGCGCCAAAGACAAAGGGCCGGTTCTTCATCGCCGCCCGCAGCGACTCGAGCAGCTTGGGCTGTTCCTGCTCCATGTACACCTGGCGCTCCCGCGTGCCGAAAAAGGTGAGCAGCAGCGGCAGTGCGCTGGCGATGCCAAAGATCACGCCCATCGTCAACACGCGGGGCGCGCTTTGGGGTGCGAACGTCCCGACGATGATCAGCGGAACCGTGAACGCTATCAGGCTGGCCAGGATCGAGAAGAACATGCGGTAGGAGGTGAGCGCGGTCCGCTCGTCATAGTCCAGTGTCAGCTCCGGCGTGAGGGCGAAATACGGCATGTAGACAAACGTGGCCGCGGCGTCGTACACGACGTATGCGACGGCGTAGTAGGCGGCCAGCGCAACCTCGTTCTCCCACGGCGGGCGCCACCAGAGCATGGCGAAGGCCAACGCGAAGGGGAGGAAACCGAACAGCAGAAAGGGCCGCCGCCGCCCCCATCGCGTCCGCGTCCGGTCGGAGATGTGGCCGATCAGCGGATCGTTGACGTAATCCCAGCTCCGCCCGACGAATATCGCCACGGCGGCGACGCTCGGGGCGATGCCGACGACATCGGTCAGGAAAATCGCGAAATACGCCCCGATGATGGTCGCGGTCAGGCTGAACCCGGTGTCCCCGACGCCATACAGGAGCTTGGTCCGGCGCGACAGGCGGCCTGGTGCCGTGACGGCGCTTTCGATTTCTCGATGCATTGACGACGACCTCCTTGCCACAAGTACGTGTTCCGTGTTCCGTGTTCCATGCTCCGTGTCCCGTCCTCACGCATCACGCATCACGCACCACGCACCACGCTTCACGCTTCACGTTTCACGCATCACGTTTCACGCATCACGTTTCACGCATCACGTTTCACGCATCACGCTTCACTCACTCGACGTCCGGCTCATCCGCCTCCTGTCCTCGCTCCTCCATCCGGCGGATCCACTTCTCCATCTCGGCGTTGATCTGGCGGACGGCGGAGAGCACGTGGGGGCGCGCCTCTTCCAACGCTTTTTCGCCCGCCGCGCGGGCCGATTCGGCCGCCTTTTCCGCCTCCCGGCGCACCTTCTGCCCCTCGGGCGAGACGCTGGCGTCCTCCAGCGCCTGGCCGACCTGGTCGACCATTGCCTTCAGGCCAGATTTCATGCTTTCCAGGTGCTGGCGATTCTCCTCGCTCTCCCAGGCGGTGCGGAACGCCCGGGACAGGCTCTCGCCCAGCGCCTTGAATTGATCGCCGACCTCGCGCCAGGATTCCTGAGTTGGTTGTTCGTCGCTCATCGCACACCTCCCTTTCAGCACAAAAGACCCTAAGGGTCTGTATACCAGATCCCCGTGCACTCGGGCAACACGACGAGCTCTTCCGTGGCGACCCGGTCTGCCAGGTCGTCGTCGAAGAAGAACCGCGTCAAGTCCTCTGCCTCGGGCAGTGACGTGAACCGATAATCCGTCCGAATCCAGGTCCTCGAAAACCCGTGCTCTCCCTCGAGCAACGCATAGTATGCAGCCAGCGCTTCGGTCGGCGGGCGGGGTTCTTCCGATCCCGTGCCCAACGTCTCGACGATGATCACAGTCCCACCGGGCCGCAGCACCCGCTTCATCTGCGCGAGAGCGCGCTCGATCTCGTCGCGCCAGTTTTCGGGATACCAGGAGGTAAAGTGGCCCAGGCTCCAGCCGGCGAGGGAGAGGCCCGCGACCTGGTCGACGACGGGCAGGGCTCGATTATCCGCGACGGCCACCGTCCAGTTTTGCAGGCCGGTCTTTTCGAGTTTGGCGATGGCTACGTCGAGCATGTGGGGCGAGGCATCGATTGCCAGGACTGTGTTGACCAGCGGGGCGATCATGCACGTCAGCCTCCCCGTCCCTGCGCCCAGCTCGATCACATCTAACCCGTCGAACGGTCGAACCCGGTTGAGCGCCCGGAGGACGTTCCCTTGATAGTCCTCGCGCGACGCGACAAGGTCATACTTCCCAGCCTGCGAGTTGTAGATCTCTTGGTAATCGGGCACTGGATTCACCTTTTTTGGGGAAAGGCACTCACCCGGGCCACCTGGTTGCGGGACAGTATACTCGAGGAGAGGAGATGGGGCAAGTGCTGGACTGGTTCGCTGGACCGTTCTTCCTCCTAGCCCCCACGGCGCAGGTTCTGCAACTGTCGAAAATCCTCCCGGTGCTTCTGGTAGGCGCTGCGGAACAGGGCGAGCAAGGCCTGGTAGGTGGCATGGCATCGAGGATTGGGCTCGACCGGCGGACCGTACGCAGCCCACTTCGGGGCGGTGGAGCCCGGGTCAAGGAGCCCCACGCCTCCTCCGGCGAGCAAGACGGCGCCCATCGCGGACTGCTCACCCATCTCCAACTGCTGCACCGGCAGGCCAAACACGTCGGCCACGATCTGCTGCCACAGCCGGCTGCGCGCCCCACCTCCCGCCATGACGATCCGTTCCGGCCGGGCGCCCAGCTCGGCCAGGACGAGGTACGCGTCGTAGCAGGCCAGCGCGACGCCCTCCAGGACCGCGCGCACCAGTTCCGCCCGGCCGTGGCCTGCGGTGAGCCCGAGGAAGAGGCCGCGCGCCTGGGGGTCCATGTGCGGCGTGCGCTCGCCGGCCAGGTAGGGCAGGAAGAGCAGGCCACCTGCGCCGGCCGGCGCCGCCTCGGCCCAGGCGACCATCTGCGCGTACGCGGCATCGCCCGGCATGCAGAACACCCGGTCCCGCAACCAGCGCAGCGCCATCCCGGCGGACAGGATCGCGGCCATCTGGTACCAGCCCGCCTGGTCCGGCCCCGGCGGTAATGCGCCGCAAAAGGTGTGGATGCGGCCCGCCCGGTCCACCTGCACCCCGGGCGCGGGCAATACGATCTGCCCGCCGGTGCTGATCGTCAGGAGCAGCGTCCGGGCGTCGACGATGCCAGCGCCGAGTGCGCTGCATGCCGTGTCGGCGGCGCCGGTCACGACGGGGGTCCCGGCTGGCAGCCCCAGCGCTGCGGCGGCCTGGCGGCTGAGTTGGCCGGCGACGGCGGTCGAAGGCTGCACGGGGGGCAGTTGCGACGCGTCTATGTCCAGCGCTGCCAGCACATCCGGCGACCAGACACGGCGGCGTACGTCGAGGAGCAACGTGCCGGAGCCATCGCTGGGGTCGGTGTCAACGTCTCCGGTCAGGCGGTAGCGCAGGTAATCCTTGGGCAACAGGACCGTGTGCACCCGCCGCCACAGGTCGGGCCGCTCCTGCTGCATCCAGCGCACGGTGGCGGCCTGGAAGCCGGTGGCGAGCGGGCTGCCGGTCAGCTCGATCAACCGCACGGCCCCAATCAGGGCGGTGATCTCGCGCACCTGAGGCTCGCTGCGCCGGTCGGGCCAGATGACGGCCGGCGACAGCAGGCCGCCCGCCTCGTCCAATAGGACCGTGCCGTGCATCTGCCCGGAGAGGCCGATGGCTGCGACCGGGACAGGCGGGTCCCCCGCGCCGGCCAACGCCTGGCGCACCGCCGTGATGGTGGCCCGCCACCAATCGTCAGGGTCCTGCTCGGCCCAACCGGGCCGGGGACGATGGATGGGGTATTCGGCGCTGCCCTGGCCCAGGATCCGGCCGGTCGTTGTGGCCAGCAGGACCTTGACGGAGGAGGTGCCGAGATCGATGCCAAGTAATTGCGGCGTCGTGCTCATAGAGTAATCGCACCGTGGACTCATCAAGCAATATGGTCTTATCTTGCACAGGAGTCAACGCTTTACAATGCCGGGCCTTCGGTGCGGCCAGAAACAGAAAGCGGGACGGCTCCACACCGCCCCGTCGCCTCTGACTCTCCAACCCCAGGAGCACCGTATACCAGGGTTGGCTACGCCACGTCAGGCTGCGCTCCCACAAGCGAAAAAGTACTGATGGGCAATGACTCTGCCTCCAGACGTGAGAGGTTGACAATTTCACTCGCATGGTCAATGTCAATGCCCACCAGATGACCTTCCGTGTCAAAATCTAACACCACTCCTGGCACAACTTCACGTGAGTCCACACTTTTCTTCTCCGACAGGTCAATGTAAAGCGAGTCGGTTTCAGGGTAGTAATGAAACTTCATGGTCGCGCCTCCTTAAAGTCACGGTCCGGAAAGGCGTTATGGACAGTCTCCCCGTCCTCCAATGTTACCACGCGCAAGTATTTTTCCAATTCAGGGATGAAAACCCAGTAGCGGATGCGCCCATCAGGCTGAACCTCGCGATGTACCGCTTCACGTAGGGCTCGCTCACACCATTCGCGCCGAAGATAAGGGCGTTTGCGCAAGACTTGTTCCTCAAAGTATCGGGTTGTTTTCATCGCGGCAACATTGTTCAATCAGTAGGCCTTCTGTCAACCAGGACAATCTCACGACTCGAGATCTCTAAACAGTATAGTCCAACTTTGTACGGAAGTCAACATTATGCGGTGCCCCGCGTACGGTTCTCCTGGGGCGAACACGCCGTTCTCATGAGTCGTCGTGGCCAAGAGCTGCACTGCGTGAGTTCGCCCAGATCGTAGGTGTGGAATATCTCGGGGATCAGCACGAGCGTTCCAGGGGCGATCTGCTCAACCATCCGCTCGAACCGCGCCAGGTCGATCCGTTTCAGCGGCGGCACGGCCTGGCCGGACGGCGCGATGATTGGGCGGACGGGTTTGGACAGGGGACGACAGAAGTCATCCCAGTGCACCGGGATCACGACCCGCGGTCGCACGTTGCGCAACAGCAATTCGTAGCACGCCCGTGTTCCCAGCGGCTTGACGGTCAGTACCTCGGCGGGGACCGCCGTGCCCGGACAATGGAGCAGGCGGCGCCCACCAGCGTCGACCAGGAAGCCAAAGCACCGGTCCATCCGGTAGTCGCGGGCCCGCAGCGGTGGGTGCAGGCCGGATGGCAACGGGCCGCTGAACGGCCGCCATCCCCAGAACGTGACGTGCCCGGCCGGCAAGACATCGACCCGAAAGTTCCCCAGCGTCAGCCGGTCGCCGACGTCGATCTCGCGGATCTGCGCCGCCGGGACGCCCAGCACGGCCAGCAACCGGCAGGTGTTGGCTGAGCCCAGCGCCACAGCGCCCGTGTCGCGCACTAGGTCGGGCACGTCCAACAGGTGATCGACGTGCGGGTGGGTCACCAGGACAAGGTCGCAGCGGGGGATCTTTTCGGCGATCAGCTCGCGATTCGGGCGCACGCGGCCGACGGCCATGCGCCACAGGGGAAACCGGGTGACGTACGGGTCGATCAAGATGACCTGATCACCCGCGCGCAGCTCGATCCCGCCGACGCCCAACCAGCGAAACTGCATCACGGTGTCCAATGGCTCAGCCAGTAGTCGTCCTGAGCTTGTCGCAGGATGACGGCTAGGCAGACGCCGCACCCTTTGACGGGCTCAGGGTGCTTGTCGGTCTAAAGTGGCCTATGGCACCAACATCCGCACCTGGGCAAAGTCGTCCGGCCCCAGCGCGTCCATGTCGGCTTCCTGCGAGGGCGGGTACGCGGACAGCATTTCCTCCTGCGTGGGTGTGGCCCCGGCCGGCCAGGCCAGGTCGATGACGCGGGTGTGGTTGGTGTCGCCGGGGCCGCCGCCGAAGCGCCACTGCGCCGCCTGCAGCTCGACGTCCCGCACCCGCCAGACGCCCGTGGCCGGGAACCCCTCCTGGCCCAAGACGACCCCCAGGTAGCCCCAGGTGGCGGGATCCCCCTCGGGGAAGGCGCTGCGCGGCACGCGGATCGTCACCTTGCGGGTCACCGGATCGACGGCGACCTTCATCTCTGTGCTCACCGGCTTGGGCTGGCCGGCCTCGTCCACCCGGTAGACGCCCGGCGTCCATCCCTCGGCCCAGACGACGACGTCCCAGGCCTGGGCTGCGGGCAGGGCGGCGTTACGCCCCGGCAGGAGCAGCCGGCTCCCCGATCCGGCGGCACCGTCGACGTCGACGTAGACGTCCAGCGCCTGCACCGCCAGGCCGCTCCCCGAGCCCCAGGGGTTGCTCAGCGGCCCGAAGAAGGAGAAACTAAAGACCAGGTTCTCCCCGTCTGTCCCGACGACGAACTCCCGCAGGTCAAAGGCGCCGGGATCGAAGACAGAATCGGTGGGATAGGTATATGAACCGGGACCGTGGTCGTCCCCTTCGGGGTCCTCGACGGTGAGCCATGCGGTGATGGGTTGTAATTCCGGCACGACCACCTGGGCCGGGCCGGCGGAGGGGGCCACGACCAGGTCCCGCTCACGCTGGCTGACGACGGCGACGAAGGTGAGCCGGTCGCCGGTGCGCAAGCCACGCCCGGAGTCCGCCGAAGGAGCGCCTCCTGGGCCTGCCGAAGGATCGCCCAGCGCTTCGAACGGCACGGCTAGCTCGAGTGTAGCCCCCGCGAGGGCCACCTCGTCCAGCAGTTGTGGGTCCCCCCATCCACCGCCCTGCGCAGCGGCAGAGAGCACCGCCGCTCTGGCCTCCACGTCGACCGCCACCTCGTGGCTGGCCCCGAACCCAAGCACGGTGGGTGGCTCCATCCCTGCGCCGTAGCGGGAGAAGCCGACCGCCTGGGGTACGCCCGGGGTGCCCAGATAGAGGAAAATCTCTAGCTCCTCGCCCAGTTCCACCCATGGCCGCACTCCCTCCAACTGCACGTAGAGGTGCTCTTGGTCGTAGCCGTAGTAGAGGGCGTCGACGACGTCCTCGGCCCGCACCATGGCGCCGCCCCGCTCCCGGTAGAACCCGGCTGCGGCCCATTCCTCCTCCCCGGCCACGCCGTCCACCGTGGGGGTAAAGAGCCCCTGCACCTCGCGCGCCGGAGGCGGGGAGGCCCGGGGAATGATGGGCACGCTGAGCCACGCGGGGGGTTCTTCCCCCACCGCCCGGTAGACGTCCATCAGCGTCTGCCGATACATCAAGTCGAAGGCGGGGTCGTCGCCCGAATCCTGGTCTGCGCCGTACCACCAGAACCAGTCGGAGCCCTCGGCGGCGTACATCGGTCCCAGCGCGGCCGTGACCTGCTCCTCGGTAGCCGCTTTCTCCCCCCGAACGTAGCCGTCGAGCATCTTGCGGGTGCGGCGCAGGTACTCCCAGCCCAGGTTCTCCTCGTCCTCGCCGATCCACGTGGCAAAGTCAGGGCTGAACCAGCAGCCGGCCCACAGGTTCTCGATCTCGCGCTGCTCCGGGTACAGCGCCAGGTATTCGGAGGGGGTCACCGTCTGGATCGTCTCGTCCTCCGAGAGGAGGCGGTACATCTCGTGCAGGAACTCTTTGCCGTCGTTCTCATAGTATTGCCAGGCGTTCTCCCCGTCCAGGATGACGCTCACCAGGTGCGGCCCCGTGGCCCCCTCCTCTCGCAACTGGGCGTGGATGGCGTGCACCCGCTCCAGGAGATCACGGGCCGCTGCCTTCCCTGGCATGCCCGAGTAGGTAAAGCCGATCTTGTCGGAGATGACCAGGTCACGGAAGACGATGGCCACCGGGCGCTCGTCGCGATAGCGGACGTAGTAGGGGCGGTAGAGGAGATCGGCCTCCTGTACCGTCTCCTGGCTGTCACGGGTGAACGCGTCGATCCCCAGCGACCTGGCCAGCACCTGCTCGCCGGAGGCCATCCACAGGAGCCCGGCGTCGGAGACCATCTTGACGATCTCCTGAGCCACCGCGCCCTCGGCCGGCCACATGCCCCGGGGGTCCTGGCCAAAGATCTCGCGGTAGCGCGCCACGCCGCGCTCGACCTGGGCGATACCGTCCTGGGGGAAGGAGAACCGCTCCGGGAGCGTCGCGTCCGGCGCGCCGACCTTTGCCAGGTCGGTCGCGTACAATAGCGGCAGGATCGGGTGGGCGTAGGGGGTCATCGTGACCTCGATCTGCCCCGCCTGCTGGAGCCGGGCGTGCACCGGCAGGATCTCGGCCAGGATGCGGCGCGTCTTGTCAAAGACGACCCGCTTGTCCTCCTCGGTGAACCCCTCCCCTTTCTCTACCAGCCCCTTCAGTGGCTCCTGGGCCAGGAAGTCGGGGTCGAACCAGGCCAGGTTGAACCAGACCTGCAGGTTACGGAGGTCCCGCTCGGTGAAGCGCTCGAGCGCAGCCGCCAGCCCATCGGCGCTGGCGTCGGTGCCCCGTTTGTCCAGGAGCGCGCGGTAGCGGGGGAAGACGCCGATCTGGTTGTCCCAGTTGGCGTCGAAAAAGTGACGGAGGATGTACAGCTTTTCCTCGTCGGTCAGCTCGGCGGCCGGCTTTTCCGCCAGCATCCAGTACTGATCCTTCGCTCCCGCGACGAAATCCTCCAACTGTTTGATCAGCGATGGGGTCAGGTTGAATGTGACGTGGACGTCGGGGTACGCCTCGACCATGGCCGCCATGTCATGATAGTCCTTGGTACCGTGCACCCGCACCCACGGCCTGGCGTAGACGCCTGTCTCCGGGTCCTTGTAGTAGAGTGGCTGGTGCTGGTGCCAGACGATGGAGAGGTAGATGGCGTCCTCGGGGGAGGGAGGATGGGCGGGAGGGAGGGTATGGGAGGGAGGGACGGGAGGGAGGGTGGGGAGCGGCGTGGGCTGGCAGGCGGCCAATAGCAAGCCAGCCAGTACGATCAAGACAAACCAGCGGTACCTGTATCTTTCTACTCCTGCGCCCATTTCTTCCTCCGAGTCTCTATACCACCTTGGCCAGCACGGAAGCCGTCAGACCCCCGAGGGCTACAGGATAACCTGCCGGCCTGAGAATCCAGGCTTTCGCAGCCATCTTGGGCAACGAGACTTTCCGTGTAAGACCTCGGGATTCTGGAGCCAGAATTCAGCGTCCTCAGTGGGTTCAGCGAGTTCAGCGGTTCAATCCACCGCCAGCACCGCCCCCGACCTTGGCGCCAGCGTCGCCCCCCTGATCCGTCCATCGACCACCCACGCCTGGCCGTCCCCCCACACGTCGTGCAGGGTTGTGCCATCGCAGAACAGACCCGCGGCCGGCACGTCCAGTTCGTAACGGGCCGGGCCGTTGTTCAACACGATCCCCAACGTCTCCCCCTCGCCCTGGCGGGCGAAGGCGTATACCCCGCGCGCGTCGTCGGCGTGCAGGCGGACGTAGCGCCCGTGGCGCAGTGCGGGATGCGTATGGCGCAGATGGGTCGTGCGGCGGAACCAGTCGAGCAGGTCGTGGTCCCAGCGGGCCTCGTCCCATGGGAAAGCGCGGCGGCAGTCCGGGTCGTGCCCTCCCTCCATGCCGATCTCGTCGCCGTAGTAGACGCAGGGCGCGCCGGGGAAGGCCATCTGGAACAGCGTGGCCAGCTTGAGCGCCTCCTTATCCCCCTGCACCAGCGTCAGGAAACGCGGCTCGTCGTGGCTGCTGAGGAGGTTGAGCTGCGCCAGCGTGACCCCCCAGTCGTAGAGTGCCAGCATCCGATCGACCTCGTCGGCGAATTGGACGGCGGACAGCGGCCGCACCGTGAACCCGCCGGGGCGCAGGGTCGTGTCCAGCCGCTCGCCGCCGAAGAAGCCGAGACAGGCCCGGTTAAAGACATAGTTCATCACCGCGTCGAACTGGTCCCCTTGGAGCCAGCGGTGGGCCTCGGACCAGATCTCGCCCACGAGGTACGCCTCGGGGTTCGCCGCCTTGACGACGCGGCGGAACTCTTGCCAGAACCCGACGTCGTCGATTTCCTCAGGCACGTCCAGCCGCCAGCCGTCGATGCCGAATTCGATCCAGTGGCGAGCCACGTCAAAGATAAAGCGCCGCACGGCCTCCGTCCTGGTGTTGAACGTGGGCAGCGCCGGCAGGTCCCACCAGGCCTGGTAGCCCAGTTCCTCCAGGCCGCGATGGCTGCAGGCAAGACGCTGCTCCTCCTCCGGGTTGGGATAGCCGTTCAGCCGCCCGCCGTTCCGCAGACGCTCCTCGTCAAAGTAGAACCAGTCCAGGTAGGGCGAGGCCGCTCCGTTCTCCAGCGCGTGGTTAAACTGGTAGAACCCCCGGCTGGCGTGGTTAAAGGCCCCGTCCAGCACGACGCGGACGCCGCGGGCGTGGGCCGCGTCCAGCATCTCGCGAAACGCGTCGTTCCCACCCAGGATCGGGTCCACGCGGTAATAGTCGTGGGTGTGGTAGCGGTGGTTGGCCGCCGATTGGAAGATCGGGTTTAAGTAGATGGCGGTGATCCCCAGTTCCTGCAAATAGTCCAGCCGCTCGGCCACGCCCAGCAGGTCGCCTCCCTTGAAGCCATGGATCGTCGGCGGGCTGTCCCACGGCTCCAGATTTCCCGGTTTCGGCACCCGCTCGCTGCGGGCGAAGCGGTCGGGAAAGATCTGGTAAAAGATGGCGTCCTTCACCCAGTCGGGTGTTACGATGTTCGTCAACGGTTACCTCCGTACTTCTCATAAACGAGATTTGCCACCAACGCCGTCCAGCCGGTCTGGTGGTCGGCGCCGAGACCCTGGCCGGTCTCGGCGTGGTAGTATTCCCAGAAGCGGCCGGTAGCCTGCCATTGCGCCTCGACGTTGGCGATGAGCGCCTCGCGCAGTTGATCGGCCAGCGCGGGGTGGGTCTCCTCCAACCGCTGGACGAGCAGATAGTTGACCGGCAGCCAGATCGGGCCGCGCCAGTTCGAGTTCCTCCAGCCGCTCTCGGAGTAGCCGGGTTCGTAGATGGCCGAGTTGGCCGAGAGGCTGCGGATGCCGTAAGGCGTCCAGAACTCGGCCGGGTCGGCCAGGTGTTCGATGATGCGACCGGTCTGGGCGACGTCGGGCGCGCCGGCGATGAAGGGGATGAGCCCGGCGTAGCTCTTTTCGAGCAGGAACCCGTTGGCGTTGCGGTCGTAGTAGAAGCCGGTCGCCTCGTCCCAGAGCTGGGCGTTGATCTGGTCGACGATCTGCGCGTATTCGGCCCGGTAAAAGTCGGCCCGGTCCGGCTGGCCGATCTCGGCGGCGATGCGCGCCAGGTCGAGCGCGAAGAAGGCCACCCAGCCCGAGAGGTCGGCCTCCTCCTCGTCGGGCGGGCCGGGGCGGGGGATATTGTCCATGCCCATGAATCCGCCGGTGTGCAGGCTGTCCCGGTCTCGGTCATACGCTTTGCGCACGAAGGCATAGTGCGTCTCCAGCCGGGGGAAGAGCTCTTCCAGAAAAGCGCGGTCGCCATCTGCCTCATAGATCTGCCAGGCAGCCCAGGCAAAGAGAGGCGGCGTTTCTCCTTCCAGGAACCATTCGACGTTGGGCACGTGGCCGGTCTCCGTCTGCCACCGGTCGCTGAGGAAGAGGCGCAGGTCGCGCCTGGCCAGTTCGACGTCGGCCAGCGTGGCGGCCTTGGCCTGGAAGCAAGTGTCCCACATGGCGGGCCAGGGGAACTCCCACTTGTCGGGCACCAGGATCACGTCGTGCACGTCCACTTTTCCACGCCACTCTGGCTGGTAGGAGCCATCGTAGATGTAGACCATCTTGTTCCACAGCAGGTTCATCAACGCCGCCTGGTACATTCGCTGGTGCGCGGTCACGTCATCGGCGTAGAGCGCCCGCGCTTCGGCCTGCCGCATTGCCAGCAGGTCGTCGGCCCCGGCCAGCGCTTGCCCGGCGGCGGCGCGGGCGGCGGTGTAATCGGCGGCGTGGGCCAGCCCGAAGCGGAGGACCTGCCTTTGTCCGGCGGCTAGCTCGACCTCGAAATCCCAGGCGGCCTTGTCCCCCTCGCCGTGGTCGGCGAGCGTGCCCTGGTTCACGAGCGCGGCGTTGATCGCCGCCCGGACCGGGTACGCGTTGGCCGTGATCTGCCACGAGTCGGGCGCTCGGCCGGCGAGGACGACAAAGTGGCCGCCCGGATACGCCGCGTCCCACGTCCGCTCGTCGGCGCGAACCACCAGAGACCCTTGGGGTTCAGGAAAACCCCAAGGGTCTCTCTCCCCAGCGTGGAACCAGACCTGGGGGACCAGGTGCAATTGCGCATGGCCGGCATCCGCCGAGCCGGAGAGGATGACCTGGGCGACCATTGTCCGGCTATCGTACTTGGCGTACTCGATCGTCGCGTTCACGACGCTGGCCTGGAACGGGTAGTTGTAGCCGTAGCGCATGTAGCTGTGGGTGGGGGTGTTCTCGTAAAATACGCGGTCCTCGCGGATCGTCTCGCCATACTGGCCACTGGGACCGTCGAGGCCGTAGAGCCGCTCGGTGAGACAGGGCTGGCCGGGCTGGAAGAAGGCGAAGGCAAAGGCGACGCTCAGGTTGTGGTCGGTGATCCCGGCGATCCCGTCCTCGCCAAAGCGGTAGGGTGTCGACAGGGCCTTCTCGTAGGTAAAGCTCCACCCATCGCCCCGGCGGACTGCCTCGCGGGGATTGCCCCACTCGCGCTCAGCCAGGTACGGCCCCCAGGTGTCGTCGAGCGTGTGCCAGGGTGGTGGTGACTCCGGGAGAGGTGACGCGGTGGCCGTTGGTGAGGGCGGGGTGGGCGTGGGCGGACGGCCAACAGGGAGGCAGGCGGAGAAGACGAGGAGAAAGATCAGCAGCCCAACGAGCGTCCATCCTTGCGAAGGTTTAAAACCGCGCCGGCTGTGTGGCTGCCCATGAGGGGTGAAGATGCTTCTGGCCTGTGACCTGATCACGAACCTTCGCAAGGATCACCTGACTTTTGTCTGCTCTTACCCCTTCACGCTCCCCAGCGTCAGCCCGGAGATGAGCCACTTGGACGAGTAGAGGAACAGGGCCACCACCGGGATCATCACCAGGATGGACGCCGCTGAGAAGAGCCCCCACTGGGTCTGGAACTGGCTCTGGAAATCCCGCACGCCCAGTACCCAGGTCCACAGCGAGCGATCGCTGGCGATCATCACCCGGGCCAGGAGGTAGTCGCTCCAGGCTGCCATGAAGCTGAACAGGAAGACGATGGCCAGCGCCGGCGTGGACAGCGGCAGGATGATGCGCCAGAAGGCCGAGAGGCGCGATACCCCGTCGATGAGGGCCGCCTCCTCCAGCTCGTGGGGAATGGTGTCATAGTAGCCCTTCAGGATCCAGATGCTGAAGGGCACCGACGTGACCGAGTACGCGAGCACCAGCCCGCGGTAGCTCTGCGTCAGGCCGAGCTTGGTGGCCAGGATGTAGATGGGCACCATCAGCATCGGCGCCGGGATCATCTGGGTCGTCAGCAAAAAGACCAGGCCCGGTCCCCGGCCGGGGAACCGCCAGCGCGAGAAGGCGTAGGCCGACGTCGCCGCCAGGATCACGCCGATGATGGCGGTGGCGGTGGTGATGGCGATGCTGTTCCACAGCCAGACCAGGAATTCCTTTTCGACCAGCACGGTCTTGTAGGCCTGCAGGCTGGCGTCGTCAGGAATGATGGCCAGCGACGTGGACAGCAGCCGGTCGCCTGGGCGCAACGACACGCTCAAGACCCGCAGCACCGGATACACGGCGATGGCGCAGGAGAGGATCAGGGCCAGGTTGATCAGGATGCGCTTGAACGTGCTGTCCTCCCGGCCCGACTTGAAGAAGCGTTGCCAGGCGCTTCTCTGCTTGCGCGTGGATGCGGTCGTCGCTGTCATTCGGTCGCTCCTTTCAGGCCACCGGTGACCCGGATGTACAGAATGGAGAATGCGAGCAATAGGCCAAAGTTCACAAAGGCAAAGGCGGCTGCGTCGCTCAGGTTAAAGTACTGGAACGCCGAGCGGAAAAGCGCCGTCACCAACGTGTCGCTGGTCTCGAGTTCGTTCTGGTTGATGAAGAAGGGCACGTTAAAGTTGGCAAAGGTCCAGACGGTGCCCAGGATGATGGCCGGCGTCAGGACCGGGCGCAACAGAGGAAGTGTGACGTTGCCGAATTGCTGCCAACCCGAAGCCCCGTCCATCTTTGCAGCTTCGTAGTATTCGCCGGCGATGGACTGCAGGCCCCCCAGGATGATGACCATCATGAAGGGGATACCCAGCCAGATGTTGGTGATGCACATGGCGACGAAATTCCAGAGCGGGTCGGTCATCCATTGTGCAGGGGCCAGCCCGATCCGCTGCAGGATGATGTTCACGAACCCGTACTCAAAGTGAAACTCGCCCCGCCAGGCCAGGACCGCGATCGGCTGGGGGATGGCCCACGGAAAGACGAGCAGCGTGCGGTAGAGTCCCTTGAGCCGCAGCTTGCGGTTCAGCAGCAGCGCCAGGACCATGCCGCCACTGACGTGAAAGGCGACGTTCACCGCCGTCCAGAGGACAGTGCGAAAAAGGACTGGGAAGAACGTGACCTGTTTCAGCACCGGCCTGGTAAAGACCTCCAGGTAGTTCTTGAGGCCGATGAAAGCCGGTGACTTGAAATTCCTGGGATTCAGGTTGGTGAAGGAAACGTTCAGTTCCCACAGCAGCGGATAGATGACCAACAGCAGCAAGCCTACCAGCGCCGGGACGAGCAGCATGTACGGCAGGCGCAGGCGCCAGTGAAAGATCTTGCCCGCGATAGGCGACAGAAAGAGCCCCACGACGAAGGCCACGATGACCAGGGGCCAATACGGCGCCCACGGCGACGGAGTCTGGCCTGCGCTGACCGACCCCACGGCAAACACGAGCACGCCTGCGATCAGGATCGTCGATACCACGTGCCGGATTGGGTTGCCCAGGAACCTGAGCCCCCGGTCAACCGCCTGGCTGAACTTTTCCAAAGGGCCCCAGAGAAAGTAGACCAAGAGTTCCAGGATCGCGGTCCCAAAAAAGATGTAGAGAACGGTGTTCCCCACCTCTCGCAGAGCGTTAAGGATGACATCCGGTGTCAGGTATTGCATGTGCTTCCTCCTCGCCAGATGGAGCGGCGAGGAGGGGGACTCCCCCCTCCTCGCCTGGGATCAACGGTCTTACTCGAGGCTGGCGATGCAGGTCTCGGCCGCCGCTTGCATGGCCTCGGCTGCCTCCTCAGGTGTCTTGGTGTCCGCCAGGACGGCCTGCATCTCGGGCTTCATACCGTCCCAGTTGCAGCGCATCTCGCTGACCGTGGGCATCGGCGTGCCGACGACCATCTGGTCGGCCGAGCCCTTGAGGATCGGGTCGGAGGTGATCAGCGGGTCCTCGAGCGCGGCCTTGAGCGCCGGCAGACGGTTGAGCTTGGCGATCATCAGCGCCTGGTTGTTGGCGCTGGTGACAAAGTCCACGAAACCCTTTACCGCCTCCAGCTTGGCCCCTTCCAGCGAATAGGGGAGCATAAAGTAGACGCCGCTGGTGTAGGGCTTGGGGTACTCGCCGGTGGCTTTGACCATGGGGATGCGGGCTACCCCCAGCTTGTCGCCCAGCAAATCCTTGTAGCCGCCCAGCGACCAGTCGCCGTTGATGATCATGGCCGCCTTCCCCTCCTTGAAGAGGGTGTCAGCCCCATCGTAGTCGCTCTCCGCCGGGATGATCCCGGCCTCGTACTTCATGTCGTAGATGAACTGTAGCGTGGCGACCATCTCCGGCGTGTTCAGCGTGGGGGTCTTGCCGTCCTCGGCAAAGACCGCGCCACCGAACCCGCCCAGCCAGGGCACCAGCCAGAAGGGCTCGGTCTGGTTCCAGACCAGGCCGTAGGTATCGCCCGAGGTCAGTTCCGCGCCCTTGGCGAAGAGTTCATCGGTGTCCATCGGCGCTTCTTCGATCAGGTCCTTGTTGTACAGAAGCATCAGGTGGTTGCCGTTGGCGATGGGCACGCCCCAGGTCTGGCCGCCCAACCGGGCCGCCGCCAGCGCCGAATCGACGTACAGGTCCAGGTCAAACAGGTCGTCCACCGGCAAGATCAACTCGGCGTCCGTGAAGGGACCGGCGTGATCGTTGACCGTCCAAAGCAGGTCAGGCAGGGCACCGGCCAACCCCGCGGTGAGAAAGTCCTCGCGCAGCGTCTCGACGTCCTTGTTGACGACCTCGAAGGTGACGTGGGGGTTGAGGGCGGTATAGGCATCGGCCAGCGACTGGACGAACTGCAGGCCGCCGTCGGCCTCGCCTTCCTTGGTCCAGAGGACGATCTCCACTGGCTCGGCTTCAACCTCGACCGGAACCTCGACCTTGACCTCCTTGGTGACCACGACCTCTTCCTTCTCGGTGACCACCACCGTCTCGATCACCTTTTCCGGCGGCGCCTCTGTTGGCGCTGGAGCACACTGCGTGATGACCAGCGTTGCCACGGCCAACAGGCCCAGGATGGCAAACATGTTCTTCTTCATCTGTAGGTTCTCCTTTCCCTCAATTGGGATTTTTCGTGTTGCACTGTGGTTACGTCCGTGAGATGAGATGCCAGTTCTTCCCATTTCCTCCCTTCGCATCACCTCCTCCTGGTAAACCTGCTCATCGACGGCGGGCTACTCCCGCCATCGAACTAGACCAGGCGGCACGGTCGCTCACTGATGGCACCGATGAATTCCGCCGTGCGGCGCACAATCTCGTCGATGGGCGCGGTACCGGCAATCGCTGCCTCGAACATGCCCTGTAGTTGACGAGAGACCTTGACGTATTCAGGAATGGACGGACGCGCGCGCCCCAGAGCGATCATGCCAGATACCCGCGCCAGCAGTGGTTCGGCTTTGGGGCTGAGAAACGCGTAAAAGGACGGGCATGGCGAGTTCTGCAGCATAGAGTGGTACAGGCTTCCGACGACGTCGGGATTGATGGCCTCTCTGAGCACGTCCATCACCGGCGCCGGGCGTTGGGACTGCCGCATGATGACGTAACTGGTCCCGCCCACCGTCGAAACGGGCTCGCCTCCTGGCGCGGCCGGCGGCGCCACGCAGCCGACCCGCTGCATGAACTCCTCCTCTCCCCAACCGCTGGTCTCGCGGATGATGGTGCTCTCGTAGCTTCCACCGAGCGCCATGGCCACCTTTCCGCTGGCAAACAGCCTGGGGGTGGCGTTCGGGCCGTACGTCACCACGTCGGGTAGACTGACGTGGTGCAGGGACACCAACTCGCGCAGGTACCGCAAGACCCGTCGCGCGCCGTGCCCATCGAGCACGACGCAGCCTGTTTCCTCGTCAAACACCTCCCCACCGGCCGACCAGATGAACGGCATCAGGTTGTACACCGTCGCTTCGCCCCCGGCCGTCCCGCCGGGAAAGGCCAAGGGGACACTCAGTCCGTACTTTTCCTTTGGCTGAGGCTGGGCGAAATGGTTGGCCGCGTTCAGCAGGTCGTCCCAATTTCGCGGAGGCTCCAGCCCCTCCTGGGCGAACCAATCCCTGCGATACCACAGGAGCGAGACGTCAGCCTTGACCGGCAATCCGTACAATCTGTCTCCGAAGGAGTTGGCCTCGACGAAGGCGGGGTACAGGTCCTTCCCAAATTCGGTGTGGTTCCATTGAGAGCCCAGATCCTGCAGCGCGTACAGGAAGCCAGATTGGGCCAGCCCGGCCACCCACACGCAGTCGACCATCGCCACGTCGGGGGCTGCGCCGCTGCCGACGGCCGTGCTGAGCAAGTTGTACAACTGGCCGTGATCGACGACCTTGACCTGGAAACCGACCTTCTGGTCGGGGTGTCTCGTGTTCCATACCTGGGAGACGTGGTCGAGCACCCGCGACCAGTATGGGTCCGAGCTCATCATCTGGATTGGAATGTCGGGTGAGGGGGGCACTGGGGCGTGGCTGTTGACAAAGGTGCCCAGGCCAGGGCGACGGGACAGCACCCCCTCGCGGGCTAGCTCGCTGAGCGCCTGGCGCACCGGGGCACGGCTGATGCCGTACAACCGGCACAACTCCTGCTCGGTGGGGATACGATCCCCCGAGCGCCACAGGCCGCTCTGAACCTGCTCAAGAATCAGTGACTTGAGCTGGTGGTAGATGGGGATGGGTGAATTACGATCAATGTCTGCCACTGGACGCCCCTGAGAGTAGTTGCCAGATTCGACCAGTTGCCATGGCATAATATAATAACATTATACCAAAGAATCGGCTTTTGTCAAGCCCTTTTCAGCCCCTGTGCCCACAGTATAATACGAGAACCAACCACGTGCCTACGGATTTGGTTGAAATTGCCTTTGAGTTTGGCTACAGAACGTTAGGATTTGGTTGGGACGCCGGGCCTGGTTTTGACTTCCGCGCCAGGTTGGGCTATACTAAACGGGGTCCACGAACAATCCAATCGTAGGAGGGAACGATGTCCGGTGATCATCCCGAATGTGATTATCTCTTCGTCAGCGACCTGCACCTTTCGCAGGGGTACGACCCCGAGCGCCGCACGTATCACGCCCGGGAGGACTTTTTTTTCGACGAACCGTTTTTCCGCTGGCTCCGCTGGGCCGACGAGAACTGCGCCCAGGGACGGCGCTGGGAGCTGGTCTTTGTCGGCGATGCCCTCGATTTCTTCCCCGTGGACCAGGAGGCGGTCGCGCAGTACTGCCGGGAGCGCGCCCGCCGCCAGCGGGAACTGGACCTCTCCGACCCCCGGCAGGTGGCTCGATATTGGCAGCGCCAGTTCGGCGAAGCGGTCCCGGCAGAACAGGCCGCCGGGAGGATCCAGCGACTCATCTTTGAGGACGACGTGCTCGAGGGACGGATCGAGCTGGCGCCTCGCTTGCCCGGTAGAGTACCCACGACGTCGCCGGATGCAACTCCCGTCCCGGAATGGGCGGCGCGGCTCTACGCGCACTATCGGCCGGAGGTAGCGGAGGCGGCCCGCAAGGCGGAGGCGGCCCGCAAGGGGGACGTGCCCTTCGCACTGCAAACTCTGGCGGAGGAAGAGGCGGCCGCGTTCCGGGCCGCCGGGGAGGGGGAGCCCGTGCCCACCTCCGGGGAACGGAGCCGCCAGGATCGCGCGCACCAACTGGACGCGGCATTCGAGCAGCAGTACGGCTTTCTCCCTACCCCGGAGAAAAGCGCGGACAAATTGGCGTCCATCTACCGGGGCCACCCCCTCTTCTTCCGTGCCCTGGCGTGGTTCGTCGGCCAGGGTCACCGGCTGGTCTTTTTGCGGGGCAACCACGACCTGGAGCTCTTCTGGCCTCGGGTGCAGGAGCGGCTGCGTGAGTTCGTCGCCCGCGAGTATCCCGCCGCCTTCGGGTACGACGAAGGACACCCGCTCCCCCCGGACTTTCAGGAACGGATTGACTTCCGCCCGGGCTGGTTCTACTACCGGCGGGGGGCCTTCTACGCCGAACACGGCTGCCAGCACGAGATGCTCAACGCCTCCCCTAACCCCATCCGGCCGCTCATGCCCAAGTACGAGCATCTCCTCAATCCCGACGTGGGATGCCTGGGGGTGCTCTGCCTCCACAACCACCTGGAGAGCGAGCACCCAGAGTGGGAAAACCGGGGAGACCACACCCGCGTTCTCGTGGATTTGGTCCGCCACGAACCGTTCAGGATGCTGGCGATCCTCCTCCGCCACGCGCCGGATTTTCTCCGGATGGCTCAGCGACTGTGGATGGCGGGGAAGGAAAAAGACCTGCGGCCGACGGAGGAGGACTGTTGCCAATACGCCGGGATCGTTGGTCTGGATCCGGGGATGGTGCGCAAGATCTATGACGCGGGTGACACGCCGCTCCTCCTGCGCCGGCCGCTGGCCTGGCTCCTGTTCAGCCCGGGTGGACACGTCGTGAAGGTCCTCCTCCTGCTGGCGCTGGCCGCGCTGGCGGTCGGCCTGGGCGCGCTGTGGTACCTGGGCGTCACCCCAGCGCTGGCCGGCCTGATCCCCGGCGACTTTTTCTACGCGACCGGCGGGCCGGCGGCGCAGCTTCTGGCGAAGGTCCTTCTCTGGCTGGCACCTCCCGCGGTTTACGCGCTCGTACGCCAGCGGAGGAAGCAGCAGCACTCGGGGCCCTTCCTATCCGAGGCCGCGCGCCGCGTCTACGCCCATCTACAGGAGGAGGACCCCAGCCTGCGGTACTATATCGCGGGCCACGACCACCAGCCCGACACGCGGATCGTGGAGCGGAAGGAGGATGGCCGGCACGTCTACTATCTGAACACCGGCTCCTGGACCCCCTGGTTTGCTGAGGGAGAGCAGCGCCTGCGGACGCTGGGGCAGGAGGTCCAGTTCACGTTCGCCCGGCTGGTGAAGGGAGAAGGCGGATACGAAGCCGATCTGCTGCGCTGGAACGACGACGCGGGCCGGGCCGCCCCGCAGATCGTCCCCGCTGCCCGCACGAGTTCCTAGCTCACTCCGCTGCCTCGTCAGTGAGGACGCCTTCGCTCGTCAGCACAGCCTTCAGGGCTGCGACTGCCACCTCCAGCATCCCGTCGTCCGGCTGGCGGGTCGTCAACCGCTGGAGCGCCAGGTTCGGCGCGGTCAGCACCCGCATCCAGGGCCGGTCGGCGAGGCGGGCCGTCAGGCGGATGAACTCGTAGGCGATCCCGGTGATCACCGGCAGGAGCGCGATCCGGCTGAGCAGTCGCCAGATCAACGATGGCAGGCGGAAGGGGGCGAATATAAAAATCGTCAGCACGACCAGCGTCAGCAGAAAGGCCGTGCCGCAGCGGGTGTGAGCCGTCGGGTAGGGGCGTACGCCGTCCACGGTGAGTCGTGCTCCTGCTTCGTATGCATTGATCGTCTTGTGCTCGGCGCCATGATAGGCAAACACACGCCGGATGTCGGGCATGTACCCGACGGCCCAGATGTAGCCCACGATCAGGAGCAGCCGCACGATCCCCTCCAGCAGGCTGCTCAGCCATTCCGCAGGGATGTAGGGGGTGAGCAACCCGACGAGGAACGAGGGCAGCAGCATAAAAAGTCCCACGCCCAGGCCGACCCCCAGCAACGCCGTTCCCCAGCTCGCAGGACCTGAGAGCGATATCTCCTCGCCCGCCGCCACGTCGGCGCTCGTCATGAGCGCCTTCATCCCCAGCCCGAGCGCATCCCACAGCATGACCAGCCCGCGCAAGAAAGGGATGCGGCTGATCGGACCACGGTACAGCGCCTCGTTGAGCGGTTCCGTCTCCACGACGATGTGTCCGTCGGGGTGGCGCAGTGCAACCGCCATCGTGCGCGATCCACGCATCATCACCCCTTCGATGACGGCCTGTCCTCCATAGTTGAAAGGTTTGCTCAGCGGATGCCTCCTCAGAATGTGGGCGGGATGGTACCCCGCGCTGCCTCTACCAGCCCTCCAGGTATTTGACCCAAGTACCGTTGCCCGTACCGTAGCGCCCGAAGAGGTATTGTGCCGTAGGTCGCGGCTCGAAGGGCCGGCGCAGCAGCTCCATCCTCGCCTCTGCCAGCGTGCGCCCGCCTTTGCGCCGGTTGCACTGCGGGCAGGCCGCCACCAGGTTCTCCCAGGAGTGCGGCCCTCCCCGATAGCGGGGCACGACGTGGTCGATCGTCAGTTGGCTCGTCTCTCGGCCGCAATACTGGCAGCGGTACCCGTCCCGGCGCAGAATCTCCCGTTTGCACAGCCGCACGCGGGGCCGCGGCCGGCGCACCGCGTAAAACAGGCGGATGACCGACGGGCGCTCATAGGTCCGGGAGACGGTGTGAATGAAACCCCGGCCGTTCTCCAGCACCATGGCCTTGTCCGCCAGGATCAACCCCATGGCCCGCTTCGTCGTGCACACGTTCAGCGGCTCGTAATTGCCGTTAAGTAGCAGGACAGGCTCGTTCATCCGTCACTTGACTCGTCGTGGGGTTGCACCTCGAAGGGAGCGTGTTCCTCCGCCACCGCTGCCACCGGCGCCGATTCGACCGGCTTCCACATCTCCCCGACTGTCTCTACAGGCTCCAGCGGGCCGTCCGGCTTGCCGCCGTCCAGATACCACCACCAGTATTCCTCCGGCTCATCCCGCCAGATGTACTTGTAGAGTTCTAATTCGTCCACCAGGTAGTCAGTGTGGGCACGTAACTCTGCATCCAGTCCCTCAATCTCGGCCAACACGCGTGGGTCCACGTTCTCCCGTCCCAACTGCTCCAACGCCCACTCCACCCCGTCCCGGGCGGACAGGTAGTTGACGAACTCCATGTCGTCCCAGATGTGAAGACGCGTGACCAGTTTGCGATAGAAACTCAGGCAGACCTGGAGTTCATCCTTCGGATCTTCAACATGCGGCTCGTAGGTGTACATTTTCAGTCAACGCACGACGCATATCCCTGGCGTTGCACCAGTCGTCGGCGTGCTGCCTGGCCTCGTGCTTCCAGTGGTTCCACCACTCCGCTTCTGCTGCTTCCAGCAGCGCAGCGGCCATTTGCTCCGGCGTAGGGTGCAGAATATCCACGGATTGTCCGACAACCAGTATAGCACACCTGGTCTAAGCCGTCAAAGGTCAGATGTCTTCCACAGCCGCGCCAGCTTCCGGTACTTGACCGCCTCGTAATACGCCATCAGCAGGCTCAGCCACAGGCCATGCAGCCCATCCTGTGCCCCTCGCAGCGCCACGAACCGCCACCAGAACTGGCGCACGGCCTGCGAGTAGGGGGTGTACAAGCGAGAGTGGACCCCCTGCTCGAAGAGAATCCCGGCGTCGACACCGGTGTATCTCTCCTGCCGGTCGACAAAGTCGGCCAGATCGGCGTAATTATAGTGGATGAGCGGGCGCTCCAGGTATCCCCTCGGCCCGTCCAACACCGCGACCTCGTGGACCGGCCGCTCCCAGTACACGCGACCTCGCAGGAGCAGGCGCGTCTGGTAGTCCGGGTACCACCCTGCCCTCAGCGTCAGGCGGCCAAAGATATAGTTGTGGCGTGGCATCGCCCAGGCGACTTGCTCGTGACGCCCGGCCGTCACGGCGCGCACTTCCTCCGCCAGCTCTGGCGTGGCCCGCTCGTCGGCGTCGACGAAAAAGATCCAGTCGGCCTCCACCTGATCCAGCGCGGCGTTGTGCTGCTGGGCATAGTTCTCGAATGGATGCTGGATCACGTCCGCCCCGGCCGCCCGGGCCAGGTCCACCGTCCGGTCGGTACTGAAAGAGTCAAAGACCACCATCCGGTCCGCCCAGGCCAGGCTCGCCAGGCACGCTTCGACGTTGCGCTCCTCGTTCAGCGTGAGGACGACGGCGGTCACGTTCATCGGATCTCCTCCCAGGCCCGGATGACCTGCTGGCAGGCGGCGGCCATATCTGGAGAAGCCCCCTGCATCCGCCGCCGCACCCCGGCGCGGACGAGCGCCTGCGCCAACCGCCGCGTCAGCGGCCCGTGGTGGCGCGCGTAGAGCCGCGCCCGGCTGGTCCACAGGTTGACGAACGAGGGGATGGGCACCTGCCCGGTGGACCGGCCGGCGTGGTGGATCACGCGGGCGGCGGGCACGCACAGCGCCCGCCAGCCGGCCCGGCGCATCCGCCAGCACCAGTCGATCTCCTCGCAATACATCCGGTACCCTTCGTCCATCAGCCCCACCTGGGCCACCGCCTCCGCCCGCACCATCATCGTCGCTCCCAGGGGATGGTCCACGAGGAAGGGGGCCTGTGCCTCGTAGCGGCGGCGCGGGTAGCGCCCGTTGAGGGACGTGTCGTAGAGACGGGGAGGCAGGGGGAAGAACTCAAAGACCAGTTGGACCAGGCCCGGAAAGCGGAAGGCGCTCTGTTGGAGGGAGCCGTCGGCGTAGAGCAGCTTCGCCCCGGCCACGCCGGCCCGGGGATCAGCTTCGAGCGCGGCAAGGAGCGCCGCCGTCGCCCCCAGTTGCACCTCCGTGTCCGGGTTCAGCAGCCAGATATATTTGGAGATTGGAGATTGGAGATTGGAGATTTCGCGCAGCGCGACGTTGTTGCCCGCGGCGAAGCCCAGGTTTTCGGGGCTGGCGATGAGGTGAACCTGGGGAAATGCCTCGACCACCATCCCGGGTGTGCCGTCGGTGGAACCGTTGTCCACCACCCAGATATCGGCCTGCAACCCGGAGGTAGTCAGGTCAGCGCAGAGCGAACGCAGGCAGTCCGTCAGCAGGTCCCGCACGTTCCAACTGACGATCACCACGGCCAAGCCCAATGTTTCGCCGCCTCCCCAGCGCCGAAATGAATCCGCATCTTGACGCCGACCTCTCCTCTTTTCCCAGTGCACAGGGGGAAACGGGAGGGGCCAGAGGATGGGTCCATGGCAGACAGGCGATCACACAAACCGCTGCCGGATGTCCGCGCTGACATAGTCCAGGATCGCCACGGTGAGGGCGATGAACCAGACAGCGATCCCTGCCGAGCGATAGTCCAAAAGGCGGATGTACTGGGTCAGCAGGAAGCCGATGCCACCACCGCCGACCAGGCCGATGATCGTCGACATGCGGACGTTGATGTCCCAGCGGTAGATGGAGAAGGAGATGAAGGGGGGGATCATCTGCGGCACGACCGCGTACATGATCGTCTGCAGCCGTGTGGCCCCGGTGGCCTGGATGGCCTCGATGGGGCCAGGGTCGATGTTCTCGATGGACTCGGAGTAGAGCTTTCCCAACGCGGCGATGGAGTGAACGGTCAAGGCGATAATGCCAGCGAACGGCCCCAATCCGACCACCGTGATCGCGAGAATCGCCCAGATCAGCGGCTCGATCGAGCGGACGATGTTCAGGACCGTGCGGGTGAGATAGTAGATGCCCATCGTGAGCGGCGAGCCGGCCATCAAGTTCCGCGCGGCCAGGAAACTGACGGGGATGGAAAAGATGATGCCAAAAAGAGTGGCCATCATGCCCAGGACAATCGTCTCGATCATTTTCATGACGTTGTTGCGCAGTACCTGGCTGGGCATCAGGCCGCCCACCGCCGAAATCTGCCGCGCCTCTACCCGGTGGATCATGCGGCCCTCGGAGCTGGGCGGGATGAGCCGGTAGGGCATGGTGACCTCGAACTGGAAGGCCCCCTGATCGTCGGTCTGGAGCGTGATGTATTCTCCGCTCTTGCGCATGCGAAACTCGTTGCCGAGGGGGTCCGCCCACCAAATCTGGGTCGCGGTGTCGGGGGCAAAGCCCCGGCCGACGAGCGTAAGCGCGGTGCCGAGCACCTCCGCGAGGTTCTCGTCCCGCGTTGCCAGGTCCCCGCAGGTCGGATCGGCGAACAGGTAGGGCTCCCCGGGCACCTCTTCCGCCAGTGGAGGCGGGGGTTGGTCGTCGCACGGGGAGAGGATGTCGGCTCCGGCGCTGACCGTCTCGGTGTCCCGCGTGACCGCCGCCTCCCAGGGCCAGAGGACACGCGAGAGGGGACCCTGGGCGTCCGATAGTTCCGTCACGAACTTGTACAGGTTGATCTCGCTGACCTCCCAGCCCAGGACAAAGAAAACGACGATGACGGGGATAAAGACCCCGATCCCCCCCCCCCGCTTGTCCGGTCGAGCCTGCTGATAGGCATCCCAGGCAATCCACAACCACAGAACGACGAGACCCGCCAGCGTCGGGAGCACGAACGCAGGGCGGCGCCTGAGGGCCCTGGACAGCGTGGCGATCGGTCCAACCTCTCGGGGCGCGAGCAAGTTTACGCGCCAGACGAAGAGGCCGATGCTGGTAGCCAGAGCACCGAGGAGGAGCAATCCCCGCTGAAGCTGGCGGGCCAGCGCCTGGCCCAGACCGGGGATGAGCAGCGAGGCCACGCCCGCCACGGGTAGGGAGACCAGGCTGGGCTGTGCTTCCTTTTGAGCTGTCCGCGTTGCCATCATGCCGTCCCTCCTTCACGCAGCCCAACACTCACCCGGACCGCCTCCTCGCCGTAGATCTCTTTGAATTCCGCGTCCGTCATCGCGCGGATGTCCTCCTGGCTGCCCCGGTAGACGATCTGACCATCCCGCAGGCCGATCACCCGCGTGGCGTACCGCTGCACCAGGTCCAGGTAGTGCAGGCTGCACAGGATCGTGATACCATCCTCCTGGTTCAGTTGTTCCAGGTGCTCCAGGATCGAGTGGGCCAGCACCGGGTCCAGGCTGGCGACCGGCTCGTCGGCCAGGATGATGCGGGGCTGCTGCATCAGCGCGCGGGCGATCCCCACCCGCTGCTGCTGGCCGCCGCTCAGCTCGTCCGCCCGCTTGTGGGCCTGGTTGGCGATGCCCACCCGCTCGAGCGCCTGCTGCGCCATCTCCCGGTCCTCCTTCGGCAAGCGGTGCAGGAGGCTGGGCCACGGGTTCACGTACCCCAGCCGCCCGGAGAGGACGTTGGTGAGGACGGTGGAGCGCTTGACCAGGTTGAACTGCTGAAAGACCATGCCAATCTGGCGGCGGATGTGGCGCAACTCGGCCGGTTCGGCGGACGTGATATCCACCCCATCCCAGATGATCTGCCCCTCGGTGGGGTCAATCAACCGGTTGATGCAGCGCAGCAAGGTGGACTTGCCCGAGCCGCTCAGGCCGATAATGATCAAGAACTCGCCGTCCGCCACTGTAAAACTGACGTCGCGCAGGGCGACGGTCCCATCACGATAGATCTTGGTCAGGTTCTTGATCTCGAGCATCCTTCCTCCTGTCGGCGCGAAGGGGGACCAGAGTCCCCCCTCGCATAGATTCCGCCTGTTGTTGACTCGCCTTCAACCAAACAGGCAAGTTCTTCTCACCAGTCGGATGAACTTTTGATGACCTGCCTAGTCTCCGACCAAGTCCTCCGCTTTGACGCCAGCGGCCTGGAGAATCTGCCGGAATGGATCGTAGAAGGAGTCATCCGCCGCGATCAACTCCTGCCACTGGTAGGCGGTGTCCAACGCTGCCACGCCCTCTTCCGTCGCAGAGATGGCCAGCAGGCCGTCCACGATCTTGGTGCGCAGTTCCTGCGACATGGACTTTTGGAACTGGACGCCGTCGTTGGGGATGTCCGGCTCGATGGCGATGACGGTGGTCTGCTCCATCACGTCCGGATAGTCCTCCTCGATGCGGGTCCGGGCGTCCACGTAGGTCGCACCGGCGTCGCAGGTGCCGTCGTAGACGCCGGCGGCGACCGCGTCGTGGCTGCCCGCGTCCACGACCTCCTTCAGGCCGGTGGTAGGGTCGACCCCTGCGCCTTTCAGCATGATCGAGGGGACCACCCAGCCACTCGCCGAGAGCGGGTCGGGGCGGCAGAAGGTCTTGCCTGCGAGGTCAGAAAGCTCGTTGAGGCCGCTGTCGGCACGGACGAGAATCTGACCGTTGTACGTGGGGCTGCCGAGGCGCACGGAGAGCATGGTGGCCTCGGCGCAGCCACGGTCGGCGGCCATGACGTAGGCGAAGGTCGCCAGCGATGACACATGCGCCTCTGGCGGATCGGCGCACATGGCCTCGATCGCGCCGGCGTACTCGGTGGCGACGAGAACTTTAAAGTACAGGCCGGTCTCTTTTTGCAGCAGTTCGGCCACCGACTCAGCTCCGGCCGTCACGCGCTCTGTCTCTCCGGAGGGTACAAAGACCCAGATGATGGGGTTGTCTTCCGTGCCCAACTCTTTCGGGCCACAGGAAGTCAGCAGGCCTGTGGTCAACAGGCCCACAACCAGTACTAGTATCAACGCGCGCTTGCTGTTCATTTTACCTCCTCCTGTTCTGGGGTTGAGATGAAGGCTGGTGTGACTCTCCGTTTCGGTGGTATACCTCCCGGGCATCACCTCCTTTCGCTGTGCCTGCCTGCCCGACATTTGGTAGCATATACCCAATCTCTCTAGAAGGCAAGTACAGGGAATCTCAATCCTCCCATGCTCGCCCCCTTCGGCCCGGCCCAGATGGGGCTTGCAGCATAGCCTGGGAAGCCCGTTTTGTCAAGCAAGACCTGACAGGTTTCAGATGTGAAACCTGTCAGGTCTGGGATGTCCCCCTATTCCAATCACATTGGATTGACAGTTAGGCCGTTCTCATTTACAATATTGTTGTTTGATCGACCAGAGTTCGCTGAACTACCGTCCGACATTATTGAAACAGATTTGAGGTCTAATCGAGAGTGCGTAAGGAGGTTTTGGCTTGATGAAAGACTACGCTACAGGACAACTGCGTAACGTCGTCCTGCTTGGACATGGGAGCGCGGGCAAGACCTCGCTAGCGGAAGCGATGCTCTTCACCAGCGGCGCGATCAACCGCATGGGAGGGGTTGAGGATGGCACCACCGTTGCCGACTTTGACGAGGAGGAGGTCCGTCGCCACATCTCGCTCAACCTGGCTATCGTCCCCGTCGAGTGGGAGAGCTGCAAGGTCAACGTGTTGGATACGCCCGGCTACACGGACTTTGTCGGCGAGGTCAAGAGCGCGGTCCGGGTGGCCGACCTGGCGTTGATTCTGGTCGACGCCGTGTCCGGCGTCGAGGTAGGGACGGAGTTGGTCTGGAACTTTGCCGAGGCGCAGGAGCTGCCCCGGATCGTCGTCGTCAACAAGATGAACCGGGAGAACGCCAGTCTGGACCGCACGCTGGAGGCGCTGCGCGAGGCCTTTGGGCAGAACTTTGTCCCCGTCCAGATCCCGATCGGTGCGCAGGCCAAGTTCGCGGGCGTCGTAGACCTGATCAAGATGCGGGCGTTGATGGGGCCTGAGGGCAAGGTCGCCGAGATCCCGGCCGACATGCTGGGCCAGGCAGAGGAGGCCCGCGTGCCGTTGGTCGAGGCCGCCGCCGAGGCAGACGATGAACTGATCATAAAGTACCTGGAGGGCGAGGATCTGACCGAGGAGGAGATCGAGCGGAGCCTGCGCGCCTCGATCCTCAGCGGGACGGCCATCCCGGTCCTGGTGACGGCGGCGACGGCGAACGTGGGCACCCGGGCGCTGCTGGACGCACTGGTCGCCTACGCCCCCTCCCCGGCCGACCGGGGGCCGGCCACGGCACAGGGGCCGGCGGGCGAGGAGCAGATCGAGCCTGACGAACTGGCGCCGCTGGCGGCGCTGATCTTTAAGACGACGGCCGATCCCTACGTGGGCAAACTGACCTATTTCCGCGTCTACGGTGGGATGATGGCATCGGATAGCCGCGTCTACAACAGCCGGGCCGAGGAAGAGGAACGGCTGGGCCAGATCTATGTGATGCGCGGCAAGGAACAGATGCCCGTGCCGCACCTGCGCACCGGGGACATCGGCGCGGTGGCCAAGTTGACGCACACGCTCACCGGCGACACGCTGTGCGACAAGGGCCACCCCGTGAGCCTGCCAGGACCGGTCTTCCCGTCCCCCCTCTTTGCCGTGGCCGTCAGCCCCACGAGCAAGGCCGACCAGGCCAAACTGGGTCCCACGCTGACCCGCATCTCCGAGGAGGACCCCACGCTTCGCTGGCACCAGGAGCCCAGCACGCGACAGATGATCCTGGAGGGCATGGGCGAGGCTCACGTGGACATCGCCGTGCGCAGGATGGCGAACCGATTCGACGTCGGCGTCGAGACCGCGATCCCCAAGGTGCCCTACCGGGAGACGATCACGCGCGTCTACGGTGACCAGTACCGCCACAAGAAGCAGACCGGCGGCGCAGGCCAGTTCGCCGAGGTGCACATGCGGCTGGAGCCACTGCCCCGCGACACCGGGTTCGAGTACGAGTGGAAGGTGGTCGGTGGGACGATTTCGCGTTCCTTCGAGAGCTCCATTCTTAAGGGCGTCAAGCAGGTGATGGAGCAGGGGGTGATGGCCGGCTACCCGGTCGTGGACGTCAAGGCAGTCGTCTACGATGGCAAGGAGCACCCGGTGGACTCGAAAGACATCGCGTTTCAGATCGCCGGGCGGGAGGTGTTCAAGAAGGTGATGCTGGAGGCCGGGCCGGTCTTGCTCGAGCCTGTCTATAGCGTGACCATCACCGTGCCGGAGGGGTACACCGGCGACATCATGGGGGACCTGAACACCAAGCGCGCACAGGTCCAGGGGATGGACCAGAGCGTCGGCAAGACTGTCATCACCGCGCTGGTGCCGCTGGCCGAGATGCAGCGATACGCCACCGACCTGCGCAGCCTGACCCAGGGCCGGGGTGTCTTTTCGATGGAGCTGGATCATTACCAGGATGTGCCATCGCACCTGGCGCAGGCGATCATCGAGGCGCACGAGCGGGAGAAGGAAAAGTAGCGGGGGAGCAGGGGAGCGGAGGAGCGGAGGAGCGGAGGAGCGGAGGGGCAGGGGGGCAGAGGGGAAGCAGGAAGCAGGAGGGGCTCGCTCCCGAATGGGGCGGGCCTTTTCGTTTGGGCCTATGGAAGCGCCAACTCGTTGGCGTCCTTGGCGAGTATCCAGCATCCAGCATCGAGTCGCAAAGTGATGGTGTCAACCGCTGAACCACAGGCTGCGTCCCCTCCTGCCTTCCACGTGATGCTCAAGCCGTGTGGCCCGGTGTGCAACCTGGGCTGTTCCTACTGCTACTACCTCTCCAAGGAGCGGCTCTACCCGGACGGGCACTTTTGCATGACGGACGGGTTGCTGGAAACGTTCACCCGCCAGTACATCGAGGCCCAACGCGTCCCCGAGGTCACCTTTGGCTGGCAGGGTGGAGAGCCGACGCTCGTGGGCCTGGATTTCTTCCGGCTGGCCGTGGAGCTCCAGCAAGAGGTTTGCCGGCCAGGTACGGCCGTCCGCAATGCGGTGCAGACGAACGGCACGCTCCTGAACGACGAATGGTGCCGTTTCTTCCGGGAGCACGGCTTCCTGGTCGGCCTCAGCCTGGACGGCCCCCGCCAGTTGCACGATGCCTACCGCGTCGACAAGCGCGGCCAACCGACCTTTTATCGCGCGATGGCCGGGTTGGCGCTGCTGAAGAAGCACGGCGTCGAATTCAACGTCCTGACCACCGTCCACGCGGCCAACGCCGGCCATCCGCTGGACGTCTACCGCTTCCTGCGAGACGAGGTGGGCGCCAGGTTCATCCAGTTCATCCCGATCGTCCAGCGGGACAACGAGACCGGCTTCCAGGAGGGCGAGCGGGTCACCGAGCGCTCGGTGACGGGCCGGCAATATGGGGATTTCCTCATCGCGGTCTTTGACGAGTGGGTGCGGCGGGACGTCGGCCGCGTCTTTGTCCAGATCTTTGACGTGGCGCTGGCCACCTGGGTGGGCCAGCGACCCGGGTTGTGCGTCTTTGAGGAGACGTGCGGCACCGCGCTGGTCCTGGAGCACAACGGCGATCTCTACGCGTGCGATCACTTTGTCGAGCCCCGGTGTCAGTTGGGCAACGTCCTGGAGACCCCACTCGTCGAGCTGGTGGGGTCGGAGCAGCAACGCCGGTTCGGGCTGGCCAAACGGGACGAGCTGCCCCGCGCCTGCCGGGAGTGCGCGGTGCGCTTCGTCTGCCACGGCGGCTGTCCCAAGAACCGCGTGGCGCGCATGCCCGACGGCGAGCCGGGGCTGAACTATCTGTGCGAGGGATACAAAGCGTTCTTCGCCCACGTTGACCGGCCGATGCGGATGATGCGGGCGGAACTGCGGGCCGGGCGGCCGCCGGCCAACGTCATGCTCGCGCTGGCGCAGGAGGAGGCAGAGCTGCAGCGCCGCCTGGCCCACGCCCGCCGCAACGATCCCTGCCCCTGTGGCAGCGGCCTCAAGTTCAAGCACTGCCACGGCCAGCCGGGGTCGCCGGGGCGCTGAAGCGCCTACTACGAACCTGGGGGAAAGGGAGACCATGGCCCATGTGTTGACTTGACAATACGGTGATCATAGTGTACACTATGCACGGAATGTACTGCGGGGGTAAAAAATGACAAAACGTGTGGGCACTGTCGAGGCGCGGCGCTCGTTCTCCCGGCTGATCAGCGAGGCTGGGTTCCAGGGGGAGCACATCATCATCGAGCGAAGTGGCACACCTATGGCCGTGCTGATCGGGATTGACGAGTACGAAATGCTGGTCGCAGCCCAGGTGCGGGAGCGAGAAGCGCGGTTCAAACGACTGCTGTCCATTGCCGAGCGCAACCAGGACGTATCACCTGATCAGGTGGCGGCCGATGTGGGCGAGGCTATGACGGCTGTGCGGGGAGGTCAGTGACGCGCGCTGTCGTGGACACCCACGTGCTCGTGAGCGGCGTCATTGCCCCTCACGGCGCACCACGTCGCATATTGGAGGCCTGGCACGCGGACCAGTTCACCCTGGTCACTTCGGAGGCCATCGTGGCTGAGGTCGCGCGCGTCTTGCGTTATCCACGGATACGTGACCGCTACAGCCTGACCGAAGATGACGTCGCGACGGTGGTTGACTCGCTGAGGACGGATGCCAAAGTGGTGGCTGGGCTGTACGAGGTGCAGAGGAGCGTTGACCCGGCCGATGACATGTTCCTGGTCTGTGCGTTAGAGGGGCTGGCCAAATACGTCGTCTCGGGTGACAGGCATTTGCTGGAGATAGGCTCCTACCACGACGTACTGGTCGTCACGCCCCGGCATTTTGCGGCATTGCTGGCTGCAGAGAACGGGAGTGTGCTACCGTGAAGCGCTCTGACAGTGCGACCTCTCTCACGATCACCGGCGTCCTCGTCGTCACCGCCTACATCGCCGCGCAGATGCTCTCCGACGTGCTCAGCCTCAAGATCGCGTTCGTGGCTGGCTTCAGCATCGACGCCGGCACCTTTGTCTATCCCTTCACCTTCACGCTGCGCGACATGGTGCACAAGCTGCTCGGCCGGCCCGCGGCCCGCGCCGTCATCGTCGCCGCGGGCGTGGTCAACCTGGCGATGGCCGGGCTGTTCGCCTTCGCCGCCTGGCTCCCGCCCGATCCGGCCTGGCCGCTGCAACGCGAGTTCGCTGCGGTCCTTGCCCCCGTGTGGCGCATCGTCGTCGCCTCCATCGTCGCCGAAATCGCCAGCGAGTTCACCGACACCGAGGTCTACCACCTGTGGGTCACACGGGTGACGCGCCGCTACCAGTGGGCGCGGGTGCTCGTCAGTAACAGCGTCAGCGTGCCGCTCGACAGTCTCCTCTTCGCCTGGGGGGCGTTCGGCGGCCAGTTGCCCGTCCCGACCGTGTGGTCTATCTTTTGGGCGAACGTGCTGGTGAAAGGGGCGGTCACGCTGATGAGCTTGCCCGGCATTTATTTGGTCCCTGAGAGAGCGACAGGGAGACAAGGAGACAGGGAGACAAGGGGATGACGTCCCGGTCCCCTCGTCGCCTTGTCACCTTGTCACCAACTTATAGGACATACACATGATGAACGAATCAAATTCCTACGATCTCGGCGCAACACCACCAGGCCACCGGTCCGGCTTCGTCGCCGTCATCGGCCGGCCGAACGTCGGCAAGTCGACGCTGGTCAACCAATTCGTGGGGCAGAAAGTGGCGATCGTCTCGCCCAAGCCGCAGACGACCCGCAGCCGCATCATGGGCATCCTCACCCGCGAGGAGGCCCAGGTGATCTTTGTGGACACGCCCGGACTCCACCGGCCGCGCCACAAGCTGGGGCGGGCGATGGTCGCCACCGCCACGCGTGCCATCCCTGGCGCTGACGTCGTGCTGTTCATGGTGGACGTCTCGGTGCCGCCGACCGACGAGGACCGGATGATCGCGGGGTTGATCCGGGAGCAGACCGGGGCCCCGGTCATCCTGGTGCTCAACAAGATGGACCTGCTGCTGCCGGAAAAGGTCAAGCGGCACACCGAGGCGTACTGGGAGCTAGCGCCCTACCACCACGAGTGGATGATGACCGTCGCCACCAAAAAGGTGAACCTGGACAATCTGCTGGATTTGATCGTCGCCACGCTGCCGGAGGGCCCGCGCTACTATCCGGGCGACCAGGTCACCGACCAGACCGAGCGACAGATCGCCGCCGAGTTGATCCGCGAGCAGGTGTTGCGCTACACCCGCCAGGAGGTGCCCCACGCCGTCGCCGTCGTCGTGGAAGAGTTCAAGGAACGGGAGAGCGGCGCGATCTACGTGGCGGCCAACATCTTTGTCGAGAGAGAATCCCAGAAGGGGATCATCATCGGCCGGCAGGGCCAGATGCTGCGCCAGATCGGGTCGGCGGCGCGGCAGGAGATCGAGCGCATGACCAGTGGCCGGGTCTTTCTCGAATTGTGGGTCAAGGTGCGCAAGGGCTGGCGGCGGGACGGGAGGGAGCTGCGCCGCCTGGGATACGACGTGCGCGGGGAGTGACGATGAGGTGTCAGAGTTTTGTCAGTCACCCAGGAGCGAGAGGAGGGATTGATGCCAGGCACACAGGATCGTAGCGATAGCCCGCGCCCGCGCAGGATCTCCAGGCGGGACTTTCTCAAGGCGGCAGCCGCAGGCCTGCTGTCCGGATGTCGCCCCATCCAGCCGCCGACCTCCCCGCCGACCGCCCCGCCCACGCCAACGGACACGCCCGTGCCCAAACCCACGCCGGTTGCCGATGTCCGCCGCCCGGATGTCGTCAAGACGTACCCCGACGGGCCGAGCAGGGTCGTGCACGCCCACCACGCGGGCGTGTGGGACGGCGAGACGTTGGTCCCGGAGGCCATCCGGCACATGCTCGACGGTTCGATCACCGCACTGACCGGCCTGAACGACGCCAACGAGGCCTAGGCCGCCCTGTTCGCCCCCGACGAGCGGATCGCGATCAAAGTCAACACCATCCAGGGCAGCCGCTTCTGGACGCACGTCCCGCTGGTGATGGCCGTGACGGAACGCCTCCAGGAGGTGGGGGTTCCGGCCGAGGGGATCGTCGTCTTTGATCGTTACACCATCGAACTGGAGAACTATGGCTACCCGATCAACAAGGACGGGCCCGGCGTGCGCTGCACCGGCACCGACCTCAGATACACGGCCGGCTGGACGTTGATGGACACCGACATCCAACTCAGCGACGTCTTGCTGAGCTGTCACGCCCTGATCAACATGCCCATCATCAAACAGCACGGCATGAGCGGGATCAGCTTTGCCATGAAGAACCACTATGGCACCTTTGACCGGCCCGAGGGCTTTCACGAAGGCCGGATCGAGCGCGCCCTCGCCGAGCTGAACAACCTGCAGCCGATCCGGGATCGCACCCGGCTGATCATCGGCGACGCGTTGACGGTCAGCACGCTGAGTTGGTACACGGGCGTGACCGGGGACTCTATCTTTATGAGCTTTGATCCGGTGGCCCACGACGCGGCCGGCCTGCAACTGTATTGCGACGTCATGACTTCGGAAGGGCGCAACCCGGAAGGGGCGAGGAACCGGGCCACCCTGTGGCTGCGGAACGGGGCCGAGTTGGGGGTGGGCACGGACGACCCGGACCACATCGACCTGGTGGAGATAACCTTGGACAGCGCTTGCCCGCAACGGCGCAACATCTTGACGGCGAAAACTGGCGATGACAGAGATGGACAAACCGCTGAACATGTAGTATAATACATAGCAGGATATATACTCTACAACGGATGAGGGAACGATGTACAGGATCATTGGCGTAACCGAATTACAGCGCCGCTTCCGCTCCGTTTTTGACCGTGTGGCCAGGGAGAACGTCCCCTACGTCCTGACCCGCGGCAGCCGGCCGGAGGCAGCGCTCATCTCTTACGAGGAATTCCTCCGCTTTCAGGCACTGCAAGAACAGGACGTGCTGGCCCGCTTTGACCAGTTGGTCGCCCGGATGGCGGCACAAAACGCAGTTGTCGGCGAAGAAGAGGTAGCTGCCGATGTGGCCGCCGCCCGGGCTGAGCTGGATGGCTGATGCGGGCCGTCGTCGATACCAACATCCTGGTGCGGGCCTTGATCAAGCCCCACGGCACGGTGGGCCCGGTGTTGCTGCGCCTGCGCCACGGCGAGTACACCTTGCTCTATGCCGGGTCGCTGCTGGAAGAACTGGTCGACGTTCTCAACCGGCCGCGCATTCGTGAGAAATACCGGTTGACCGACCTGGATATCCAGACCGTCGTCAGCCTCATCCTGTTGCGCGGGGAAGCCGTGGTGCCGGAAGGGCGGATCACCGCCTGCCGGGATCCCAAGGACGACAAGTTTCTGGAGGTGGCCGTAGCAGGGAAGGCCGATGTGATCGTCAGCGGGGATCAAGACCTGCTGGTGTTGCACCCCTTTGCCGGTATCCCCATTGTTCCACCCGCTGCCTTCTTGCAGATGATGGACACTGGGAGTGAGAACCCACCTGGTTCGTAGGTACGGCTGAGGCATGTCAATTTGCCCTGCTCGCCTTATTGTGCTACAATAGCCATGCAAAAAACCTCGTCGCTTTCCCAAAGCCCGAGGCAACGGCCTGGGCAGGCGTGTCGCCCCAACGGCCTGGACGCAACGACTACGCCCGCCGGCTGCCAATCGTCGGTGGGCGTGTTCTTTGAAACGTGTAGGACTGTCTCCTGATCTCAGCACAATGGGGACCTTGAATGAGCATTGTTGCGAATCAACAGCTCTTCTCCCATACCTACCTGGCCCAACTGCAGGCCGATCCATCCTATGACGAGGCCGCTGCCCGCATCGCCCAGGGGTTGCGCGACTGGCTTCCCTCCCGCGACACCTCCTCGCTCCCGTCCCTGATCGAAACGTGGGTCGGCCCGGTGCTCGACTTTCTCGGTTTCCACCACGTGCCGGCCGATGATTCTTCCCACGTCCACCTGCTCTACGCCTCCCGGGGGGACCAGACGCCCATTGGCCTGTGCTACGTCGTCCCGCCCGGCCAGGACCTGAACGACACCACCAAGGACCACCACCCGATGGCCCAGGCGGTCCTGGCCCTGCGCGCTCGCTCCCTGCGCTGGGGCGTCCTGACCGACGGCACCCGCTGGCGGCTGGTCGACGCCCAGTCCCTGCGCCGCTACGAGCATTACCTCGAGATCGACCTGGAGGGGCTGGCCCGCAGCGACGACCCCACCCCCCTGCGCCTCTTCTACACCCTGTTCCACCGCAGCGCCTTCTCCCCCTCCCCCTGCGAGGGGGAGGGCAGGGTGGGGGTCGGGCTGGACCGGCTGGCGGCGGGCTCGGAGCGGGCGACCAGGCGGGCCGAGGATCACCTCAAGGCGCGGGTCAGCCACAACGAGGGGATCATGGCCCAACTGTGCCTGGGGCTGGTGCGCGCCGATGGGACCACCCACGGAGGGAGGCGCTACACCGAGGCGGAGCGGGATGCCATCTACCGCGACGCCACCTACCTCCTCTACCGCATGCTCTTCATCCTCTACGCCGAGGCGCGGGGCCTCTTGCCGGTGGAGGAACCGGCCTACCGGGCCGTGAGCCTGGCGGAGTTGGTCCAGACCGCGCGCGATTACAAGCTGCGCGGCATGCCCGACCCCCAGGCGACGACGCTGTGGGAGCGGCTGAGGCGGCTGTCCAACGCCATCTACGAGAGCGACCTGGAGTTGGGCATCCCCGCGTACGACGGCGGCCTGTTCGACGACGCCGACAAGCCATACCTGCGCGAGGGGCACATCGCCGACGCCTACCTCACCGAGGCGCTCTTCGACCTGGCCTACATGCCCGACAAGGTGCCGGGCACCTCCTGCCGGCCTATCGACTACCGCGACCTGTCGGTACGCCACCTGGGCAGCCTGTACGAGGGGATGATCGAGTACAAGCTCCAGATCGCCGAGGAGACGCTGTGGGCGCGGCGGGACGGCAAGGGCAACCTGCGTTTCCTGCGGACGGGCCAGGACGGGGCCCCCCGGAAAACCGATGAGGAGATCAAGCCGGGGAGCGTCTACTTCTCCCAGAGCCCCGGCGAGCGGCGCGCCACCGGCACCTATTACACGCCCGAGTACATCGTCGACTATATCGTGCGCCAGACGGTGGTGCGTAGCCTGGAGGAGCGGCGGGCAGCGCTGGAGGAGAAACTGTCCGGCTGGCAGGAGGGGATCGCTGCGACGAGCGACTCCGACGAGCGGGCGCGGATGCAGCGGGCCGCCGACGAGGAACTGCTGCGCTTCGTCGAGGAGCAGGTGCTCACCTTCCGTGTCTGCGATCCGGGGATGGGCAGCGGCCACTTTCTGGTCAACGCCGCCCACCAGATCACGGACTTTATCGTCGAGACCCTGCACCTGGCTCCCTGGCCTCATCCCCTCACTGCTTTCGCTGGACCACAGTCCAGCGGCCCCTGCATCGACGCGGACCCGGTCGCCTGGCGGCGGCGCGTCGTCGAGCACTGCCTGTACGGCGTCGACCTGAGCCTGATGGCGGTCGAGCTGGCCAAGCTGAGCCTGTGGCTCGCCAGCGTGGCTGAGGGCAAGCCACTCTCCTTCCTCGATCACCACCTGCGCCAGGGCAACAGCCTGATCGGCGCCCGGCTTGAGGATCTGGCCGAGGTGTTGGCGGGGGTGGTCTCCACCAAACCATCGCGCAAAGAGCGCAAAGCACGGGAAGCGGGGCAACTCTCGATGCTGGATCACCCCGCCTTCCGCCAGCACGTGACGGCGGCGACCGACCTGCTGGCCCAAATCTCGGCCCGGATCGTTGAGAGAGTGGAGGACGTGAAAGCTCAAGAGGCCGACTACGAACACGTGCGCGCCGAGTTGGAGCCCTACCGGCGGCTGGCCGATCTATGGACGGCACGTCACTTTGGCGTGAAGGTGAACGAGCGAGAGTTGCGCGATATTTCTAGGTACTTGACCAACGGTGCTGTCGGCCTTGTGCCGGAGTATCAACGGCTGCTGAACGAAGCTCAGCAACTGGCCAATGAGTGGCATTTCTTCCATCGGGAGCTTGAATTTCCTAAAGTCTTCTATGGGCCCGACCAGCCTCTAGGAAATATAAGGGGATTCGACACTATTGTAGCGAACCCACCCTACGGGATGTTACAGCCCCATAACGTTCCCCAATCAGTTTTGGACTACCTCAAGGCTCAATTCGAGGCATCAGCCTTCAAGGTCGATATGTTCGCACTATTTGTTGAAGCTGGCGTAGGTTCGACCGGAGAGTCAGGGACAATAGGAATGATAGTACCCAATACATTTGTGCTGAATGTCTTTGCTCAGGGTGTACGCCAGCTTTTGCTTGATCAGACAGAGATTCAGCATCTCTTAGTCTCACAGAAACACCTTTTCCCGGAAGCAGACGTACACAATGCTATCTTCATAGCACGTCGGGTAGCCCAAGTAAGTGTACAGAGATCAACGCGCATAAGAGTAGTCCAAGATGTCGATGTCGAATTCTTACAAGGTAGGGAGGACTGTTCCTCTGCAGTCATTAGTGAATTGACACAAGATCGCCTAGACTTCACTGGCGATGGGGCGTGGAACATTAAACTTTCCGATCAAGCCATTTCAGTTTTGGACAAAATACAGGAACAATCAAATAGCTTGAGTGACATCTCAAGCGTTAATCGTGGTTTAATAACTGGAGACAGGGAAAGATATTTCGCTGATCGAGCAGTTGATCATCGCTGGCATCCGATTTTAGCTGGCGGAGACATCCACAGATATTTTACCTTGGAGCCAAAAGAATACGTGCTGTTTGAGCGACCTAAGACAGCTGGTGGGTGTTGGGATGAGGAAGTGCACTTCCACCCAAGAAAGTTAGTTATGCGGCAGATTGGATCATACCCCTGCGTTGCAGTTGACTACAATCAGTACTGTGTCACAGGCAATATCTTCACGGTTCGCATTCACACAGATTTGTCTCCACTTTATGTTTTAGCTATCTTGAACTCTTCTCTGGTACGTTCCATTTGGACCCTACTGTTTCAGGACTTCAAGGTTTCGTTCACTGAGTTAAAGGCTGAACATATCAAACAACTTCCTATACGTTGTATCAAGTTCACGACTGCTGCTAACGAACGAGCAGAATTGGCGGAGAAGGGCCAAGAGCTCTACAATGTCTTTCGGGTAGAGGAGAACTCTGAGCATGTTATCAGTTTTGTGCAGCGTCAGCTCAGCCAGCAGCCAGCACACGTCGATGTCGTCCACGATCTATTGGCCTACCTGGCCCAACAGATGATTGACCTCAACAAAGAGCATCAGCGGCTAGAGCGCGAGACCAACCTGTTCCGCTTCGTGGAGCAGGTCACGCCCTGCATGCGGCTGGACAAAGCCCTGGGCGGTCCGCTGGCTGCTGGCGAGATAGTCAGCGACCTTTCCGCCGTCCACCACGACATCGAGGTCCTGCGCCTCACGCAGGAGGATGACAGTCGCTGGCTTCTGGAGGTGCGGGCCAAGCTGCGTGCCCCGGAAAGCGGCTGGCGGGAGCACCAGCGGGACAGGGATGGCAACTTCATCCGCCGGTGGCTGCCGGTCTACCGCTTGCCCCTGGACGAGACCACTGGCCGCTTCTTCCACTATGCTTTCGCCCACCTAGATGGCTTCGACGGCGCGGGCAAGTTCCCCGGCGGCTACACTCGCACCACGTTGGAGAAACTCAACGCGACGAAGGTGCCCAGGTTCGTGCCGGTGGACCTGGCCCCGCTGGCCGCGCTGGAGGCGGAACTGGCCGAGGTGCGGCGCAAGATCCGCCTCACCGACGACCTGATTGACCAGATAGTTTACAAGCTGTACGGGCTGACGGAGGAGGAGATCGCGATTGTGGAGGGTTGAGGGTAGGGCATCATGAATCGTCAAGAGCACAATACCAGAGACTCGATGTGGCTGTTGGTCCTAGGCTGGTTGGCTGCTCAATCCGCAATATTGCTTGCCATCCTCACTCGAGTTCTGAGGCGAAAAGAAGAGCGACCTGTGCCCGAGGTTCAACGGCCGCAAGCTACTGCGATACCGACTTCTTCAGCGGAGGCTTCTCAAGAGAAATTTGAAGATGAATCCGGGGCTAGCCGTCTAGCGCCTTACTGGGATGTAATTGGGTTGACTTCAGTAGCTATCACAATCGCTGGTGCAGCTACATTCTACATTGCGGGTTGGTTCTACGAAGCACACTGGTATGGTTACTATGGCATAGAGGTTTCGCAAATCGAGTTAGTTCCTTACCAGATTATGGTTCAAGGTGTACCAGGAATACTACTCCTAGTTCTTAGCATCTCATTGTCTCTAGCTATGTTCCTGATATGGAAGCCGTTTTCCTCGGTGATCTCTTGGTTTCCCAAGTGGGTGATCTCTTGGTTTACTAAGACTGAAAAGCTAGACCTTAACTGGAAAGCGATTGTCAATGCTCAAGACATCATTCGAGTTGAGCGCAAAGAAGTTTTGCTTATAGTGGTTCGTGCCTATTTTTCCGCAATTTTTCTTGTAGTTTTTGGTGCTCTTGGTTTGGCTGAGATTGGAACTCGTGGAGTGCTCTGGGAAGTGTATATCATTATTGCGTCGGGATTCATTATCCTGACACTTGTACAGGTGGTTGCCACATTAGACATTCAACTGCGTATCTGGTCTGCATTGTTCACAGGTGAGTATCATAGAATTCCTTTTAGTAGAACTAATTTGACACTTGCATTACCCGTATTTATATTGTTCTTGATCATCAGAATATTGAGGTGGATCACTAGATGGCTTCCTGGTCGCCGTTTTCGTGTTCGAGAAGCACTATCAGGATTAGACGAAGAGACGCAAGAGCAATTGCTTGATTTCCTTAAGCAATTGGATATTGATGAGGAAGCTTTGTGGGATCCAGGCTACTTTTTGGGGAAGCTCTTTGGGTTTTATTCGTGTGTATGTGCGAAGCTTATTGACACTGCATTCACGAGTCTTTCACGATTTTGGCTAGGTCTAATCTTGCTCATGTTTTTTCTCGTCTCGATTTCAGCTTCATCGCTCCTAGGTGAGTTTGATGCACTCCGTGGTGCTCGCTCACTGTCAGGCGACTGGCACCTACCGATGGTTTTTCTGTTTTCAGAGCGTCCAGTAAGCGTTTTGCAGGGGCATGAGCAAGAGAACGACCAGCCAGGCTTTGTGTACGGTCCGTTTGGCTTGGTAACAAGCAATGAGTCGACACTGTTCCTGGCTGAATGGAAAGAGACCCAATACTACGAGAAGCGACCCACCCTGTATCTAGTACCGCAAAGGCCCGAACAAGCCCTTTATCTTTCACAACCCACGTCTACACTCACTCCAACTGCGACGCCAACTCTGTCACCTAATCCAAGCGTTCTGACACCTACTCTCACCGTAGTGCCCTCAGAAGAGTGAAGCGATGACAGAAGTGAAAGCTGTACAGATTAAGGCATAAGGTTGACACGCAGCAGCTGGTTAGCATTCTCTAGTTGATCTGACGGGAGGCATACAGATTGGATTGCATTCACACCCAAGTCTACAGCAAAGAAGACGCCGACCTCGAGTTCACCCGGGGCTTCTACGTCCACTTTGACCAGATCGGCCGCATCCTGAACTTCGTCGCCCACGAGGAGACCCGATCGCGCTTTAGCGCGAATTTGTTGGCCGGGGCGACCGGCCTGTCGTCCGATCAGGCCAGCACCCAAGCCAAGATCGCTGCAGCCATGGGACTGCTCGTGCCACGCAGCTATCGTCCAACGGCACTCGGACAACTCGTGGCCGACCGGGATGTGTTCCTTAAAGACTTGGGTACGCTCTGGGTATGCCACTATGCCCTGAGTGCATCACCTCGGCGCTTGGTCTGGAACCACCTCACCAATTGCCTGCTGCCAACGGAGGGCGCTGCTTCCCTTGAGCGAGTGCGAGCGACGCTGCGGCCCCTCTCGTCTCTTTGGGCAGCCAATACCTGGCGCATTAACTTGCGCCAGGAAGTCACGAGCTTCTTCAACGCCTACACCGAGCAAGCCTACCGCCAGCTCCGTTACCTGCGCCAGACCGATGATGGTACCTATGCTCTCACCGACTCACCGGCCCCGGTACCGCCGGGCGCGTTTCTGGCCCTTCTGCTCATCTATCGCGACCGCTTCCACCCCGGCGCGTCAGGGCTGGAGGTGGACGTCATCTGCACCGCCGACCACAGCCCCGGCCGGCTCCTTCACCTGGACGAACTCGGGGTCCGCGCGCTGCTGAACCAACTCCACGAGGCCGGCCAACTGGCCATCGAGGCCAAAGCCGACCTCGACCAGATACGCTTCCGCCCCGGCCAGACCTGGCTGGCCGCCATGCAATCCTACTATGAGGAATAAGTCATCCACCCAACACGCAACACGTATCACGCATCACGCATCACGTTTCACGTTTCACGGATCAGGAGCCTGCCGACGTGACCCGCCTCAACCTGCCTGACTTTATCGCCACCCAGGCCACCGAGCGCTACCGCGCCTTCATCGTCCACGGCCCGGCGATGAGCGGCAAGACCCGCCTGGCGCACCGTTTACGGGACGTCCTGGGCGCGCACGTCCTCGACCTCCAGGCCCACTTTGTCGCTCATCCCGACCTGTGCGCCCGCGTCGACCGCTACCGCCCGCGCGACCTGGAACGGATGCTGCTGGCGTTGGAGGTGCCCGAGTCGCTGATCGTGGTGGACAATCCCGATTTCCTGATCAACACCTGGACCTCCCGCCACAAGAGAGAGTTCGTGGCCATGGTCGATCATCGCCTGCACTCGCCCACCGTCACCGACAAGACCTTTGCCTTCCTCATCCAGACCGATCCCGTGATCGTCCGTCGCGAACTGACCAACACGCGGGGGCAACCCCGCATCCTGCCGATCGACGCCTTTTACGCTCTTTGACACGGACCACGAATGAATTCGCGGTCTGATACCGAAAACACGTTGAAAACGTGTTACCGGGCTGGAGAAACGTGTTTTCAACACGTTTGCCGTAACAGCCGTCGAATTCATTCGATGGCGGGGCTGAAGGAACGTGTTTCCAACACGTTTGCCGTAACAGCCGTCGAATTCATTCGATGGCCAGAAGGAACAGCGCTATGACCAAGATCGAAGCACTCGTCGACATCAAGACCGGCTACGCCCGCTACGTCAACCTGGTGCAGACCTTTGACGACTCGACCGAGAACCGGGCGCGGATGGAGCAGTACATGCCGGTCGCCTCCCACCGGCTGGCCTTCGAGCGGCTGACCCGCGCCCTCTACCCCAAGGACGGCCGGGTTTACCTGCTGACCGGCAGCTACGGCACCGGCAAGTCGCACCTCTGCCTCATGCTCTCCAACTACCTCTCCCTCAAGCCGGGCGACCCCGAGATGGCCGCCTTCTTCGAGAACTGGGCCCGCCGAGACGCGGCCGGGGCGGAAAAGGTGCGCAACCTGCGCGGCGAGGGCCGCTACATGGTCGCCCTGTGCGAGTACGGCGTCGGCGACGATTTCGACAGCATGGTGCTGCGCGCCGTCGCCCGCGCCTGCGAGCGCGAGGGCGTCGAGGAGGTCTGGCTCGACACCGAGTATCACGAGGCGATCCGCCAACTCGAGCGCTGGGAGGTCCAGGCCCAGGCTGGCCGGGCGACCAGCGCCGTCTTCCGTGCCTTCCAGGACGAGTTACAGAGGCTGTACCCCGAATGGACGTTGGAAGGGTTGAAAGGCGACCTGGCCGGCTACAGCCAGGAAGCGCGCGCGGTCTTTAGGGAGCTGTACCGCGCCGTCGTCGGCAACGACTTCTCCTACTCCAAGGACAACCTGGTCCAGATCCTGGCCGACTTTTTGGACAACTCCGCCTTCCAGGCCCGCTACAAGGGGCTGGCGGTCATCGCCGACGAGTTCGGCGACCTGCTCGACAAGGGCGCCGTCCGCGTCACCACCTTCCAGCGCTTCGCCGAGATGTGCGCCCACGATGTGGCGGGCTCGCGCCTCATCTTTGTCGGCACCGCCCACAAGCCCTTCCCGGCCTACAGCGGCGGGGGGCTGTCGGCGGTCGACTTCCGCGTCGCCGCCGACCGGGTCACCGAGGTCCCCCTGCAGTCCGAGGGTCTCGAGGACATCATCGCCGCCGTCGTCATCCCGGACAAGGCCCACCCGGTCTGGCAGGCCGAGGTGGCGGGGCGGGCGGGGCTGTTCAATCGCCTGGCGCTGGCCTGCGGCCAGGTGGGCATCTTCCGGCACCTCAAGGGCCCCGATCTGCGCGAGCGCATCGTCGAGAACATCTACCCCATGCACCCCATGGCCACCCACTGCGTCATCCAGCTCTCCAAAGAGATCGGCTCCAACGCCCGCTCCGTCTTCACCTTCTTCTCCGGCGCGTTCAGCCCCGGCGACGGCTCCTACCCCTGGTACGTCGCCGAGACCGACGTCGTCACCGGCGATACCCTGACGGGCACAAGCCGCCTCAACCTCTATACCGCCGACCGGCTGACGACCTACTTCCAGAGCGAACTCAGGCCCGACAACACCGACGCCCGCGAGGCCGTCCGCCAGCACGTCCGCAACTACCGCGCCTCGCTGCGCCAGGTGCAGAGGCAGGCCGCCGCCCGGCTCGACAAGATGATCGATCCCCTCGTCCGGCGTGTCCTCGACCTGATGCTGGTGTACGAGATCGCCGCCGTCGCCAACACCGCCGGCAACCTGGCCTTTGGCCTCTGCTGCGAGACCGAGAAGGAACGCAAGCAGTTGGACAACCGGCTGGCCGCGCTGGTCAAGGACAAGACCCTCTTCCGCGCCACCACCGGCGTCTACGAATTCCGGCGCAGCGAGGCCACCGACTTTGAGTCCATGATCGAGGAGTACAAGGCCGATCCAGACAACCAGCCGGCCGACCTGGCCCGGGAGGTGGTGGAGCTGGTGCCTTTGCACAAGGAAGAGCGGTGGTTGGAGGCCAAGAACTATAACCTGCCCTACGACGAGGACCGGCGGCTGCTGCGGGTTTTCGTCCGCCCCGGTGACCTGGAGGCCGAGTTCATCCACGAGGGCGAGAGGGTGGACTTTTTCACCCATTGCGAACGCCAGATGCAGGCCGTGACCGCCTGGAAAGACCGCTACGAGGGCGTGGCCCTCTACGTCCTGTGCGAGACCGACGAGGAGGTTCAGCGCGCCCGTCGCCTGGCCGAGGCGAACGGGAGCCGCCACGTGATCGTCGGCGTCCCCCGCCAGCCCATCCCCATCCGCGAGAAGGTGATGAACCTGCGCGCCGTGCTGGACATTCACGCCAACGAGGACCTGGACGCCATGTCGCTCCAGGATCGCTCGCGCCTGCAGCAGGACCTGATCGGCGACGAGCAAAAGGGCTACAGGGGGGACTTTTACAAGGCGCGCAGAGAGTACCTGTCCGGCACAGCGCTGGCCTGGACCACGGCCGGCGGGCGCGTCCTGGTCGCCCAGCCCAAGAGCGAGTATGAGCCCGCCGACGAGTTGATGCGAGACCTGTTCGACCGGCACAACGGTTTCGCCCATCAATACCTGAACCGCGTCCACGTGACCCGGTTCGGGCCGGGCAAGGACGTGATCCTCACGGACGCGATCGAGGCCCTTCTGCGCGCCCACCGCCCCGTGGAGATCGACCACAGCGCGGCGGCCAATCGGGGCGAGGTCCGCTTCCTGAAAAAGTGCCTGGCTGATAGCGGCGCGCTGGTCCAACAGGGCCCCTATCGTGGTTCGGTCGCCGCCTACCAGGTTGAGACCGCCGCCGACAAATTCCGCGCCAGGCTGCCGGCGCTGGCGGCGATGATCGACCGCCTGCGCGGGCTGCGCCAGGGGGAGAGCATCCCGGTGCGCGAGTTGATCGAGAGCTACGCCCGCGCCCCGTATGGGCAGGGGCCGGTGGCGCTCGCGCTCTACCTGGCCTGCGTCGTCCGCGCCTTTGGCGACGAACTGCGTCTCCAGCTTCAGCCTGGAGCCGTCGGCTGGGTGGCCGTCCAGAGCGCCGACCTGGTCTACGAGCTCGTCCAGGGCCAGCACCCCAACGCCGTGTTCGAGCGGCAGACCATCGGCGCGCCCGCCCGTGCGCTCATCGACGGCCTCTTCAACCTCTTTGCCCCACAGCCCGGCGCGGTTGGTCAGCACCACACCGTCGGCGAGGCCTTTGCCGCCGTCCGCGACTGGTGGCTCGGCCTCCCCAACCTGGCCCGCGCGGCCGGCGTGTACCCGGCCGACACCTATCCCACGGCCCACGCGCTGGTAGAGTTGCTGGCCCAGGTCGAGACGTACAACCCGTACGCCTTCGTGCTCGAGGATTTGCAGACTGTCTACGGCTACGACGCGCAGCAGGCCCTCACCGATCTCAGCCAGGCCGGGATTCTGGAGGCTCTCAAGACCGACAAGGCGACGGTCGAGGGCGGCCACCGGCGGATGAAAGCCGGGCTGCTGGCCCAACTGATGGCCCCCCTCGCGCCGGAGGGCGACCTGTACGGCGACTACCAGGCGGCCATCGGGGTCTGGTACAAGGGTCTGGACGCCGGGCAACAGGACGCTTACTCCGACTGGCACACCCACCAGTCGCAGGCCATCGTCCAGCACCTGAAGGCCATCACCAACGTCGAGACCACCTTCTTCGAGAAGCTGCCCGCGCACGCCGGCTTCGGGCTGGGCCGGGTGGACGACTGGCACCATGACCGCAGCGCCGACTACGTGCGCATGTTCGAGGATGGCCTGGCGCACATCGAGGCCAACCGCGTCCGGGTTCCGGCACCCAGGTGGGAGGTACGAGGCGTTGGCGTCAAGAAGCAGCCCACCCGCGACGGCGCGCAGATTGTGTATCGCAATTGGGCCAAGCTGAACGTGGCGGCGCCGGAGCCGGGCACAGTCGTCTACCTCACCACGACCGGGGCTGATCCACGCGAGGCCAACGTGCAGCGGGAGCGCATCGAAGACGAGTGCGGACACAGCGTGAAGCGCAGCCCGAACGTGAAACTGGTCAGCCAGAGAGAGGACGGCACCTACGGGCAGGTGCTCACCCTGTCCTTTGTCAACGAGGACACCAAGTACGAGGTCCAGCCGGTCACCCAGCAGACACTCCTGGAGGCAGAGTTCAAGTTCGTGTTCCCCGAGGACCGGGATGCGCTGGCGGTCACCATCCGCAGCCTGCTGGAGAGCGCGATCGAGCGGGGGTTGGTGGATCGGGCGGGCGCCCGGGCGCTGTTGGAGGGGGTGGTGGGGGAGTTGGTGGAAGACGAGGGAGGGCGATGACTGCCCACTTGCATGCGGCCCCACGCTACAGTGTGCTAGCCAAATGGGTAGTAAGCTAGATGACTAGAGAGGAAAAGGACTCGCTTCAGCAGATGCCGGGGGAAATGAGGCGCTCCCCTGGTTCATCTCGCGGGCGGGGTTCACGCCTGAGGCGGAGGAGCTGGCCCAGCGGGAGGGGGTGATGACGTCGGGCCGGGAGGAGATGGAGCGGCTGGTGGAGGCACTGGCCCCTCACGATGAAGCGGACGATGACATTGCACACAGTCCATTATTAAAGTATACTTACGGTAAGGCCAACGCGATGCACAAGGCGTATGCATATCGTCAAGGGATTGCACCTGACCCACAAGGCACGACGAATCCCACGAGCGAGGTTGACGATCGGTGCAAGGTCGATTACGCGCCGCTGTTTGGGTGTGGGCAGGTGAATCCCAAAACCATTGGGCGGCTTGAAGATGGTGCACTTGGACTCGATGAGGATGCTTTGCGCTTGAGCTTTTGAATCACTTTGGCACTGCGCTGTGTTTTCCGATTGGGGAATATCTGATGAGACGTGACGAGATTTTGCAAACCTTGGCCAGATTTCGAGAGCGAAAACAGGACGAATTTGGCATTGTGCGCATCGGTGTGTTTGGCTCGGTGGCCCGGGATGAAATAGTCGGTACCAGCGATGTTGACGTTGTAGTGGAACTTGTTCAGCCTGATTTGCTAGCCCTGGTCGGTATCAAGCAGGAACTGGAGGATTTGCTGCACCAACCAGTCGATATCGTGCGGTATCGGAATCAAATGAACCCCTTCCTCAAGCGACGAATCGAACAGGAAGCCGTCTATGTATGACATCGAGTTGGTTAGGGAAATCTTGCGCCAGATTCTCGGCGCCGCGCAGACCATTACCAAGCGATTTGTCCCGATTACGTCCCCTGAAGATTTCGTGATCTCTGAGGCAGGGCTGGAAAAGCTTGATGCCATTTGTATGCAACTGATTGCGATTGGCGAGAGTGTTAAGCATCTCGATAAGGTGACTGAGGGCACGCTATTACCTCGTTATCCACAGATTGAGTGGAAGCGGGTCATGGGGATGCGGGATGTGCTCAGTCATCACTACTTCGATCTCGATGCAGAGGTCGTATATTCGGTTTGTGCGAATCACATTGAGGTGCTGACACAGACCATCCAAGTCATGCTTGCAGATTTGGAAAAGCAGTGAGCCCTATCCACCTCCACCTCGACCACGCCCACATCCTCAAACCGGCCCCCGACCACATCCTGGTCGAGGCCATCGCCGATTACGCTCCTGCCTACGCCCGGATGGCCCAGGCCCTCCACGCCGGCCAGCCCCTCACGGTCGTCGTCCGTCACCCCACCTGCGCCGCCTGGCTGGAGGCCGCCCGGCAGAAATATGGCCCGCAGCGCATCCAGGTCACGACCGTCACCCCCCGTCGCCGGCTGGCCGAACTGTGGGGCGTCGAGCTCCCCACCTGGGTGACCGACGAGTCCATCGCCCGCTCCGGCCTGCTGGAGCTCCCCCTCCAGGCCCAGCCCGGCCAGCGCTTCGAGAACGTCGTTCTCGAGGCCTTCTACAGCTCTTTCCTGGCCTATGACCGCTTGCCTCTGGCTCACCTGCCCGACCTGCTCAACAGTTGCGACCCGGAGCGCTGGGCCAAAGCCGGCCAACGCCCCCTCGTCAAAGAAGTGCTGGCTCGCAGGCTTCAGGCCTGGGCTGAGGCGGCATCCTCTCCGGGCGAACGGCTGCTGGTCGAGGACCTGCAGCGCGACCCGGCCGTGCTGGCCCGTAAGCTCGCCCATGTGAAGATCCTGGCTGGCTGTCCATCTGAAGTCGGCCGGCGCGTCCTCGGCCCCGAGTACGACCACCTGGCCGTCCTAAACCTGGACCTCGGCGGCCTGCCGGTCCGCGAGGCCGACCTGTCCGGTGCGGTGGACCAGATCCGCGTCCATCTGAACACGCTGGCACAGGCCCTGCCACCCGCAGACGCTTTCACGACGATGCTCGGGCAGGTCAGCGGTCACCTGGTGGCCGAGTTTGAAGCGCTCCAGGCGCTCCTCAGGTCCGGTGACGTCTCCGTGGACGCCGACCTGGTCCGCCAGGTGTGCCTTAAGTTCGCCCCCATCCACGACCGCCTGGAGCAGGAACTGGCCGATCTCCATCTGCAGGTCACGCCCCCGCGACCGCCTCGGCCCAACCCCGACGGCACCTGGACCGCCGACGAATGGCTGGGTTGGGCCATGGAGCATTACCTGCCCTACCGCTTCTGGCTGGAGGAGATCGGTCGCTACGATGGAGAGATTGCCGCCCACGCCGATGCGTACGCCGAATGGCTCTATGCCAGTTATCCCAAATTGCATCTGACCTGTCCGCGGATGGTCTACCGTGGGCTGTTGGCCCTGCGCGACCGGCTGGCCGGTCCCGACCCGGTCTTGATCCTCGTGCTGGACAACCTCAACTACAAGTTCCACCCCGATCTGGTGCGCCACCTCCAGGCCCAGGGCTTCTTTGTCGAGCGGTCTACCCCTTACCTGGCCATGCTCCCCTCCTGCACGGAGGTCAGCAAAAAGTGCCTGTTCGTCGGCCAGCCCGAGCCCTTCTCCGGCACCGCCTACGAGAAGCCGACGCTGGCAGCCTGGGCCCAGGCGCTCGGGGGGCGCCGGGTCCGCTATCTGCCTGACATCGGCGCGCTGCGCGCGGTCAAGCGCCGGGAACACGACGTCTACTTTCTGAACTACCTGCCGGTGGACGATGCGCTCCACGCCGACGAGCAGCAGACCGGCGTGCCCTATAGCGCCGCCGTCCGCCAGCAGCTCCGCGCGCTGGCCGGGGACGTCCGGGCCTTTGCCGAGCGGATCGGCGCCATGCGCGACCTGGTCGTGATCGTCACCTCGGACCACGGCTCGACGCGCATCTCGGCCGACGCGCCCAATCCCATCGACCGCCATTTCTACGCCAGCCGGGTGACGGACAAACACGATCGCCACGTGACCATCAGCGACGAGGAACTGGCCGCCCTGCCAGGTAACGTCCGCTTCGAGTGCTACGTCTTCGAGCGGAAGCGGTTCGGGTTGCCGACCAACTACCTGGCCGCCCGCAGCACCTACCGCTTCGCCGACCCGGGCGCGGGCATCTACGTCCACGGCGGCCTGTCGCCGGAGGAGACGATCGTGCCGCTGACTGTCTTTACCCCGCTGGTCGTCGCGCCCAAGCCCCTCACGATCCGCCTGCTCGCCGACGAGTTCCGCTACGGCGTCAAATCGCTCATCCGGTTGGAATTGGTCAACCCCAACCAGTACGCTTGCCAGGAAGTGTGTGTCCAGGTGCTCACGCCTGGCACCGGGGCAGACCCAGCCACCGTGGGCGACCTGGAAGCGCTGAGCCAGACCGAGGTGCAGATCGAGGTGCGCATCCGCCGCAGCACGGACGACCTTTCGGCCCTGCAGGTGCGGGTTGACTACCTGTTTCTGGGCCAACTTCATAGTCAAGTAGCAGAGCTGCCCGTCAGGATGAAACGGATCATGACGACGACCTTTGACCTGGACGAGCTATAACTGCCTGGTGGGGAGCACAAGTGGAGACCTTTGAACAAAAAGCCCTGGACTATTACGGCGAGGTGATCATCAACAAGCATATGATCCACGAGGCTGGCTTCGGCGCTCGGGCCATTCCCACGTACGTCGGCGAGTGGATACTCTCGGCCTACGCCCAGGGCGGCGAACTGACCGAGGCCAGCCGGGAGAAAATCGCCGCCTTCCTGGGCAGGTACCTGCCCACCAAGGGACAGAAGGACGAGATCAAGAACCGCCTTCTGAAGATGGAGACGGTGCGCCTGCTGGACGACTACAGCGTCTCCATCAACCTGAAGACTGGCGAGCGGATGTTGCGCATTCCGCTGCTCGACATCGGCGACGCCCAGGTCAGCGGTCACATCGTGGATGGGAACGAGTTGCTGGTCACCAGCGGGGTGTGGGGCATCGGCGACCTGTTCTACGTCCCACCGGAGAGCACACGGGAGCGTGGCCGGGTCTGGATGCGCGAGTTCCGCCCCTTCCAGGTCAGCAGCGTGGACCTGGAGTACTTCCAGGAATGCCGTCGCCACTTTACCCTCGGCGAATGGCTGGACCTGATGGTCTCCAGCATCGGCTTCAACCCCCGGGCGCTGACCGGGCCGCAGAAGATGCTCCTCATCACCCGCATCGTTCCCCTGGCCGAGCCCCGCGTGAACCTGGTCGAGCTGGCCCCCAAGGGCACCGGCAAGTCCTTCGTCTACGACAACCTCTCCCGCTATGCCCGCGTCATCGGCGGGGGAAAGATCACCCCGGCGGTGATGTTCCACAACCTAGCCTCGCACACCCCCGGCCTGATCACCCGCTACGACGCCATCGTGTTGGACGAGGTGCAGAGCATCCGCGGTGACAGCGCCGGTGAGTTGACTGCCGGCCTAAAGGTCTACCTGGAGTCCGGCCGCTACAGCCGGGGGAAGACGATGGGTACGGCCGAGGCCAGTTTCGTGATGCTCGGCAACCTCACGCTGGACGAGACCCGCCGCCCCGTCTACACCGACGTGGGGTTGTTCCGGGAGATTCCCAACTTTCTCCAGGAAACCGCCTTCCTCGACCGCCTCCACGGGCTGATCGCCGGCTGGGAGATGGAGCGGGTGACCAGGGACACGCCCTCCCACAGCCTGGGCTTCAAAGGGGACTTTTTCTCCGAGATCCTGCACGTGCTGCGGCGCGAGGCCCAATACGGCGAGTACGTTTCCCTACGCATGCGCCTGGTGGGCTGCGACGACCTTCGCGATCGCAAGGCCATCGCCCGCCTGGCCACCGGGTTCCTCAAGCTGCTCTTCCCCGATCTGAACCCCACCGAGGACGAGTTTCGCGACACCTGCGTCCGCCCCGCCGTCGCCCTGCGCCAGCGCGTGCGGGACGAGTTGCACAAGATGGACCTGGAATATGCAAAGGTGTCCATTGGTGTTGAGTAAAAGATTCCCGATTAGCCGCAATGGGTTATTTGATGGTTGGCCGGTGAAGCAGGCTTCTGAATGTGGGTAATGGTCAGCCCTGATAGGGAAGGGGGTTTTTGTTAGTGCAGGGCAGATGCACTATAATAATCAAGTAGCCTACACCTTGTGGCCGGATCGGGTGCACGAGATCTGCCAGCATCACTGCTCCATCGCCATCGCGCACGGGCTGGAACTCCTGTGCGAGGTGCCGGAGAAAACGTCGAAGAAACGGGGGAAGAAACGAAAGACAAGAGGCCAGGAGAGTCAGACAGCGTCGCTCCAGATTGCTTCAACAATGTCAAATCAGACGGGGGATTCTTAGGTGAGTAAATCAACGAGCCTATGCCAGCAGATCGTCCATCTGCTCGATCGTCAGGTTCCATCCAAGCAGGTTGCTGGTAAGTATTCCTGGGCGTCCTTGTCGCCGCAAGACAGAGAGTGCCTTTGGGAAGAGGCAGAACGACAGAGCACAGATCCCGAAGGTTCCCCCGCGCTTCTCTACACGATCTACAGAATGGTGGCGAACAAGCATCCCTGGGATGAACTGCGCGCGCTTGCGCTCATATTACAACTCCCCGACGCAGTCGTTCCACCACCCAAGAAGCAGGATGGTCTGAAGCGGATGTCACGGGTGCTAGATCAACTCAGGGAGACTTTGTCTGGTAGGGACAGGACTGGCATTCAGCGGTTCAGGCGCTACAAAGCTGACTCCTGCGTGCTCCGAGCTCACCTCCAGATCGGTTTGAACAAAATACCCCACGCCATCCAGAGCTGCCAAGAAGCACTCACTATCTACCAGGAAGATGGGCTGGAAGAAAGAGCTTCCCGTATCAGGCAGGAAATCGCCCGTCTGAAAGCGTTGGGAGACAGGGGACATCACCTTCTTCCCCTGGATCGTCTGACAAGCGAGCAGCTTCGTCTCCAAGAAGAGCTAACCAGGATAGATATAGATCTGAAAACGCAACAGCAGTTGCTATCGGACTTCAAAGCAAACTGTGAGGAGGCAAAACGAAGTAGAGACAGCCTCTTGCAAGAGATCCACGACAAGGAGGCCCAGCTTCAGAGGCTGAACCAAGAGTGTGTGAAGCAGCAGACGCTTGGGCAGAGGCTAGGGGAGGATATCGAGAAGAAACAATCAGCGCTCCATTTCCTCGTGGCGCTCCCGCAGGCTGCTATGGCCCCCCTTTGGGTTGAGGTGGTGCGTTTGGCGCTGGATCAGGGCGAGATAGATGAACTGACGCGGCAAGTCCTGGAGCGTCTGGCGCTTGATCTCCCGGAGGATGCCGTCCCGCTCCTGGCGGAGATAGCTGCGCGCTCACCGGAGCCTTTTACTGTGGATGCTGAAGGGTTTCAATCAAAAGTCACACGTGGGCTGGCTCTAATGGCTGACGCCAGGCAGTTGAAAGAGAAACAGCAGGATCTTTCCGCTGCGGCGGAGGTTTTGGTGGAGGCATGGGACACGCTACTTGCCTCTGGGGAGGCGGAGAAGTGATGGCTGAGGCAATTCCCTATCCTTCACCACCTCCAGGGCCTTTGAGAGACGTTGCCGCGTGTCTGCGCGCAGGAGTGCTATCACCCCAAAACGCCCAGATGCTTCTCCACCAGGGAGTTACGTGGTCGCTTGTCGCCCCGCACGTGCAAGATCGGGATTGGTGGCAGGCTCAACGCCCCGCAACTGCTTCTCCTCCAACTCTGCCGTGGGTCATTCGGGCTTGGGACGCTACGTTGCATCTGGAAGTGCCTGGAGAAAGCCTTTGGATAGATCCTGGCCCCCAAGCCCCAGACCCCTCTTCATTAAGCCCACCTGATTTGATCGTCGTTACGCACGCACACCATGATCACGTGGCGCGTCTTGGAGAGTACAGTGCCACCTATCCATCTACTCCAGTCGTGATGAGCCACGAGACGGCTGCCCTATTGTCTTTGCGCGCACGTTCCGATCCTTCACTGCGAGAATGCCTGGATCTGCGCACCGTTCGGCTGCATCTTGGGGAACAACGCACCCTCGGTGGCGTGCAACTGAAGCTCCTGCCTGCTGGACACCTGCTGGGCGCTGCTACGCCAGAGATCGGATTGGGAGAAGACAAACTGTTGATCACCGGCGATTTCGCTTTGAGAGATGTGGGAGGCGTCCCCGGTGCCACCTGGCCTGAAGAGTCGTACACGTTGATAGTAATGGAGGCGACGGAGGGAGAACGGGGCTCACTGCCTATGGCGGACCCCGAAGCGAACCGCAAGCCCTTCCTGCAGGAAGTATCTGATCTGCTTGGCAAAGGAAAGAGACGACTGCTGGTGCCAAGCCAGGCCATGGGTCAAGCTCAAGAGCTGTACGCTGGACTGGCACTGGCTCAGCAGGCGGGGGCTTTCCCGAACCTGCGGGTCCGTTTGGCAGGCTTTGCCGCCATGGTCTCTGAGATGTACCAAGAAGCCTTGGAAACGCTACCTGGACCGTGGGAATGCCCCTTTTTCACACTGGCCATGGACCAGGTTCCGGACGATAGTCTGGTGATCGCAAGCGGCGGAGATCCAGACCGAGAAGGTGGGCTGGCGAACCGCTTGGCTTCCACCTTGGAAAAAAGCACCGATGGGCAAACCCTTTGGCACCCGACAGTCTCTACCCATGCCGGATGGGGCGAGCGAATGGCGTTGGTGGTCGGTGTTCCCTGTCACGCGGTTGTTCTTTACCATGGCTTTTCTCTATCTCTACAAACGGCGCTTTCTGAGATGGGACGAAAAGCGGGGTCCTTATCTCTGGAGGGAGAGGAATGGATAGCACACAACAATCTATAGATCCCAAGCGGGTCAAATCGCTCAAGACGAGTGCTGACACGGTCGCAACCGAGGTAGAGGAGGTCCTGGCCGAGTTGAGCAGCCAGTCAGAAGGCCTGCAGGAGGAGAACCAACAGCTTGCCGAAGATCTGGCGAGCGAGCGCGAGGCAAGGCAAGAGCTTGAGGAACGGTTGAAAACTGTAAAAGGCGAAAACCAGCGCTTGGAAGACGAGAAGCAGCAGCTTGCTCAAGACTTGGAGGATAAGCACGAAGAGAATAAAAAACTTGCTGCGCGTCTTGAAACTGCGACAAGTGAGAACCAGCGCCTGGAAGGTGAGAAACAACAGCTTGCCCAGGACTTGGTGAGTGCGCGCGAAGAAAACAAAGAGCATACCGAGCGCGTGGAGGGTGAGAAAGAGCAGCTTACCCAAGAGTTGGAAAGCGCGTGTGAGGAGAGCCAAGTGCTTGCTGGGCGATTGGAGAGTGTGGAAAAGGAGAAGCAGGACTTAGAAAGAAAGAAAGATCGACTCAATGATAATCTGAGGAACTGCAGGAACAAATCTAGACGTCAAGATAGGGTACACAAGAAACTCCAGAAGCAACTAGCCACTTTAGAAGGAGATTGCGAAGCTCTCAGACGGGAGCTGGAAATGTGTCGCTCCGCCAAAGCGGTTCTGGTTCTTGAGAGCGACCAGATCAAGGAGAAGGCTAAAAGAGAGAAACTGGAATATGGGTTGCGCTCTGCAGGGGATCTAGCATCTCTTCTGGTGAATCTCTCTGACCTTTCAGGTTTAGAACCCAAGTCCGTTAAAGGTCTGAAGCCACGTTCGGTGTTTGAGGATCTCAAAGCGTGGATGGAGCAGGCTACAGGGGAAAGCCTCGTGCCTTTCCCTTCCAAGGGTGAGATGCAGGCCGACCATACGCTTTACCTTGATCCCGATGAAGCAGGCATTGAGGCTCTAATGGAAGTATACGATTGGTATCCCGATCGTCCCTTTGAGGGCCTCCCTGTTGGAAAACGCCGTCGCCACTTCCGCGTATTGCGCCGGGGCTGGCGCGTAGGGGAAGATATCCTGATCCGCGTGCAGGTGGCCGTCGAAGATGAAAGTGGAAACGCGGGCAAATAAGGACATAGCACAAGCCTCCGGTGAATAGGAGATTTCTATGCCGGCAGATTCCGTTGGTGGAGAGGAACAGCTAAGAGCACTCAGGCAGAAAGCCTCCGCTGTCCAGGAGGAACTGGCGCAGTACTATGAACTGTTGATGCTCGAGTTCTGGAACGAATACCCTCGGTTGTCCTATTGTGAGCAGGTTGCTCTTCCATTGGAACAAATGGAAGCGTGGCTAAAAGATCGACGCGCCAGGGCAGGGAGACAGGAATGAGTACCTGGTTGGTACTGGACTTGCGGCGCGACCGGTACGCGGTGGGCCTGCTGACAATAGGGCAGGGCAAACCTGACTGGTATTCAGAGCTTGTGCTCAGCGTATACAAAGCGCCTGGTGCCCCAGACTCAGCATCAGAAGCAGACCTGGCTTTCTTCCGCGATCCCAACAACAAGATCTGGTTGCCCATTGACCGTTCCGCACTGTCCAGCCTCCCTCCTGAGTATGATCGGATAGAGTCTTTGCTTGCAGAGTCTCCCAACAAGCTTCCAGGATTGCTGCCACACACGCTCTACCCATTACTGAGAGAACCCGTGGAAAAATGGGGCTCCGCCGATGTGCCACTTTTGCTACTCGTGGACCGGCCAGAGCTTTTAACCCTGTTGGAGGACTTTCCTGGCAAGGTCCGTAGAGAGGGAAGAACGTGCATTGTCTCCGAACGATGGGGGGCTGTTTCTGGGTTTGCCCTGCTGGGATCAGATCCAGGTATACTGCCGACCGACGGCTCAACCTGGCTTTGCAGCACCGGCGACGTTGACCCGCCAGCCAGATGGCGCTACGTCTGGAACAAGAACAGATTCAAAGCTGAACGACTCGGTGAGGATTTTGTTTCCTCCGCAGAGATTTCTACGTGGGAGTCGGCTGCGAAAATGGAACGAATAGGGGCAGCCGTGTTTGCCCTCGTCTGGCAGGATCGCCTGTCGAGCGTACTGCAAGCGGAAATCAATGCTCTGACCACAGAGCTAGAGCGAGACGTGCATTTGCTGGATCTCTTAAAAGGCCTCTACGACCGGGTGTCGGCAAGGAAAGGCGCTCTACGTGAGAGGGTCCGTGCATAGCCTCCGTGGTACAGTAGGCGCGCCACGCTATGGGCAACGAGGTTACCGGTCGTTGAGTAGTACGCCACATCTACATCATATCGAGGAGGGGGAAAATGGAAGTATTCCTGGGCATAGACTTGGGCACAACCACCACCCTGGTCGGCAGTGCCATCGAAGGAGATAAAGCAATCTCCGTCAGAGTACTCCCAATAAGACAAGACAAAATCGAGCTCTTATACCTGCCGTCGGTTGCTTACTTTCCTCTAGACCGCGATCCCCTGGTGGGCCTGGCGGCCCGGGCTCTGGGGACAGGATATGATCCATCACGCTATGTGCGAGCGGTGAAGCGCCAGATGGGGCGTCGGATTCTATTGCCTGTCGTTGAACGAGAGCCATACGAAGTATCCTCCCTTTATCTGGCTTATGCTTTGCGTGAAGCGCGCCATAGGCTGCCTGTGGCTGACACTGTCTTCACCGCAACTGTGCCAGCCAGTTTCACAACGAATCAACGTGCGGACACGCTCCTGGCGCTGCGTAAGGCATGTGACGAAGTTGGCCTTTCCTATCCCAAGCAGGATGAGGGAGAGCTCTTTATCAGCGAACCCGTTGCGGCTATGCTGGCGTTCTTGAACCAGGAGTTGGCGCGTCCAGCACCGGTCCGGCGTCTCGACCTGTCCGATACCCGCCGCATCGTCGTATATGACATAGGTGGGGGTACTCTGGATCTGACGATGGTCTTTGTGGAACCGCAAAACGTCCCCGTACAGAGCCTGGCAGATCTAAGAGTTCACGTGGATACCATCGGCTACTACAACCCGTTCGGGGGAGAGGATTTTGATCTAGCCCTGGCCAAGAAGGTGCTTCATCCGCGCCTGCTGGAGGAAAATCCTGAGCTCCGAGAGGTTGTGCTCACTCCCAACCAGCGATTAGGTGTGCGGCTGCAGTTAATGATTGTGGCACAGGGCATAAAAGAGAAGCTCAGTGAGCAGATGCGCAAGCAAGCTGACGCAGGTTTTCTGCCTGATTCGTCGGAAGAATCGAGCCTCTATTACACAGGAAAAGTTCGGATTCCGCAGGAGCAGGAAATGTACTCCCTGGAAGGAGAGATCACCGAAGCGGACTATCGTGAGTGCGTCGGAAATCTGCTGACGAATGACTCACGAAAAAGCCTTGTCACTCCTTTGAGGGATTTGTTGCACAAGACCCGGTTCGATCCCGCTGACCTGGACGGGCTGTTGATCGTGGGAGGCATGGGGCGTCTGCCTCTGGTCACCGAAACTGTAAAGGCGTACTGGGGGAATGACCGGGCCTGGGTCTTTGATCCGCCTGATCACGCTGTTGTGACGGGGGCAGCGATCTACAGTTACTTGCGACGACGTTATCCAGACTTTGACCTGGAGGAGCCGGCTGCCGATGGCTACTACGTTCGGTTGAAAGAAAAGTTCGACCTGATTCTGCCTACCAGGGCCAAAGAAGGCGAACAAAGAGAATACAAACTACCTACCGACGCCGACCGCATTATCTTGCAGATTTTTGCTGGCGAGGAACCGGAAGGGGGACAAGCTATTGAGACCATCTATCCAACCTTGATCCATCAAGGGGGTACAACGATTGACCTAAAACGGGAGTACCCAAAGAACACCCCTGTATGGGTCCAAATGCGGTACGTCGGCGATGACTCAAGCAAGCAGGACCATTCAAAAGTCCCCTGGATCTATGTATGGGTAGAAAACAACCAGGGGGAGCCGCTTTTCCGTCTCCGGTATAGCGAGCTAGTCAAGGAGGTGCGCCGTGAATAAGGTCTTTGAACCGGGTGCAGTGGAACTGGCGGATCCGAGGGGAGATCCTAGTCGAGCTATTGAGATTCAGCAGAAGGTGGAGGAGCTCCTGGGAGCCAACCGCCAGCGTCAAGCGGGGCTAAGACGAGAGATTCTTGAGCAGGGGGCTTGGGCATTGCCAGGCCTGATCAACGCGACTTACGTGTGGATGAACCGATTAGAAGGTGAGCAATCACAAGAGATGTTAGCAGACCTGATGGCACAACTGGCCCAGGACAATGCAGCAGCAGTGGACCTGCTCTTTCGTGCTGGTATACTGGAGACCCCTTTTGCCGTTCCCCGGTCTATTGCGCGATGTGCTTTGGAGAAATTAAACTGGCAACCAAGCGAAAAGAATGCTCAACAGATCGCTCACAGGATCTCAGAGTCCAAGACCTTGGATGATATTCAAACCGTATTGGACTTGTATGCCCTGCTTCTGGGGACAGGGAGCGAGAAGGGCTTGGCCGAGGCGTTAGAACTCTGCAAGAACTGGATTCGGCGTTCGTTGGATCAGGCCGGAGATCTATTGGCTCTGTTAACACATTTCTTTCCAAGTCATGCTGAAAGGATCCTAGTCGAAGTTATTCTGGCCGCCAAAGGCGCACATGAAGAAGCGTTTAAGGACGAGAACATTGCAAAGGCTCTTTTGGATCCCATTCGGTCCTATTCTCCTGCCAAGTCTCTTCCTCCTATCTGGTTGGAAGAAGGAGTTTTGCTACGAGTTTCAGTCCAGGTCTTGCGCGAGATCAGTCCTCCGCGGCATACAACGGTGGAGTATCTCTGGATGTATGCAGTAGAGGACTATAAAGACAAGAAGCCCCAGTCGTGGCAAGAGATCCTTGAGACTGTAGGGAAACAGGTTCAGCAAGAGAACCACGAAACGGTCTGTCGGTATTGGTTCCGGGCACTGGATGAAGTCAACGAGATTGCTTACCTGGCGCAACAGGCTCGGGTAAGAACTGAAACGTATGGAGCAATGGCTGCATTGCAGCTATTCTTCTGCCGGGACAAGCGGGCCAAACAAGCGTTAGGAGACTTGCAGAAGGAGAATCCAACCCGCTTCGCCCGCGCTGAGGATCTATATGATAGGCTCACGTCTGGGAGTGGTAAGAGCCGCAGAGGAACCAAGAAGGGCAGAGGAGCTACAGTTCTGGTTGACTCTGAGAGTTGACCATCTTTTGAGGCAATTTAACCAAGTGAGATGAAAGCTTTCCGCTATCCCCACAAGTCAGCAGTGCTCCCATCGCTGGCCAACAATCGCCTGCCCGCCGACGCCGCGTGGCTGTTTCCAGAATATGACTTTGACACGATGGGCGTCGAGTCTCACAGGAGCGTCATCATTGAGCGGGTCCTGGAACGCGGCACGTGGGAACAGCTTCGCTGGCTGTTCGCGACCTACGGCGAAGCCAGCGTGGCCGGGTGGGTGCGGCGGCACGGGTTTCGCCTGCTGTCCAGGCGCTCGTTTGCCCTGTGGCGACTGGCGCTGGGCGTGACAGATTACGTCGCACCAGAGTGGGCCGTCGAGGCCAAGAGGATGGAGCCATGGTAGACTTTTACGGGTCGGCGACCACACCCACCTGTCACCAGGCGCTGGACTACCTGCGCCAGCAGCCCTTTATCCACGATTTTTACCTGGCCGGTGGGACGGGACTGGCGTTGCAGATCGGACATCGTGTCTCCACGGACCTGGACTGGTTCAGCACCAACCGCCGTCTCCTCGCCTCCGAGCGTGAGGCGATTCGTCGAACCCTGGAGGAAAGCGGACAGTTTGCGGTCGTCTCGGAACAGGATGGCTTGTTGTTCACGCGGTTGCTTGGTGCGGAGGTGAGCTTTATTTACCAGCACCATCCACTGTTAGAGCCAACGGTCCCGTATCGGGGGATTCAGCTTGCCTCGCCGACCGACGTCGGGCTGATGAAACTCGCTGCCATCAACTCCCGAGGCACACGCCGCGACTTTGTCGATTTGTACAGCGTGCGGGAAATCGTGACACTGGACCGTCTGCTGGAATTGGCGGCCATCAAGTACGCGGACCGCCCCAGCTTTCTACCCGTCTCGGCGCGGGCGCTGGCCTATTTTGAGGATGCCGAGCCGCAGCCGATGCCTGTGTTGTTAAAGCCGGTAGAATGGACGAACGTACGCGCTTACTGCGAAGCGGCCGCTCGCCGGTTGGCGCGCCGTTTGAGCGGGTTGGAAGGCTGAATAGTCTCTGCGTCGGCCTTTACTTTCTCTTTGGGAGACCATCTGGCCGGCCGGACGCTGCTGACCAGGGCCGGTCTTGACCCTGACTAGGACTGAGCAGGCAACTGCCGGGCAATCGCCCCCATCACCTGCCGCGTGACGGCGCGATCCCGCTCCGCCCGCTCCAGCGGAATCTGCGGGACAAAGACTGGCCCGAAGGAAACGCGAAACTGCCCCACTGATTCTGCCACTCCCACCGGCAGCACGGGCAAGCCGGCCTCCACCAGCAGCGCGACGAGCTTGCCCGCCCCCTCGGGCGGCTCGCCCAGGCCCCCCGGCGTGTCCATTCCCTCCGGTGCCAGCCCGACCATGCCCCCCTGTCGTGCCATCCGCCGGGCCAGCCGCACCGTCCTCAGCGCCGCCACCGCGCGCGCCTCCGCCTCGCGCGGGTCGGGAGGCATCGGCGGCGTGGGGATAAAGCCGTACACCCGCGCGACCCGCCGGAAGGCCCACCTGGTGAGGGGCGTCAGAAAGCGGTGCCGCCAGCGGCTCTCCGGAAAGGTCCACGCCGCCGTCATCACCCAGTGGATCTCCGCGTCCGCGTCCGGCGCGCGCCGGGCGGCCACGGCCGCCGAGATCGCCAGCGCCAGCCACCACGCGCCGAACCCCGGCCGGCTGTAGTGGTTGCACGTCACCAGGACCGGCCCCTGCGCCGGGACGTTCTCCTCTCCGCGCACCTCCAGCGCCGGGCGCAACCCGGTCAGCGCCACCCGTGTGTCGCGCGCCAGCGATCGCGGCCGCAGCGTCAGCGCCGCCCACACGACGCCGGCGACGAGCCGGCGCGGAAGCCGGTAGCCGACCGTTTGCCCCTGGGACGGAAATGGTGGTATCATGTCACACACCCTGGCCTGGCATCGGAGGAACCAATGAGAATAAGAATACGGGACCACGTGGCGATGAACGTCTATTGGTTCGGGCTGGCCTTTATGTGGAACGGGCTACACCCGATCGTCCTGCCGGCGCTGCTCCTGCGCCTGGTGCCCGAGTCGCTCAAGAACACCTACCTGGGCGGGCTGACGTTCGCCGGCCTGGTCCTGGCGATGGCCGTCCAGCCGCTGGCGGGGGCACTGAGCGATGGCACCCGCTCGCGCTGGGGCCGCCGCCGCCCCTGGATCCTGGCCGGGACCCTGCTCTCCCTGGTCTTTCTGGGCGGGATGGCGCTGGCCGAGGGCTTCCTGGGCCTCCTGGCCGCCTACCTGCTCCTGCAGCTCGCTTCGAACGGCGCCCACGGCCCCGCCCAGGGCCTCATCCCCGACCTGGTGCCCGAGGAACAGCGCGGGCTGGCCTCGGGCGTCAAGAACCTGTTCGACATGCTGGGTATGGTCGTCGCGTCGCTGGTGGCGGGCCAGTTGATGGGCGAGGGCAGCCCGGCGCTGGCGTTCGTCGCCATCGGCGCGGTCCTGGCAACGAGCGCGCTGGTCACGCTGCTGACCACCTCCGAAGCGCCCTCCCCCCTCCCTCCCAGGGAGGGGATGGGGGAGGGTGAACGGCTGCGCCTGCGCGACCTCCTCAGCGTGGACTTCCGCCGCTACCCGGACTATACCTGGCTGATCGTCTCCCGGTTCCTCATCCTGCTGGGCATCTACGCGGTGCAGGGCTTTGCCCAGTATTACGTCCGGGACGTGCTGCAGGTCCCCAACCCTCCCGAGGTCACCGGCAACTTGCTGGCCGCGATCGGGCTGCCGCTGACGTTGCTCGTGTTCCCGGCCGGCCTGCTCTCCGACCGCTTCGGCCGCCGGCGGCTGAACCTGGTGGCCGGCGCGCTGATCGTGCCCGGCATCTTTCTGCTGGTCTTTGCCCGCGCCGTCCCCGCCGTCCTGGCCTTTGGCGCACTGATCGGCATGGGGACCGGCATCTTTTTGAGCGCGAACTGGGCGCTGGCCACCGATCTCATCCCCCAGGAGGAAGCGGGCAAGTACCTGGGGTTCACCAACCTGGCCACGGCCGGGGCAGGCGCGGCGGCGCGGCTGGCCGGGCCGCTGATCGACGGAATCAACGCGCTGCGTCCCGGCGCGTACCTGGGCTACCCGGCGCTCTTCCTCCTGGCCTCCGCGAGCGCGCTCCTGGGGACGCTGCTCGTGCTCCGGATCCGCAGGCCCGCGCGACCGTGAGCGAGCTCCAGGGGAATGCCTGGGGCGGATGATACATCAGACCCGCCGCGCACGCAAGTTGCCGTTGCCACTGAAAACCGCCTTCTTGCGCTTGCTCCTGGAAACAGCTATAATCTGGCCCGAGTAGGTTATGGGCAATCGAGCACGATTGGCCACACAGGCAGATCGGAGGCTGGACTATCGATGCCGTTTCGGTTCCAAAAACAAAGTATCCCCGAGGTGATGATCGTCGAACCCCTGGCCATGAAAGACCAGCGCGGGTTTTTCATGGAGACCTACCGGAGGTCCGAGTTTGTAGCCAACGGGATATCAGATGAATTCCTTCAAGATAACTACTCACATTCCGTCCGCGGTGTCCTGCGAGGATTACACTACCAGAGGCCCCCAAAGGCCCAGGGCAAGCTGGTGATGGTTCTCAGAGGCGAGGTCTTTGACGTGGCCGTCGATATCCGCACGGGCTCGCCCACTTTTGGTCAATGGGTCGGTGTCGCCCTGTCTGATGCCAACGTCCGAATGCTCTACATCCCGGCGGGTTTTGCCCACGGATTCTGTGTGCTCAGCGAAGAGGCGGACTTTGTCTACAAGGTGACGGCCGAGTACGCCCCAGAACTCGACCGGGGGATTCTGTGGAGCGATCCGGCGATCGGGATTCGATGGCCCATCTCGGAACCCATACTGTCTTCCAAAGATGCCCAACTTCCCCCGCTCGACAACGCCGATGTTGGCTCGTTCTATCCAGGGTAGCTGGCTCGCACGTTGATGCATCCCAGTCTCACGTTTTACGTATTACGGTTTACGTAGTAAAATACCCTAGGGCAAGGGCAAGATTCCAGTCACACATATACAGGAGGATTCACATGCAAAGCCACGCGGTTGACTACAAGATCTTTGGGGACGACCTGCAGTTCGTCGAGGTCGAGCTGGATCCCGGCGAGACGGTGATCGCGGAAGCCGGGATGATGATGTACATGGAGGACAAGATCACCTTCGACACCAAGATGGGGGACGGCTCCAAGCCCAAGGCCGGATTCCTGGACAAGCTGGTGAGCGTGGGGATGCGGGCGATCACCGGCGAGTCGCTCTTCATCACCCACTTTACCAACTCTGCGCGCGAGGGCAAGAGGCACGTGGCCTTCGGTGCGCCCTACCCGGGGACGATCATCGCCATCGACCTGGATGATGCGAACGGCGAGCTCATCTGCCAGAAGGACTCTTTCCTGTGCGCTGCGCTCGGCACCCAGATCAGCATCGCGTTCAACAAGAAGCTGGGGGCCGGGCTGTTCGGCGGCGAGGGCTTTATCCTCCAGCGGTTGCGCGGCGATGGCATGGTCTTTATCCACGCGGGCGGCACCATCGTGGAGAGGCGCCTGGACAACGGGAAAATCATGGTCGATACCGGGTGCATCGTCGCGTTCGAGAACACCATCAGCTACGACATCCAGCAGGCGGGCAACTTAAAGTCGATGCTCTTTGGCGGCGAGGGGTTGTTCCTGGCCACCCTGCAGGGGACCGGCCGCATCTGGCTCCAGTCGCTGCCGTTCTCCCGCATGGCCGACCGCATCCTCGAGTTCGCGCCCTCGCAGGGTGGGAAGACGATGGGCGAGGGTTCGATCATCCGCGGGGTGACCGATTTCCTGCAACAGTAAGCGGGGATAGAGGCCAAGACCTTCGAGTTCCCCTGGGACCTCGAAGGTCTTTTTGGTACCAGTGATTGGTGGAGGGTAATTGAGAATGAGAAGGTTGACCCGCAGGCGGTTTATCAAGCTGACCGGCGCGACCGCAGCCGGACTGGCGCTCTTTGGAGCTGGTTGCAAAGGTCGATCGAGCGAGACCGGTCGCCGCACGCCGCCCGATCCAACCGGCGACCAGGCCTACCTGGCCGTCGCCCGTGGCGGCGACGCGGAGGCCATCACCAAAGCTGCGATCGCCGCGCTGGGCGGCATTGAGCGGTTCGTCAAATCCGGCGACGACGTGATCATCAAGCCCAACATCTGCGTCAACTACCGCACGCCCGAGTACGCCGCCACGACCAACCCCACCGTCGTCGCCACGCTGGTCTCCCTGTGCCTGGGAGCAGGCGCTCGACGCGTGCGGGTGATGGACACCCCCTTCCCCGGCATCACGGCGGATTCGGCCTACGCGGTGAGCGAGATCGATCAAGCGGTAGAGGCCGCCGGGGGCGAGATGGAGGTGATGAGCCCGGTCAAGTTCGTCAAGACCCCCATCCCCGGCGGCCAGGCCATCACCGAGTGGGAGGTCTATCAGGACGTACTCGATACCAACGTGCTGATCAACGTGCCCATCGCCAAGCACCACAACCTGACCCGGTTGAGCCTGGGGATCAAGAACCTGCTGGGTGTGATCACAAAGCCAAATCAGATGCATCGAAACATCGGCCAGCGAGCCGCCGACCTGGCCAGCCTCGTCCGCCCGACGCTGACGGTGGTGGACGCCGTGCGCATTATGACCACGGGCGGCCCCACCGGCGGCAGCCTGAACTATGTGCAACAGGCCGACACCGTCATCGCCAGCCACGACTTTGTCGCGGCGGACGCTTACGCCGCCACCCTGTTCGATCTGACCGGCGCCGACATCGCCTACGTCAAGGCCGCGGCGGACATGGGGCTGGGGACGCTGGACCTGGGCAGTATCAACGTAGAGGAAATCGATGCATAGATCATCCTTCCTGCATCTTGCATCCTGCATCCTGCATCTTGCATCCTGCATCTTGCTTCTTGCATCCTGCTTCCTGCTTTCCGGTTGCAGCACCGCACCCCCAGAACCCACGACAGCCCCTACGGCAGAACCGACACAGCCTGTGGTTTCATCGCCTCTGACCGGCGCTTTCCCCGGCGCCGACGCCGTCGCAGGTTGGACGCCCGATGGCGAGATCGAGACCTACGACAGCGAGACCATCTTTGACCTGGTGGACGGCCAGGCGGACTTTTTCTTCGCCTACGGCTTCGAACAAGTGGTCGTGCAGCGGTACAAGAACGCGGAAGACGTCGTGCTGGACGTCCAGATCTGGCAGATGATCGACGACGAGGGGGCCTACGGCCTCTTTAGCGCCGGCGTCGCCGGCGAGCCGGTCGACGTGGGCAACGAAGGCGACGTCGACCCCGGGCGGCGGCTCGCCTTCTGGCAGGATCGCTACGTCGCACAGTTGTTCGCCCGCAAAGAGATCCCAGACGCTGACCTGCAAAGCTTTGCTGAGGCGACCTCGGCGGCGCTGCCGGCGGGCGGCGAGCGTCCTGCGCTGGTGGACCGGTTGCCCACCGGCGGGATGGTTCCGCGCAGCGGCATCTTTTTCCACAAAGAGCTCTCCATCCAGAACGAGGTCTGGCTGGGCGGCGAGAACATCCTGGGGCTGAGCCCCGACACCGACGGCGTCCTGGCGCGGTACGAGATCGACGGCGCGACGGTGCGCCTGCTATTGGTAGAGTACCCCGACGTAGCGGCCGCGCCGGCGGCGGTGGAGGCGCTGGAGCGCGGCGGGATCGAACGCCTGGTGACGGCCGGCACCCGCGATCACCTGCTCGGCGTGGTCTTTGGCGAGGTGGACAAAGCGGCGGCCAGCGTTCTCCTCGAGAAAGCTCTCAAGTGACATCCAACAACCAGATCCGGCTACCCGACGGCAGGGCGCTGGGATACGCCGGGTACGGCGATCCAACGGGCAAACCCGTTCTATTTTTCACAGGCGCGCCCAGTTCACGGTTCCTCCACCCCCCCACCGGGCCGACCGAGGCGCTTGGTGCCCGCCTCATCGTGGTCGAGCGTCCCGGTTTTGGCCTCTCCGACTTCCAGCCAGGCCGCACGCTGCTGGACTGGCCCGACGACGTGGCGGCAGCGGCCGACGCGCTGGGGATCGACCGCTTCGCGGCGGTGGGCATCTCGGCGGGCGGGCTGTATGCAGCGGCCTGCGCCTACAAGATCCCGCGCCAGTTGACGGCGGTCGCCATCGTCAGCGGTGTGGGGCCTATGGATCTGCCGGGGGCTATCGAGGAGATGCCGCGGGTGAGGCGACTGGGAGCCAGGGTGGCCAGGAGCGCGCCCTGGCTTCTGAGGCCCATACTGTGGCTCGTCAGCAACCCGCATCGCAACCCGGAGAAATTCTTCGCGCGCATGCTCTCCGGGAACTCGGACGTCGATCGTGCCATCCTCTCCCGTCCCGAGATGAAGGCACTGATGATGGGGAACTATCTCGAAGCCACCCGCCCAGGGATGCGCGGCTTTGCGCGAGAGTCCATCATCGTCTCCAACCCCTGGGGCTTTCGGCTCGAGGACATCACCATGCCGGTTTACCTGTGGCACGGTGAGGAGGACGCCAACGTGTCCCTATCCGCAGCGCGGCGACTGGCGGAGGCCATTCCGAGCTGCCGGGCCACGTTCCTCCCCGGCGAGGGCCACTGGCTGATCCTCGGCCACTGGGAGGAGATATTGACCGCGTTGCTCTCGTCGTGAAACTGTTCAGGAGAAGAATGAGACGTACAACAAAAGCCTCGACGCTGTGGCCACGCTTACGACGGGTACGGCAGATCGTCCAGATCCTGGCATTCGCCCTCTACGTCTACTTGCTCTTTGCCGCGCTGCAGCGGAGGGCGGTCTTCCCGCTGGCCGACCTCTTCTTCCGCCTCAATCCGCTGGCCGCTCTCAGCGCCATGATCGCCGGCCGGGCGTGGATCCCCCGCCTGGCGCTGGCGGCTGTCACGCTCGCCCTGACGCTGCTCCTGGGCCGGGCGTGGTGCGGGTGGATCTGCCCGCTGGGCACGCTGCTGGAATGGGTGCGCTTTTCCACACCAGAAACCGGGTTTTTAAGAAGACCCCGGTTTCTCAGGAGAGTCAAGTATGGCCTCCTGCTCGTCACCCTGGCGACGGCACTCTTTGGCAGCCTGGCCCTGCTCATCTTTGACCCCATCACCCTGTTCACGCGCACGATGACGGCGGTGGTCCTCCCCGCCCTCAACCACGCCATCACCGCGCTTGAACGCGTTCTGTACGCCATCCCGTCCCTGCGGCCGGCGGTAGATTGGGCCGAGCGGTTGCTGCGGGGGCCCGTCCTGCCGGTGAACCAGCCGGTCTTTGCCCAGAACGCAGGCTTAGCGCTGCTCTTTGCCGCCATCCTCGCGCTCAACGCGCTGGGCGACCGGTTCTGGTGCCGCCACCTGTGCCCGCTCGGCGCGCTGCTGGGGCTGCTCTCGAAGGTCTCGCTCCTGCGGCCCGTGGTACGCCCGGCCTGCAACCGCTGCGGCCAGTGTGTGGGCGTCTGCCGGGTGGACGCGATCGACACCCACCACGGTTACGAGATCGTCCCCGCCGAGTGCACCGTCTGCCTGGATTGCCTGGCCGCGTGTCCCGAGAGCGGGGTCGGGTTCCAGTTCCACTACCGTCCGGCCCCCGCCCGCGAGACCGATCCGACCCGGCGGCAGGTGTTGGCCGGACTGGCGGCCGGTGCGGCGGGCGTCGTCGTGCTGCGGACCGGCGTCCGGGCCAGGCAACCCCACCCGCAGTTGATCCGCCCGCCCGGCGTCGACGACGAGGGAGCGTTCCTGGCCCGCTGCCTGCGCTGCAGCCAGTGCATGAAGGTCTGCCCGACGTCGGGCCTGCAGCCGGCGCTGCTCGAGGCCGGGCTGGAGGGGCTGTGGACCCCACGGCTCGTCCCCCGCCTGGGCCACTGCGACTATGGCTGCAACGCCTGCGGCCAGGTCTGCCCGTCCGGCGCGATCCCGCCGCTCGATCTGGCCCGCAAGCAAGGTGCCGTCATCGGCGAGGCCGTCGTCGATCGCAACCGTTGCCTGCCCTGGGCGCACGGGACGCCGTGCATCGTCTGCGAGGAAATGTGCCCACTGCCGGAGAAGGCGATCCAGTTGGAGGAGGTGACCGTGCCCGGCGACCGGGGTGAACCGGCGGTCGTCCAGCGTCCCTACGTCCAGGCTGACCTGTGCATTGGCTGCGGCATCTGCGAGGCCCGGTGCCCGGTCGAGGGGGAGGCGGCGATACGTGTCTACCGGAAATAGTTCGGGTTGCTGAGGGATGTCCGTTGAACCAGGCGTCGTGGTGGTGGGTATTATACGTACAGGACGCTCTGGTGAAAGGACGAGAAAGATGAAACCCAGATGGCTGCGCAACCTGATTACGATCGCCCTGATGGTACTGGTGGGCTGCTCCCGGTCCTCCACCCCTCCACCCCCGCCTGTTCCAACCGCCGCACCCTCGGCCCAGCCCACGCCGGCCGCGGTCACCCCCACCTCGCCACCGGTCGAGCCCGTCGATCCGCCGGTTGAGCCTCTCGATCTGCCGGCCGACCCCTTCGCCCTCATCTCCCAGGAGAGCCTGTTTGCGTTTCTGGAGGGCCTGACCGCGGTCCAGCCCTACTCCGGCTGGCGCAACTCGGCCACCGAGGGGGAGGCCGAGGCGCTGGACTATGTCGCCGAGCGGCTCAGCGAGCTCGAGTACCCGGAGGGACTGGGGATCGAGATGGAACGCCAGAGCTTCCACGTCTACCTATCCACCGAACTGTGGGAGACCCGGCTCCACCTGACGGTGGACGGCCAGGAGATAGAGGTGCCCGCCGACGGCCTGCGGGGCCACCGTGACGACGTTGCCCAGGCGCTTCGATCCGACTCCGACGGGGAGCTGAACGACTCGACGCGGGACCCGGTGGTCGTCGAGGGGCCGGTCGTGCTGGTTCGATCTGTTGAGGAGATCGCGGCCATCAGCCCGGCCGACCTGAAAGGCAAGGTGGTATTCCTGGACTATGCCGCCATCGACCGCGTCATCCATGGCAAACGGAAGGCCGTGGAGATCGCCAGCGATCTGCTCGCCAAAGAGCCGGCCGGACTCGTGCTCGTCACCCGTTCCTCCACCGAACCTGGCGAGAGCCACGGCACGTTTGTCGGAGACCTGAGCGCCCTCACCTGGGTGGAGACGCGCCCGGCCCCTCCCACGCTGTACGCCCGGCTGGAGGACCTGGCCCCGGCGGGGATCGCCGGCTGGGACGACCTGGCGCGGGTCGAGGCCGCCCGCCTCACCTGGGACGCAGACGTCTTCTCGCCGGGCACGTCCGGGAACCTGGTCGCCCGCATCCCCGGCGTCGATCCCTCGCAGGCGGTAATCCTGGGCGCTCACATCGACAGCCCCAACAGCCCTGGCGCTATGGACGATGGCAGCGGCTCGGTCGTGTTGCTCGAGGTGGCCCGCGTCCTGGATGCGACGCGGGTCCAGCCGGCGACGGATCTCTACCTGGCCTGGTTCGGCAGCGAGGAGCTGGGTCTCTATGGCTCGTACCACTTTGTCTCCACCCACCAGGAATTGCTCGACCGGACGCTGGCCATGTTGCAGATCGACATGCTGGCCCGTCCGCTGGACGGTATCGACGCGTACCTCAACCTGGTCGCGTGGCCCTACGGTCGCCTGGGCGACGACCGGCTGACCTGGCCCGATTACCTGGCGGGGGCGGCAGACCGGCAGGGCGTGTGGACGCAGCCCGTGGACTTTTACGGCGTCGAGTCGGACAACACGGCCTTTGCCGGTTTCGACGTGCCCAACGCCAACCTGATCTATATGAACTATCCGGAGATGGAGCCACTCGGCGGCGTTCACTATGCCTGTCACATCCACGACCCCTACGACACCGTGGACCTGGCGCGGGAGGTGGGCGACGTGCTGGAGGAGATGGCGCGGGTGGCGTTGGCCGCAGCGCTGGAGACCGGGTGGGATGCTCCCGCCCTGCGCGTCACCGGCCGGCCGGACCGCCGTGCGCTCTTCGTGGCCAGCCACACCGAATCGGTGCACATGTCCCCGACCACGCTCACCGAGCTGGGGATGGCCCTCGCCTGGGAGGGCTTTGACGTGGACGTGATCCCGCACGGCCAGGCGGTGGTTTCCGCCCAAGCGCTGGAGGGAGCCGCCCTCGTCGTGGTCCTCCCGGTCCTGGACTACCCCAGCCCGGACGGGGACCCGGACGTGTACGACGCGGCCTGGAGCGAGGAGGAGATCGCCGCGCTGGAGGCGTACGTGGCCGGCGGCGGGCTGCTCGTGTTGACCAACAGCGCCCACCGCCTCAAGTACAACAACACGGTGCTGGACCCCAACGAGGACTGGGCCGACGTCAACGCGCTGGCAGGCCGGTTCGGCATCACCTACCAGGGCGGGACGCTGCCCGGCACCCAGGCCCAGGCAGAGGGCGAGCACCCGCTGGTGGCAGGGGTGGCGCTCCTGGAACTGGCCGAGGCCAACGGCGTGCCCTTCAGCCTGAGCGAGGGGCAGGTCCTGGCCCGGGTTGGCGAGGAGTTGGCCGCCGCGTTGGTCGATTATGGGGACGGCGGGGGGCAGGTCCTGGCGCTGGCCGACGTGGGGATGCTGGGCGCTGGCGAGGGGGAGCCGGCCAACCTCCCCTTCTGGCTGAACCTGGCCCGCTACGCCCGGTCGCGGTAGGGGTGATGAATTGAACCGACGCTTGCTGCTCATCGACCCGGCCGCCCAACGCTGGCGGCTGGAGACGCTGCAGGTCGAGACGCTGGAGAAGGACCCGCGCGAGGACTATTTCGTCCTCAGCGGCGAAACGCTGTGCCAGCACCTCCTGCGCCGCGACCCGGGCGCGCTCGTCATCGCCCGCGGCCCGATGCCGTTCCTGTCGGGCAATAAAGCGAGTGTGGGTTACGTCTCCCCGCTGACGGGGCTCCCCCACTACAGCTTTGTCGGCGGCCGCGCCGCAGCCCAGCTCCTCAACCTCGGCCTCGACGCAGTCTGTTTCCAAGCGAGTCAGCGAGTCAGCGAATCGGCGAATCAGCGAATCAGCGAATCGGCAAATCGGCAAGTCAGCAAGTCAGCAAGTCCATACGTCGTGATCTGTGGGCGGGCGCCGGGGCTGACCGTGGAGTTCAAGTCGCCAGACGATCTCCCGCCCGGCCAGCGGAGTGCGTTCTACTGGCTGCTGGAGCGGGAGTTGGGCGGCGATAGACACGCCGGCAGCGTCTTCACCGTGGGCGAAGGCGCTCGCCTCGGGTACGCTTCAGCCAACCTGGCCGTCGAGGCGATCTACCACGCCGGGCGGGGTGGCGCGGGGGCCGTGTTCGCCCGCTTCGCCTCGGCGCTGGTGCTGCGCGGCGAGCCGATGGAACTGGCCGAGTTCTTTGGCGGCGCCTCCCCTCTCCCCTTGGGAGAGGGGCTGGGGGTGAGGGAATTCACCCGCAATCCAAACGGTGTGATCGCCCCGCTCCTGGACAAGCACTGCGCCCGTCTCTCTGGCAAGACCGGCGGCACGATCGTCAAGCTGTTTGCCACCGGGGCGGACCCGGCGGGCCGGAACACGCTGCCCGCCTGGAACGCCCAGCGGATGGGCACCCCGCTGGCCGACCTCGGCGGCCCGCGAGTGCTGAAGGCGACCCGCGACGGCCAGACCGGCTGCCACTGGTGCCAGGTCGATTGCCGGCACTACCACTGGGTGCCCGCCGAATACGCCCCCGGCGGCCGCGACATGTTCCTCGACGACTTTGAGCCGACCTACGCCGTGTTCGCCATGCTGGGGCTGGAGCCTGGCGATGACACGTTCCAGGCCCGGCTCGACCTACGGGCAGAGGTAGACCGGCGGCTGATCCTGCCCATCGAGCAGATGGGCTGCGACGCCTTGAACGTCGGCATGGGGCTGGCCGCGCTGTTTGAGGGGGTGGAGCGGGGGATCATCCCGGGCGACGACGTGCCGGATTTCATCGCCAGGGGGATGGGTTTCTTCCCCCCGGCTCCGGCGGAGGGGGCTGGGGGAGCATTGGAGGCGGCCGTGCAGGCGGTGGCGATGCTGCGGTCGGGCCAGGCGGCCGAGTATCCGGCGCTGCGCGCCGTCGGCGACGGCCCGCAGGCGCTGGCCCAGGCGTACCCCCCGATGCAGGACGTCGTGTTCACCGGCGGGCGCGGGACGCTGGGCAACGCCGGGCACTGCAACGCGCTGTGGACGTTCCTGATGCCCTTCTCCCGCTTCTTCGGCCACTACGTCGGCCAGTACTACAAGGTGGAGGAGGAACTCCCCCCGCCCGGCTCCGACGAGCAAGCCTACCGCGCCTGCTTCGAGCGCATCGTCGGCCGGCTGCTGGTGCGCGAGTTCTTCTGGCTGCTGGCGAACGCGCTCTCCATGTGCGCCTTCACCTTCGTCATCTTTAGCCAGGACGGGGAGGGCGAGCGGTTGAGCGACGACGACCTGCTCGTGCGCTTGCTGCGCAATTACGGCATCCGCACCACCCGCGCCGACCTCGAATGGTTCGCCCAGGCCTTCTGGGCCCAGTCCATCGACCTCAAGTGCCAGTTCGGCTGGCGGCCCCCTTCTGCCGCCGATTTCCCCCGTCGTGTGTATGAGGCACTCTCGCTGGCGCTCGATCGTTCACCAGCGGAACTGCAGTCGCTGATGGCGATGCTGATCGAAGAGTGGAAACGGCAGGCAGGGCAAACGATGGAGCGGTTTGGCTCCACAGTGACGTTGTAAGCCATCGCGCTTCAGGGCGTGCGCAATCGCACGGAGTCGGTGGCCTGGGATATTTACCCAAAAAGCTGTACCAGTAGGTACTGTGTAAAGTTGACCTCCTCTGGCAAGTGTGGGATCATACAAACTGCACAGAGGAGGCAAGCATGGCAAAGCGATACTCAGCGAAGTTCAAGTTCCAGGTGGTCACAGAGTTGCTGACCGGTGCCAAGAGTACGGCGCAGGTGGCCAAGGTGTACGGCGTACATCCCAACACAGTCAACGCTTGGAAGAGGACCTTCCTGGAGAAGGGCCCAGAGATCTTCGCGCAAGACAGCTTGGTGGCCGAGTACGAGCGACGGATCGCCGAGCTGGAGCGGCTGATCGGCAGGAAAGAGGTGGAGATTGCACTTTTAAAAAACTTCTTGGGACGGCCGAGATGACATCGGACCAGAAAGTGGCGTTGGTCGAGAGCGTGAAAGACACCTACGGCCTGAATCTCGCGCTGGTGGCCGCAGACCTGCCGAAGTCGACTTGGTACTATCACCAGCATCACCAGGTGAGCTACGAAGAGAAGTACGCCCACTTGCTGCCGGTCCTGGAGGCCATCGCTCGCGCGCATCCCGAGTACGGTGTGCCGCGGATTATGCCTGAACTGCACGAGCAGGGCTACGACGTCAACCACAAGGTCATCGAACGGCTGCTGGGCTCGTGGGACTTGCTCATCCTGCGCAGCACCCATCGCCCCAAGCCCAGTAGCGTGCAGCAGGCCATCATTGAGGCCGGAGAACGGGCCAATCTGGTGGCCCCAATGGAGGACATTGGCCTGTTTCAGGTGCTTTACACCGATTTCACCGAGCTCGTGTATGCAGATGGACGCCGGAAGGCCATCCTGATGCCGATCATCGGTCACACGAGCAAGATGGCGTTCGGTTGGGCTGTGGGCGAGAGCGCGGACATGATCCTGGCACTGCAGGCCTGGGAACGGGCCAAGGAGACCTTTCAGTGGCTGGACATCCCTTGTGCCGGGATGATCATGCACCACGACCGAGACTCGGTCTATACCGGCTACGAATGGACGTCGCAGTTGCTCTTGAAGGATGGCTTGCGGGTCTCGTATGCCCTGCGGGGAGCCAAGGACAATCCTGAGATGGAGTCCTTCCACGGCCGTTTCAAGACCGAGGGGCACTCGCTGTTCCTGGAGGCTCAGACCATCGGCGAGCTGATCTCGGTTGTAGATGGGAGGATGTGCTACTATAATACCGAACGACGCCACTCTTCCCTCGGCTACGTGCCACCGCTGACGTACATTGAGCGAGTACGATGTGAGGGGGAGAAGTGAATGGGAGGATCGGCTGTGGATAGCGTGGGCAACTCTCCGCAGACTCCGAGTTGCCCACGCTATCCACAGCCCTACGACGACGGCGACCTGATCGCGGAGGTTCTTCGAACACTTCCAGAGGATCACAATAAACACAGCCTCAAGTGGTACAACTTTTGGGGGGAACCCCATCGAAACCTGGCTCGGTTGCTCTTGCTGCCGTCACCGCTCTAGTCAGGAACCAGGAGTACCAGCGGTGGTTCCAGACTGGCACCTTGTCATTCAGCTTCAGCGCCTCAGGCTAACTGCACAGGTCGTTGAATTAGGTGTGCGGCTAACCCTGCGTGGTGCGACACGAAGATGCTCGTGTAGCTGTTGTACCTTGAAAGAGTGACACAACCTGGCGTTCTGCCACCAGTACCCACCAACACACGCGTCATTGTGAGATGCCAAGGGGCGCCACCACAGCTGCCCCCACTCACCACGCATCGCAGACCAGAGCCCCTGGCCTCTCGACCGGGGGCTTTTTCTGTGCGCCGAGCACAGGCTGATGCAGTTCGTCAGGCAGTCGAGGCGACCGCGCCCGGCTACTCGCTGATTGCCCAAGTCGGGGACTTGACATCTGGACGACATTGCAATAGAATATGGGTGTCACAGCAGAAGTAACGCCCGCTGCGCAGGCCGAGGTAGTAGGAGCACCGAGGAGGTAAAGACTGTAGGATTTCGTCACCCGCCCGCCGTCAAGGTTGGGGCGGGTGTTTTTGTGCAGTGAAAGGAGCTGTCGGGACTAGATGAGGTGTAGGAGAGTTTCGGCTTAATAAGTGTTAGCTGGCACTAAGCGAGGTGAAGGGAATATGACTGGAAAAGTAGCAAAAATCCCTGATGGGTTTGTAATCGTGGCAAAAGGTTTGATTCTCATAAATGATTTTCCATCCTTTCGGTGCGTCACTTGATTCGGTAGTCTCCCTCTTAAGCGTTGTTGGTGGGCACAGCAGTCATCAGAACATCTTCAACAGTCCAAATGCAGAAACTCACAGGTTTGCTCAGACTACGCCAACAACTACAAGGAAATCCATAGAACGGCGCAGGCAGATAAAGAATATAATTAAGGTAAGATGTAGCCTGGCTCAGGTAGGCAGGCCTTCCCTCCCAACAACACTCAAGAGGGGGACTATCCTTGATTCGAGTTTAGATAAATAGTGAGGGCGGCTCGCGACTTGCGCGAAACCGCCCAATGGTAGAAACTACGAGTTACCACACTCAGGAGGTTTCTACCATGGAACAGTTTACCAACCTAATCGAGTTTCGTCAAGCGATCTACGACCACGGCCTCACCAAGGCCAGGGATGCTCAGTTCGAGTTATTGGACGCGCTTCTGCTGGGTCAGCCTATTCGTTCGTTTCCCGAGTTGAGCCTGGTGCCCGTCTTCCGACGTGGATGGTCAAGTGCCTACGCCGCCATCGAAGACGGTGAACAGGATCGAGAATGGCTGGAAGGCTACTTCACCCAGCGGATTCCAAGGACAGGCCCCGTGTTGTTTTCATTGGATGGCACGGCTTGGCCGCACCCAGCAGCGCGGACGTTGGCCGATCTGCAGTACGTCTACAGCCCCACGCCAGCAGTCGATGGTGGCTCGATCATCGTCGGTCACCCGTACTCGGTGCTGGCCTGGGTTCCTGAATGTAGTAGCAGCTGGGCTCCGCCGGTTTCGGTCAGACGAGCGCCCAGTGAGCAGTCAGACGTAGAGATCGGCATAGAGCAAGTCAAGCGGTTGTGCCGTCAGCGAGAGGCGGAGATGCTCGAAACACTCCATCTCATCATCGCCGATGCCAAGTATGGCAACCATCGCTTTCTTGGCCCTTTGCGGGATGAGCCTTGTGGCGCACTGGCGCGTATGCGTTGTGACCGTGTGCTGCATGGAGCACCACCTCCCTACAGCGGACAGGGGCGTCCTCGTGTTCACGGAGACCGGTTTGCGTTCAGGGACCCAGACACCTGGGGTGAGCCAGACGCAACCGTGGCATTGGATGGCGGTGAGCGTTGGGGCCAGGTGCGGTTGCGACGCTGGGACCACAAGCACGCGCGCCAAGATGCGTACACCTGGTTCAGCGTCATCTTGGTGGAGGCCCATTGAGAGCGGGAGAAACCCTCGGCCCCGTTCTGGATCGGGTATCTACCACCCCCACATCAAGAACCAGATGATCAGCGCCTGGAAGACCTGTGGCACTGGTACCAGTATCGGTGGCCTGTGGAGCCTGATATTCGCTTCCGCAAACAGTATCTTCACTGGACACGGCCTCGTTTCCAGCAGGCCGAGTACTGCGACCGCTGGACGATGCTGGTTAGTATAGCGCAGTGGCAGCTCTTCCTAGGCCGGGATGTGGTCAAGGACAGCCCCTTACCCTGGCAGCCCGCCCAGGAGAAGTTGACGCCAGAGCGGGTCCTTCAAGGCTTCGGAAGCCTTTTCGGACAGATTGGCACCCTGGCGGCACAGCCCCAAACCCGCGGAAAGTCTCCAGGCTGGCCCAAAGGGCGTCCGCGAACTCGCCCTGAGCGACATCAGGTGATCAAGAAGACCAAAAAGAAGCCCCAACCAACCTGACCTGGACGCGAAACTCGATTGTGTATTTGTTTACCGGGTTTTCCAGATCTGGCGGTCCAGCCCCTGGCTGACTAAGCATCACGTTAGGCCTCAGCTAGGTCAACTTCACCCCCAGATGTGGGTGCGAATTGCGATTTCTCCCTAGATGTAGGGGCAAACCGCAGAGTGAGCGTTGGCCAATGTGGCGATAAGTCAGTCAGGGGGTCCAGCAATCGGATACCGCCATATTTGGGGGGTACACCTGAGAAGGCATCTACATGTGCCCCCCAGATGTGGCGGGGGCGCGGCTTTCCATCGCCATATCTGGCCCATATCTGAATGCGGTAAACAAATACTCGATTGTTAAGGAGCTTGGTTCGGCTAGGCATCTGCCCAGGCACACTTTGTCTAAACTCGAATCTCGAATTGAATTGCGCAGAAGACGACGGGGTATCCAGGTGATAGGTAAACAGCAGTTGCCACGGCTCACCGTCATCCATAGGGACACGGATGTCTCGTTGGTTGAGGATGATGCAGTAGCGCTCGTAGGCTGCCTGCATGCGGTGATCCTCGAACCGGTCGGCCACCACCAGGATAATTCGTTTCGTCTTGTGGCGCACAAACTCACCTTGCAGGTTCAACAGCCGCTTCAGGATGGTCTCCCGCTCCAGGTTGGCCAGTTTGATCTGGTAGAGTTCTTCCGCGTTGGTGCTGAGTGGTTCCCCTTCCCGTCCTTTGGCCGTCGAGCGTTTGTCCTGCCGTCTCCGTTCGGCAGCTTGTTGCTCTGCCTCTTCCCACAGCACCGGCTTGAGCGCTTGTGCGATGAAGTCATCCACCAACGTCTCCTGCGCGGTGAAGACCTCCAGTTTCAGTTGGGTCAGAATGGACTCGCGTGTCAGGTCCAGCTTGGCCACCGACTCCTCCTCCGGGCGCGGGCTCTTCCCATCCGCCCAGTTCAGCAATCCGTCCAGTTCTTCCGGCCGCGCCGTGGCCCGGTGGATCCGGCGCTGCAGCTCTTTGACCAACTTGTTCAAGTCTCGGACGCCCAATCTCAACCCGTTGGTGGACGATGCGCCCTGACGCAATTGCTCCAATTCTCGCTCCACCTCCTTCAGTCGGGCCTGGTCATTCGCCCGGCGCGTGGCTACCTGGCGTCGGTTTCTCGACGACCGCTGGTACTCTTTCTCGTCCGGCTTCTCCAGCACACTGGATCGCAGACGAGCCTTTCCGCCGCCAAAGGCGGACCAGTGGACCCGACGGTGCAACTATTTCAACAGAATCTCCACCCGCTGCCGGAAGCGCAGCCCATCGACCACCGCCTCCTCGTCCATCTCGTCTTGCCCGACCCCGATCACCAGCCGTGCCAGTTTCTGGCTACTGCGCTTACCGTCCCACTCCACCACACACCGGATCGGCTGCTCCAGTTCGTAGATGGACAACTCGGTGTCGAGACGGTAGCCCACCACCTGTTCTACCGGCTGCCCGGTCGCCTGGTCCGGCACTGTGACCGTGACCGGGTGCTGTTTGAGTTCTGCTTCACTCACTCCCTCCAGCGCCTCCCGAACGGTCTTGACGTCCTTCCCCCAGGACTTCGGCGAGCTCAGTCGAGCCGTCAGCAACTTCGGTCCTGCCCTCAACGCCCAGCCGATGACTGTCTTGACGCTCCACCAGCGGTCGACGATGACCAGTTCCACTTGCCAGCCGGGGGATACGCGATCCAATCCGCCGTTGATGATCTTGACGACCCGCTGCACCACGGCCAACGGGGTGACATCCGAAGGCCCCAGCGGACAGGTCACGGCGTGTCCAGTGTCCACATCCTGGGCCATGTGGCGACGGAAGGCTTTCAAGACCCTGGCGCGGGTACCGTGCTTCGCTCGGGCAATCGGCTCGCGCCGGAAAACGGCATTGACGTAATCGTCCAGGTAGATCGCCCGGCCCTGGATCAGCCCACTCCGCACCCGCTGGGCCACGGCTTCTTCTTGGTAGTCCTGCAAGCGGGTGATAGTCTCCGCTTGCCCGTCCGAACGGCACACGGTGACTCCCTTCCCTGCGTGCTGTGCCACTGCTACCAGCCAGTGGCGCAGGCTGGTGGCCGACAACCCGGCACAACCGCTCAGCAGTCCCCGGACCTGACGCCAGGCGAAGTACTTGACCTGGCTCAAGCGCTCTCCCCCGCTCACCAGCAGGTAGGCCAGTAAAACATGCCACACGCGCAGCGGCGGCCACCGGCTCAACACCGGCAAAGGCGCCACCACCAGCCGCTTGAGGCTTTCGTAGACGCCGTTGAGGGCCAGATGAGCCACACCCAAGGCGGCTCCCACTACGCCGCGCCGCGGTGTGTGCCATTCGCGCGGGCTGCTGCCGCTCAATACGCTCTCCAGCGGTTCCCCCGCCGTGCCCGCCCAGTAGGCCCGCCGCCGCTTCGCATCCACGTAGGCGGCCACCTCTTCCGCCAGTCCGGCCTCCGCCGCCGCCCGCCACCCCATCGCCTTCAAATGCCGCCCCACCGTGCGGTCGTCCACCACGTGACCCAGTTGGGCCTCCAGCCCCCGCTCACTGTTCTCCTCCCCCCGCACCAGGTTCAGCGTGACTTGGCGGATCAACTCTGGCTTGTGCGGTTCCATCCGGTAGTCCGTCTGTTGCCCTGGGTTGAAGTGCCGCCGGTCCATCAGGTCGACGCTGTTCCCCGTCCTGGCGTAGGTAGCCTGATACGCCTCAATGGTGCGGGGCGTCACGCCTTGCATCGCTGCCGCTTCTTCGGCGCTGATGATCTGACCATCTACCAACCAGGTCGTGATGACCTTCAGCCCCTCGCGGTCATCGTTTCGCAGGCACACGAGCCTTTGTCCGTCCAGGGTGACCCAGATGTGGCTAGTCTTCGGTTGCAGCGTGAGTTGTGGCATCAGCGCCTCCCTCCGGAGAAGATGGAGACAGTTATGCCGTAGAATAGCTCATTTGTTAAGGATCCACCAGTAGCGCGTCTGCGTGATTCAAGTGACGCATTCTCCCCCTCTCACTGGGGAGGAAAATCATTTATGAGTACCACACCTACGTCTGCAACTGCCGTCGAGCCGCTGCCCGCCGCGCTCGCCTACCGCATTCCAGCCGAGGCCGATGGCGAGATCCACGTCCTGGAACCGGGCGGCGCGGATCGCCGGGTGCTCACGCTGTCATCACACGCCGGGCATCGGGAGGTGGTCGGTTGCTACCTGGCTTATACTCTCAATGACGCCATTTACCTGGCCGACCTGATCGCCACCTATGCCACCGGTACCGCCTGGCCCTCGGTGAAGACACAGGAGGAAAGGAGACGATGAGCGAGACGAACGAGACCATCCTTAGCCAAAGCTCAGGATGCATCCGCGTGTTGCTGGCGGACGACCATCCGGCGATACGGGCGGGCGTTCGTGGGGCGCTGGAGAAGGTGGTGGACGTCGTGGTGGTGGCCGAGGCCGCCGACGGGGAGGAGGCATTGCGACTGGTCGAGGAACTGCGGCCCGACGTGGCGCTGCTGGGCTGCCGGCTGCTGGGGTTGGAAGGGGCACAGGTGGCGGAGGCGATCCGGGAACGGGGCTTGCCCACGCGCATACTGGCGCTGAGCGCCTTCGCGGACGACCGGTACGTCTACGGGATGTTGCAGGCGGGGGCGGCGGGCTACCTGCTGAAGGAGGAGGCGCTGGAGACGGTGGTGGCGGCGGTGCGGGCGGTGGCGGGTGGGGAGGAGTGGTACAGCCAACAGGTGATGACCAAAGTGACCGCCTGGGCGCGGGGGGAGACGCCAGCGCTGCCCGGAGTGGCGGGTCTGACGGAGCGGGAGGTGGAGGTGCTGCGGCTGGTGGCGAAGGGGTACACGAATAGGAAGATTGCAACGGCCCTGATGGTCAGTGAACACACAGTCAGCAAACACGTGAGCAGCATCCTGACGAAGTTGGATTGTGCCAGCCGGGCAGAGGCTGCAGTTTGTGCTGTTCGCGCGGGGTGGTGAAAGGAAATAGGTCATCGTGACTCCCTGAGGAAAAGGGGATAGCAAGAGTTTGCTATAGACGAATAGCAGACATTGGTAATAGACAAGCCGTCTCGTGTGTGGTAGAATGGGTGCATCACCGGGAAATCCGGTGGTTGTTCCAACGATGGGAGGTGTCCAGATGAATAAAAGAGTCAAAGCAGCCCTTGCTTTAGCTGGACTTGTTGTACTTGGTCTGAGCACGTTGGCTTTTGCTTCAGACCCTGTCGACGAGCTGGTTCGTAGAGTGAGGGACTTCACGCAGGCAGAATTGCCCAGGCCTGGGGCTACAGCAAAAGACCCTGTGTTTGGGGAAGAAGTGTTTGTCGGTGCCTCTGCTACGAGGGTGGCAGAGGTTCACAATCAAGCCGCCCGCGAATACGATGCACTTCACGCACGCAGCCCGGAAGAACGAGAGGGTGCTCTTGTGGCCATTCGGGAATTTGCAGGAAATCCCGACTTGGTCATCGAGTATGGGGCAACTGTGCCTAACCCAAACGTAAATGGGCAAATGGTGGAGTTATATTCGGCGGGGGGTGTACAGTACTGGGTCGACCCGCAGAGCGATGTCGTTAGACAGATGATCGTGATGGATCCATTGGTACTGACAAAAAGTGACACAAATACCGAGTACTCGATCCAGGAGTCGGAAGCGCAGGTAAGAGACTTTCTGGAAAAAAATTGTATCTGTTTCAAGGATGTGGAAGATGAACTAGAGTTCCAGGTGGGGGAAAAGAGTGTGGAGGGTAAACCCAGCGTTCGATTCTTTCGATGGGAAGTCGCCAGTCGAGCGACAGATACATACGACCTTCCCCCATTCATTCAAGTTGGCATAAGTTCAAACGGTATAGTAGTCAATTACACCGACTTCATTTGTTCAGGTCGGTAGCACATCGCAAGAGCGATCGTTGGAGGGAGAAAATGCTCAAGAAGATCTTCCTTGTCGCAGCCGTCATGCTTGTAGTTGGGTTGTCATTGCACTCCAGCGCGTGGGGAGCTCCTGGTATTGAGATTTACGCCAATAGCGGTTCCTATTGGAGCCAGAGCGGTTCTGGCTGGCATTACCACTATAACGCGGGATGGTGCTATCTATATGGCGGTGATTGGTGCCAGCCCAAGCACTTTCAGTGGACATACAACGTAAACCACTACGCTGAGAACTATGGTACGTGGGATAATATTGATTATGACTATGACTATGGCTGCGTGTCCATGTTCATTCCGTCCACTGACGCTACGGCATATGCCGAATATCTGGTAACATACAACGTTGCTTGTCAATATTGGTGTTATGCCAATCAGGCTTACTTCTACAACCAGTGGCAGCTGTGCTATTCGGGTTCTGGTTCGCCAGAACTGTTAGGTGTAAGAAACGTCAACTTGACCGACTACTCACCATATGGAGATCCTGGCACGACGAAAGTGGCTTTCGATGAAATCAAGATTGCGTACTGAGGACAAGCACTTGGTCTGAGCAACGCGATGAAGTACTTGCGTAGCGCATTGGGTGGACTGGTGGGCCTACTGGCATTGGCTGCGCGGACCGTATGCTGCTGACCCAGAATGTCAACTGTACACCCCTAACACTTGCACCTCTGTGAGCCACGGCGAGCCGGTCGAGGGAATTCAGGCGTCGCAGGCGCAATACCCCGGCAGGACCGACTGGAGTGACTGTCGCCCGGTACCATCGGATGCCGCGTCTATGCGCCTGAGACCGTGAAAGGAGGTGTCTATGGACGATTGAAGCCACAGATGTACGCGTGACAGAAGTTCGAGTCTAGAATCCAATCAGGAGGTGTTGAAATGTGTAAGGTAAAGTTCGTTTCAGTATTCGTGCTGTTGGCACTGCTGTTGAGCGCCAGCGTGTCGATGGCTCAGGAACCACCCTTAGTTTCCGCGACGTCACCAGGGGCTACACCCACCCGCTACCGCTTCGAGCAGGTGAACGAGGACATGGAGTACATCGCGCACGGTGAATTCGCGGGGGGGTTGACCCACGAGGTGTTTGAGTTCTCCGATGGGTCGGCATTCGAGACATTGCTGACTCCTGACGCTGCCTATTGGCGTCGCCCTGATTGGGAAGCAGAGGCAGGATGGCACAAAGTAGAGCTGGAGCTGGTAGGGCCGCTGAATGCGTTGCTGACACCATCTTACCTTCTGCAGATTGTCACCACGGCCAAAGCCGAGGTCCAATACCTGGGTCAGGAACATCTGGAGCACGTTGAAGGGGTGGTATCCAAGTACCGTTACCACGTCGCCGCTTCAGAAATCGGCCGCATAGTTCGCCAGTTCGGCTTCTCACCTGAGAGCAAGCCAGCTGGATTTCCAGGCTGTGAGATAGATCAGGAATATCTAGTCTGGATCGGCCAGGGAGACAGAGTGTACCAGATCGAGACGACACTCCATCTGGAAATGGGAGCTTTTACTCACTCGACAACGAGATATTTCGACTACGGAGCCCGTGACATCCAGGTTTCCCGACCGGAGGAGGCAATGCTCCCCCGGCCTGCGAAACAACCGCCATCACCGCTATGGTATAGACTTTATAGGCGTTTACTTGCGCATTCGTGATTAGCGTGTACACTTGGACAGACGCTACCTCAGAAGGAGCAGAGTACCAATGACCACGTACAAGAAACTGTCCAAGTATCCGCACAAGTTCTTGGCGATGACCGGGTATACCGACAAGGAGTTCTTGGCGTTGTTGCCTCACTTCCAGTCTCGCTTCGAGGAATACGTCGCAACTCACACGCTCAAGAGAAAGCGTCGTGCCAAACGACGGTACACGGTCTACAAGAACGCTTCGCTCCCCACCATCGAAGACAAGTTGCTTTTCACCTTGATCTACTTGAAGCAAGGAACCACCCAGGAGATGCACGCGACGCTGTTTAGGATGCACCAATCGGACGCCAACGTATGGATTCACCTACTCCATCCCATCCTCAACCAGGCTTTAGGTGATTTGGGAGAGCTACCTGTCCGGGAGACCGCAGCGTTCCATCCCGAGGAAGAGGAAGAACTCTACTTCTTCCACGATGGAACTGAGCGGCCGATCTCCCGTCCCAAAGACAAAAAGGCCCAGAAAGAGTACTACAGTGGTAAAAAAAACGCCACACGGTCAAGAACATCGTGGTCACCAACTCTCCAGGCCGCATCCTCTTCCTGAGTCAGACTTGCGAGGGCAAGAAAAACGACAAAAGGGCGGCTGATGAAGCCGGCTATGACTTGCCCGATGGAAGCACATTGCTCCAAGATGCTAGGTTTCAGGGTTTTACCATTGCAGGGGTCACGATCATTCAACCCAAGAAGAAACCCCGTGGACAAGAGCTGACCAGCGAGGACAAGGAGAACAACCGCACCATCTCCAAGGTTCGGATTCGGGTCGAGCATGCCATCGGTGGGGTGAAGCGATATCGAATTGTTAAGGACACGAGTAGGAACTGGAAAAAGGGGTTCCGAGATCAGGTGATGGAAACCTGTTGCGGGCTACACAACTTCAGGCTGAACTTCAGACCGTGGCACTACGCTGCCCTCGGACCCTAAATGCCTATAAAGTCTACTGCTTTTGCCAAGCTACATGCAGCGATAACTCAGGCTCGTCAATGAGGATCAAGGAGTTAGGGGTTGCCTTGAAAAGCAACTGATACAGCAGCACTAACTCGTGTTGCTCGCCGGAAGACAATGCTGTGGGAGGTAACGGCTTTCCGTCCGCGGTGGTGAAAGAGAAACCGTCTTGTTTTGAGAAGGCAATCTGTTTGTACAAGAACCTGTCGGTGATGATCTGCTTGAAGAGTTCAATCTTGTCAGCTATCTCATCGAAGATGCTTAATTTCTGCTCTACGTCTTGTACGTACACCTCAAGAACCTGCTTGGCGCTACCTGACAACTCGCTGGGAGGCAGCAGGGTCATCTCTTCTTCTCTATCCAACAGTCCCACCTCTTCGAGTCTGGAGCGCTCCTTTTCTAGTGCGCTCAATTTATCTCGCAACTGATCTTCAGTGAGATCTGAGTGCTCCATTAAGCGGACTTGATTTGAGAAGAAGCTGGGCATCTCCGTCCATTATCGCCGCTAATCGACTGGCTAACACGAGTGCCTTGTCCGTTAAGAAGTCAACCAACCCTTGACGGGTGACGAAGTCAACAACGTACCGCCCCGTGATTGATGGCGAACGGACCTCACGGACAAATGTCACGTGATCTACCTGATCAGGTTTTGGATCAGGGGATGTGCTGTTGATGGAGTAAATCTCGCCATCAAGAACAACTATCGGAAAGAAGAACCAGACTTGGTGCCACTCATCAACGGAACTGAATTCCGGTGTCACTTCCCTCTTTCGCGCTTCCAAGGCCTTAACGATCGAATAGAAGATCGAGTTATAGATTCCAGCATGATTGGCTTCCCAGCCCTTGCCTTTTCTTAGAATTCGACAAAACTGTACCGCCTTCAATTGATCCTGGTAGTAATAGTGATACTTATCGAGCCTCAGATAGAAGAAAGCAGGGATAGGCACCATAGCATTATCGCTCTCTTTGGGCAGATAGTATGTTGCGTTTGGGAAGAGAATCTCGTGAGGAATTCGACGGCAATCATGAAAGTTTTTCTCTCGGCATATGAAGACAAAAGGCAGTTGGTTGTTCTTACACTCACAGATCAAATCAACGTTGATTGCCATCCTGTGTTCTCGGTTTTGATAGGTTGTGCGATGCGCAAGAACGTCGATCTCTCTGGATGTACCTTCCTCTGGATCGGCAAAGGCGTGATTTGTGATAACATCAAATCCCTCTGTCTCTAGAGTCGTCGCAACTTCTTGTTCCATCAGGTAACCAGATGCTTTGAGTGCAGATGTTATTTCTTCAATGGTTGGTTTGTCAGACATAACAAGACAATCCGATCAAGGGCAGGCGCCTAATTGTTAATGGAAGGACGGTTGTCCTGCCATTCTGCCAAGCGGCGCAAAAACAGAACACCCGTTCACCTATCTCTCCCCGTTGGGGTATTAGACAGATACTCACCCATCTAGTTCTCCAAGGCGGGCGTTTAGGTGAACACACCCTTGACTAGAAGGGGCATCCTGCTATCACGCCGTCTGTGCCAATCACGGTAGACTATACACCTTCATACGCGAAAATGCAACAGCGAGCAGGATCACGTGAGCCATCCCCCAAAGAAGCTACTCGACCAGGTACGAGACGCCATCTGCAAGACCTGCTTCTGTCCATCCTGTGGCAAGGTTCACATCAAGAATGTTTGGTTGGTTATCATATTGACAGCGTCGATCTCTGGGGTAGGGCTGTGAGTCACGCCGCCTTTCTCTTTGGGGTATGGCCGTGTCGCTTGGCGTCCGGGGCGCGGTAGTTCCCCTTCCGGCGGCGTGACTGCACCTGTTGCGGCTGATTGGATTGCTTCCGCCGGGGATGGCTTTCGGGCACAAAGCCACCATAGTCAAACCCGGACACTCGGCGCCGTTCGACCCGGGCGCCCAGCACCTTTTCGATCTCGCGCACTATCGGCTCCTGCTCCGGCTCTACAAACGTATACGCTTCACCCGTCTTGTGGGCGCGGCCGGTGCGCCCGATGCGATGCGTGTAGGCATCGACCGTGTCGGGCATGTCAAAGTTAATCACGTGCGAGATATCCGAGACGTCAATGCCGCGCGCCGCAACATCGGTGGCGACTAGAATGTCGTACTTGCCGTCGCGAAAGCCCTCGATCGCTCTCTGGCGTTGGTTCTGCGACATATTGCCTTGCAGCGCCGCAGCGCGGTAACCGCGTTTTTCCAGGTCGCGTGCCAGGCCGCGCGCGCGATACTTGGTGCGCGTAAAAATCAACACGCGCCCCGTGGCCGTCTGTTCCAACAAAGCCAGCAGGAGCTTCTTCTTGTGACTCCCGGGCACAGGGTAGAGCGCGTGCGAGACAGTCTTTGCCGGGGCGTTCGCTCCGACCTGCACGGTGGCCGGGTCGTTGAGGATTCTGTCGGCTAGCTTGCGGATATCATTGGGCATCGTGGCCGCAAAGAAGAGCGTCTGGCGCTGCGCCGGCAGTGCTTTGAGGATGCGGCGAATATCGGGCAGGAAGCCCATATCGCACATACGGTCGGCTTCGTCCAACACCAATACCTCAACTTGCGATAGATCGATGCTGCCGTCGCCGAGGAGATCGAGCAGGCGACCGGGACAGGCGACGACGATCTCGGCGCCGCGCCGCAGTGCCGTGACCTGGCGACTCCTGCTCACACCCCCATAGACAGTGACGCTGCGCACTTTTGTTTTCTTGCCCAGGTCGATACTCATCTGGTGTGTCTGTTCGGCAAGCTCACGCGTGGGCGCGACGATAAGCACACGCACCCGACGCAACGGGCCTTTGGTCAGCCTTTGCAGAATAGGTAAGAGAAAGGCGGCGGTCTTGCCGGTACCCGTCTGCGCCAACCCCAATACGTCGCGCCCTTCGAGCACGACGGGAATGGCTTGATGCTGAATTGGGGTAGGCGTCGTGTAACCAACCGCCTTGATGCCCGCGTCAATGCGCGGGTCGAGAGAAAATTGTTCGAAATTCAAAAAGATACTCCTTGATGTGTGCGGCTTTGGGCAAAAAGAGAAAACCGCCCGGACTTCGCAAGTCTGGGCGGTTTGATACTACAGCCAAAACCTACATGTTCTAGACGAAGGGTATTTTACCACGCTTGAGGCAAACAGTCAAGCGTCGGAAAAGCCAGGGGTACGCCCCATCATTCCTACGCCCGCGTCGCCTACCGGGCCACGCTGCGCTACGAACGGCAGCGGGGCAAGACCATCTCCGGCCGCATGGCCGACCTGGGCGAACTGGTCGGGCCTACCACGAGCGCTGCCGTGAGGACCCGGACGCCCGCGAGGCAGGCGTCACCGCCGAGCCGGTGGACTTGACTCCATTATAGTTGTGTGCTATAATTCCCACAGTAATTTACACGTGTAAGCTTAGACGTGAAAAGTTATGCGTGTAAATTACAGGAAACTCCTCTTAACTCGACCTTGTATCTTCCCAGCTAATTTAAAACCACGAAAGGCAATTGCCGCAAAACTATGAAACGACCAACCCAAGTTGACGTGGCTCGTCTGGCCGGTGTCTCAAGGGCAACTGTTTCGTATGTAGTTAATGGCCTGACCGATGGCCGGGTGCCCATCTCTGAGGAAACCTGCCAGCGGGTATTGGATGCTGTTGCCGAACTCGGCTACGAGCCGGATGCCCGCGCCCAGGCCCTGCGTTCAGGTGATACGAAAACAGTCGGCTTAATCATCCCAGACATCCGCAATCCCCATTTTTGGGAATACGCCGACGGAGTTGAGCAAGAGGCCAGCGCCTCAGGTTACCATATACTCCTATCCAGCACTGCCCCCGATAATGAATATGCAGAAGACATCTTCAAGGACCTATCACGCCAGCGCATCGATGGGCTGATTCTGATGGGTTCTTTCATCGCCCAATCAGAAGAAGCCAAAAATACCTTGACCTGGCTCCTGAAGCGACGGCTCCCGATTGTGGAAATAAGCGATCATGACATTGTGGACTATACTGTGGATTGTGTGGTATCTGATTACCGTGCAGCAACGATGGAAATGATGTCTCACTTGCTGTCGTTGCAGCATCGGCGGATTGGCTTGATTTACGGAGTGGCGATGCCCAGACTGGCCGAGGATCGTCTGCTGCCGTACCAGGACAGTCTCCAAGCAGCCGGCCTACCGGTCGATCAGGAGCTCATCGTCGAGTGTGGGCCGACCATCGAGGATGGTTATCAAGCCGCCCTACAGCTTCTCAAGCTTCCTGCACAACCCACGGCTCTGATTTCCATCAACGATCTGCTGACCATTGGCGCTCTACGTGCCGCCAGTGATCTTGGGCTGCACGTTCCCACAGATCTGTCGCTGGCCGGTTACGACGATATTTCCATGGCCAAATACCTGGTGCCGCGCTTGACGACCGTTTCTAAAGACGTGGTAAGGGTGGGGCGAGAAGCTGTGAAGCTGCTGTTGGCCCGCATCCAGGAGCCCAACCGGCCCTATCAGAGAATCAATTTTCCGGCCCGGTTAATCATTCGTGAGTCGACAGGGCCAGCCCCATTGTAGGTTCCGGAGGGTGAAGGGGGATGCCAGGTGTTGGTTCTGGCAGACTTGTCGAGTGGGCTCTTTATTCCAGAAAGGAGGTGAGGTATCGACTTTTGCTGAGCTAGTGGGGGATGCTTTGTGAAGCAAGCGTCCCAGAGCCAGATTTCGTCCTACGAGGAGGAGGCAACTCAAAATGAAAAAGCTAATAGCATTGCTGCTTGCTCTGACGGTGCTGGTCGGATGTGCGCCTCAGGTCGTCACGAAGACCGTCGAGGTTCCGGTTGAGGTGACGAAGATAGTGACCGAGGTGGAGGAGGTCGAGGTTCCGGTTGAGGTGACGAAAGAAGTGCTCGAGTCGCAAATACCCGTCGATCTGCCCCGCGACAAGGTCTTTGTGGTGGACCAGATCTACCGCTACGGCACGGTCGGTAACTTCAACCTTTGGACTCCCGGCGCCGGCGAGCAACCGACCGTGCACGGGCTTATGTTTGACACGCTGTGGTATGTGGACCAGGAAACGGGCGAATGGATCAACTCTCTGGCCATCGAAAAGCCCACCTACAACGACGACTATACCCAGATGACGGTCAAGCTGCGGGAGGGGGTCTACTGGAGCGACGGGGTAGAGTTCACGGCGGATGACTATGTGTTCACCTGCAACCTCCTGAAGGACCATCCCGGCATGTCGTGGTCGGCCGAACTGGGCCTCTACATGGAGGATATCACCGCGCCGGACAAGTACACACTCGTCTTTGATCTGACGGAGCCGAACCCCCGCTTCCACTATTTCTTCGCCGCCCGTTGGAACGGGGTGTATGCGATGCCAAAGCACGTCTGGGAGGAAGTTGAGGACCCCATGACCTTCACCTTCTCCCCGCCCGTCTCGCTGGGCGCCTACGTGTTCGAGGATTCGGACCCGGCTGGCTACTGGAACCTGTTCAAGCGGCGGGACGACTGGGATCGGACGACCGCCGGCATGATCACCGGCAAACCAGGACCGGAGTACGTCCTGCTCATCTTTTACGGCGGCAGCGAGCGCAAGGTGATCGCCATGGCCCGGCACGATCTGGACGTGTTCATGAACGTGGACTATGAGGCGTTCAAGGCCCTCCTGGACAGCACGCCCACGGCCCGCTCCTGGTTCAAGGACTTTCCCTGGGCCTATCCGAACGAGCTGGACGGCCGGTGGTTTGGCTTCAACTATGACACGCTGCCCTGGGCCAACGAGAAGGACGTCCGGTGGGCGCTGGCCCTGGCCCTGGACATCGTCGACCTGCACACCGAATACATCGGCGGCGTGAGCCGCATCACGCCCATTCCGCAGCCGGCCACGACCTTTATGATGAATGCGTTCCACATTCCTCTGGAGCCCTGGCTGAAGGCGCTGGAGATCGAGGTGGGGGATGGCGAGACCTTCAAGCCCTACGATGAGACCGTGCCCCAGCGGGTCGGCGAGTGGGCCGCGGAGCAGGGATACTCGGTGCCGACCGATGCTGAGGGCCTCCGAGACCGGTTCGGCATGGGATGGTGGAAGTATGCCCCGGATGTGGCCGAGAAGCTGCTGCTGAAGCACGGCTTCACCAGGGACGCCGACGGCATGTGGCTGCTCCCGGACGGCACACCCTGGACGTTCACGATCCTCGCCGCCCCTGATGAGGTGGACGTGTACCGGCTGGCCATCGGCGCTCAGGACCAGTGGACCGACTTTGGCATCCAGGTGGAGATCAATGCAGTGGAGCGACAACCGTTCTACACCGGCCAGCAGACGGGGGACTTTGAGGTCGTCTCTACGTGGTCCGGTGGCAGCGGCTACTCTGTAAATGCCACCACCGATAAGTGGCAGTCCCTGCTCGGGCTGCATTCCGACTTCTATGTGCCCTCCGGTGAGTCAATAGCCGGTACCGGCAGCAGCAACGAGATGCGGCTGCAGGATCCGGAAGTCGACCGCATCATCGAGGAGTTGGGCGCGCTCCATCCAGATGATCCTCAAGTGCTGGAACTGGGTAGGGAGTGGATGAAGCTGTGGGTCGAGAACATGTACGGCATCTGCACCATCAGCTTTAAAAAGTTTATCACCGTTGACGAGTACTACTGGACGGGTTTCCCGACCAGCGAGAACGCCGTCTACCAACCGCTCTACTGGTTCCACGGGGGCAAGTTCACGTTCACACAGGTTGAGCCAGCACCGTAGGCAGCTCAGGTGCAGGCAAACTGGGGAAGGGCCTCTTGCCAGGCCCTTCCCCCGGTTCCAGGACGCATGAGGAGGTGGTTCATGGACTTGTTGAAGAGATACGTGTTGCCAAGACTCCTTCAATGGCTGGTCGTCGTGTTCACAGGAGTAACGGTAACCTTCATCATACCCAGACTCCTGCCGACGGATCCGGTGCAAGTGACGCTCAACCGGATGCAGAGTCGTGAGCTTACGGATCCCAGGGCCATGGCAAGCCTCAGGAGCGCGTTGGAGGATCTCTACGGCCTGAAGGGAACCCTGTTTGAACAGTACATCGCCTATTGGCGACGCCTGCTGCAGGGAGATCTAGGGCCATCGCTGGGCTCCTTTCCCACCCCTGTGATCGTGATCATCCGCAATGGGATGCCGTGGACGGTTGGGCTGTTGACGTGCACAGCCGTGATATCCTGGCTCCTGGGGATCGTCCTGGGGACCCTGGCCGGCTGTTCCCCGGGAAAGATGTGGTCCCAGGTGTTGGACAAGGTGCTCGTCACCCTCATGCCCATTCCCTATCCCATCTTCGCCCTGGTGCTGGTGATCGTGTTTTGCTATTATGTTCCCATTTTCCCGATGGTGGGGGGAGCGTTCGGCAAGCCGTCCTTCAGTTGGTCCTACATCAGAAGTCTCCTGAAACACGGTTTTCTGCCCGGCCTGTCCCTCGTCCTGGGCGGCACGGCGTTTCGGTTCATCATGGCCAAGGCGTTGGCTTCAACCGTCCTCTCCAGCGACTATGTCTCCTATGCCCGGATGGCGGGGGTGCCGCGTCGCGATATTGTGTTCAAGTACGTGGTCAGGAACACACTGTTGCCCCAGATCACCGATCTTGGACTCGGATTGGGCGCAATGTTCTCAGGGGCTCTGATCACGGAGATGCTTTTTGCCTATCCTGGGATTGGCTACTCGCTCTACACGGCCATCCTTCAGGCCGACTTTAATCTCATGCTGGCCGTCACGCTCTTCTCCATTATCGGCATTGCGACCGCCGCACTGTTGATCGACCTCAGCTATCCTCTCTTTGACCCGAGGGTGCGGTACAGATAGGTGGCGACAAAGGAGTGAAACATGGTCATCGTGCGCGATTTGTTCAAGTACAACGCCTCATTTCGGGTCGGTAGCATCTTTTTTCTGATCATTGTCCTGGTGGCGGCCCTCTCCTTTGCCTCGCCCTACGAACCTAATCAGCGCCGGGTCGTTCCCAAGAACCGCCCCCCTTCACGGGAGTATATCTGTGGGACGAATTCCCTCGGGCAGGATGTCTTCTGGCGGTTGACCTTTGCCGTCCGGAACTCGCTTTTCATCGCAGGTGTGGCCGTTTTGATCGGCAGGGGGATAGGCGTGATGCTTGGTGCCTTCTCAGGGTACACAGGTGGAGCGACGGACAGGGTGCTGTCATCCTTGACCGATACTTTTATCGTCATACCGCGCCTGCCCCTGTTGATGCTCATCTCCTTCATTCTCAGGGGAAAAGTAACTATCCTGATCCTGGCCTTATTTCTGGGTTTTCTCGACTGGGCCTGGCCTTCCAAGCGGTACCGATCCCAGGTCCTCAGTCTGCGCGAGGAAGAGTTCACCCAGACGGCTATCTTCTCGGGAATGAGCACGTTGAAGGTCATTCTCAAGGAGCATCTCCCCTTCCTCATCCCGTTTTTGCTGGCCGACATGGTGTCCGGGTTCATGTGGGCGATCGCCATGGAGATCACGCTCTCCATCCTGGGGTTGAGCGATCTGGCTACCCCCACCGTCGGCACCATGATCTACTGGGCGCAATACTACCAGGCCATGCTGGCCCGCAGGTTCTGGTGGCTGATCGCGCCCATCGTTGCGTCTATTGTCATTGTGGTCGGCTTTTACCTGTTGTCCACGAGTCTCACCGAGTACCTCGATCCACGGACGCGCTTGAAGCGGATCGAGGTGGGAGGATAGATCCGATGTCCGTGATTGCCGACGTGAAGGACCTGCGGGCCTACTATATCACCAGTGTCTACGGGGTACGGCGAACGGTCAAAGCAGTTGATGACGTTTCCATCGAAATCCGCGAGAACGAGATCTATGGGATTGTCGGCGAGTCGGGGTGCGGCAAGTCCACCCTGCTCAAGGTCCTCCTGGGCGCGATTGAGCCCCCCCTGACGGTCCTCGGTGGGACGGTCAGGTATGCGTTCGATCACGGCGATGTCGATGTTCTTTCTATGTCGGAGCAGGAGCTCAAACAGATCCGGTGGCGGGAGGTCTCCTACATACCGCAGGGCTCCATGCACCTGCTCAACCCTGTGCGCAGGGTCAAGGATACGTTCCGCGACTTTATTTCCCCCCACAGCCCCATGCCCAAGGCGGAGATGGATGATATGGTCCGGGACTACCTGCGGAACCTCGGATTGCCTGTGAAGGTGTTGAATGCCTATCCGCACCAGCTTTCCGGTGGGATGCGGCAGCGGGTCACCATCGCTCTGGCCACCATCCTCTGGCCCAGGCTCATCTTCGCCGATGAGCCCACGACCGCGCTGGACGTCGTTGTGCAGCGGGGCGTGATCCAGCTTCTCAAGGAGATCCAGGAGCGGGTGGAGAGCACCCTGGTGATCGCCACCCATGACATGGGGGTGCACGCCAACCTGGCCGACAGGGTTGGCGTGGTGTATGCGGGCAAGCTCATTGAGGAGGCGGACACGCAGACCATCTTTAAAGCACCGCTGCATCCTTACACCCAGTATCTCATCCAGTCGCTCCCAAAGGTGGATGACAAATCCGAGCGGGTGAGCATCCCCGGCAGGCCACCGGCCCTGGACAACCCGCCAGGCGGGTGTCGGTTCCACCCACGTTGCCCATACGCTGTGGACGCCTGCGGGGATCAGGAGCCGCCGTTGGTGAGCGTGAGCAAGGACCATCGGGTAGCGTGCCCCTCGTCTCAGGGGAGGGCATAGCAACATGGAACATAGTCGTGACGAAAACTTGCTCCAGATTAAGGATTTGACCAAGGTCTTTGCCATCCGCCAGGGCCTTTCCATAACCCGGCTCGTGGCCGTGGATAAGGCCCGATTTGCGGTTAAGTCGGCAAGCCCGGAGATCTTTGCGCTGGCGGGTGAAAGCGGTAGCGGTAAGACGACCCTGGCCCGCATGGTTCTCGGCCTTGAAGAGCCAACGAGCGGTAACATCTACTTCAAGGGCCGGGATGTGACCAAGCTGTCGAACAAGGAGCGCCGTTCCTGGTTTATGAAGGAGGTGCAGCCGGTCTTCCAGGATCCCTTTGCTACCTTCAGCCCGTTGAAGCGGATCGAGACCTACCTCTATGAGACAGCGTTCAATTACGACATGGTCAAACGGGCGCACGTGAGCGAGTATGTCGACGAGGTCCTGGGTTCGGTGGGCCTCTCCTTGAGGGAGGTGAAAGGACGGCACCCGAACGAACTCTCCGGCGGCCAGGTGCAGCGGATGTCAGTGGCACGAGCATTGATCACAAACCCTTCACTGTTGGTGGCGGATGAGCCTGTCTCCATGTTGGACGCGTCGCTGCGCATGTCCATCGTCAACCTGTTCAAGGAGCTCAAGCAGCGGAAGGGCGTGAGCGTCCTTTACATCACCCACGACCTGGCCACTGCCTACTACGTGGCTGATCACATCGCCGTCATGCTGAGGGGATGGATCGTGGAGATGGGGCCTGTGGAGGAGGTGTTGGGCAATCCGCTTCACCCATACACGCAGATACTGAAGCAGTCTGTTCCGCAGGCGGACCCTGACAAAACGTGGAAGGAAAAGATCAATCTGGCCATGCTGGAGAGGGAAGAGTTCCTGATGGCCGGATGCAAGTTTGCCGGCAGATGTCCTGCTGTGATGGAGAACTGCAAGCACAGGGAGCCGGAGGACTACTCTGTGGATGGAAGGACGGTAAAGTGCTTCCTGTACGAGGATGATGACAATGTCGGTATTAAAGATCCATCTGACTTATCAATGTGTGGCGACGTGTGAGCACTGCCGGTTCCGCTGTACGACGAGGCCTGCGACTGTCATTGACAGTGACCTGGTGATGCAAGTCACCACTGCTCTAAAAGCTCAAAACGATTTGCACATGGTCGTGCTTCTTGGTGGAGAGCCAGGTCTGTTCCCAACGCTGACACACCGGCTGGCAAAGGCAATTCGCGCCCTCAATATCAACGTGCGTGTTGAGTCCAATGCTTTTTGGGCCACCGATGACACAGCGGCCTGTCAGTTTCTGGCGCCACTGTATGCCGATCGTGTGTCTTTGATGTTCAGCCTGGACGCTTTCCATGTGCCATTCGTTCCATTAGAGCGGGTCGAGCGTGCTATTCGGGTGTCGGAGCAATTGGGTGGTGCATACAATCTGGAAATCGCGTATCTCAACCTTGCCGAACGTAAACATCCCCAGGACAGACAGACAGATGCGTTGTCTGCCGAGCTCACTGCACGGCTCGGTTTTGAACCGCAATCATACCGGGGTAACGTCTTCTTCAATGGACGATCTACTGAACGATTGGTTGATCTGGTTGCTGAGGGACGCGGTGTGCCTGACGAACGTTGCCGCACGGTGCCCTGGTGGCACAACGGCGACCTGGATACACTGGAGTTGCTTATCCTCGACCCTGATGGCTACTTGAGTAAGGGATGTGGAATCGCGATTGGCAATGTCAAGCAGACATCCGTGACCGAGATTTTGCAATCATATGATGCACATAGTCACCCCATTCTATCGACGTTGTTGAGTGTTGGCCCGTTGGGTTTAGCTCAGGAAGCCTGTGAACTGGGGTATGTGCTCAAACAAGACTATGCCGACCGTTGCCATCTTTGCCAGGAGGCGCGGCAGGTATTACGGGTCAAGTATCCTGAATACCTCCAACCTGATCAACACTATACCTGAGAAAGGTTCAGATTTCTGTTCACTGCGAAGGAGGCTAAAGCCATGTCCACACCTGTCACATCCAACGACTTTTCCGAGATTCGCTGGCGCGGCCATTGGATCTGGACCGAGCCGCCGGCCATGCCCGGCAGCCCGTTCGCCGGTATGGACGGCGCTGACAAGCGCGCCGAGGCGCACGGCCTGTTCCGCAAGAGCTTTAGCCTGGAACGGGTACCCGAGCGCGCACCGGCGCGCATCACCGCCGATTCGCGCTACGTTCTGTTCGCCAACGGCCAGGAGGCCTACCGCGGCCCGGTGCGCAGCCAGCCCCGCCGCATGCACTACGACCTGTTCGACCTGGCGCCTTACCTGAAGGCCGGCGAGAACGTCGTTGCCGTCTACGTAAAGTACTATGGCACTGCCAACTCCTACTGGATACCCGCCGTGGCCAACGCGACGCTGGGCAAGACCGGGGTGCTGGTGTTCGAAGCGAACCTATTCGAAGCGAACCTATTCGAAGCGAACGTGTTCGCCGCCGACCTTGGCGAGGGCGGCTGGTTGGTCAGCGATGGCTCGTGGAAGGCGACCAAGAGCGATGCCTGGTCTGAGCCACCTGCTGCCGGAGGTCCGGTCGGCGGCGGCATCCCGGTCGAGATCTTTGACGCCGGCCGCTTCCCCTACGGTTGGGAGCAGCCCGGCTTTGACGACGCCGCCTGGGGCAACGCCGTCCTCATTCCTGCGGTGCACATCGGTGGCTTTGCGCGCACCCAGCCGCCCACGGACCCCTACGGCCCGCTCTATCCGCGTCCCATCGCCCGGCTCGGCGGCGAGACCTGTGTGCCGGCGGCGATCCAGGTCGAGAGCCTGCAGGCCCCGGTCGACCTCTCCGACGACAGCCCGATGAAGTGCGTCGAGAGTAGTATGGCTGCTCCTGTAACCCGCAGCGAGCAGCCAGCCGGTTTCCCGGTCCAGATGACGCCCTGGCCTGAGCCAGGGGCACCGTCCGGCGGCGCTGTGCGGCTGATCATGGACATGGGGCGCATCGTCTCCGGCTTCCCGCAGTTCGAGGTGGAGGCCCCCACAGGCACGGTCCTCGATTTCGCCTACGTCGAGGATCCGATCACCGGTCCTTCCACGGGCTTTGGCAGGCACCTCGGCACCCGCTACGTGGCGCGCGGGGCGAACGACCGTTTCCAGGTCTTTGACTCGAACGGCTTGCGCTACGCCTATCTGTTGGTACACGGCGTGACCGGCCCGGTGACCCTCAGGAGCTTCTCGATCAAGGAGAACCTCTATCCGTGGGCGAAAGGCGCCGGCTTCGAGTGCAGCGAAAAAGCGCTGAACCGCATCTTCCAGGCCGGCATCCGCACCGTGCAGTTGAACTCGCACGACGCTTTCCTGGACTGCCCGACGCGCGAGCAGCGCGCCTGGGTGGGCGATAGCGTGGTACACCAGATGGTGCACCTGGCGACCAACACCGACTGGCGCCTGGCCTGGCATTACCTGACACTCGGCAACTCGCCGCGCTCCGACGGCATCCTGCCTATGAGCGTCGCCGGCGAGATCGAGGCGGGCGGCGGCTACACCATCCCCGATTGGGCGCTGCATTGGGTGCACGGCGTCTACAACCTGTACCGCTTCACCGGCGACGAGGAGCGGGTGATGTCCTTCATGCCCACCGTTGCGCGCATCCTGCGCTGGTACGCGCCGTTCCAGAACGCGCAGGGTCTGCTGAAAGACCTGGTCGAGTGGAACCTGGTGGACTGGGCCAGCATCTCCAGCGAGGACACCACCGGTGTCATCACTGCGCTGTGGGCGCGTGGCCTGCGCGAGTTCGCCGAGATGGCAGGCTGGCTGGAGGAGAAGAGCAGCCAGGGCTGGGCCGAGGCACTCTACGCCAAAGCCAGGGCGGGTTTTGACGTTTTTTGGGATGAGGAACGAGGATCATACGTAGATCACACCAAAGATGGCATCCCGCAGAAGGAGATGAGCCAGTTGGGTGGCGCTCTCGCCATCGTCTCCGGGCTAGCGCCACAGAAGCACTGGACACGCATTATCAACGCCATCACCGACCCCCAAAAACTGGTCGTCCGCTCATGGACGGGCGGCGGAGACGGTGACTACGAACTGGGGAAGATAATGAAGCAGATGCAGGGCATCTACGAGACCGACTGGGACGCCGAGAGCCAGATTGTGATCGCCCAGCCATTTATGAGCTATGTAGTACACGATGCGGTAGCGCTGGCGGGAGAGGCCGAACGACTGCCCGAGTTGTATCGCCGCTGGTCGCAGTTCCTGGTGGACGGCTACGATACCATCGGGGAGTGCTGGGGTTGGGGCACGCACGTCCACGGCTGGAGTTGCACCCCCACCAAGGACATGATCTTTTACACGCTGGGCGTCACGCCGGCCGAGCCCGGCTACACCGTCGCCCGCGTCGCCCCGCGCCTGGGTAGCCTGGCCTGGGCCAAGGGCAGCGTGCCCACGCCGCACGGCCTGATCACGGTCCACGCCACAGCGGAGCAGGTGACAGTAGACTCGCCGGTGCCGTTCATCCTGGATCTGGAGGGGCAAGCGCCGCAGACGCTGCCCGCCGGGCACCACGAGGTCAAGGCAGGCTGACAAGTATAATTCACGATACGAGGAGTGGAAAATGGACGAGCGACTGCAGATCATCTTTTCCCGGCGCAGCATCCGCAAGTACACCGATCAGCCGGTCAGCGAAGCGGACATCACCAGCCTGCTGCAGGCGGGCATGGCTGCGCCATCGGCGGCAAACAAAAAGCCCTGGCACCTGGTCGTTGTCACCGACAAGCGAACTCTTGGAGCTATAGCGGCTGCGCCCCCATATAGCAGGACGCTCGGCGACGCTGCCCTGGCGATTGTCGTGTGTGGCGATCCGTCCATCTCGGACTGGTGGCTGCAGGACTGCAGCGCAGCGACGGAGAACGTCCTCATCGCTGCCGCCGGGCTTGGGCTGGGGGCGGTTTGGCTGGGCTGCCACGCGCGGGCAGAGCGTGAGCAGCCGATCCGCCAGGTGCTGGGCATCCCGAGGAGATCGGGTTGGCGAGCGTGCTGTCCATCGGCTATCCTGCCGAGGAAAAGGAACCACGTACCCAGTACGATCCGGCCCGGGTCCACCGCAACAAGTGGTAGATACTCTCCAAAGTCTAAAACAGAGATAAACGCATGAACTTTCCAGAGGGGTTTCTGTGGGGCACGGCCACCGCCGCGCACCAGGTCGAAGGCAACAATGTCAACAGTGATAATTGGCTGATGGAACACGTGCCGGGCACGATCTACGCCGAACCGTCCGGCGATGCCTGCGACCACTATCACCGCTATCCCGAGGACATCGCCTTGTTGGCGGAACTGGGCTTCAACATGTACCGCTTTTCCATCGAGTGGGCGCGCATCGAACCGGAAGAAGGCGAGTTCTCAAAAGCCAGCCTGGAACACTACCGGCGTATGCTGGCAACGTGTCACGAGCACGGCCTCACCCCGATGGTGACCTTCCATCATTTTACGTCGCCGCGCTGGTTGATCGCGGCCGGGGGCTGGGAAGACAAAGACACGCCGGACAGATTCGCCCGCTATTGCGAGCGCGCCACCAACCACCTGGGCGACCTCATCGGCGCGGCCTGCACCCTCAACGAGCCCAATCTGGCGCTGCTGCTCACAAAGTCGGGGATCATACCACCGCCCGACCCGCAACAACCTGCACCGTGGCGGATAGCAACGGCCAATGCGTTGGGCATCGTGCCTGATCGGCTGGTGCCGTTCGTATTTGCCAGTTCCGACCGGGCCGTGGAGACCATCCTGAACACGCATCGCCGGGCTGTGGAGAGCATCAAGGCCGGGCCGGGTGATTTTCCGGTGGGCTTGACCCTAGCGCTCCAGGACATCCAGGCCGGCGAAGGCGGCGAGGAAATAGCGGCCCAAATGTGCCAGGCGATAAACGACATCTATCTGGAAAATCTGCGTGGCGACGATTTTGTCGGCGTGCAGACGTACTCGCGCATGCGCTTTGGTCCCGAGGGACCCCTGCCGCCGGAGGAAGGCGTGGAATTGACCCAAACGGGTTACGAGTTCTGGCCGGAAGCCCTGGAAGCAACCATTCGCTATGCCGCCTCTGTGACTGGCATCCCGGTGATTGTGACCGAAAACGGCCTGGCCACCACCGACGATACACGTCGCATAGAGTATATCAAACGCGCATTGCATGGGGTGGCCAATTGCCTCAAAGATGGCCTGGACGTGCGCGGGTACACTTACTGGTCTGCCTTTGATAACTTTGAGTGGATGCAGGGTTACCGGCCTACCTTTGGCTTAATCGCTGTGGATAGAGAAACACAAAGGCGCACCGTCAAACCAAGCGCCCGCTGGCTTGGGGCAGTTGCGCGGGCGAATGGTCTTTCGATCAGCCAGTCTTGAAAGAGTAGGAGGACTTTTATGCTTACCCCTCACAACCTGACTTGTGAATACTTTACCAATCCGATTGGCCTGGATGTACGCCAGCCACGCTTGAGTTGGAAGGCCAGTGCCGCGCAGCGTGGCGCGCGGCAAACGGCTTACCAGATCCTCGTGGCCGAAAGCCCCGCCGTGCTGGAAGCCTCGGCAACTGGCCGGACAGCGGCCGGCGTATTGTGGGACACCGGCAAAGTCACGTCTGATGCCTCGGTGCACGTGCCCTACGCCGGTGCGGCGTTGCAGCCCGGCCAGCGCTGTTATTGGCGCGTGCGGGTGTGGGATGAGAACGATGCGGCCTCCGACTGGAGTGAAATCGCGTTTTGGGAGATGGGCCTGTTGGACAGTGCCAACTGGCAGGCCGATTGGATCACGCCGGACTGGGATGAAGATGGGAGCTGGCCGCAGCCGGCCCCGCTGCTTCGCCGCAGCTTTGGCGCGGCAAGCGGCATTGTCGCTGCCCGCATCTATGCCACCAGCCTCGGCCTGTACGAGCTGCAGTTGAACGGTCAGCGCGTGGGCGATGCCGTGCTGACGCCCGGTTGGACCAGCTATGACCACCGGATTCACTATCAGACCTACGATGTGACGGCGTCTGTGCGCGAGGGCGACAACGCGTTGGGCGCTATTCTTGGCGACGGTTGGTATCGCGGTTATATGGGCTACGAAGGACAGCGCAGCCTGTACGGCGACCGTCTGGCGCTCTTGTTGCAGCTTCACATCACGTATGCCGATGGTCGCGTCGAGATCGTCGGCAGCGACGCGCAATGGCGGGCGGCGCGCGGCCCCATCCAGATGTCCGACATTTACATGGGCGAGACCTACGACGCGCGGCAGGAGAAACCGGGTTGGGATGAAGCCGGCTATGACGATGGCGAGTGGCACGGCGTGCGGCAGCTTGACCACAGCAAGGAGATTGTCGTGGCCCAGGTCGGACCATCTGTGCGCCGTCACGAAGAGATTCGGCCGGTGCGCATCTTGCACTCACCCAAAGGCGAGACCATTTTTGACTTTGGCCAGAATATGGTCGGTTGGGTACGGGTGCGCGCCCGTGGCCCGGAGGGCACAACTGTCACCCTGCGCCACGCCGAGGTGCTGGACCAGGAGGGCAACCTCTATACCGAAAACCTGCGCCAGGCGGCCCAGGCCACGCGCTATACCTTGAAGGGCATGACGGACGCCGACGAGGTGTTTGAGCCTCACTTCACCTTTCAGGGCTTTCAATATGTGGCGGTGGAGGGCTTTCCGGGCGATCCCGCGCTCGACAATTTCACGGGCATCGTGCTGCACTCGGACACACCGCCGACCGGCGCGTTCGAATGCTCCAACCCACTCATCAACCAGTTGCAGCACAACGTCGTGTGGGGCCAGAAAGGCAACTTTGTGGACGTGCCGACCGACTGTCCCCAGCGCGACGAGCGCCTGGGCTGGACTGGTGACACGCAGGTGTTCATCCGCACCGCCTGCTTCAACATGAACGTCGCACCGTTCTTCACCAAGTGGTTGCGCGATCTGCGTGCCGACCAACTGCCGAGCGGCAGCGTGCCGTTTGTGGTGCCGGATGTGATGTCCAAAACCGGCTCCGGCGGGCTGCACGTGTTTGGTGGCTCAGGTGCAGCGGCCTGGAGCGACGCCGCCGTGATCTGCCCGTGGACGATCTACCTGTGCTACGGCGATACCCGCCTGTTGGAAGAGCAATACGAGAGCATGACCGGCTGGGTGGAATACGTGCGCAGCCAGGCCGACGAAGACTCTGTGTGGCGCAAAGATTTTCAATTCGGTGACTGGCTGGACTATCGCGGAGCGTTCGCCCTCGCGCCCGCGCCGGTGACCAACAGAGAGCTGATTGCCACCGCCTTTTTCGCGTACAGCGCCGATCTGCTGGCGAACGTGGCGCGCGTATTGGGCAAAACGAGCGATGCAGAGAGATACGCTGATCTGGCGCACAAAGTGAAGGCCGCGTTTACCGACGAGTTTGTGACGGCTACCGGTCGCGTCGGCCCAAACACGCAAACGGCCTATGCGCTGGCGCTGCACTTTGATCTGCTGCCAGAGCATTTGCGACCCACGGCCGCGGCGCGCCTGGCGGAGGAGGTACGCCAGGCCCACTATCACCTCACCACCGGCTTCGTCGGCACGCCCTATCTGTGTCACGTGCTGAGCCGCTATGGATACACGGATGTGGCCTACGAACTGCTGAACCAGGAGAGCTATCCTTCGTGGCTGTATCCCGTCAAAAAGGGCGCAACGACGATCTGGGAGCGCTGGGACGGCATCAAGCCGGACGGCAGCTTTCAGGATGCCGGAATGAATTCGTTCAATCACTATGCCTACGGCGCGATTGGCGAGTGGTTGTATCGCGTCGTGGCGGGGATTGAGGTGGAGCCAACCGGGCCAGGCTACAAGCACGTGCTGTTCCAGCCACAGCCCGGCGGCGGCCTCACTTGCGCGCGGGCCACGCTCGACTCGCCCTATGGCCTGGTTGCCTCGGCGTGGGAGTTGACCGAGGCTGACTTGCGCCTGAGCGTCACCGTGCCGCCGAATGTCCATGCCACCGTGCGCTTGCCCGCACAGTCGTTGGATGCGGTGACCGAAGGCGGCCAACCGCTGACCCCTGGCAACGGCATCCTCAGCGCCCACGTCGCGGGTGATGTGGCCATCGTCGAGGTGGGCTCCGGCACATACGAGTTTGTCACGACCGGGCTCAATCGCGCCACGGCGATGGCCGGCGTGCGGCACGTGGCGGGTCGGCTTGACCGCACCAGCACCTTGCGCGAACTGTTGGCGAACGATGCGGCCAAGACCGTGTTGACCCAACAACTCGGCCCGGCTGTCCTGCAAGCGCCGGAGCTAGAACGGGTGATAGACATGCCGCTGGTGCAGGTGGCCGGCTTTGCACCGCAGTTACTTACACCGGAAAAGCTGGACGCGATCGAAGCTGCGCTACATGCAGCCATGTAAGCGCGGCCGAGACTCTGTAGTTGGCCCCAAAAACTGGACCACATGCGAAATGAAACTCGTGGTCGCGTGGCCAGCATGTGGGGGATAGTCTTATGCCCAGAGGATCACAATAAACACAGTCTCAAGTGGTACCACTTTTGGGGGGAACCCCATTTTTCCTCCTCGCACGCTTTGGTGGATGACCCGTTGAGCGCTGTTCCTTCTTTCGCTCCCCCTTCTTGCGCTCCAAAGGGATCGTCAGATCCCGCCGCTTGGCCGCCGCCTGACGGTCCTGCCGGAGCGTGGCTGTGCAGGCGGGGCCAGACGGGGATCTGGCGATCCCCTATGAGCAGATCCTATTGAGCAGGCTCTGGAATCGAAGTGAATCGCCGCTCGAAGAGCGGCTCGATCACGTTGCAGAGCGCGTGGTGGACGCCCTGATTTGCCCAGAGTAGACTGCTAAACTCGCGTTGTCGGCGGGGCCGGACGGGGATCTGACGATCCCCTATGAGCAGATCCTATTGAGCAGGCTCTGGAATCGAAGTGAATCGCCGCTCGAAGAGGAGCTTGATCGCGTCGCAGAGCGCGTGCTGGACGCCCTGATTTGCCCAGAGTAGACTGCTAAACTCGCGTTGCCGGCGAGGCCAGACGGGGATCTGACGATCCCCTGGGAGCGGACTCTTTGAGAGGGCTTCGGAGGCGGCGCCCAAGCGCGCCGACGCCTGTCCTGAGCGAGCTCATCCTGAGCGAAGCCGAAGAAGCCGAAGCCATCGCCTCGCGTCCACCGATGTCCAGCCAATCCCCCCCGGTGAACGCTACCCCTGTCCCTCTCCACAAGCCACACGCCCGCTTCAGGACCCAGCCGTCACCCTGTCACCTTGTCACCTTGTCACCCCGTCTCCTTGTCTCCTTGTCCCCTTCACGGAAAGATCTTGCCCGGGTTCAGTATCCCGTTGGGGTCGAACACCGCCCTGATCTGGCGCATCACGTCGATCTGGACTGCGTCGAGCGCCAGCGGCAGGTACCGGCGGCGGGTGGCGCCGACGCCGTGCTCGCCGGTGATCATCCCGCCCAGCGACAGCGCGAGCCGGTAGATCCCCTCGGCCACGGCCGGGACGAGCGATTCCCACCGGTCGTCGGGGAGCTCGTCCTTGAGGACGTTGACGTGCACGTTCCCGTCACCAGCGTGCCCGAAGCAGACGATGCGCACCGCGTGCCGCCGCGCGATCTCCTTGATCCCGGCCAGCAGCGGCGGGATCTCGGCGCGGGGCACGACGACGTCCTCCATGTGGTTGACCGGGCTCTCGTGGTTGAGCGCCTCAATGATCAGGCGGCGCGCCTCCCACAGCCGGTCGCGCGTGCGTTGGTCCCTGGCGACGAGCACGTCCCGCGCCCCGTGCTTCAGGCACAGCTCGCCCACGACCTCATAGTCCGCGTCGACCGCCTCCGGGCGGTTGCCGTCGAGCTGGATCAAGAGGTGCGCGGCCGCGTCGTCGTGGGGCATCTCCTTCTGGCTCAACCGCTCGACCGCCAGGACGCTGTCCCGCTCCATGAACTCGATCGCCGTCGGCAGGATGCGGTGGGCGATGATGTCCGACACGGTGCCGGCCGCCGCCTGGAAGTCGTCGTACGGCACCAAGAGGTCAACCTGCACCTTCGGCAGCGGTATCAACCGGAGTATGATCTTGTCACGATCGCGAGCGTGCCCTCCGACCCAATCAACAGTTGGATCAGGTTGTAGCCGGTGACGTTCTTGACCAGCTTGCCGCCGCAGGTGATGATGTCGCCCGATGGCAGCACCGCCTCCAGCCCGCACACGTAATCCTTCGTCACCCCGTACTTGACCGCCCGCGGGCCGCCCGCGCCCTCGGCGATGTTCCCCCCGATCGAGCACGAGTCGAGGCTGGCCGGGTCGGGGGGATAGAACAGCCCCTCGGCCTCGACCGCGCGGTGGATGTCGCCGGTGATCACGCCCGGCTGGACGGTGACCATCAGGTTCTCGTGGTCGATCTCTAGAATGCGGTTCATCTTTTCCGTCGACAGGACGATGCCGCCGAGGACGGGCACGGACCCGCCGCTGAGGCCATAGCCCGCGCCGCGCGGCGTCACCGGCACCCGCTCCTGCTGGGCCAGCCGGAAGACTGCAGCGATCTGGTCGGCGCTGGAGACTCTGACCACGACCTCGGGGTCGGCCCGCAGGCCGACCACCTCGTCGTGGGCGTAGGGCTCCATCGCCTCGGCATCGACCAGGACGTCGCCCTCGCCCACGATCTGGCGCAGGGCCTCGACGATGTCAGGAGTAATTTTGTTGTACATGTCCTTGGCCTTTCGATGCGTGATGCGTAATACGTAATGCGTAATACGTAATGCGTGATGCGTGATACGGAATACGCAACACGCACTACGGTGTGAGAACCGTTTGCGCCGCAGCTAACCCCACGCCGGGCTCGAACTGGTGGCCCGCCTTCGCCAGCCCCGTCTCGATGGCCCCCACGGTGGCCAGGATGTCGGACGCGCTCACGACGCCCATGTGGCCGACGCGGAAGTACAGGGGCTTGATGGCCGGGTGCAGCCCACCGGCGACGATGACGCCCGCCTCCTTGACGGTCCCCAGCATCGTGCGGTCCACGCCATCCGGAAAGTAGGGGGCGGTGAGGGTGGTGGCCCACTTGTCCGGGCTCACCGGCACTTGCTGCATACCCAGGGCGGCGACTGCTGCCTTGAACGCCTGGCTCAACCGGCGGTGACGGGCGAAGCGAACGTCCATCCCCTCGTCCAGGATCTGGCCCAGGCTCACGTTGAGCGCCCAGATGAGGTTGACCGGCGGCGTGCCAAAGTAGCTGGGCTGGCGGGCCTCGTAGGCCTCCATGATGGGCAACCACAGCGTCCAGTCGGCGTAATAGTTGCCCACGGGGGTCTTGCGCTTGCGGAAGGCGTCCATCGCCCGCGGCCCGGCGACGACGAGCGCCAATCCCGGCGGCGTGCCGATGGCCTTCTGCGAGGCGGTGAGTGCCAGGTCGATGCCCCACTCCTCCTGGCGCATCTCCTCGCCGGCCACCGCGCACACGCCATCGACGATGACGAGCGTCCCGTGCTCGCGTCCCAGCGCGGCCAGCCCCTTGACGTCCGCGCCCACGGCGGTGGAGGTGTCGACGTGGGTGACGGTCATCAGCTTGTAGGTATCCCTCTTCAACGCGGCCTCCATGTCCTCCAGCGGAGGCGCGTGGACCTGCGTCACGGACGCACCGTACCGCTCCAGGATGGCGGCGAAGCGGTCGCCAAAGTAGCCGGTGCTCACGACCAGCGCCTTGTCGCCGGGCTCGACCAGGTTGGCGGCGGCGATGTCCATCGCCAGCGTGCCGGAGCCGGCGACGACAAAGGGCTGACCGCTGGGGCACAGGAACACCTGGCGCAGCCGCTCCAACGCCTGGCCAAAGACCTCGATAAAGTTGGGGGCCACGTGGCTGGTCGTGGGCATGCCCATCGCCCGCATCACCTCCGGGGTGAACTCGATGGGACCGGGGATCATGAGCAGTTTTCTGTCTTTCATCGTTGGTACCTTCCTTTCTTGTTTAGTAGGGCAGGTTGCGAGGCAGCGCCCCTGGACAATTGAGGGTATTGTCGGCACGCGATCGGCGAACGCGTCGTATCACTGGGGGTGGACGACGAAGCCGGCCGCTGCCTCGTCGTATTGTCGTCCATTTTCGCTTTTTGGTCAAGTAGCCTCCTTCGCGGCGAGGCACGGACGCGCCAACTTGTTGGCGTCTTCGGAGAGCGTGCAGCCTCACGCGGGCAATCGATGTCGCTGCCGAGACCACCGAAACAAGTTTCGGCTTCCATCTCTGGCGAACCAGGACGAAAAGCGGGCTTGGCCTGCTCTTTGCACCTCGCGGCCGTGCACGGACGCGCCAACTCGTTGGCGTCTTTGGAGAGCGTGCAGCCTCACGCAGGCAAGCGACGTCGCTGCCGAGACCACCGGAACAAGTGTCGGCTTCCACCTCTGGCGAATGCTGCACGTTTTTATAGTCTTGGTTACCTCTTGTTTATTGACACCTGTTTGAATATACGGTAGAATTTCGTTACATTCATCCATCCGTCATTGTCCCATCGCATCGTCCCAATTGACCGAATACCAGAACTGATTATCGGATGAACCACGACCACCTGTTCGAGCTGCTGACCGCGTACCGCAGCAATCGGGCATTCAACCAGTACCGGGACGTCCACCCCGGGCTGGATCTACCGCACGGTGCGGTGGTGCGCCGCCGCAACCTGCGCCGCTACCTGGAGACGTTCGCCAGCGCGCGCTTCGTGCTGGTCGGCGAGGCGGCCGGCTACGCCGGGTGCCGCTTTTCCGGCATCCCGTTCACCTGCGAGGCGCAACTGGCCGGCCCGGAGCGATTGAGCTGGACGCACAACAAGGACCTGGCCCGCTCCAGCACCGCCGAGACCCCCTGGGTGGAGCGCTCGGACCGGATCGTGTGGGAGGGGCTGGGCGAGCGCGCGGATTGCGTGCTGTGGAACGCCTTCCCCTGGCACCCGTTTGGCCAGAGGGACCCGCTCTCCAACCGCCCGCCGGGCCGTGACCTGCGCGACGGGCTGGAGGTGCTGCGCTGTTTTCTCGCCCTGTTCCCGGCGGCGCGGCCGTACGCCGTCGGGCGCGTGGCCCAGCGGGCGCTGGCGGCCATCGGCGTGGAGGCGACCTACATCCGCCATCCATCCCACGGGGGCAAGCGTGATTTTCTGGCGGGCGTGGCCGCGCTCGGACCAGACCTTGCGAAGGTTTGATGACAGCAGCAAAGCCATGAAGGTCTCTTCTGGCCGAGCATACCGCAGTGGTGAGGTCCTGCGTGACCTTCGCAAGGCTGGCGTGAAGGAGTGAGGGGTACGTGTATGTCTAGGTACCTGGTCCCGGCGCGGGAAACACGCGTCGAGATCAAAGTGGTGAACTCGCGCTTTATCGCCACCGCGGCCCCCGTCCTCACCGTGGATGAGGCGAAGGCGTTCGTCGCCCGCGTCAGGCGCGAGTTTGCCGATGCATCCCACAACGTCCCCGCCTACCTGGTCGGCCACGGCGCGTCGGTCGTCGCCCACTGCAACGACGACGGCGAGCCGGCGGGAACGGCCGGTCGCCCGGCGCTGGCGGTGCTGCGCGGAAGCGGGCTGGGAGACGTGGCGGTCGTCGTGACGCGCTATTTCGGCGGCACCAAGCTGGGCACGGGCGGACTGGTGCGCGCGTACGGCGACGCGGTGCGCGAGGTGCTGGCGGTCCTGCCCCGCGCGGCCAGGGTCCCCACCCACACCGTGGCGATCGTGACGCCGTACCACTACTTTGAGCGCCTCCGCCTGTTGGTCACGGCGCACGGGGGCCAGATCGTGGACGAGGACTTTGCGGCGGAGGTGACCGTGACGGCCCAACTGGCCGTGGAGCGTTTCCCTGCGTTCACCGCCGCGCTGCAGGAGGTGTCCAGTGGGACACTCGACGCACGGGTCGTCGAGACGAACGAGGCCGCGATCGTGCCGGTCGATGGCCAGGTGGATGCTGCTCATTGAGAGAATAGGACAGAGTCTGCTCCAGAATCGAAGAGGAGGTGTGCTATGCCAGAGAGTGAGCCGGTGCCCGCGCCCGCGGTGGAACCTCGAGTCCTTGTGCTCAACTTTGACCCGATCGTCCAGTCTAGAGGGAGCAGGCCGCTCCACGAGGTGTGCGGGTGGAACGACCCACGCGTCCTGACGGACGGATACGTCGCCGATCTGGCCGAGTGCAGCGGCGACTTCGCCCCTGGCGGCGACTTCGCCCCTGGCGGCGACTTCGCCCCTGGCGGCGACTTCGCCCCTGGCGGCGGGTACGTGCGCTACCGGATCGTCGAGTGGCAGGACGTCGATGCCTTTCCCGTCAAGAAGGACGGGTTCTCCTACACAGACCAGTCGTACCTGAATTCGCTGGAGGGCGCGGAGCCGTGGCACCAACCCGACGCCGTCGACTACCGCCGCATCCTGCAGGATTTTCAGATTCCCGACCGGGTTGAACGGGGCGAGATCGACGAGGTGTGGCTGTGGGGCTTTCCCTACGCCGGGTTCTGGGAGTCCACCATGGCGGGCCGGGGGGCCTATTTCTGCAACTCGTCGCCCGTCCAGGGGATACAGACCTCGCGCATCTTTGTCACCATGGGCTTTAACTATGAGCGCAGCGTGGGCCACATGCTGGAGAGCTTTGGGCACCGCGTCGAATCCATCATGCGGCACGTCTATGGCTCGTGGGAGCACCAGGAGACGCACGCCTGGAACCGCTTCACGCTGTACGACGAGGTCGCGCCGGGCAGGGCCGGCTGCGGCAACGTGCACTTTGCGCCCAGCAGCGAGCGGGACTATGATTGGGGCAACCGGCGGGTTGTGTGGAGCACGTGCGACGACTGGCTGAACTACCCCAACCTGACGGGGCAGCGACGCCAGGTAGACTGCGAGGAGTGGGGCGGAGGGGACATACGCGCCCACCACCGCTGGTGGTTGCGCCACCTTCCCCACGCGTCGGGACGCAGCGAGGGGAAGCTGAACAACTGGTGGCCCTACGTGACCGATTTTAACCGGTTTCCGGAGAGCGGCTTCGCTCCTAGCGGCGGCTTCGCCCCTGGCGGCGGCGGCGTTCCAAAGCGCCGGGATGGCGACCTCTGGGCCCTTCTGCTCGCCGCCTGGCGCAGGATCATCGGGCAAGCGTGAAACGTTGTAGGTGCCAGGCACTTGCGCGGCCGTCTTGGACCCTGGATTCCCTTAGAAAAGTGCCTGGCACCTGGAGGATTGCGCTCCCGGTAAAGCTGTGATACACTCCAGTTGGGAGGAGATCCGATGTCCATACTTGAGACAGTCAAATCCTGGTTCGAGCCCTTCAAGCCCCTTTCCCGGGAGGTGCTCCACTATCAGACGCCGCCCGACGCGGCGCAGCAGTACCGGCTGCACCTGCGCGTCGAGGGGGATGGGCGCGGGCTCCTCGTCGTCAACGCCGCGACCGTCCTGCACCTGAACCAGACCGCCACCGAGTACGCCCGTTTTCTCATCCAGGAGAGCGACGAGGAGGACGTGGCCCGCGCCATGGCCCGGCGATACCGGGTCGGCCGGGCTGCCGCCCGCGAAGACTACCGCCGGCTCCGCGATCACATCGTCACGCTGGCCACCTCCGTCGACCTCTGCCCGGTGACCTACCTCGACATGGAGCGAGTGGAGCCGTTCTCGGCAGAGACCTCGGCCCCCTACCGCGTCGACCTGGCGCTGACCTACCGAGTCGACGACGCCGGCGCGATCGACCCCGAGGCCCGCCGGCGGGTAGACCGCGAGCTGACTACCGGGGAATGGGGGCGATGCCTGAACGTGCTGTGGGACGTGGGCGTGCCTCACGTCTGTTTCACCGGGGGCGAGCCGACGCTGCGGGACGATCTGGTCGAACTGGTCAGCGTCGCCGAGGAGTTGGGCCTGGTCACAGGGCTGCTGACCGACGGGCGGCGGCTGCGGGAACAAGCGTTCCTGGACGGGCTCCTGCTCGCCGGCCTGGACCACGTCCAGATCACGCTGGCCTCACACCGCCCGGAGGTACACGACGCCATCGTCGGGCGGGATCGCCCCTGGCGGCGGGATGGGGCCTGGATGGAGGCGGAGGCCGGCCTGCGCAACGCGCTGGACGGCGACGTCTACGTCGTCGTCCACGTCGTCGTCGTTCCGGCGAACGCCGATTCCGTGGCGGAGACGGTGGCCTACCTGGCGGAGTTGGGCGTCCCCGCCGTCGCGCTGAGCAGCCCGCTGTGGGGCGCTCCGGAGGAAGATCGGCTGCGGCTGCAGGCCGCGCTGGGGGAGGGCCAGGACGCTGCCCACGAGCACGGCCTGACGCTCGTCTGGGACCTGGCAGCACCCTACTCCTACGTCAACCCGATCGAGGTGGAGGCGGGCCTGCGACCGAAGCAGGTGATCCGCCAGCACCTCTACGTCGAGCCCGACGGCGACGTCCTCCCGGCGCAGGGATACAACGTCGTCCTGGGGAACCTGCTGCGGGACCCCTGGAAGGTCATCTGGGACCACCCGGAGCGAAAAAAACTCGGAGGTGGTGATTCGTAGGGCCTGTCTCTGTGAGCGCAGCGACACCTGCCTCGTGGCTCCACGACCTGGGAGGAGACGATTCTGACGCCTGAGGAGTGGCACGCCTGGTTCTCCGTCCAGGCCGGCTGGACCCGGCCGACGCGGACGTGGCTGTACCAACAGGCTGGCCTGGCCCGGGCCGGGGCCGTCTGCGCCCTTGGCGGCGCCTTCGCCCCTGGCGGCGTGCTCGAGGTCGGCTGCGGCACCGGCGTCATCGCGGGAGAGCTGGCCCGCCTCAGCGAGGCGCGCGTGGTGGGCCTGGACGTGGCAGGCGGGATGCTGGCCTTTGCCCGCCGGCAGGAGGGCGGCGTAACGTACGTACAGGCGGACGCGCACGCGCTCCCTTTCACCGCCGGTTCGTTCGACGCCGTCGTGTGCCACTATCTGCTCATGTGGCTGGCCGACCCGGCGCAGGCGGTGCGGGAGATGGCCCGGGTGGTCCGGCCTGGTGGCGCCTTCGCCCCTGGCGGCGCCGTCCTGGCCTGCGCTGAGCCCGACTACGGCGGCCGGGTGGACCATCCCCCCGAGCTGGCCCCGCTGGGTCGGCTCCAGGCCGAGGCGCTGCGCCAGCAGGGGGCCGACCCCGAGATCGGCCGGCAGTTGGGGGAGTTCTTTGTCGCGGCCGGCCTTCAAGCGACGGTGGGCGTGATGGCCGGTCGCTGGGATATCCCGGCCTCCCCCGGCGGCGGGTGCGCCCCTGGCGGCGGGTTCGAGGCCGAGTGGGCGATGCGAGAGCGTGACCTGGCCGGTCTCATCCCGCCCGAGGAACTGCGCCGGCTCCGCTCCGTCGACCGCCAGGCGCTGGCGACCGGCCAACGCGTGCTCTTCGTACCGACGTTCTACGCTTTGGGGAGAAAGGTGAATCGGTAGATTGGTAGACTGGTAAATTGGGAACTGGTAGGCTGGTGCGCCAAAGACGCCGAACTCAGTCGAGCCGTTGGCGCATCCATTCACTATCGCAAGGTGCGGCTGCGCCCCTGGCGACGAGATATGGGCAAGGGAGGAAGCAATCAATGTCCGCTGGAAAGATTATCGGCTACGTCGTCGCTGGCATCCTGATCTTTTTCGGTGTCCTCTTCATCTGGGGAGCCTTCAGCCCGCAGGGAGAGCCTGGTTGGATCATCATTGGGATCATCACCGCGGCCATCGGGCTGGGCATCATCGCCTTCGTCAAGTTCCGCGAACCGAAACCGGCCCAGCCGCCCCAGGAGATCGTCCAAAAGATCGACCTCAGCGGCGACGTCGAGCTGGCAAAATTAAAGTGCCAGAACTGCGGCGCTGAACTGGACCAGGACAGCATCCAGGTCAAGGAAGGCGCGATATTTGTCTCCTGTCCCTACTGCGGCACGGCGTACCAGATGGTCGAGGAACCCAAGTGGTGAGGGCGACCGCAGCCCCGACCCGGTCGACCCGGCCTCGAGGGAGGAAACCGATGGATTGGAAAAAGACGTTCGTTTTGTGTGCCCGACTCGTGGTCCTTTTCGCCCTGCTGTGTCTGCCTCTCCCCGCCCACGCCCAGGACTATGCCTTCTCGTTGGACGAGGAAATCGTGGACGTGTGGATCAACGAGGACGGCTCCGTGTCGCTGGAGTACGCGTTCACCTTCACCTGCGACCCCGGGGCGCACCCGATCGACGCGGTCGACGTGGGCCTGCCCACCGGCGACTATAGCATTTCCGGTATGCGTGCCGACGTCTCCGACCCGGTCGACGTGGACGGCCAGCCGGTTCAGCGGATCGACGGCGACTACCAGGGCGGCGGCGATCACGGGGTGGCCGTGTGGTTGGGCAGCGCGACGATCCAGCCCGGGCAGACGGGCACGGTGCACGTGGTCGTCGACCGCGTGGGGGGGATGGTCTACGAGGACAGCGACGACGCCGGGTATGCCAGCACCGAGTTCTCCCCCACCTGGTTCGGGAGCGCGTTCACTCACGGCACGACCGACATGACGGTGCGCTTCCACCTGCCGGTGGGCGTGCAGCCGGAGGAGCCGCGCTGGCACCGCAGCCCTTCCAACTGGCCGCAGGAGCAGCCGGACGCCTACCTGGACGAAGAGGGGCGCGTCGTCTACGCCTGGTACAACCCCGCGGCCGCGCCCGATCGCCAGTACATGTTCGGAGCATCTTTCCCGCGCCAGTACGTTGCCGAAGGGGCCATCCAGAGAGGCCCGTCTGCGCTGGAACAGATCATCGCCGCCATCGGAACGGCTGTAACGGCCATTTGTCCTCTGGCCTGTCCCTTCGCCGTCTTTATCGGCATCGTCGTCGCCGTGACCCGGCTCCAGCGGAAGCGCAAGATGCAGTACCTGCCCCCCTCGATGAAGGTCGAGGGCGTCGGGATCAAGCGCGGGCTGACCGCGGCCGAGGCGGCCATTCTGCTCGAGACGCCCCTGGACCGGGTGCTGACGATGATCCTCTTCGGCCTGCTGAAGAAGGGGGCGGTGACGGTGCTGAACGACGACCCGCTCAAGGTCCATGTCGACGGACCGCTGCCGGAGAACCTGCACCCGTATGAGAACAAGTTCCTGGAAGCTGTGGAGGTGGGAGGCACCCTCGGCGAGAAGCAACTGCGGGAGACGATGGTCGATCTGGTCAAGGTGGTCAACAACAAGATGAAGGGCTTTAGCCGCAAGGAAACGATAGCCTACTACCGCGACATCGTCCGGCGGGCCTGGCAGCAGGTGGAGGGCGCGGAGACGCCGGAGGTACGCAGCCAACGCTTTGACGAGGGGCTGGAATGGACGATGCTGGACGAGGAATTCGAGGGCCGCACCCGGCGCACCTTCACGGGCCCGGTCTTTGTGCCCATGTGGTGGGGTCGCTACCAGCCCTGGACGCGCCCGGCGGTTGGCACGGGTGGCCGCACGCCAGCCCAGGTGCCCTCCAGCGGCTCCAGGCCGTCCGGGCGTGTCAGCCTGCCGACGCTGCCCGGGGCCGCTTTCGCCGCCTCGATCGTCAACGGGGTCCAGGGGACGTCCAGCCGCATCGTCAGGAACGTGACGGGCTTCACCAGCGGGGTGACGCAGGTGACCAACCCGCCCCCCAAGCCCTCCACCAGCGGCCGCACTTCCGGCCGGGGCGGCGGTGGATGTGCCTGCGCGTGCGCCTGTGCCTGCGCCGGCTGTGCGTGCGCGTGCGCCGGGGGAGGACGGTAGGTCTGCATGTCGCTGCTGGCTCGCCTGCGCGAGGCCCTTCGACTACGCTCGGGACAGGCAGGACAGGCCCTTCGACCTCGCTCAGGGCAAGCATTGGGGGCACCGCGGTCCCTGCCTCCCGGCCTGCACGCCTACGAGCGGCGCGATGGGACCGGCGGGCGGGTGCGGGTGCACCTGCGCCTGGAACCGGATGGGCGGGGCCTCCTGGTGTTGAACGCCTCGCGGGTGCTCCACCTGAACCAGACGGCGGCCGAGTACGCCCGCCTCGTCCTGGAAGAGGTCCCCGAAGAGAGGGCCGTCCGGACGGTCTGCCGGCGCTACCGCGTGGACGCCGCTGCCGCCCGCGCCGACTTCCGCCACATGCAGGCCCAGATTGAGACGCTCATCCGCGCCGATGGGTCCACGTGTCCCATCCTTGGCCTCGATCTGGAGCGGGTGGACCCCTTCTCGGTCCCTCTCACGGCCCCCTACCGCATGGACCTGGCGCTCACCTATCGCTGCAACAACCGTTGCCCCCACTGCTACGTGGCCCGCTCCGCCGATTATCCCGAGATGGACACCGCCGCCTGGAAGGCGATCCTGGACCGGGTGTGGGAAGTCGGTATCCCCCACGTCTGCTTCACCGGGGGGGAGGCGACGTTGCGGGAGGACCTGGTCGAACTGGTGGCCCACGCCGAGCGGCTGGGGCTGGTGACCGGGCTGCTGACCAACGGCCGGCGCCTCTCCGACGGCGGCTACGTCCAGGCCCTCGTCGCGGCCGGCCTGGACCACGTCCAGATCACGCTGGAATCGCACGACGAGGGTGTGCACGATGGAATGGTGGCGGCACCTGGCGCCTGGCGGGAGACGGTCCAGGGCGTGCGCGAGGCGGTCACGGCCGGCCTGTACACGACGACGAACACGACGCTGACGAAGGAGAACGTGGCCGGGTTCACCCCTGGCGGCGGGATCGCCCCTGGCGACGGGTGCGCCCCTGGCGGCGGGATCGAGGGGACGGTCGCCTTCATCGGCTCGCTGGGCGTCCCCACCTTTGCCTGCAACAGCCTGATCTACGCCGGGCGGGGCTCGACCGTCGGCACCGGCTTTCGCGAGGGGGACCTGGCCCCGGTGCTCGAGCGGGTGCGGGAGGCGGCCGGCCGGCACGGCCTGCGCCTCATCTGGTACACCCCGACCCAGTACTGCACCCTCTCCCCGCTGCAGCTCGAACTGGGCGTCAAAGCCTGCACGGCGGCGCTGTACAACATGTGCGTCGAGCCGGATGGGGCCGTCATCCCCTGCCAGAGCTACTATGAGCCGCTGGGCTACATCCTGCGCGACCCGTGGGAGGCCATCTGGGACCACGACCTGGCCCGGTCCCTGCGCGAGCGGCGCTACGCCCCAGCCAAGTGCCGCGAGTGCCCCGAGTTCCCCATCTGTGGCGGGGGGTGTCCGTTGTATCTTGAGGCGACAGGGAGACAAGGAGACAAGGGGACAGGGTGACAAGGTGACAAGGGGACAGAGTGACGGGGGACTCTCTGCAGCGCCTTGATGGCAAGACTGCCTTGGATATGGTGTGGACGATGTGGTTGACGTGGCATCGTGTATTTCTTCATCCGAGGTAATCTTTGCATTCAGCGGCTTTCAGTAAAGTCAGCGGTTCTGGGAACTGGACGGCGGGTGCGCCCCTGGCGGCGGGTGCGCCCCTGGCGGCGGGTGCGCCCCTGGCGGCGGGTGCGCCCCTGGCGGCGGGTAGCGATGGCCAGATGACGGAGGACCACATTGCCGCGCGGTGAGGTGCTGGTCGCGATACTCAACAATCCGGAGGACATGAAGCTCGCCCGCGAGGCAGGCTGGTACCGGATTCCGGTGACCAGCGCCCGCAAGTGGCTGAGCGATCGCTGGCCGCCCCGCCTGCTGGCCTTTTACCAGACCAAGGTCTTTGGCCCTGAGGCGTATGCCATCAACTACTGTACCGCCGTGCGCAGCATCCGCCTTGCGTCCCGGACGCGGCTTTTCCCCGACACGCCCCGCAACCATCCCAAGGCCAACCGGCTTTACTACCAACTGTCGCTGGATGAACTCCAGCCGCTTCCCAAACCCATCCTCAGCCACCGTTGGCGCCGGATCGTCTTTATCCCCACCACCTTTGACAAGTTCAGGGCGGCGGCCGAGATCAACGACCTGTGGGACGAAAGCCCGTTGGAGGATCGGCTGTGGGCGATTTTGAAGCGCGCGCGGGTCCGCGCCGAGCGGCAGTACCCCGTCGAGATTGAGGACCACACCTACTTTCTCGATTTCGCCATCTTCTGTGACGATGGCAAGATCGACGTCGAAACGGACGGCGACACCTGGCACATCGGCCGGGAGTCTGCCCAGGTGGATAGGAAACGTGACAACGCCCTGGGGTCCAGAGGCTGGCAGGTCCTACGCTTCAACACGACAGAGATCCACGAGCGCCCAGTGGACTATTGCGTCTCCAACGTGATGGCTACGATCAACCGCCTTGGGGGGCTAGATCACACGACCGGCGTGCCGGTGCGGTACGACCCCAGCGATCCACTGGGGCCGCAGCAACTGGGGTTGTTTGACCGGGAGCCCTGATATGCGGGAGCACCTGATCCAGTTGCGCCAGATACTCACCGACCGTTTCAATGAAGGTGAGCTGCGCACGCTCTGTTTCGACCTGAGCGTAGATTACGACAGCTTGCCGGGCGAAGACAAAGCGAGCAAGGCGCGGGAATTGGTCGCTTATCTGCAACGCCGTGATCGTATCCGTGAGCTCCTGGAAACTGGCAAGCGGCTGCGCCCGGATGTTCCTTGGGAGGACGCCCTCGTCGAATGGGCGCAGGCGCGGTTGGATGCCGATATGGACCGGCTGCGGGCCAGGCGCGACCACGCCGATAAGGCCCGCCGGGAGATGCGCGAGCGTCAACGCGTGGTCAACCTCCGCCCATTGGATGTGACCCACACTTTCCAGGACCGCCTGCGCGAGATGCAGGCCCTCTGCGCCCATCTGGCTGACAGCAGTGTGCGCCTGATCAGCGTGGTCGGGAGGGCCGGGATGGGCAAGACGGCCCTGGTCAGTCGCGTCCTGGCCGACCTGGAGCAGGGTAACCTGCCAGCAACCCAAGCCCCCCACTGCGTGGGGGGTGGGGTGACAGCTCGCCCAGTAGACGGCATTCTCTACCTCAGCGCACGCAGCACCGGCCTGGGCCTGGAACGGATCTACGCCGACGTGAGGCGGATGCTCGGCGAGCCAGCTTCGGGCAGGTTGGCCGCCCGTTGGGCTGATCGAGATACTTCCCTGGCTGCCAAGGTCGAATATCTTCTGGAGACAATGCAGGGTGGCCTGTACCTCATCCTCTTGGACAACCTGGAAGACTACCTGGCCGAGGATGGTACCATCGCCGAGGATGGCCTGCGCCTCTTCGTCGAGCGCTGCCTGACCCAGCCCAGCGGCGTGCAATTGGTCGTCACCTCGCGGGAGGAGGTCAAAATCACTGCCGCTGCGCTGCATAGCGCCCGTAGCATCCCCCTGCGCGAGGGCTTGCCCGAAGATGATGCCGTCGCCCTCCTGCGCGACCTGGACCCGCAGGGGGCACTTGGCCTACGTGACGCGCCGGAAGACGACCTCCGTCGCGCCGCCCGGCTCACGCGAGGCATCCCCCGCGCCCTGGAGATCTTGGCCGGCATTCTGCACCAGGACTCAACCGCCAGCCTGCCCAGGTTGCTGGCCGACGAGGAGCTTTTCGGAGAGCAGGTGATGGAAGGGCTGGTGGCCGAAGGGCATCGGTGCTTGGGTGAAGACGAGCGACACGTCGTGGAGGCACTGGCCGTGTTCGACCGGCCGGTCGCTGAGACAGCCATCGCCTACCTGCTGCATCCCTGGTTCCCTGGGCTGGACGTCCGGCCTTGCTTGCATCGCCTGATCAGCAGCTACTTCGCAAGCGCCAACCGCATCACCGCCGAATACAACCTTCACCCCTTCGACCGCGACCACGCTTACCGCCAACTGCCTGAAGACGAAGGACCGGGCCCCTACAACCGGCGCCACCTGGAGTTACGCGCAGCCGATTTCTATGCCAATATCCGCAAACCGGAAAGCGAGTGGAAGTCCATAGACGACCTGGCTCCCCAACTGGCGGAGTTCGAGCACCGCGTCCGCGCTGGGGATTACGACGGGGCTTGTCAGATACTGGATCAGGTTAGCTCCTACATGTCCCTTGGGGGTCACTATGCACGGTTGGTCTACATTCGGGAACGACTCGTGGAGCAACTAGCAGGGCCAGGTTTGAAGGGGTCCAACTTGGGCCCCATCAGCGACCTGGTTTCCGGCTACCTACGCTTGGGGCAAATCGAGCAGGCTACCGAACTCTGTGAGGAGGCGCTGCCCATCGCTCGTGAGATTGGCGATCGCTGGTACGAGAGTGTCCTGCTCGGGAAACTAGGCAGTTGCTATCGGCTCTTGGGGCAAGTCGAGCGGGCTATCACGCTCGAGGAGGAAGCCCTGACCACTGCCCGTGAGGCTGGTGAGCGTCAGTATGAGGGTATCCGGTTAGGTTTCCTAGGCATCGCTTACTATACCTTGGGGCAGATCGAGCGGGCCATGGAGCTCTATGAAGATGCTTTGGTCATCGCAGAGGAGATTGGCGACCGGAAGTACGAGGTTGTCTGGCTCAACAACCTGGGTTCCGGCTACCTACGCCTAGGACAGGTCGAGCGAGCCATCAAGCTCTACGAAGAGGCTCTGACCGTTGCCCACCATATCGGCTACCGTCTGGGGGAAAGCTATCAACTGCTTGGCCTGGGCAAGGGGCTGCTGGTCACCGGAGAAATCTCCAAAGCCCAACATTGCTGCACAGAAGCTCTGGCTCTGGACATGCCGGAGACCAGTTACCAGGCAGCGCTGATGCTGGGGATCGTGCTTCTGCATCAGTGCGACCTCAATTCCGGCGAGATGTTCGCCAATGCGGCTGTCCGGTGCCGGGCAATGCTAGACAAGACGGAGAGTTTGTACGAACCACGTTACGCACTGGCGGCAGCGCTGGTGGGGCAGGCAGTCCGCGACCCTCGCTGGACAGAGGAAGGTGAGCGGGCCGCACTGCTCGCCCCAGCGCTGGCCGAATACCGCCGGGCACTGGAGAACTGCTCCGCGCCGGGCGTTGTCCGTGATGCGCTCTGGAATCTGGAAATGATCCGCGCGGCAGGCATCGAGGGCCTGGAGCCGTTCGTTGAGTTGCTGGATGGGGCGTTGGAGACTGGAAGAGACGGAAATCGAAGGTTAGATCGGGACCATTGAGGTAGACGCAAATCTGTAGATGCGAGGTGTTTCTTCAACTCGCTGCACGTAACATGGTACATACCCAAATTGACTGTAGACAGCGTCGAGCGTCTCCGCGATGTCGGTTCCGACCTGGACCACCTGGCCCTGGTAGATGGCCACGACCTTGCCCCGGTGGTTGCGTAACAGTTCGGGCTTCATCCGCTCGAAGGCAACTCGCTCCCGCTCGAACGCCTCCATCTGCGCCTGGCGCTGGGAGTGGCGTTCCTGGGACTGTTGCCAGGCGCGGAATGCCTCGTACTTGGCGATGGGCACCAGGACAGCCACCGGCTGACCGGCTCGCTCCAAGACTACTGGCTCGTGCAGAGTTTTTTCGTCTACAGTCAGCGTGTAGGGCGCTTGCGTTTCGCGGAGTACCATTTTTCTCATCGCTCACTACCTCGCTAATGATTGTAGCACGGGGAGTTCTCTTGGTCAAGCCAGGCTGACGCGCTGGTGCTGCAAGGAGGGAACAGAATGTTTTTTCGACTGACTGCCACCCAAGAAGCATACGTCGCCCGCAACGGCTTCGTCGTCGTCCCGTCGGACGCCTTCGCCCCTGGCGGCGCCTTCGCCGGGATGGCCGAGGCCTACGAGAGCCTCAGGGAAAAGGGCTTCCCCATCTTTGTGACGACGGACGCACTGTTGCACACGGCCCATCTGTTCTTCGACTACCTGCTGCGCGCCGTCGAGATCACGGCCCTGGCTTCGCCCCTGGCGCCGCGCTCCCAGTTGGTCGCGCTGACCGAAACGCTCCTCGACGCCTCGGCCCGTGACCTGGCCCGGGCCACCGATCCAGGCGTCAAGGAGGCTGCCCGGCGAAACCTGGCCTTCTTTGCCGTGGGGACCAGGCTCCTCGATCCGACGCGCCAGGCGCCACATGAGGTCGCGGACCTGGTCCAGGCCGAGCTGGAGCTGTTCGAAGAGCGGGCCGATGGGGTCCCCCCGCCCAAGTCGCCCGTGCTGGGCATCCGCGAGGACTATACCCAGTACATCCCCCGCGGCCACTATACGCGCAACGACGCCTTTCGCACCTACTTCCTGGCCGCCATGTGGTACGGCCGGATGGGCTTTTTCGTCTACCCCAGCGAGTCCCACGCCCTCTCCCAGGCCGATACCGGGCGACTGGCCCGCCAGGTGTTGCTCATCACGCGCAATCTACACCAGGAACAGATCGGGGACCGCGCCGCCGTCGACGTATGGCGCGGCATCTACGAGACGACGGCCCTGTTCGCCGGGCGGGCCGAGGACCCCGGCCCGGACGAGTACCGGGCGCTGGCACAGGCGGTCTATGGCGGCCTGCCGGACCTGGCACAACTGGCCGACGACGCACAGCTCGGCGTCTTCCTGGATAGAGCGCGCGAGCTGCCCCGGCCCCGGGTGCGCCCCTGGCGACGGGTGCTGTCCACCTACTACCTGTCCACGACGCAGACGGACATGATCACGCCGCGCTGGCAGGATGGCACGCTGGGCTTTCGCTTCATGCCCCAACGCTTCGTGCCCGACGCGCACATCCTCAGCGAGTTGGTATGGGACCGGGTGGGCGGCTATCTGGGCCAGCGCCAGCCCTTTACGCTGTACGTGTCGATGTACGATGGCTCCTACCGGGGCGTCCCCCGCGGGCTGGACGTGCTGGCGGCGTTCGGCTTCGAGCTGGCCGAGCGCATCCTGCGCGACGAGGGGGACACGGAATACGCAGGTTACCCGGAGAAGCTGGCCGCACTGCGAGCGCTCTACGCCCTGCGAGCGCTGTACGCCCGCGACGCGTTGGGACAGAACCTGTACCACCGCTGGCTGGGCGTGTTGCGGACGCTCCTGGAAGCGCCACCCAAGGGCGCGCCTGCCTTTGCCCGGAACGAAGCCTGGGCGTGCAAGCAGATCAACGCCGCGCTGGGCACGTGGGCCGAGCTGCGTCACGACACCATCCTGTACGTCAAGCAGAGCTACACGTCCGTGTCACGCGGCGCGCCACCGCCGCCGCTCTCATCGCTGGCGTACCTGGAGCCCTGTCCCGACGTATACAGGAGGTTGAGTGCGCTCGTGGCCCAGATGCGGGAAGGGCTCGACGGCTGGGGGATGCTTGAGCCGGACGTCCGGGGCAAGGTGGCCGGGTTCGCCCCTGGCGCCGGGTTCGAGGCGCTGCTGACCGAGCTGGCGGGTATCGCCGAGCGGGAGATCCAGGGGTCCTGGCCAACCGAGCCGGAGATGGAGGACCTGGCGGGCTTTGGCCAGCGGCTGAAGGGGCTGCTCGATTTTCCACCGGCGCTGATGGCGCAGATCACCTCGGGCACCGACGACCGCATGGCGATCGTGGGCGACGTGCACACGCACCTGGAAGGCGGCGTGGTGCTCGAGGAGGCCGTCGGCGATCCGTACCTGATCTGCGTCGAGCTCGACCGGGAGGGACGGGGGAGCCGTTATTGGGGGGCGGTCTTCTCGTACTATGAGTTCAAGCACCCGATGGACGACCGGCTCACCGACGAGGCGTGGCAGGCCATGTCCCCCAGGCCGCCCCTGCCCCCCTGGATGGGTGCGTTTCTGGCCGAGGGATGAACGTGAGAGATGCGGATTGAGATTCGGCCCATCCAGACCCACGACGAGTACCGCGCCACCGAGCGGATCCAGCGCGTGGTGTGGGGCCACGGCGACCTGGACGTCGTGCCCGATCACCTGCTGATCACCATGCAGAAAAACGGCGGGCTGGTGCTGGGCGCGTTCGAGGTCCTGCCGGAAGAGGGGCCAGGGGAGAGGCCAGCGAAAAGGAAGGAGCGGCTCATCGGCTGCGCGCTGGGCTTTGTCGGGCTGTCCTCCGGTGGCCAGGTCAAGCACTGCTCGCACACGGTCGGCGTGGACCCTGCGTATCAGAACCAGAACGTGGGCTACCGCCTGAAACTGGCCCAGCGAGAGCACGTGTTGGCCCAGGGGATCGACCTCATCACCTGGACCTTTGACCCGCTGGAGAGCCGGAACGCCCGGCTCAACTTTCACAAGCTGGGCGCGACGTGCAACACGTACCTGCGAGACCTGTACGGCCATATGCGCGACGAGCTCAACGTCGGGCTGCCCAGCGACCGGTTTCAGGTGGACTGGCACATCGCCAGCGATCACGTCGCCGGCCGGCTGCGCGGCGACCGGGCCGGTCCTTCGACTGGGCTCAGGACAGGCCCTTCGACGGAGTTTACCCCGAGCAACGCCGAGGGGCTCAGCACAGGCCCTTCGCTTTCGGCGCTGCTGGCCGAAGGCGTCCCGTTGCTGAACCGCACGCTCCCTGGCGACCTCCCGCGCCCGCCTCAGACGCCCCTTCCCATCCAGGGAGACCGGCTGCTCGTCCAGATACCGGCCCGCTTCCAGGCGATCAAATCGGCCGACCTGGGGCTGGCCCGCGCCTGGCGGGAGCACACCCGGGCCCTGTTCGAGGCCGCCTTCGCCGCAGGGTACACCGTCGTCGACCTGCTCTTCGAAGAGGGGCGGAGCTGCTATTTGCTGAACTTTTGCCAGATCAGGTAATGCCGCTTACCCCTTGATGGAACCCAGCTTGATGCCCGTGAAAGTATCTCTGCAGGATGGGATAGAGCAAGAGGACAGGCACTATGGACAAGAAGATACTCGCCGCCCGTATCGAACGCTCGCTATAGAGCAGGAACTGCGCATCCGCTCTTTGCGGCAGGGCCAGGTAAGAGGTGTCCAAACCGATGACGACTGACCTCAGAAAGGTCTGCAGCGGTTGCTTGGCCACGTCGTTGGCCAAGACCATGCCGTCAAACCACGAATTCCAATGAAAGACGGCGGAAAACAGGGTCAATGTCGCTATAGCGGGGATTGACAGCGGCACATAGATGCTGAACAGTCGTCTCCAATGGGAGGCGCCGTCGATCCTGGCCGCGTCATCCAATTCCTGAGGGATCTCGCGGAAAAAGTTCATCATGAGAATCACGCTGTACGGTGCCATCGCGGGCGTCTCACCCGCGCACACCTGTTTCAATGAGTGCGTAGAGGGGTTGCCCCATCGCTGGCATCGTCGTCGTCAACAGCGCCCACATTCCGGGCAAATCCGGCGGCTTCGCTAAAAGTCGGTGATTCTCTTCATGAACTGCGTGCGCCGGCTGTGGTTTTCCCCCCCGTTGTCTTGATTGATCAGTAGAGTCCGGACGTGGGGGAATCGCTCCCTCACCATCGACCAGAAGTCGCACAAGCAGTCCACTATGAAGTCACTGGTCACACGCGAGTGGGTGAAGTACAGGTAAAGCTCATCGTATTGAGGTAGAAAGATGCCAAATGGTGTCAGCTTTCCGTCCGGTTCCGTATCGTGGTCCAGGGCTCTGACCACGACGCGTGTCTTTCCCCTCCTGGACAAGCGTCCGATGAGCACCGTGGCTTTGGCGTCCGTAGAAATGCGCAATATGGTTTCATCTTCATCAGCTTCTGCGTGCAACTGATGCAACTGGGCGAAAATGTCATCCGTTTCGGGTATCTTTCTCTGCGGGAGACACTTCTGAACGCTTCTGAGCTGATAGTCCAGTTCATTGAGCTTGACCCGAATGGTCTCTGCACCGGGCAGTTCGTCGTCTGTGTAGCCTTTTTGGAGAATCAGTTGCTTGCGCACCTCCTTCACACTTATGCGAGTGTATAGTCGTGTCGTCTTGAAGGTCGGATCGGTCTGGCTTTGCTCATCCGCGATGGCTTTGATGTCGTCCAACAGGTGGGGTAAGTGTTCTTCGGCCCGTTTGCGGCCTCGTGCTGAAAAGGCATCGATACACGCGAAGCCGCCTTCCAGTTCGTACATACCCTTGCGAATGGTGCCGCGATTCCAGCCCAGTTCCCTTTCAGAACGCCGTTGCCTACCTTTCCCAAGCAACCTGACTACTTGGGCCATGAACACACGACGCTCGTGCCCTTTGAGTTTGCTCGCAACGTCCCTGAATAATGCCTTTAGTTCGTCTGTAAGCGCCATCAGCTCCTCTCCGAGGAAGGTCTGATGGCTTATCTACCATGCTTTTGGGATAATTAAAATTCTGGAAGTCCCTAATACGTAATGCGTGATGCGTGATGCGTGAGAGGAGCACAATATGGAAGCGAAATTGGAGGAATTGAAGGCGCGGCTGGTCGAGGTCGATGACCTGGAATCGGCAGCCAAGCTGCTGGAGTGGGATCAGAACACCTACATGCCGCCCGGTGGCGCACCGGCGCGGGCGCGGCAGACCGCCACGCTGCAGCGATTGGCCCATGAGAAGTTCACGGATGCGACTGTCGGGCAGTTGCTGGACGACTTGCAGCCCTACGCGGAAGGCCTGCCCTACGATTCGGACGAGGCCGGCCTCGTCCGCGTCACGCGGCGCGACTATGAGCGAGCGGTCAAGGTCCCGCCGTCGTTCGTCGCGCAGCTCTCCGACCACGCGTCTGCGTCCTACCAGGTCTGGACGGAGGCCCGGCCGGCGGACGATTTCGCCAGGATACGGCCCTACCTGGAGCGGACGCTCGACCTGAGCCGGCAGCTCGCCGATTTCTTCCCCGGCTACGAACACGTCGCCGATCCCTTGATCGACTACTCGGATTACGGCATGAAGGTCTCGACCGTGAGCGCCACCTTTGCCGCGCTGCGGGAGCAACTCGTGCCCATCGTGCAGGCGATCACCGCCCAGCCCGCTGCGGACGACGCGTGCCTGCGCCAGACCTTTCCCGAAGCGCAGCAGTTGGCGTTCGGGATCGAGGTCGTCAAGCAGTTTGGGTACGACTTTCGGCGCGGGCGGCAGGACAAGACCCACCACCCGTTCACGACCGAGTTCTCGATCGGCGACGTGCGCATCACCACGCGCGTCAAGAAGAACAGCCTGGGCGAGGCGCTGTTCAGCACGATGCACGAGGCCGGCCACGCGATGTACGAGCAGGGCATCTGCACCGATTTCGAGGGCACGCCGCTGGCCAACGGGACGTCGTCGGGCGTCCACGAGAGCCAGTCTCGCCTGTGGGAGAACATCGTCGGGCGCAGCCGGGGCCCGTGGCGGTTCTTCTACCCCCGGCTGCAGGCGACCTTCCCCGACCAACTGGGGGCCGTGCCGCTGGACACGTTCTACCGCGCGATCAACAAGGTCGAGCGCTCGCTGATCCGCACGGACGCCGACGAGGTGACCTACAACCTGCACGTCATGCTGCGCTTTGACCTGGAGCTAGACCTGCTCGAGGGGAAACTGGCGGTGCGCGACCTGCCGGGGGCGTGGCGCGAGCGCATGAGCGCCGACCTGGGCGTCGTCCCGCCCAACGATCGGGACGGCGTGCTGCAAGACGTCCATTGGTACGCCGGCATCATCGGCGGCGCGTTCCAGGGCTATACGCTGGGCAACATCGTGGGCGCGCAGTTCTACGGTGCCGCGCTGCAGGCACATCCCGAGATCGCGGCCGGGATCGAGGCGGGCGAGTTCGGCACGTTGCACAGTTGGCTGGTGGAGAACATCTACCGGCACGGGCGCAAGTACACGCCGGCTGAGCTCATCGAGCGCGTCACCGGCGGGCCACTGAGCGTGGAACCGTACATCCGGTACCTCCGGCTAAAGTACGGGGAGTTGTACACGTTGTAGGAGGGATCGTCGATGCCACATTCCAGCGTGACGCTGCACGACATCTATCAGGCCAGGCGGCGGATCGCGTCCGTCGCCAGAAGGACGCCCCTGGTCCGCTCTACCTGGCTGGCCGACCGCGCCGGCACGTCCGTCTATCTCAAGCTGGAGAGTGTGCAGGAGACCGGCTCCTTCAAGATTCGGGGGGCCACGAACAAGCTGCTCAGCCTCAGCGCGGACGAGCGGGCCCGCGGCGTCATCACGGTCTCCAGCGGCAACCATGGCCGGGCGGTATCGTACGTGGCCCGGCAACTGGGCGTGGACGCCGTCGTCTGCGTCTCGGAGCGGGTGCCGGGCAACAAGGTGGAGGCGATCAAACGGTTCGCCGCCGAGACGGTCGTGTACGGCAGGAGCTATGACGAAGCCGAGGCGCACGCATTCCGGTTGCAGGAGGAACGGGGGTTGACGTGGGTCCACCCTTTCGACGACCCCTTCGTCATCGCCGGGCAGGGCACGATCGGGCTGGAACTGCTCGAGGACCTGCCCGAGATCGACACGGTCGTCGTGCCGCTCTCAGGCGGCGGGCTGATCTCGGGGATCGCGCTGGCGCTGAAATCCGCGGACCCGGCGATCCGCGTCGTCGGCGTCTCGATGGACCGCGCGCCCGTCATGGTCCACAGCCTGAGGGCCGGCGCGCCGATCGAGATGGAGGAGGAGGAGACGCTCGCCGACGCGCTGGCGGGCGGCATCGGCCTGGACAACCGATATACTTTCCGCATGGTCCAGGAGTACGTGGACGAGACCGTCCTGGTGTCGGAGGAGGAGATCGCCGGGGCCATGGCCGGCCTCCTGGAGAAGGACCACCTCGTCGTGGAGGGAGGCGGGGCGGTGGGCGTCGCGGCGCTGCTGCACCGGAGGGTGCAAGAGATAGGCCGCAACGTCGTCGTCGTCCTCAGCGGAAGCAACGTAAGTCTGCCGCTGCTCCTGGAGATCGCCCAGAAGCACTCGGTTTGCAACAAGACCTGACAGGTCTCCGACGGCACTTGGCTGTCCCAGGCGTTTGCCTGTGCCAGGTCTCAGGGCCAGGCAGGGCCGCACGCAGACCTGTCAGGTCCGGCTTTCCCCCTCACGCATCACGCTTCACGTTTCACGTTTCACGTTTCACGCATCACGCATCACGTATCACGCATTACCGCATCTCCCCGCTCCTGCGCATCGCTACCCTGTACCTCACAATCGTATAGATCGCTATGCCCGCCCACACCAGGTTCACGAATGTGGAGGGGTAGGCTTTGTAATAGATCGTGTTGGCGATCAGGCAGGCGCCGCCCGCCAGGTTCAGGAGTTGGTAGAGGGTCGAGGTGCCCTCCAGTTTCCTGGTCGAGACGAGCGCGTACGCGACGAGGATCGCGACCGCCCCGATCCAACCGATTACGTCGATGAGAACGCTGTCGTCTGTCATGCGGCTTGGGCTCCTGTGCGAGTGATGCAGATGGCTCGGCTGTCGAGGACGAAGGCAGAACGGAGAAGCGGGCATCGTCTCGTCGCTGGTCGAATCACCCTTTGGCAGCGTCCGGGGGCAACCGCCGGCTACGGCGGCGATATCAAGAGGGCGCGGACTGCGTCCAGTCCGGGGGCGTCCCGGTGACCGACGGCGAATTCGTCGAGTTGCTCGAGCGCCTCGGCGATGGTGACAGAGTCCGCGAGCGGGATGGCGGCCTGGTAGTCAGCGAGAGCCTGGTCGAGGTGGCTCAGGGCCAGGTGAATCAGACCACGGGTGAACAAGTATGCCGCCCGATTCCAGGGGGCAGATCCTATGAATCGTAGCGCTGCTTCAGCATGTTCGAGGGCCTGCCTCAAATTCTCCGCCCGATCCCCCGTCGGCAAGCGAAGGTAGGCGTTGCCCAGGTTGTTTTGGCTCATCGTGTAGTCGAGGGGCGCGGCCTCCGGGGTATAGACGCGCAGCGCTTCGCGGTAACAGGCAATCGCTTTATTAAAGTTCTCCGCCCGATCCCCCGTCGGCAACTGGGCGTAGACATTGCCCAGGTTGTTCTGCATGCCGGCGCAGGCGATGGCGTCACCTACACGGTCACAGGCATCCAATCCGGCCTGCCTCCAGGCGATCCAGTCGGCCCACAGACCTCGACGCTGGAAGTAGTCGGCCAGGGTGCAGGCGAAATCTCGCACCAGTTCCGTATTGTCCGACGCGACCGCTCCCTCCCAGGCGGCGCGAATATTGGGGTAGGCGCCGTCCAGCACGGTGAGGGCATGCAGGTGGTCAGGGCCACTCAGACAGTGGTCTTGTTCGTAGGCCAGAGGCAGGTAGTGGCGTGCCAGGCGCTCGCTGAGCGCCGCGAAATGCGCGCGGCGCTGCGGCTCCCGCCACCAGTCGCGCAACCGGGCGCGCGTCGCCTCGTGATAGACGTAGCCCCCGCCGTCGCGCGGTAGGACGAAGGAGAAGGCGGCCACCTGCTCCAGCAGCGCGGCGGCCTCTCGTTCATCCTTCTCGGTGAGGAGCGCCAGCAATCCGGCGTCGAACCAGGCAGGGAGCGCACACGCGCGCACCGCGTCGGCCACGTCGGGCGGGGCGGCCTGCAGCGTGAGGTCCAACAGGGCACGGGCGGCGTCTTCGTCGGAAAGATCGCGGAAATCAGGGAGACCGGACCGGGCATCTCCGTTCATCGCGCACCCCCCCGGGTCTGCTGCAACCAGTCGCCGACCTGCGCCATCCTGGCCGGGCTCGAGCGCGCCAGGTCAAGCAGAAGAGCCATCTCTGGCGCGGAGACGGGGGCATGGTTTAAGTTAGATTAACGAATTTGCCCACAGGCCATCTACGTGCCATGATAGGTTTTGCAAAGACCAAGGCACAAGGAGGTGACCTATGGGCGCACGCCGGGATGATATCACAGGCATTCAACGTGCACAAATTGCGATCGAAGTCTTGCATCCCCACCGACCGTGG